>LWDU01040844.1_pt1 | contig 52603 bp, 37 predicted proteins | sample 727161 | NCBI WGS metagenome assembly LWDU01 (sample SAMN04566230, study PRJNA314399) | hydrothermal vent metagenome | isolation source: deep sea hydrothermal plume seawater | place: Mexico: Gulf of California, Guaymas Basin | collected 2004-07-11
GTGTGCCGCGCCCCAGCTATCGAGATCGCGAGGCCCTGCTGCTTGGCCCGGCGGAGTAGTAGGCGCAGCTGCTCCTCAGCCCTGCCCGCATCTGTCGGTATCGCCCAGACCTCGGCTACGCGGGTCGCGTTCAACCCACTTGCATCGTCGACGTGTCCAACCTCCAGCGCCTCCCTGTTGTCCTGATCGTCCAGAGCAATTGAAAGCAGGTGCAGCACCGGTCTGGCGATGAGTACCACGACAAGCAAGGCCAGGGCTCCCAGCAGCCATGACCATTTCGAACCTCTCCACCCGCGCGGACCAGAAAGTGCACGATCGCTCATGCGCCTCAGGATACAGCTTCTGGGCATCGGAGATACGGCCCTCGTTGCGCTAGACTCTGATCCATGAGCAAGAAGCAGATAGCGCTCGACACGGCCGCGTTTCTCGACTCCCCACACGCACAGGCCCTCGAAGGTCTGAGCAGGGAGCAACTCAAGAAGATCACGGGGTACTTCCTCTCCATCTGCTACGAGGATCTGGGGAAGAAACCGCATCTCTTGGACGGCCATGATATTCATTCGGCTCTTGGACACCTCATGCCAGAGCGCCTGGCTCCCAAGGACCCGCTGGCCCCCCACGTCCCAGACATGCTCGATGCACTGTTCAAGCATCTCGCAGACGAACACGTGGTCGCACACTCATTTGAGATTGCCCAAGGGCTTGCGGCCACGACGGGTGAGTTCCTGGAGACGGTGCGCACCGGTCAGAATCTGCACCATCACCACGCCCGTCAGGAGCCCGTGGTTCACCAAGCCGAGAAGTTGGGTCGCAATGACCCGTGCTCGTGTGGTAGTGGCAAGAAGTTCAAGAAGTGCCACGGGAAGTAGCACGCTCGGAAAAAACTCTCAGCGAGCCGTTGCGGGCCTCTCGACTAGCGACAGTCTCAGATCATCAAGAACGACCGTATCGTCCCCGTGGATCTGAACGATGATCGCCTTGCCGTGCTCGGCATCTGTCGCGGTGAAGGCGCAGTGCAGCGCGTGCCACTCTTCGGGCATCCCCGGTTCACCCCGCAAGCTCCTGGCCAGCGACCCATTCCCCGAGGAGGCCAAGCCCATGGAGTCGCCCTCCTTGTACAGGTAGACACCCACCGTGTTCTTCCCGGTCGTCCCCCCACGGCGCCTGTAGTGCACACTGAACACGTAACGTCGGCCGGCCTGGTAGCGCACCGGCAGGGTCTTCCAGGTGTAGCCGTAGGCTTCACCAGCCGACGGGGCGGCCTGCAGCGCGTAGCTGCCGGAACGGTTGGCGAGCCAGTTGCCGTCACCGGCCCAGGCTCCTATTGCGGTCCCTGAGGTCTCGCTCGTCCATCCGTCAACACCGTTGACGTAGGCCCAATCGGAAGTCGTCACCGATTCCCAGCCTTCCGACCAGATGCGCAGCAGGCCGGGCTGGGGCCGCGGAACGGCAATCGCGTCAATCTCGGCCGGCGTGAGCACGCGGTTGTAGATGCGGACGTCGTCAAGCATCCCGTCGAATTCTGCTGCAGTGCCCTGATACTCGGGGGTGTCGCTTCCCAGGTAGAGCATGCCGCGACCGCCCCCGGTGGGTAATTGGTCGAAGAAGACAGGGTCACCCAGTTGGGTGCCGTCCACGTAAAAGCGCACTCGCCCCAGGACCGCGTCTCTGGTGACTGCGTAGTGATGGGACTCTGCCTCGGCAACGGGAGCGGGCAAAGTCGAGGTGACCATCACGTTGACTCCATCCCCATACTCCCAGTACGCCAGCAAGTACCGATCAGACTGCAAGCTCAGCCAGTAGGAGTAGTTGGTCTCCTCGTCCTCGCTGTAGTAGTCGCTGGTCGCGTAGCACAGGAACGGGTTGTCCCAACTGCCTGTGCCAAGGGAGTCATACCTCGCGAACAGGCCCAGTGTCAGATCCCCGTTGATGGACAGCACGTGATCATCAATCGCCCCTGCCTCGACGTGGTCCATGTCGCCGTCGAGTTCGAGGCCGAAGAGACCGGAGAGGCCCGGAGCAACTTCGGCCTGACGCCGCCAGGCACCATCGAGGCCATGCCCCAGTGGGAGCGGAGCCACGTCGTTCGCCGAACCGGACTCGAAGTCGTAGGCAGCGACCAGCCCCATCGGTTCAGGAACACTGTCCCTCATCACGAAGGAATCCAGGACGTCGTCGTACTGCCCGTCCCCGTCCGAGTCGCCATAGAAGGAGGCCGTGACGCGCATTCCATCCACATCAACGAGGAGAAACCCGGGCACCTGCTGGTAGGGACGGATGGGCTCGAATCCCTGCCAGCCCCCGCCTGTGCCAACCAACACCTCGTACGGTCCCGGAGGCGACGCTAGGCCGCCGCCGCCAATGCGGTCCGGCTGATAGCGATGCCAGTGTCCGCTGAAATAGCCCGACACGTCGTTGCTGAGCAGGGACTGCCAGAATTTCCCGCCCGACCCACCCGTGGACTCCGCTGAGCTGAACTGGATGGGTCGATGCGAGAACACAAACACGTGGTCCATCCCAGCGGCCGAGGCCAAGGCGCCGTCCAACCACTTCTGGTCAGGTGCCGTCCCACCCGTGTGCAGATCGGTTGTGACACTGATAATGCGCGTGCTCCCCACGTCGAACCAGTAGCTCATCCCCTTCTCGCCGGAGGGACTGTTGCCCGTCGGCAGCCAGGGGAACGTCTGGGTCCAGCGGGAGTAGGTCTGTGCGCCGCCGTACATATCATGGTTGCCGGGGACCATGTAGCGCGTTGCAGTCAAAGGGCTGGTCGCCACTTTCCATTCTTCCCACTGGGTGACGGTCGTGTTGATACTGCTGCTGCCACTGACTAGATCGCCGCAGAATAGCGCGAAAGCCGGGTTGAGCGCATTCATGTCGTAGGCCATTGTGGGCCACAGGTTGTCATTGATCCCGCCGCCCGTGGTGCCGTCGTCCTGGGTGTCCCCGACGACGACAAAGCTGAAGCGGGCAGAACTCTCGCCTGCGCTCTGGGCCATAGCTTGCACCTGAGGTGTGCCCAGCAGAACTGGAGAAAGGAATGCAAAAACGCGGGCGAGGACGGCAGTCGATAGGCGAGGACGTTTCGAGGGTTGCATTGTTAGCCCTTGGGAATGGTACTGACGGGCCAGAGCACGATTCACCCTGTAGGTCAGACCTGATTCCGAATGGATATTAGCACCCCCAGGCAAAACTCGCTTGCCCTCACGTTCCAGCCAGGGCCCAAGGGTCCACCTCATTCAAACTGGCTCGGATCACCGACATCTTCTGCGCTACACACGACGGCGATGGCCGCGGGAACACCGTCGGCGTTGGCACCGCTACGTGAGTATCAGTTGATCAGCCCTGAGATTCCCTTCGAGAACCGCGAAGGGTTCATGCCATCGCGGTGCCAGTACTGGAAGCGCCAAGTGTTGCCGTTGCACAGTGCACCACCAATCGTGGGTACGCCGCCGCCGGGGGCGGAATTCGCGTTCAGAAGGTCAATGCTGTAGGTCCCCGACGAACTGATGGCGCCCGCGTCCTTGGTGTAGCGTCCGATAGTCGAACCAGCGATGCACAGTTCAGAAACACCGGTGGGGCTCACGGCCGTCGTTCCCAGCCCCACGAGGGGGTAGGTGAACTGGCCAGGAAAGCTCATGTTCAGGTCGAGGGTGATCGAACCACCCGAGCAGTCGCAAGTACTCAGGGTCACGTCCCCAATGTTGTTGGCGTCGGTATCACAGAACACGACGTTGCACCTGCCACCGCTGGGGGTGCCATCGGCCTCCACGATGAAGTCCACCGAGACGTCGTGGGTCATGGATGCGATGACGGAATCGAACAGCAGGTTGGCGGTCATTCCCGGAGGCTGGATGGTGGGCAGGGCCAGATTCGCGTCGTCGATCGTGAAGCCCGGGAAGGGATCGTTCACCGAACCCGAGCTGCCGCCAACGAGACCAGCCGTGGCATACATCCCTGTCGCTGTATAGGTCAGAGTGCCAGGCAGCGACATGGTCACGTTGAAGGGACCCAGGGGTGCAAGCGTTCCGTTGAAGTCCACCACAAAGGCAACGCCCACCGGGACGCCGACCCAGAACGAGAAGTCGCTGCCCTTCGGAGGTCCGAGGGCTCCGCCCTGACTTGGTGCGACCTGTGTCACCGTCGCACTGACGATGGGGAAGTTGCCAAGCGGGACGGTGACCGGAGTACCACCAACGAAGAACGAATCCGGATTGAAAGTGGTGAAATCGTTGTACAGCATGATCAAGTCGATAGTGGTCGACCCCAAACTGCCCGTGAGGAGGTCCAACTCCATGTTGTCGATGGACATGGTCATCGTGGTGGTGTCCATACTCAGGCCGAACGTCCCAGAAATGATCCCTGTGAACCCGGAATCGTTATCAATGGTGATGTTCATGGGAACGTCCTCATTGCCGGTCCCTCCACCGGCTCCGTTGACCGTACGTGTGCCGCCCGGGTTTGTCGTGGCATCGTAGGTTCCGATCCCCGAACCCGGCAGAACAATCTGAACGTCGGTGATCATCACCGAATTACTTACGGTCGAATCGATCACAAAGTCATAATCCTGCGCGGTGGCGGGAACAGCGAACAACAGAAGGGGCAGGGATCGGAAGTGCATATTCAGTCTCCGGTGAGGTTTGGCAGGGGGAACCTACGCCTAGCATATCACGGCCACGACGAGCCGATATCCAAAATGGGTGCACGCACCCCCAGGGGCCCTTCACAGCCCGAATGAATGCGTTCTCATCCAGAGACCAAGGGTCCCTGGGTGACCGACTCAGCCCTGTCCCAGCGGCTGTGGTTCGCCACACCGCGTCCAGGAACGCAGACCAATGGCCAGATGTGTTCCCTATTTGTTGCCGAGATTGGCTGCGTACTTGGCGGGGTCCTTTTCAAAGGTCCGCTTGCATCGCTTGCAGCACAGGGCCACAACCATTCCGTCGTACTCGCAGGTGACGGATGCATCAACCGGCTCACCCGAGATCGGGCAGTTGGCGTTGACGTAGGCCACCGTCTTGTACTTGGCAGCGTACTTGGCGGGATCAGCCTCGAAGGCGGGCTTGCAATTGTTGCAACACAGGGCAACAACCATTCCCTCGTAGTCGCAGGTCACGGCAACATCAACGGCCTTGCCCGAGATAGGACAGGTCTGGTTGATGGGTGCGGTCGCCTGAGCGGGGTCTTGAACTGAAGAGGAGTGTGAGGCTTCGGTACCCGCGCAAGCAGCCAGGCTGGCCACGATTAGCAGGGACATGAGTTGCGTGGTGTATTTCATGGGCGTCATGGTATCCCATCTGGGCCTGCGTGGGATCAGAAACGGATGCGGCCCGGGCCCGAGCAGCGGGGCTCGGCCACGGGCGCCCCTTCACCTCCCCAGCGCCGGCATCGGTCTAGATGGCGGAGAAAGCGCGCAGGACCCTGGTGACACGGTCCGCAGGGCCCGCCAGCACGAGATTGTCGACTCCGGAGAGGTGAACGCCCCACTGCTCCGCCAAACGGCGCAGGTCCTTGGAGCTCCCCACTTCCCCAGGCAGGGGACAGGTCGTCAAGACGAAGGTCGCGGGCGGCAAGGCCTCCGCCAGCAACAGCGCACGATCCACGTGCCGGGCTTCGGCCGGCGAGGCGTCTTCGGCCGCGACGATCCGATCCTGACCATCACCCGGGATTACGACCAGGCCGCCCCACAGGAGGAGCGCATGGGTAACGTCATCCAGACGGGAGACGGATACCCTCAGGGGCCCGCCCAGGCCCAGGGACTGCAGGGCGTACTGTTCGCTGTCCCGCTGCCACACCAGGGTGGAGGTTCCGGAGGAATTGGCAAGCGTCACGACATCGCCCAGAGTGGCTGTGGCGGGAACCGAAACCTCCGCCCGCCCCAAGCCCAGGGACTGGCATCCACTGAGCAGGAGCAGGGCGGCGAGAGTCGAGCTGGCAATGGACAGGCGCACGGGATCAGGCCCCCGCGACGCGAACGCCCTTTGCCTCACTGACGTCACATGCTTGTGAGGTTTCGGCGGATTCGTCCGCTTTACTCTCCTCGTGGGCGCGCATTCTCTCTTCATGTGCGCGTCCTTCAGCTTCGTCCGCAACCTTGAGCAATTGCGCAAAGGAAACCACGTTGGGGCCCAATCCCATCAAGACGATGGCATGGGTGTTGCCCACGGGCAGCATCTGCTGGGTGTTCGGGTCGGGGAACATCGACCGCAAGGAAGTCGTCACCTGACGCACGTCCGTGTGGGGCACATTGACGACGGTTGTGAAGAGTATTGCCGGGTGAGCCGCGGCCTCGTCCAGGCGATCCGGAGGCAGGTACATTGCTAAGGACTTGATTGTGCTGCGAGCGCCTGTATAGAGTGAATTCACCGTGAATAGGCGAGGCTCGTCCGCTGTAAGCGGAGTGAACACCAAATTACTTACCATGAGGAAAGCCTCAAAGGTCTCCTGAAAGCGCTCGGGGGCGATGGTCATGTCCTCTCCGGTCAATGCCGTAGCCGGAGTGTTGCTCGCATACGCCTGGGTCTCTGCGGACATCACACAGTGTTGCCCGGTCACCTTGCTGTACAAGGCGATCAGATCCTCGATGGTGAATTCATCGGCGTCAGCTAAGTCGCTGTTCGCGGGAATCACGACGGGGCTGTCGGGAATAGGAAAATCAAGAAGGTCGCCAGCTTGAGCAGATTCGGTGACGAGAATCGCGGTGGCGAGGCAGATAAGCGTGAGTTTCATAGCAGTACTCCTTGGTACGGCTGAGAGGATGCGGCTGGGGGGGAAGGCTGTTTCTGACGACAGCCGCCGGTACTTCTTCCAGCGCAGCGTGTTTTCCTAGATTTGGGCCCTGCTCTCACTTCGAAGCGCACCCATGGCACGGTGCACACCTCCTCGCATTCCCTTCCTTATCTGATGGGCGGCTCCGCGAACCACGAATGCGCCCACGCTGGAGCGCGCGACTTCGATGGGCCGGCAGACGCTCTGTGCCCAAAGGCCCACGCGCACTAGCAGCGTCGCAGTGACCAGCCCTTGCCCAGCCGCGGCGGCAAGCGATCCCACCCGTGTGGAGAGCGCGTCCGCCGCGTGTTGTGAGAGGTCCGCCCCGATAGCGGCCATGGATACCTCGCGCAAGAGTTGCGCCGTTCCCACCAGTCCCGGTCGCCCTCCATGCAGCTCAGCCACCCTGCGCACGAGCCGAACGGAGAACCAGAGTGTCAGCACCCCATCCAGCAAGGCCATGGAGAAGAAACTCGAGGCCACTCCGAGGCGCAGAGCACTGCTTCGGATCTCCTTCTCCGTCCGCTCGTCCAGGGCGGGCAGGAGGTGCACCTCAATGGTCCTGCGCACGGGCGCCACGTGCTCTTGGCCCACGAGGGCGCTGCGGGTCCGGTGGAGGGCATCGGCAAGGGGCTCCCCATGGACGCGATCCAACTCATTCAGCCAACGCTGCACACCCTCCAGCAGACTTTGGGACGCCCGGCCCTCGCCCTTGAGGGCGCGCTTGAGTTTCCCCACCCGACGCAGACGCAGGTAGCCCCCACCCTCGCGCCAGAGCAGCCACCCCCCCCCCGCCGCCATCAGGCCCAGGGCGACCAGGCCAACCTCCTGCATGGGGGTTCCCCATTCGCCAGCGCGTCGAACCAGCTGGAACGTCTCCCCCACCACCAGCGCGCCCAATAGCAATGCGCTGCCCACTGCAAGCAAGGACAGGGGGCGCAAGAGGTATCGAAGCGAAGAGGGCATGGGCCTACCTTGGTATTGGGTAATGGCCGCTTCCGATTTCAGCGCCGGGAAACTCTAGGGCAGTGCTCTAAGGGCGCACCCCCCCCGTGGGCTCCATCTGGCATGCAAGGAGGCGGATTCGACGCGGGCGGGGATTCCCGCCCCAAAGCAAATGGAGCCTCGCTAGGCTTGCGTTACCTCGCTCCTCTGCCATGACGTGAAGCGACCGCGCCCAATGCGACACACACTTGCCACGATACTGGCCCTGGCCACGGCCATGGTTGCCACGGCACACGATGATGATCTGAAGGTCCTAGATCGTAGGCCCCCTTGGAGCGGACCGGGTCACGTACCGGGGACCATGCTCAACAAGCTGCGAGCGACAACTCCCGGCAACGCGGGCGGGACTCTCTTCGGGCTCGGCAATCAGACCGGAACAGGGTCCATCACCTTCCCCAAACAGGGTGTGCAGCTGCTCTCGTGGATGCCCGTGGGCTGGATCGATCCAGCATCCTCCTTGGCCAGCGACTGCTGGGGCTACGTATCCCCGGCCGGCCGCGAGTACGCGATCATCGGCATGGATGCGGGCACCGGCTTCGTGGACGTCACCGACCCCAGCGCCCCAACGGTTACCGGCGTCATCCCCGGAATGCCGTCCACATTACGTGACATCAAGACGTTCCGTACATATGCCTATTGCGTCACCGAGGCCGATGCCGGTATTCAGATCATCGATCTGAGCCAGATTGACGCGGGTCAGGTGTCCCTGGCCAACACCGTGACCGCCGGTGGAGAACTCTCATCGCACAACGTCGTCATCGATGAGGTCTCCGGTTTTCTCTATCGCACGGGAGGGGGAAGCAATGGGCTGCGCGCCTACGACCTGAATGCAAGCCCGACCAACCCAGCACTGGTCGGACAGTGGAATCTGCGCTACGTCCACGATGCGCAGGTTGTGACCTATACAACCGGCCCCCATGCCGGACGCCAGGTCGCCTTCTGCTGCGGAGGCTTCAATGGAGGCAAGGACGTCACGGGCCTGATCGTCCTCGATGTCACCGACAAGAACAACATCGTCGTGCTCGACTACGCTTACTACCCCAACGCCGGGTACACCCACCAGGGTTGGCTTTCCCCGGACCGACGCCATTTTTATGTGAATGACGAACGGATCACGAACAGCAAGAACACACGGACGATCGTGATGGATGTCTCGGACCTCACCGACGTCAGGCACGTAAGTGACTTCTATTCCGATGCGCGCTCGATCAGTCACAACCTGTACGAACACGATGGAAAGATCTTTGCATCCAACTACCGCAGCGGCCTGCGTGTATTCGATGCTTCAACCGCCCTGGCCCCGACGGAGATCGCATGGTTCGACACGTGGCCCGGTGATGACGCGATGCGGTTCAACGGGGTCTGGAGCAACTACCCGTTCTTCCCTAGCGGAGTGGTCATCGGCAGCGACATGGAGAAGGGCCTGTTCACCTGGTGGATTGGCGAGGCCCAAGTCTCTTTCTCCTACCCCCAAGGTCGGCCCGAGATCGCAAGCACGACGGGTGCCACGATTCCGATTCAGCTGGCTGAGGACTCTCCGGGCGACCTGATGGCGGGCAGCGAGCGCCTCTACTACGACGCAGGCAATGGAGTCGTGGAAGTCCCCCTCACGGCGCTCGGCTCGGGCCTGTACGAGGCCCCCTTGCCCGCTCTCGAGGTGGGTCAGGAGCTGCGCTGGTTCGTCGGCGCGAAGTCCACGAATGGAATCCTGTGGACGTCCCCAGCAGAGGCCCCCTACAGCAACTGGTGGGCCTTGGGAGGGGATGGCGCAGTGACCATGTTCGACGACGACGTCGAGCAGGATGCGGGCTGGAGTGTGGGAGCGACTGCGGACACCGCCACAACCGGAGTCTGGGAGCGAGGTGATCCGCCCGGAAGCCCGGCCGAACCCTATGACGATCACACAAGTGCGGGTGCCGAGTGCTGGTTCACCGATGCGCAGGGGACTCTTGACGGCAAGACGACGCTGACTTCTCCCGCCCTTCTCCTGGCAGGTGCCGAGCGCCCGATCGTGACCTTCTGGTACTGGCTGTTCAATCGGAGCGACAACTCGGGCCCTGGGGTGGACGATCTGACCATCCGACTCTCGAACGACAACGGGGCAAGCTGGACGAGTGTGCAGGACATCGGTGTAACGCCCGAGGAGCTGGGCACCTGGAGCCGGCATGCATTCGCTTTCCCGGTGGGCGTCATTCCAACCGATGGGGTGCTCCTGCAGTTCGAGGCGGAAGCCACCGGATCCGGGATCGAAATGGAGGTCGCCATCGACGACCTGCTGGTTGTTCAACCTTGGGGAGGCTGTGACTGGCAGAGTTACTGCGTGACCTCCCCCAATTCCGTTGGAACCGGGGCCCTGATCGGTGCGAGCGGATCCACCAGCCTCGCCACCAACGATCTGATCTTGAACGCGTCAGGTCTTCCGCCTGGTCAGTTCGGGATGTTCTTCTACGGATCGGGGGCCACGCAGAAGCCCATAGTGAATGGCTTCCTGTGCATCACGGGTAGTCTGTTCCGCTACACACCTCAACGGATTGACTCCTCCGGCAACGTGAGTCTGGCCCTCGACCTGACCTCTCCCCCTGCACAGGCTGGCCAGGTCCTTGTCGGCTCTGAGTGGCGCTACCAACTCTGGTATCGGGACCCGGCTGCGGGTGGCGCGGGGTCGAATCTCACCGACGGCCTCCGAGTCCGCTTCTGTCCCTGAAGGAAACCCATCCCCAGGTCCGCTACTGGGCGTTTCGCCAAGCTTCCCACAGAGTGATCATGGCAGCCAGACGCTCGGGCTGAGACCCCGCCAGATCCGTGGACTCCGTGCGGTCGACCTCCATGTCGTGCAATTGCCAGGCCGCTCCTTTGGCTCTGGAGCGCACGATCTTCCAGCGCCCCTGCCGTATCGCCGCACCTCTGCCCCAGGACCAATAGAGAGGTTCGGCACGCTCAAGGCTCTTCCCTTCAAGGAGGGGGGCAAAGCTGACGCCGTCTGCGGGGATCACTTCGGTTCCCTCGTACCGCTCGGGGTACCTGCCTCCCGCTAACTCGAGCAGAGTGGGCAGGACGTCGATGAAGTGGGTGGGCGTCCGAACAAACTCGCCGCGCGCTGCGATTCCCGCGGGCCAGTGCGCGATCAGAGGCGTGCTGATACCACCCTCATGGCTGAAGTTCTTGTACTTGGAGAAAGGTGTGTTGGAGACGTTGGCCCAGCGGCCCTTCTGCGAGGACCAGCGGTCGATGGCACCGATCTCGCCCTCGCCTATCTCCACCACTTCCGAGGAGGCGCCGTTGTCGGACGCAAAGAGGATCAGGGTGTTCTCCCAATCGCCCCGGGCTTTCAGCATCTTGATCAGTCGCCCTACGTTTCGGTCCACGCAATGGACCATGGCCGCGTAGACCTCCATGCGTCGGGCTTCCGTGGCACGGGCGTTCGGGTCCAACTTCTCCCAGTCCCCGAACTCGGCGTCGGAGAGTCCAACGCTCTCGCCGAGCAACCCCATCTCCTTCTGCCTGCGATAGCGCGCCTTGCGGATGGGCTGCCAGCCGTCGTCATAGACTCCCTTGTAGCGAGCAATGTCCTCCGGCCAGGCCTGCAAGGGGTCGTGAGGTGCTGTGTAAGCCAGATACAGAAAGAAAGGTCGGGCCTCACCTGATTCCCGCGCCGCCAGGAAGCCCAAGGCAATGTCAGTGAATGCATCCGTCGTATAGAAGTCATCGGGAGCGGCATAGGGCTGGACCGTCTTGCCGTCGAAACACCAGGTCCTTCCCGCTCGCTTCTGGGCGGGAGCCGGCTCCCCCTCTCTTCGCGGCCCCGGATTGAAGTGATTGCAAGCCCCATCGCGCAGGGTGAAGCAACGCTCAAAACCCCGATCGAACAGGTTCTCCGTTCCGTGGTGCTTGCCGGACATCAGCGTGCGATAGCCGGCCGCGCTCAGCACTTCGCCTAGAGTGACACCAGCCGTCAATGAGACTGGCTGGGAGTCCATGCCCACCCGTTGGGCATAGCAGCCGGTCAGGAGGCACGCCCGCGACGGAAAACACTTGGAGGTGTTGTAGAACTGGGTGAAGCGCAGACCGTCCGCCGCCAGCTGATCGAGGTTCGGGGTGGATATCTCGCCGCCATAACACCCCAGGTCCGAAAACCCCATGTCATCGGCCAGGATCAGGACGATGTTCGGGCGCTCGGGTGCAGGAGTCTGGGGCAGGAGCGAGAAGCAGAGCAGAGACAGGCACAACATGGTTGCACCCTAGCAGGCAACCCGCTGATTCTGTGGTTCGACCTCTACTTGACGGCCGAGATCTCCACGGACTGACTCTCCCGGGCCGGCATGAGTCGCAACAGGGCTTTGCGCGCGTGAGCGGGCAGGGGGGCAGCCAAGGCACGCTCAAATTGCTCAAGGGCCAGCCGGGTCGCCTTACGCTGCAACAGATTGATGGCACGACTGGTGTGCAGGACGGTGCCCAGGGGAATCTGCTCGCGGGCGGGACAGGCCGCGATCACTTCGATCCAAGGCTGCCCCAGGAACTGGGCACGTACGCGCCCCACCACCACGATGCGATCGTGTGGTGCCGCGCGTGCAAGCAGACGCTCGGCAAAGGTGCCGCGCCGCACGAAGTAGCGGGCGCGCGGGTTGTCGTATTCGGCTCGAATCCAAGGCAGTTGACTGTCAGACCAGGCGCGCACCGCCAGATGTGTTCGCTCCGAGAAGGGCAAGCAGTACGGCTCCCAGTCATGCTCGATGGAGTGGAACTGCAGCACCAGCTGTAGTTCGCCCTGCATGGGCTGTGCCCTCGGTACGCTGGCCTCTTCCCAGGAGACGTGCTCGGCCTGGGGGGTAGCGGCGGCCGCTACCAATAGGGAGCGTAAACCCGCGGCCAGCAGGCCCGTGACTTGGGGAGAGAACAGCAGCATGGAATATTTTTCGACCACACCGCCCCAATCCTTGAGAGCAAGAGCCGGATCGGTCCTCGGCCACCGCCTCAACCCCTCACGAGGCTGTAGTCTTCGCCGTGTTCGGCGACCCGGGCCCGGAGAGAGGCCTGAGCGACGTCCGGGGGGCGAAAGGGCCATTTCACCCAATACGAGCACCCGCCCACGGCAATCCGTGAACGGGTGCAGGAGTTGATACCTGTCGAGTGAACGGGATCAGTCGTCGTCACCCGCCAGCGGAGTCTCGGGGAGAGCATCGCCTTTTCTGTCCTTCCCAGGCTTTGCCAGACCCTTGACCAGCTGGTCCTTCACGAAAGGCAGGCGAGCCTTCGATTTGCGCAGGATGGGTACATAGAAGTCCACGGGGTTCTTGAGGACGTGCTCAATCAACTCCCCTTTTTCGTTGCGGGACTTGCTCACCAGGGTCTGCTGGACGATCACGTGAATGACGGGCTCGACCGTTCCTTGGCCGTCGTCGTAGTGAACAAGTTTCGCGGACTCAAACTCCACCTTGGTGGCCTTGGCCGTTGCTTGAGCAATGCGGAAGGATATCATCCTGCGCAGCTCCCTCGGAGTGAACTTCTCCACAGGCAACAGCGCCGTCGGCGTCAATTCCCTCCAACGGTGCACGAGTCCACGCAACTCGCCATGTTCGCCCAGTTGAATGACGATTCGGCTTCCAGGCCCTTCGACTTTGGTTCCGTCCAGGACTCGACTGAGACGCACGGTACGGAGCTTTTCGAACTGGTCTGTACTGCCATCGGGGTTCAAGACGCCCATTCGCAGTCCACCAACGTGCTCAACGACCATCTCGGTGGTGTCGGCAGGAGCGAGTTGAAGCTCCTTCAACAAGTCGGTCGCGATGACCGGCGCTTCCTCGGTCGTCGGAAGAGACGGGGTATCGTGCGTGCCGCTGATGTCCTTCGTTCCCTTGCTGAAGGCAACAGAACCCGAGCGCGTATCAACATAGAGCAGGGTGGAACTGTCGTCGGCGTCATGGAAGAGCACTTTGCCGTCTGGAGTACTCGGTGAGGCGGGCAGATCCAACCCCGTCATCAGAAACAGGTTGGAGGAGACCTTGTTGGTGAAGGCTTGGGGCGTCCCTTCATTCCCTATCGCCTGATAGGAGAATCGAGAGGCTTCGAGCATTTCCGATAGGGTCTCGTGCCGGTCATCGGCGCGGTCGAGGCCACCCTCGCTCAGGGGTTTCTGCCCCAGGGCAGGGGACGAGCAGAGAGAGAGGAGGGCGAGGAGTTTGACTGTGTTTTTCATGTTCTCGTTTGGGTGTTCTGGTTTCGTTGTGTGGGTTGTGTTCTTCAATTATCTCTTGGTTGACTATCTGGCGAGCCGCCTAGTACTGCCACCAGACCTTCAGCCAGGTGGAGCTGGCGGGCGGGTCGGCAATGAAGCTGTAGTAGGTGTCGTTCTCTGCGGTGGGGTACATCACTGCGCAGCCCATCTCATCAGAACGGCAATCAAGGTTGATTGCGGCGAACCAGGCCTGCCAGATGGCGGCCCCGCCTTTGACGAGGAATCCGAAGGTGTCCGTCATGTCCTGATCGGTGCTCATGTAGGCCAGAGAACGGAACCCCACGGCTTGGTGCAGTCCATCGAAGACGCCATTGGAGCCCGTCCAAGCCGAGGCCCAGGAAGCTCTATCGGCTGGGCTAGGAATGACACTGCAGGCTTGAAATGCGATGAATTCGCAGTCCAAGTCACCGTAGCCTTCGTCGGAAGTAGAGCCGGCGTTGCGGAGATCTACTCCCGATCCATCGGTCATCTGGATAGACCAATTGTTGCCGTGCCCTGAGAACATGGCGATGTCCATGTTGTCGATGCGGTTGTCGTTGTTCCAAGTCCATTGAGAAGAACTGGAGTAGTAGTACTGATCGTAGGAGAAGTGCTTCAGAAAGTTAAAGATCGTGGCTTCGTTGCCTTCGTTCTTGGATCCCACGTACCCACCTTCTTCTCCTTGGGCGAAACTGGGGCTGAGGGTCATGGCAGCCATGAGGGCGGGGGAGGCGATCGAGAAAAGGGAATAGAGCTTCAAAGAGGTGTCCTTGCTTGAATTTCCTGGTGAACGGCCGGGGCAGTGGATTCGGAAGCGGGATTTGCATGGGAACCAGAACGAAGATTCCTTGGAAAACACCCGTCCCCTACCTGCCCCCGATTCCGGTTCCGCACTCGAAGGCAACATGAGCACCCACCGTTCCGTGGGAAGAACGGCGCGATTCTGCGGGATTGGCCACGTTCTTGAGAGACTTGGGCGCTGGCCGACTGAATCGCAACTCAGTGGGTGAAGAGCCTCGCCGGAAAGGAAACGGAGGGGCTCCCAGCCACGCTCTCCGTCCCCATCACGGGACGGGCGGGACCTAGGGCCTGGGCAGGGCCCTGGAAACCCTGTCACTCCCCGCCAGGGCCGCAAGCCTGCCCGGCCGGCCGCTGATCCCGCCACCCGGATGGATGCCCGCCGAGCCACAGAAGAGCCCCGCGATGGAGGTCGAGTACCTGGAGAGCTCCAAGCCCGGGCGCATGGGGCCGAGCTGATCGAGGGCCAACTCCCCGTGCATCTCATGCCCGCCCTCAAGTGCGTAGCGCTGGGCGAGATCCGTAGGTGTCAGCGCCTCCGTGACCGTGGCCACCGATCGGACGTCGGGTGCGTAGCGTTCAAGGGAGACCAACACGGACTCCGTCAACTCTGAGCGGCGGGCGTCCGTCCAGCCACCCTCCAACTCAAAGGGGGCGCAACGCACCAGGACGGAGGCCTCTCCGTCTGACTGACGGATGTCGAGGGGCGGATCGGTGGGCATGCGCCGGTGCTTGACGTGGTCAAAGGCGCGCTCGAGATCGAGGGGATGTTCGGCAATCAGAGAACGCTCGGGTGCAAACCCCGGGCGACAGGCGTACTCGATGGGTCCGGTCAGCTTGAGTGTCAGCCGGGCCAGGGTTCCCCGCACCCGCACCTTGCGGATGTGTCCCGCCGTGCCCACGGGCAGCTTCTCGGGAGGCACCAGATCCAGGAGGGTGCGACGCGGGCCGATGCACGACAGCACGGTGCCTGCATCCACGGAGGACCCGTCCGCAAGCTCGACGCCCACGGCCCTTCCTCCCACGACACGGATACGGCGCACCTCCGCACCGGCCTGCAGCTCGACCCCCCCAGCGCGACAGGCCTCGACCAGGGCCTCGACCAGGGCGGGCGCACCGCCGATGACCTCCTTGGAAATCTGAGCCTCGTGCAACAAGAGGGTCGCAGTCGAAGTGGGCGAGCGCGATCCCATGAAGGTGCCATGCAGCGCCGGCGCGGCAAGAGCCGTCTTGAGCAGAGGTGAGGTGAACCACTCCGAGAGATAGTCGTCCACGCAGGCGGGGCCCACGCGCAGGAGTTCGTGTATGTCCTTCTTGCCCAGGCGCCGGAAGGCCATGCCGGTCTTCAGCAGGGGCCACAGCGGTGCGTCGCCCCGGACGTCGGGTGCGGTCCGATCAAGCTGAGCCCGCGCGAACGGGAGTACGCGGTCCAGGAAAGCACGCCAGTTGCGGTAGGGCTCGGCGTCGGCTCCCAACTCCTCGGCGGCGAGGTCCGGATCCCTGTGGAGAAGCAGGCCATGTCCTTCTCTCGAGGGAACAAAGACAGGGGCGGGATCCTGCAGCTTGAGGCCGTGGGAGCTGAGGTTGAGCTCGCTCACCACCTCAGGACTGAGGGACTGGGTGTCGTGCAACAGGCCGTCTGCCACCCCACCGAACCGCTCGCGCTGCTCAAACACGCCGACGCTGTGACCCAGACGGGCCAGGGTAGCCGCCGCGACCAGGCCGTTGTGTCCGCCTCCGATGACGATCGCGTCCATCAGAGGGCCCCCGCCTTGAGCATCTCCTTGGCCGCGAGCGCACCCGGCGCCCCCATGATCCCGCCACCCGGGTGCGCCCCGGACGATCCCAGCCAGAGGCCATCAATGGGCGTCCTGAAGCGCGCCCAGCCGGCGACCGGCCGCTGGAACAGCAGCTGCTCCAGCCCCAGTTCGCCGTGGAAGATGTTCCCTTCAGTGATGCCCATCTGCTCCTGGATGTCCCACGGAGAGAGGACCTGACGGTGCAGGATGTCCTCCTTCAAGGTCGGCATGTACTCGGCCAGGGTGTCCACCACCGCATCGCCAAAGGCCTCGCGATGCTCGGGCCAGGTCTCGGCGCCGCTGGCCAGGTCGTAGGGTGCGTATTGGACGAAGCAGGACATGACGTGCTTGCCCGGCGGGGCCATGCCGCGGTCCAAGAGCGAGGGGAAGACGACGTTGATGAAAGGTCGGCGGCTGAAGGTGCCGTACTTGGCCTCGTCGAAGGCCGTCTCGAGATAGTCGGTGGAGGGCGCGATGGCCACGTCCCCCGAGACGTGCGGCCCGATCCCGGGACGGTGCGTAAACTCGGGGAAGCGGTCGAGAGCGATGTTCACTTTGCCGGAGCTACCGCGGTTCTTGTAACGCTCGATGCTGGTGACAAAATCCGACGGCAAGTGTTCACGACCAACGAAGCCCAAGAAAGTAAGACGTGGATCACAGCCGCTCACGATGGAACGCGCTGCGATCTCCTCGCCACCTTCAAGCACGACCCCCGTTGCGCGGCCGTTCTTGATGCGCATCTGGGAGACTGCGGCTTCGGTGCGGATCTCGGCCCCGAAGGAGCGTGCCGAGGAGGCGATGGCCTCGCTCACCGCTCCGGTCCCGCCCACCGGGAACGCCCAGGCACGGGAGCTCCCGTCGATCTCACCCATGTAGTGGTGCAGCAGGACGTAGGCCGTGCCGGGCGAGTTCACCCCCAGCATCGTGCCGATGATGCCCGAGCAGGACATGGGGGCGATGAGCTGGTCCGACTCGAAGAACTCACGCAGGAAGTCCACACCCCCCATCGTGGTCAGCTTGAACTGCAGCGCCGCGAGGTCGTCCCCCAGGCCGCGGAAACGATCCGCGATGCGCTTGAGCTGCAGCAGGTCCGAGGGTTTGAACGAGGTCGGGTCGGGGGCGATCTCGTCGATGAAGGGCTTGGCGAAGCGCGCCAGCTTGCCCATGAGCTTGCCGAATTCGGGATAGGTGTCCGCGTCCCGGGGGCTCAGGCGCCGGATCTCCTGGCGGGTGAGATCCGGATCGGCCCAGCGGCACAGGCCTGGCCCGTCGAGCTGCGGCGTATAGGAACACTCGAGCGGAACCATTCGCAGACCATGCTTGGAGAGTTCCAGGTCGCGGATGATCCACGGGCGCAGGAGGCTCACCACGTAGGAGCAGACCGTGTACTTGAAGCCCGGGTAGATCTCTTCCGTCACCGCAGCCCCACCCACCAGGTGACGCCGCTCAAGAACGAGCACCTTGCGCCCTGCCCGTGCGAGGTAGGCCGCCGAGGTCAAACCGTTGTGTCCCCCACCAATGACAATGGCGTCCCAGGGGTTCTGATCACTTCCGAGTGTTGCCATTACGCAGGAGCCTTGGGCGGGAAATTGGGGGTGGAGGTCTTACGTGGCGGATCGAAGAAAGGGCGCTCCACGACGGTCGCAGTCACCCGGCGGCGTTCGAATTCGACCGTGTGCTCAACCTGCAGCTTCGTACCGACCGAGGTGTGTCGACGGTGAATCTGAGCCAGAGCCAGTGATTTCTTCAGCGTCGGGGACCAGGTACTCGAAGTGGCCTGTCCGACCTGCTCGCCGGAATCGAGGTAGACCGGCACCGCCTCACGACAGGCGCAGGGCGCCAGGTGGGGTGGCAGCTCATACTCGGCATGGAGGTCCTCAATCTCGGCCCAGTCGAGCTCAAGCCCGACCAGATTCCATCTGGGCCCGTTCTCACGCTCGCGCAGGAGCGCCTCGCGCCCGATCCACCCCTCGCGTTCCAGGTTGACGGTCCAGCCCAGGCCGGAATCCTCCGGAGTGGACCGGCGGGCGTCGATGAGGCAGCTGCGCGACGAAACATAGTCGATGCCCTGCAGCACGAAACCGGCCTCGATACGCGTGACGTCCATGGCGTCCAAACCGATGGGCTGGATGCCGTGCTCCTCGCCCGCCTCAAGGATGGCGTCGTAGAGCGCGACGGCATCTGCGTTGGCCACCCACAACTCGTAGCCCAGATCCCCGGTGTAACCCGTACGGGTGACCCACCCCTCGGCCCCGGCCAAGCGACAGGCGGCAAGGCCGAAGAAGCGCAGAGAATCGAGATCCGCGTCCACGACGGTACTGAGGATCTTCCTTGAGAGGGGACCCTGCAGAGCAAGTGCCGCGATGCGGTCGGTGCTGTCCTCGATCTGGACGTCGTACCCCCGGCGATGCTGCTCGAACCATCCCAGCCAGGCCTCGGACGAGGTCATCCGATACCGCTCGGGCGCCAGACAGGCGACGGTTCCATCGTCGAGCACCATGCCGTCCCCATCGCACATGCAGCCGTAAGCCACGCGCCCCGGCTTGAGTTTGGTGATGTCCCGGGTCCAGAGGCGCGCGAGGAAGCGCGCGGCGTCGGGCCCGGTGACCTCGTACTTGTAGAGGGGGGTCACGTCGATCAGGCCCGCGCTTCGGCGGATCGCAAAGTACTCGCGCTCGGAGTGCGCGTCGTAGTTGCAGGGTGCCGCGTAGCCCGCCCACTCCTTCCACGCAAAGCTCTTCATGAGGGCGGAGGTCCGCTCGTGAAAGGGGGTCGTACGGGGCATGGCAGCGGAGGATAGACCGCCCCGAATCTGCGATCCAGAACCGTCAATCGATAATCGCCGGGCCAGCGGAGACTTGACCCGAACTCAATCCTCAGGTTGCCGGTTGGACCCGGAAGCCGTCAGGTACTGACCGAAAAGCGGCGACCGGTTGAGACTCTTGCGTTACCCTCGGATCCATGCGTATCTGGATTCTCCTACCCTTGCTCGCCGCCTGCGCGGGATCACCGACCCGCCACGTCGTGGACGCGGGTGCCATCGGCCCCTACAGGCAAGATCGGTGAGCGCGGCGGCAGCTTTGAGCACGAGGTGGAGACCTGCATCGACGCCGTGGAGCGCACCCTGGCCGACCTGGATATCAACCTGGGAGACGTGGTGGAAGCCCGCGTGTACCTGTTGGACATGGAGCTCTACGGCGACTTCAACGCAATCTACGCCAAGAGGTTCCCCGACCCCTATCCGGCGCGCACCTGTGTGGGTGTGGCCAGCCTGCCCGGCGGCGCCAGGGTCGAGTTGCAGGTCGCCGCGCGTCGGCGCTGACTCAGCGGGTCGAGCGCACGAACGCCAGCAACCGCTCGTGGAAGAGGTCGGGTTGGTCCAGGTAGGCCGGATGGGGGGCACCCTTGAACAAGAGTAGCCCAGCATCGGGGATGGCGGCGGCCAGCGACTCGGCACCGGCGACCGGGAAGACGCTGTCGGCCGTGCCCCACATGACCAGGGTCGGCACCCGGATCTCACTCAGGCGCGCCTCATGGCGAGCCACGGCCGCCGGAGCCACGGGTACGAAGCCCCCGCAACTCGCGCCGTGGTCCAGGACGAATGGGAAGGCGAAGGCGCCGCTCATGGATGGGGCAACGACAACGGGGCGCTCCAAGCCCAATGCTTCGACCAGTTGAGCAAGGAACTTTCCGGCCTCAAGTTCGGTCGACGTGCTGCCCCCGTAACCCGGCAGGTCCACCGCGACAACCCTCAGGCCCGCGCTGGCCAGGTGCTCAAGCGTGCCCAGCTCCCGCCAGGTCTCGCTGGAGAAGCGCGCGCCGTGCAGGAGCAACAGTGCGGGAGCATCCGGTGGGCCTGCGACGAGCGTCACGATCGACGCGCCACCGACCTCGACGCGGGTTTCCTCGATGGTGTTGGGCAAGGAAGCCTCCGATGTAGGAACCGACGTGGGCGGCGCATGCTCTTCAGGTCCCCCACAGGCGCAGAGAGCCAGACAGGTGACAATCGCACGCATGGGCCCAACCTAGCAGTCCGGGACCTCGATCGCGTGACAGTCCTCTTGGGGTTTGCCGAGACAGGCCAGGAAGACTCTTGCACGGCTCATCCCTCCCCATGCGCCAATCGGGTGCGCCTTGGGATGTGCGCCCCGCCTGAGGGGGGGAGGAACTATTGGCACCCGAACCGAGCGGCGGGTCTATTGGCCCGAGGAGAGGATGGCCTTGCACTCAGAGACGGGATCCACGACGAAAACGGATCCTCCCATTCCGTAATCCGTTGCGTAGATCAGGCCCGTGGCTGGATCCCGGGCCAGGAATCGAGGGAAGCCCAATGGCGAGCGCGATGAATCCGCATCCAATGTCATCGCCCTACGATCACCGCTAGCGAGGTCAATCACCAGGATGCAGGTCGTGTCAACGTCCATCAGACTATTGTGTTGCGCCATGTAGGCCAACCCCGCGTCCACATCCACGGCCAACTCCCCCATGTTGATGAATGGAACGCCGGTTCCAATGGAGTCGTTGTCTGAGACGATAACCCTGTCTCCACTTGTCAGGTCCACGCGCAAGAGTGCTTCACCATCGTCGTTGGGAATCCACGCCGATGCGAAACTCTCATCCACAGCCATCCCAGTGGGCCCCTCGATGTCGGGTCCGGTCCCCACCGCGGCGCTGCTTACCACCGTGATGGCGCCCGTTGCCAAATCGACGCGGCTCAAGCTGTCGTAGTCAAGAACAAGTAGGGATCGGTCGGCGTCATCCACGATCAGAGCCATTGGCTCATACCCTGTGACGAAGGGTGTCAACGTTCCCGCTACCGGATCAAAGATGGAGATTACCTCTGCCTCACCTTCCTGAAGGTAGGCCAACCCCGACTCGTTCGAGAGAGCAAACGTACCCAAATCACCAGGGGAGACCAGGGACGGGTCCATCCAGATGGAGCGGTCGCCTGTCGTCAGATCAACTTCAATCAGGCTGCCACCAAGAGAGTTGCCTGGATCGCCGCAGATCAGTCGATTGTTCGCCGCGTCAAGCCGGACCGCGCCCCACTGCCCGATGAATCCACCACCCTCTCCAACGCCCACATCGCTGAAGGGGCTGCGATCTCCGGTCGAAGGATCCACGGATACCAAGGACGCCAACTCCTGATTCAGGACCAGAATGCGGGCCCTACTCGCATCCCAAACCAAACCACGGGGCTTGTACAGCGGATCGCCCGCGCCTGTGGCGTTGTCCGAGATCACCGTCAACCCTCCGGTCGTGATATCCACCACCACCACTTTGGAGTTCTCTCCGCCGATGCCGTAGTCCGTCAAGAACACCCGGTCCGCCACCGGGTCGTAGGCGAGGTCCCTTGGTTTAGTGAGATCACCGGCTCCCAGGAGTTCGTCAGAAACGATCGTCCGGTCGCCAGTGGCAAGGTCTATCTTGAACAGAGCATCCAGGGCGTAGTCGGCGATGAGCGCCCTAGTCAGCGGCTCATCCAGGTAGATGCCGACCGGAGTACCTAAGATCGGACCGGACCCTGTCACGTCATCGGAGATGATCGTCCGGTCGCCAGTGGCGAGGTCTATCCTAACCAGAGCATCCAGGACGGCGTCCGTCAGGTAGGCCGTTGTTCCATCCGCAGAAACGGCGAGACCGGTTTCATAGGGAAGAATAGGGCCGGCACCCTTGCCGACAGCCCCCCAATCGGACAGCAAGCCTCTTACGCCGGTGGTCAAGTCCACCTCTATCAGTTTGTCTCCACCCACCATCAACATCCTATTGGATGCCGCATCCATGGCCATCGCCCTAAGGACCCAGCGCATGCTCAGGTCGGGATCCGTTGCCGGCCCCACGATGACTGAACGAACCCCGGTGACAGGGTCCACCTCAACCAGCGTGTCCCTCATCCAGTCACTGACGATGAGCGTGTCTGTGGCAGGATCCGCGTCTACCATCATCGGGTTGGCCCATAGGCTCCCGCTACAATCCACACTGGAAGTCGCGGCCGCCGTGGACGCGTTGCCCTTGTTGTCGGCAGTGCTGACCACCAGGACTGTTGAGCCAATGCCAATGGCCACTTCGGCTTGCCAGTCAGCGAAGCCATTGAGGGTGGTGGCTTCCACGCCGTTCACGCTGACCGACTCTATTGCCGATCCATCTGAAGCCGTACCACGCACCGTTAGCGTGGTACCCGAGACCTGACAACCCGGATGGGGAAAGAGGATCTTGGCCACAGGGGCCTTGGTATCCGAGGCGCCGCCGCCTCCTCCTCCTCCGCATGCCGTGATCAGAATTGCGGCCAGAGCGAGAGCCGTTGGGTGGACGAATCGGGATCAGTCAGAATGCGATTTCAGTTTCATCTTGGGATGCGCGTGGGGAGAGAGTGTCGGATCCAAAAGAGGCGGGGCGATCGAATCGGCGGCTCAAGTAACCCCGCATCGCCCGTTGAGACAGAGTAGGCAATCAGTCGTTCTTGTGACAACCGAGGCTACTGACGACCAGTCTGGTGCACGGGGCGGGGTGGGGCTTCTCGCTTTGAGGCGCTTGCAATTGGTCGATCTCCGGGCCACAAGGGGTGGAAGAAGCTGTACTTGGAGGCTTCAATCTGGACTATCGGGCTCAGAATCCGGATCGTCCCCTAGCCCACGGGTGATTGAACTCCTAGGATTCCTTGCCCCGGTCGCACCTTTGCGACCCCTGCGCGCAGCAGAAACCGCCCGTTGCCCCATGGCACGAGTGCGAACCGCGCCTCACCGTAGCTGACTTGTTCCTGCTGGATAGGTTGGACCTGGCGACCCTATCGCCGGCACACGACCCTCTTCAGGACATCAGTCAACATGACAGGTAAACGACCCACCGGGTCGAAGAACGCATTTGCGTCCTTCGGGCTGGACAAAAACATTCTGCGCGCCGTAACCGAGGCGGGCTTCAGCGAGCCCCGGCCCATCCAGGCCAAGACCATTCCCCAAGTGCTCAAAGGCCGCGACGTGCTCGGCCTGGCCCAGACCGGCACGGGCAAGACCGCCGCCTTCGCGCTGCCCATCATCGAGCGCCTTGTGGCCAGCCGCGGACAGAACCCGCGGGCCCTGGTCCTCGCGCCCACGCGCGAGCTGGCCATGCAGATCCACGGCGACTTCCAGATGCTGGGCAAGTTCACCAACATCCGCCCCATCACGGTCTTTGGCGGCGTCAGCGCCGTGCCCCAAAAGCGCGCCCTGCGCAGCCGACCCGACGTCATCGTCGCCTGCCCCGGGCGACTGCTCGACCTGATGGGCAGCAAGGACGTGCGCCTCGACGGGCTGGAGGTCCTGGTTCTCGACGAGGCCGACCACATGCTCGACATGGGTTTCCTGCCCGACATCAAGCGCATCATCAAGCAACTGCCCGAGAGGCGTCAGAACCTGCTGTTCTCCGCCACCATGCCGCGCGAGATCCGCAGCCTGACCGACAACCTGCTGCACAACCCGCACGTGGTCGAGTTGGCCATCACGGCGCCCATGGAGACCATCGAGCACGCGCTCTACCCAGTGGAGCAAAGCCGCAAGACAGATCTTTTGACACACCTGTTGCACGAGCAGAACTTCACCTCGGCCATCGTCTTCCTGCGCACCAAGCATCGCACCCGGCGTCTGGCCCGGGATCTCGAGCGGGCAGGCATGAACGCCATCGCCCTGCAGGGCAACATGAGCCAGGGACAGCGCCAGCGGGCCATGCAGGGCTTCCGCGAGGGTCGCTACAACGTCCTCGTTGCCACCGACATCGCGGCACGGGGAATCGACGTGGCGGGAATCAGCCACGTGATCAACTACGACATCCCGAACACACCCGATGCCTACACGCACCGCATCGGCCGCACGGGTCGGGCCGAACAGAGCGGCAAGGCCTGCACCTTCGTCACGGGAGAGGACTTCGCCGGCGTACAAGCCATCGAGCGCAAACTGAACATGCAGATCCAGCGCATCGACCTGAAGGAGTTCTCCGGCGGGGTGCGTGAACGATCCACAGGACGCGCCCAGGGACGACCCCAGGGACGACCCCAGGGACGACCCCAGGGGGGCGGCTGGAACAAGAAGCCCTCGGTGCGACGCAAGTTCGCTGGAGCCGGGAGCAGCTACAAGACCGCACAAGCCACGAGTACGACGAACGAGAGCCACACCCCGCGAGAGAGTTTCGGAGCGGGCGTCGCCGACGCGACCGCAGGTCGTTCGGGCAAACCCAAGCACAAGCTGTCCAAGGGCGGCAAGCGGCGCCAGCGCATGCGGTCGGGAGCGGGAGCAGGTTCCCGGCGAGGCAGACCAAGCGGACGAGCCCGCTGAGGTCAGGACGGGCACGCGACCAGCGGAGCCCTGCGCAAACAGGTGTAGCGGCGAACGGGCCTCTGCCCGTAGGTTGACTGACAAGGAGCCTTGTCATGTCCCAACCCATCGCCATGAACCGTCGTCAGTTCGTCGCCGCCGCCGCGGTGACCCCCGCCCTGTGGACCGGTCCCCTACGAAGGGCGCGGTTCTCGCCGCAGGATCAGGTGCACCTGGGTGTGATCGGCATCGGCATCCGCGGCCGCAACCTCATGAATGGAGCCTTCCTGGCACAGGACGGGTTCCGGGTCGTAGCCGTCTGTGATGTGGACACGAACAGGCGGGAGGACGGCAAGCGCCGGGTGGATGAGCGCTATGGCGACAGCGATTGCGCCACGTTCCTCGATCACCGTGAGCTCCTGCAGATGCCCGGCCTCGACGCGGTCGTCATCGCCACGCCCGACCACTGGCACGCGAACCAGATCGTTGACGCCGCCATCGCGGGCAAGGACATCTACTGCGAGAAACCTCTGACCAACTCGTTGCGCGAAGCACAGGCCGTCATCGAGGTGGTGCGCAAGCACGGGATCGTCTTCCAGACCGGGAGCCAGCAGCGCACCGAGTACGGCAAGCGCTTCGTCGATGCCTGCGAGCACGTGCGCAACGGACACCTCGGACGGGTGCTGACCATCAACGTCGGGGTCGGGGATCCGTCGCGGGCCTGCGACCTGGCCACGGAAGACGCCGAGCCCGGACTGGACTGGGACCGATGGCAGGGTCCCGTTCCCGAACGCGGCTACAGCAGCGTGCTCAGCCCGCGCGGTGTGCACAATCACTACCCCCAATGGCGTTCCTATCAGGAGTACGCGGGCGGGGGTGTAGCAGACATGGGCGCGCACCACATCGACATCGGTCAATGGGGCCTCAAGCGCGACGGCTCGGGTCCCGTACACGTCATTCCTCCTAGCGATCCCAGTGCCCTGCGTGGTGCGTCCGTGGTCTACGACGACGGCACGCGCCTCATCCACGGCGGACCCAATGGGACGACGTTCATCGGAGAGGGCGGCATGCTGCACGTGGACCGCGGTCGCATCTCCAGCGTCCCCGACGACATCCTCAAGCGCGAGTTCGGCGAAGACGACGAGCGCCTGCCGCGGCCCGCCAACCACGCCGCGAACTGGCTGGAGTGCATCCACTCGCGCGCCAGGCCCGTCTGTGACGTCGACGTGGGAGCGGGCAGCGCGGCCGTGTGCCACCTCCTGAACCTGGCCTATCGCCACCGCCGGGAACTGCACTGGAACCCCAAGACCTGGCGCTTCACCGATGTGCAGGGGTCAGACGAGAACCTGACCGAGAATGAATGGCTGGATGGACAGCGACGCGAAGGGTACGCCTTGCCGCAGATTTGAGGGGCGGCTTGTCTGATCAGGAGCCCTGAGCGGTTGATGGCTGCTTGGGAACTCTCCAGTTGGACCAAGAGCAGCCCTCGGGGCGACCGCCAGCAACCGCCACCGGACTCAGGATATACTGGGCGACGTGACCTTCCCCTCTACCCTGGACGAAGCCGGCCCGGGCCTACACCGCGCCTCGCGCCCCTCTTCGGCCCCCGCCGCCAGCGGCTTCCGCGTCAGCGAGGGCATGACCCTGGGCGACTTCACCCTTGTGCAAATCCTCGGCCGCGGGGGCATGGGAGAGGTCTGGGAGGCGGAGCAGCTCTCCCTTTCGCGCCGTGTGGCCCTGAAGCTGCTGCTGCCCGAGCGCGTCGATTCCAAGGGCCTGGATTTCTTCGCGCGCGAGGCGCGCGCCGGCGGCCGGCTTGCCCACCCGGGCATCGTCTCGATCCACGGCACTGGGGAAGACGAGGGCCTGCACTGGATCGCCATGGAGCTGGTGGAGGAGGCCTGCGACCTGCGCCGCTCCCTGGACGCCATGCGCGAGGAGGATGAGCTGCCCGGGGACTACTACCGCCACGTGGCGGATTTCCTGGCGCAGGTGGCCGACGCCCTGGAGGTGGCGCACGCCGCCGGCGTCATCCACCGCGACCTCAAACCGGCCAACATCCTCGTCACCCCCGATGAGCACCCCAAGGTCTCCGATTTCGGTCTCGCCAAGCTGACCGACGAGCACTCCATCTCCCTGGCCGGGGATCTGGTGGGCACCTACTTCTACATGAGCCCCGAGCAGGTGGCAGCCAAGCGCATGGGCCTGGATCACCGCACGGACATCTTCAGCCTGGGGGTCGTGCTGTACGAGATGCTGACCCTGGTGCGGCCCTTCGAGGGGGACACGACCGAACAGGTGGCGCACAAGATCCTGGTGGTGGACCCGCCCCCACCGAACGAGTTGCGCTCAAAAGTGCCCAGGGACCTGGCGGTGATCTGCGGCAAGGCGCTGGAGAAGGATCCCGACCGGCGCTACACCACCATGGCGGAGCTTGCGGCGGATCTGCGACGGCACCTGGCTGACGAGCCGATCCTGGCGCGGCCGCCGGGCACGGTCGAGCGGGCGGTCAAGTGGGTCAGGCGCAACCCGACGAAGTCGGCGGTGGCTGGTGTGGCGGCTGCGGCGCTGGTGGTGATCAGCTGGCTGGGGCTGCTGGCGGTGGAGAATGCCGACCGAGCTCAGAAGAGCGCCGAGCTGGCGACCAGCCGGGCCGAGACCCTCGAAGAGCGCAGCCGGGAGCTGGCCGAGGCCAATGCGGACCTCGTGGACGAGCGCGACCGCGCGGACGAAAGCGCCAGGCGGGCCGAGGAGCAACGCGCTGAGGCTGAAACGCAAAAACTCCTGGCGCAGGAGAGCGCGCAGCGGGAGGCACAGCGCGCCGAGGAACTGCAGCAGGTATCGGACTTCCAGGCCGAGCAGCTCTCGGGTGTCGACGCGGCGGCCATGGGCCTGACGATCCGGTCCATGGTGCTGGAGCGGGCGCGGGCCGCGGGGGAGCGGGCGGGGCGCGAGCCAACAGTGCTGGAGGAAGAACAGGCCGCGCTCGAGAAGCTGCTGGCCGGCGCGAACTTCACGGATCTGGCGCTCGCGGTACTGGACAAGGAGGTGTTTGGAGGGGCGCTCAAGGCTCTGGAGAACTTCGAGGAGCAGCCACTCGTGCAGGCGCAACTCTTGCAGACGGTGGCCAGCACGCTGCGGGAACTGGGACTCCTGGAGCGGGCCATGGAGCCCCAGGAGCAGGCGCTCGAGATCCGCAGACGGGAACTCGGCGACGAGGATCCAGACACCTTGACCTCGATCAACGACCTGGGGCACCTGCTCAAGACCCGGGGCAAGCTCGACGAAGCCTATCCGCTCTTCCGCGAGGCGCTGGAGGGATTCCGCCGCACGCTGGGCGACGAGCACCCAGACACCCTGGTCTCGCTCATCAACCTGGGCACCCAGCTCACGGCCCAGGGCAAGCTCGACGAAGCCGATCCGCTCTTGCGCGCGGGGCTGGAGGGCTTCCGCCGCACGCTGGGCGACGAGCACCCCTCCACCCTGGCCTCGATCAACAACCTGGGCCGCCTGCTCAAGACCCAAGGCAAGCTCGACGATGCCGAGCCGCTCTTGCGCGAGGCGCTGGAGGGACTCCGCCGCACGCTGGGCGACGAGCACCCTGACACTCTGATCTCGATCGGCAACCTGGGCAGCCTGCTCTACCAGCAAGGCAAGCTCGACGATGCTGGGCCGCTCTTGCGCGAGGCGCTGGAGGGACTCCGCCGCACGCTGGGCGACGAGCACCCAGGCACCCTGGGCTCGATCGGCAACCTGGGCCGCCTGCTCAAGACCCAAGGCAAGCTCGACGATGCCGAGCCGCTCTTGCGCGAAGTGCTGGAGGGTTGCCGCCGCACGCTGGGCGACGAGCACTCGTACACCCTGGTCTCGCTCGGCAACCTGGGCGGCCTGCTCCACGCCCAAGGCAGGCTCGACGAGGCCGAGCTGCTCTTGCGCGAGGGGCTGGAGGCAAGGCGCCGCACGCTGGGCGACAAGCACCCCTCCACCCTGAACTCGATCGTGAACCTGGGCGGCCTGCTCCGGGACCAAGGCAAGCTCGACGATGCCGAGCCGCTCTTGCGCGAGGCGCTGGAGGGTTGCCGCCGCATGCTGGGCGACGAGCACCCGTACACCCTGATCTCGATCAACAACCTGGGCGGCCTGCTCCACGCCCAAGGCAGGCTCGACGAGGCCGAGCTGCTCTACCGCGAGGGGCTGGAGGCAAGGCGCCGCACGCTGGGCGACGAGCACCCAGGCACACTCAAGGTGAAACAGCGTCTCGAAGCCCTCCTCAAGAAGAAGGAGGAGGAAGGGTCCAAGACAACGCCCACCGACCCCCCGGACAAGGACGGAGACGACCAATGAGCGTCCCCCCCGATCCCCACCGCACAGGTCACGACCCGAGGGACGCTAGGGGCAGAAACGCACTTGCAGTCCGTCCGAGAAGTTCGATCCTGCGCCGCCGGCAGCCTGATCGCGGTACCACAGCTGGTAGTTCCACTCCGAGCCGATGAAGACCCGGCCGGCTTGGGCCACCGGCGTGTTGAGGTCGATGGCGAGGCTCATGTTGCCCGACGAGTCGGCGTGCTGTACCGGGTAGCGGAACAAGGGGCCTCCGACACACAGGAAACCATCCATCACGGGCACCTGGGTGGCCTGTGACCCGTAGAAGAACATGCCGAACTGCCCGACGGGCAGGCCCGATACATCCAAGACCAGGTCGTTGGCACTCAGGCTGGTCGATCCGCTGGCGGCCATGAGCGCGCCCGAACCGGCAGAGTTGGGAGCTGCGACGCAGTAGTTCTTCCAGTCGCAGCCGCCCCAGGGCTGAAGGGCCAAGACATCATCCAGGGCCACCTCGAGCTCGCTTGCAGGGCCCCCATCTTCCGCTTCCAGCCTCAGGCGCACCGCATTGGAAACCGCCAGACCCTCGGGATACGGGAAGGAATAGCGGATCCAATCCCCAGCAGCGACCTGGTTGACCTTGATCCTGGTCACCTTCTGCCAGGTCTGTCCGTTGTCGTTGGAGATGCGAACCGTCAGATGGTCCTGGGCGTCCTGGAAGAAGTCACCCCCATCCGAGAGCCAGTACCAGAACCGGACGATCGGGCGCGCGGAGCCACTCATATCGAGGAGAGGCGAGGTGAGGGTGGTCTTGCCGGTCAGGTGGGCGCCCGCATCCGTGAACCAGCAGTCGGTACCCGTGGGTGTGTGATCCTCCGAAGGCTCAGCAGCGGACCCGGGCGGATCCCCGCGTTCCCAGACTCCATTCAGGGCCGTGTCCGTACTCGATCCCACCGTCCAACCCTGATCCTGTTCGATGTCGTCGTCGAACAAGGACACTGCGCCGTCTCCACCGATGGCCCACCAGTTCGAATAGGGCGCCTCCGCAGGCGACGTCCACAGAATTCCGTTGGTGGACCGTGCCCCCACGAACCATCGCACCTCTTGGCCGACGTCCAACTCGGGCAAGGCCGCCTCGTAGAGGCCGGCGCCCAATGCAGTGAGAGGAGCCTCGATAACGCCGCTGCCAAGGTCGTAGTAGAGGCGCTCGCTACCCACCTGCAGATCTCCAGGTGTGTCCTCTTTCAATTTGACCTGGATCTTCTCACCAGCCACCGCAGCCAACTCCGGCGTGCCCTGGGGATAGGAGAAGGAGACCAGCGCCTTGCCAATCCACCAGACGAAGAGACCCTTCTCCAGGTCACTACCAATGACCACACCACTGGGGAAGTAGGGGTAGTTGCTCCAAAGACCGTTGAAGCGGGTCGCGTCGTCGCTGGGCCAAGTGTCGAACCAACCGATCTCTGTTGGGGCCAAGGGGTTGGTTGAGTCAAACACGCGCAGGCCTGCCCGGTAATTGGCTTCAAAGATCCTGTTGCCCTTGGTGTACAGGTTGTGGCTGATGGCCCGGGCCTTCGAGCTGAAGCTTGCCGTGTGCTTCAGGTTCGAGAGATCCGAAACGTCCATTACTATGGTGCGCGTCTTCTGACCGCTTCCATCCTTCTCGTCATTGACGTAGAAAAGTTGGCGGTCGGGTGAGAGCCAGCCCTGGTGGGAGTAGGCGGGATTGGAGTAGTAGCCGTAGTCCCGCACGTACATGTTGCTCTTGTTGGTGACGTCCAAGACGATCACGCCAGTCATGGTGCTTCCGTTGTTCAGGCCACCGCAACAAAAGGCAATCTGACGCCCGGCGTAGGGTCCGCTGGTGTAGGTCACCACCTGGGCATCGTGCACGTAGCGCCCATTCCATTGACCCACAAAGGGTGGATTGACCGGGTCGGCGTTCAGGTCGTAGGCCCGCAAGCCTCGGCCGGTCCCCCCGGCACGGTAGAGGTATCCCGACGCCTCATCGATAACGGCATTGTGGGTGTCGAGCACACCACCGGTGGTCACCGTATTCGCAAGAGTTACAACCCCCGAGTCGATCTGGGCCAGATCGATAACCTGGACTCCCACGCCCGCTTCCGTAACCGAATAGGCGTAAGTGCCAAAGGTCTTGATGTCACGCCACAGAGAGCCCGCGTTTGGGATCACGGCCACGACATTGGGTGCCGAAGGATCCGTGATCTCGACGAAACCCGTACCCATCTGCAGACCGATGATGGCGTACTCGCGACCGGATGGTGAAACGTAGCCCCAGCAGTCATTGGCACCCTTGGAGTTGGGGTCGATCCACTCGGGGGGCAACCACGAGAGCAACTGCACGCCCTTCCTCGGAAAGGTGATGGAACCCGTACCCGTCTGATCTCCAAGCCCAAACATGGTCCCGCCCGGTGTGCCCGGTGTGGTCGCCAGCAGGTTGTTCAGTACGCTCCCAGGTACGTGACCCGGACCGCTCCAGGGGGGCAGGCGATGCAGAATCTTGGGGTCGTCATCGTGGGCGAGAGCCACTGCGGCGAGAGCGACGACAAACAGGAGAGCGAGTGGACGTTGCATGGCGTGTGGGTGTGGGCTGGGCATTGAAACGCGAGCCCTGTGATCCTAGCACCTCAGCGGATCGAGGGCCCAGATGGTGCGGAACGGGCACTCGGGAGCAGCCACCCAACGGGCTAATGACCTCTGCGGGTGCGACACCCAAAGGGGGCGACTCTTTCCGGATGGAGAGCTTGTGTCGCCGAGCATTCCACAGGCCGCACGGTAGAGCGCTAAGATCCCCTCATGCTCGGCCCCCTTGCTCTCCTTGCTTGCGCCCTGCCTCTTGCGGCCCAGGACTCACCCACCCACCTGGGGTCGTGGGTGCACACGATCCACGGCCTCGCCACGCCCAGCTCGGTGGCCGTAGGGCCTCGGCAGCAGATCCACGTGGTGGAGACCTCGGCCCACCGAGTGCGGGTCTTCGACAAGGATGGGAAGCAACTCGAAGTCATCTCCCCCACCGCTGACCCCATGTGCCTTCCCCTGGGAGTTGCCGTGGCACCCGATGGCAAGCGCTTTGTCAGTGACAGCGGCAACCACCGCATCCTGGTCTTTGACACGCAAGGCAATCGGGTGGCAGCCTTCGGAAGTCTGGGGACCGGGCCCGGGCAGTTCCACACACCTGTCGGTATCGATGCCAACCGCGAGGAGATCGTGGTCGCCGACCGTGGCAACAGACGGGTGCAGGTCTTTGACCACAAGGGAACCCATCTGCGCACACGGGCTCTGCCCGATGCGGAGCGAGGTTCTTGGCCGAGTGACGTAATGCTGGGTCCCGACGGAGACACCGTCGTCCTGGATTCAGGGGGCAGCCGCGTTCTCTCAGTCGACGGCGACGGCACCTGGAGTTTCCTTGGGGAGTTCGGGTTCTTTCCCGGAACCTTCGCGACACCCCAGGGACTTGGACGCGATGGGGACAAGCTGCTAGTCACGGACTTCGAAAACCACCGCGTCCAGGTGTTCCCCTTCTCCGCCATCATGCCTCCATCCAAGGCACGCTCCAGCGTGGCCTCGCCCAACTACATCCTCGGAATCCACGCCATCCGCCCTCGAGAGGGCCGGGGCAAGATGCACTACCCAAGGGACGTGGCCGTGTCCCCCGATGGCAGCTTCGCGGTTCTCGTCGAGCCTTGGGATGGACGCGCCCAGGTCTTCGCGCGCGCTGCCGGTGCCCAGCCCGAGCCCGACACACAGCGCCTGGTGACCGGGCAGGCGGCCGCCCACTATGGAATGCACCTGGCCAGCGACGGACCCATCCTCGTCATCGTGGAACCCGAGACCGCCGAGGTGCTGATTCACGACATCCGCCAGCCCCGGCCCGAAGAGCGCCTCCCCCCCATCCTGGTCTCGCGCACCGGGGGACGCGGCAGGCGCCTGGGGCTGTTCCGACAACCGACCGGCCTCTCCATCGACTACGAGCGCCGCTCTCTGCTGGTCTGTGACACGGGCAACCGCCGGCTGCACGAGCTCACCTTCCGGCACGACCCCAACAAGGAAATCGAACAGGACTTCGAGATGGTCTCTGCCGTGAGGATGCTCGATTTCCAACAGCCCACAGCCACGGGCTCAACCGAGCTCCCCTGGATTGTGAAACCCATCGCGGTAACCACTCGAAAAGACGGCGCTCTGCTTGTCTTGGATGGCGCCAACGCGATGGTGCACGAGTACGACTCTAGCTGGAATTACATGCGCAGCCTTGGCGGACATGGAACAAGCGCCAATCAATTGAAGGAGCCCGTGGATATGGCCCTGACTCCCGACGGGGAAGCTCTCTATGTGACGGATCGGGCCGGTGCACGCGTGGTGCGCTGGCCTCTGGGCGAGGGCGAAGCCCAAGTGCTGGGGGCAGGCGTCTTGGAGGTACCCCACGGCGTGGCCGTGGGCGCTGATGGGCGCGTGTACGTAAGTGACTCCGGTGCCCACCGTGTTCTCGTCTTCAACCAGACGGGCGAGGAGGTGTCGCGCTTCGGAACCCGCGGTCTGATCAGGGGCTCCTTCGACTCGCCGCGCGGGCTGGTATTCAATGAAGCCGGTGAGTTGGTCGTGCTCGACCATGCCAACCACCGGGGCATCATTGTTTCCCCCGATGGCGAATACGTGGACGCCTTCGGACCCCGGTCGTACATCCGCCCCGCTCAAAGACCGGAGTCGTTCAATGAAGAAGACTATTCGGAGTAGTCCCTAGGTGGTCTGACCCGAATCAGTCCGCCTCTGCGTCGTGGCCCGCTTGCAAGTACCAGAGCGCCGTGTTGCCGTAGACCCGCGGTTCGGGGGTATGGCCATGGCACAGAGTGATGAGCTCCGTGCCTCGCAGATCGCGCGGGTGCGTGTGCAGCACGAGAGTCGCACCGGGTGCGGTGGCGCCATTCAGCAAGAGATCTAGGGCGGCGATCAATGAGGCACGGCCCTTGCGTGTCCGGATCAGCGGATAGGGCGGATCCATGAAGACCAGATCGGGCCGTACGCCGGACTCCGCTTCACCAAGGCTCCAGTTGGAAGGGCTGAGGGCGTCGCCGCGGGTGGTGCGAACACGGTCCCGCAGGTCCAGTGTCTGCACGTTGTCCGCCAGGCGCTCCAGGGCACGACGATCGCGCTCCACGAAGCGGGCCTCCTTCGCTCCCCGGCTCAGGGCCTCCAATCCCAGGCTGCCGGTGCCGGCGAACAGGTCCAGAACGCGCGCGCCTTCGACCCGGTCGCCCAAGGTAGAGAAGAGTGCCTCTCGAACCCTATCCAACATCGGTCGCGTATCCCGGTCGGGAGGGCCAACGAGGCGGCGGCCTCTGAACTCACCGGCGATGATGCGCATGGGTGCAGAGTACGCGCTTGGCGGCGAGACTCAAACCGCCTCGGTCGAGTACCATGGGCCCGAGCCCGGACTCCCCCACTATGCCCCGTCTGCACGTCAACATCGACCACATCGCCACCCTGCGCCAGGCGCGGCGTGAGGCCTTCCCCGATCCAGTGGCCTGGGGGCTCCGTTGCCTGGAAGCCGGAGCGCATGGGCTGACGCTCCATCTCCGCAAGGATCGGCGGCATATCCAGGACGCCGACGTAACGCGCATGCTTGAGAGCACCGACGCTCTGGTCAACCTCGAGTGCAGCCTGGACTCCGAGATGATCGGAATCGCCTTGGAGAGCGGGGCGGGCGCATTCTGCCTCGTACCGGAGAACCGCTCCGAGGTGACTACGGAGGGCGGGCTCGACGTTATCGCAGAGCAGGCTCGGCTTCTCGAAGCAGTGCCGGCGCTGACGGAACGGGGTGGACTGGTGAGCTTGTTCGTGGATCCTGATCTCGCCCAGCTCGATGGCGCCCGTGAAGTGGGTGCCCCCTTCGTGGAATTGCACACGGGCCCCTACGCCAACGCCACGGACCGGGAGCGTGAGGCCGAGCTCGAGCGGCTGCTACGTGCCACGGAACACGCCACCTCCATCGGCCTACGGGTCAATGCTGGGCATGGGCTCGATCATGGCAACGTTGCCCCCGTGGCGGCATTGCCCCACATGGAGGAGTTGAACATCGGCTTCGCGCTGGTCGCGCGCGCGGTTACCCACGGGCTGGAAGAGTCCATCACCTCGATGCTGAGCCTGATGAACGAGGCCTGCCCGCCCCAATAACGGGCCGCTGGCAATTTCCTTGCCCCCTGCACGGACATGGGTGAAGGTCGGGCATGCGATTGTCTACGACCTTGGCCCTGATCGGCCCGCTCCTTATTGAATCCGTTCATGCCAACCAAGACTGGTCGGTGAGCTTGGTCCAACCGGGCGAGGCCCTGCCAGCTCTCGTCCTTCCCACGATCGACGGCAAGGCAACCGTGGATCTGGCTGACCTGCGTGGCAAGAAGGTGCTCCTGATTCAGTTCGCCTCCTGGTGAGCAGGCTGCAGAAAACACGTGCCGGTCTGGCACGAGAAGACAAGAGCCCTGCGTGAGTCGGGGGAGTTGGTCGTGATCGGAATCACCCAGGAGCAGCATCCCGACCGCTGCAGGCTGTACGCCCAGTGGCAGGGCATTGAGTGGCCCATTCTCTGGGACCCCTTCAACTTGACGGGCTCTGCGGCTGTGCCCGTGGTCCTCGCAGTGGACGAGGCCGGTGTCATCAGCCCCGGGCGACTGGATGTGCGACGCATTGAAGAGCAGGTGGTGGAGGGCTGGATGGCCACCCCTCCAGCGAAGCCCGGCCCAGCTGCCCGTCGACCCTATCCCGGCATTGTGCCGCCCTCGACCCGTGCCGCCGCACGCTCCTCGGGTGACAAGGCCCAAGCCGCGCTGAGTCGATTGCTCTGGAGCAGAACCACGGGGGAAGAACGTCTCGACGGGGCAGCCTATGCGGATGTACTGGAGACCCTGGAGAAAGCGGCCCTGGCGCCGGAAGCCGACCCTGCCCTAACCTTTCACCACGGTGTGGCGCTGCGCATGCGCTATGACAGCGAACATCGCCGAACAGGGGATTTCCAGCGGGCGCTTGACGCCTGGATGGCCGCTCTCGGCCGGCGGCCTTCGCAGTACATCTGGAGACGGCGCATCCAGCAGTGGGGACCGCGCCTCGACAAGCCCTACCCCTTCTATGACTGGGTCGAGGAAGCGCAGACGACCCTGATTGCCGCAGGTTCAGTCCCGCACCCGATCCAGATCCCGCTGTCCGGGGCGGAGCTCGCCAGCGGCACGCGGGAGATTCCCATCCGCAACATCCAGAACATCCATCCCGATCCTGAGGCGGCCCTCAAGCGAGATAGCAAGCACCTGATCGAGCTCGAGTCGACCGTGTGTCTGCACACCGGCGTAACCTCCAAGCGGGTACGCGAGCCCGCCGGAAGCTCGCGCATCCATCTGGTCTTGCGACCCACGAATGGCGCACACTTTGAACCGGCCGCGGGGCCAGCCAAGATCTGGATCGATGTCCCCTCGGGTTGGAACACGCCCCGCCAGTTGTTGACGGCCACCTCCCCCACCGATCCCGATGCCGCCCTGCTGGCCGAGTTCGAGGTGCGACCTCCGCAGCCCGATCTCACCAAGCCCCCGGCCTCCCCCACACTGCCCGCGACCATTCGCGGAACGGCCTTCTATTTCGTCTGCGAAGACGAGGGCGGAGAGTGCCAGTTCCTGGCCCAGGATTTTGAGATCCTGATTCGGGCCCCCCAGTTCGATCCTCCAGAATCAGGCAAGTAGTGGGATCAGGCCAGCCCAATGCGTCCCAGGTCGCAGTTGCTTGACGCGGGCTCCGACGCGCCCGACTCTGGGGCCATGACAAGAATCGGTCTAGGGTGGATGGTGATCTTCTCGGTGTCCGCTGTGGCATCAGCCCAAGAGCAGCTTCAGCCCATCGACGTGGGTTCGCAGCGTCAGGTCTTCGTCGACCGACACCTCATCGCATCGATGGACGGCGTGCAGCTTGAGCTGGGGCAGCCACGCGACGAGGGGGCCGTCTTCCACTTCGACCGCTCCTGGGAGGGGCCCTTCTGTGGGTACTCAACGGTAATTGCTGACGGAGACCGATACCTCCTCTACTACCGGGGCCTCCCGGAAGCGGGTGCGGACGGCACCAACCGCGAGACCACCTGCGTCGCCATATCAACCGACGGAGTCCGGTGGTCCCGCCCGGACCTCGGGCTGTTTGAGGTCGATGGGACCCTTCGCAACAACGTCATCCTGGCTGGTGTGGCTCCCGTCACGCACAACTTCAGTCCATTCCTCGACGGCCGGGAGGGTGTGGACCCCGCCGAGAGATTCAAGGCCCTGGGCGGCAATGAACACTCCGGTCTCGTGGCCTGGACGTCGCCGGACGGTCTGCGCTGGAACAGACTGCAAGAGGAGCCCGTGATCACCGACGGGATGTTCGACTCGCAGAACGTCGCGTTCTGGTCGGAGGCCGAGCAGTGCTACGCGTGCTATTTGCGTACGTGGTCCGGTGGTGGCTACTCCGGGTTTCGGACCGTCAGCCGCGCGACCTCGGTAGATTTCATCCACTGGACCGAGTCGGCGCCCATGGCCTTCGGGGATGGGCCGCTGGAGCACATGTACACCAACCAGACCCATCCGTACTTTCGCGCACCGCAGGTCTACGTGGGTGTCGCAGCGCGTTTCATGCCCGGGCGTCAGGTGATCTCGGGTGCAGACGCGGCGCGGCTCGGTGTGAACCCTCGCTACTTCAATGACTGCTCGGATGCGGTGCTCCTGACCTCTCGCGGTGGGGAGACCTACGAGCGCACCTTTAACGAGGCTTTCATCCGGCCAGGAATCGGGCTCGAAAATTGGGTCTCACGCTCGAACTATCCGGCACTCAATATCGTCCAGACCAGCCCCACCGAGATGTCTCTGTACGTCAACCAGAACTACGCCCAGCATAGCGCCAGACTCCACCGCTACTCGTTGCGGCTCGACGGACTCGCGTCGATCGCGGCCGGGGCCGACGGTGGTGAGTGGCGGACGAAGCCGGTGGTGTTTAGGGGCTCGCGACTCTCGGTCAACTTTGGAACTTCTGCCCGAGGCGGACTCCGTGTGGAGCTCCAAGATGCAACAGGTAAGCCCATCCCCGGTTTCACACTCGAGGATGCCGTCGAACAGATCGGCAATGAAATCGACCGGACCGTCTCCTGGAAGGGAGGGTCCGACGTCTCCAGCCTCGCGGAACGCCCCGTACGACTGCGATTTGTCATGGCGGATGCGGACCTGTTCTCATTCATCTTCGCGCCCGCGACGCAACTTGAGGATGAGACGGAGGCGGCTCTGAGTTTCGAGCCCCAAACCCTTGAGGTCTCTTCTGTGGAGAAGATCTGGGACGCGGCCCCACACAACGCTTTTACGGACCTCATAAACCTAGATGGGACGCTCTTCTGCACCTTCCGCGAGGCAGATCGCCATGCCCTTGGTGACAATGGCCGCATCCGTGTGATCGCCCGCGCGGGTGGATCATGGCACTCCATTGCGCTGCTTGAGGAAGAGGGAGTGGACCTGCGGGACCCCAAGCTCTCCATTACGCCGGACAGACGGATTCAGGTGACCTTTGGTGGTTCCGTCTATGAAGGAAACACCCTCGTGAGCATGGGCACTCGAGTCACCTTCCTCGACACCGCTGGTAACACGTTTGGAGCCCCCCGGGAGGTTGTTATCGACGACGCCATCCGCTCCAAGCATGACTGGCTGTGGCGCGTGACCTGGCATAAGGGCATCGGCTATGGCGTTGTCTACCAACCGGGGGCCGGTCAGTCGCGAACGCATCTGGTGCGGACTTCGGATGGTGTGCACTACGAATACGTCACGACCCTGGAGATCTCCGGTCAGCCCAACGAGGCCACGCTGCGATTCGGGGTGGATGACGAGGTCACGGCCATTGTCCGACGCGAGGGGGACGATGGACACGCCTGGCTCGGGGTGGCGGCACCCCCTTATGATCGGTGGCGGTTCTCCCCTCTCCCCGAGCCGCTCGGAGGCCCGGAGTTGTTCTCAGTAGGAGGCGGGAGGTGGCTGGTTGCCGGACGACGCTACGGTCCAGATGGGCCGCGTACCGTCGTTGGAATGCTGAGCAGCGATAGCCAATGGAGTGACGTGGCGGTCCTGCCCTCCGGCGGAGATACGAGCTATCCGGGTATCGCACGAGATGGCGACTCGGTCATGGTCTCCTACTACTCCAGCCATGAAGGGCGCACGTCTATCTACCTCGCAAGGCTTGACCGGTGAGACCTGGAACTTCCAGTTATGGTATAGGGACAAGCTCTTCGGTGGCGTGGACTACAACTTCTCGGGTGGCCTAACCGTCACCTTCTGTGACTACTCAGAATTGACCGAGCGAGTCGGCGCGGCCTTGAACGGGGCGGGCGCTCAAACCCCAGCAGCATGCTCCCCCTACTCACAGCACTCGCGCTAACGCCCACGCAAACCAGCGTACCGCACCAAGACGGAGAGCAACTGTTCCGTGAGAGTGTGGCTCCACTACTCGAGTCCCGCTGCTTCCCGTGCCATAGCGCCATTCAGGCCAAGGGGGGGCTTTCATTCGAAAGCAGCCAGGCTCCCGCAGACCTGATTGATCCCAGCAATCCAAGCAGCAGCCTTCTGATAGAGATGGTGGCGGGGCCCAAGCGAACAATGCCCAAGGGAGAGGCCGCTCTCACTGAGTCGGAGGTCGCCATACTTCTCGAGTGGATAGAAGCTGGTGGTGCATGGGTTGCGGACGCGATCACCCCTCGCAACTGGTGGTCGCTCCGCCCTCTGCACCCCGTTCCCCCCCCCACACTCCCAGAAGAGTGGCGCGAATGGAGCCGACAGCCCCTCGATGCGTTCATCCTCCAAACGCTGGAGTCACGTGGGCTGAGTCCTTCGGCTGAAGCGGACCGCCTGACGCTGCTGAGGCGTGTGCACTTTGATCTCGTGGGACTTCCACCCACCCCGGAGCGCGTCGAGGCATTCCTGAGAGATGAGCGGCCCGATGCCTATGAGCGAGAAGTCGAGTACCTGCTCGCGTCGCCGCGCTACGGAGAACGCTGGGCGCGGCACTGGCTGGACGTTGTCCATTACGCCGACACCCATGGCTTTGACAAGGACAAACCCCGTCCCAACGCGTGGCCTTACCGGGATTGGGTGATCCGTGCTCTCAATGAAGACTGGCCCTGGAAGCAGTTTGTGTCCGCCCAGGTTGCCGGTGACGTTTTATTTGAGGGTGACGCCAGCGCAACGGTGGCGACCGGCATGCTCGCAGCCGGGCCCTGGGACTTTGTCGGTCACGTCGAGTTGCGGGAGGGGACGGTCGACAAGAAGAAAACCCGCAACCTGGACCGGGACGACATGGTCACGAGTGTCTTCAGCTCCTTCCAGAGCCTGACCGTCCAGTGCGCGCGCTGCCATAACCACAAGTTCGACCCGGTCACTCAAGCCGACTACTACAACATCCAGTCCATCTTTGCGGGTGTGGAGCGCGCAGATCGCGAGTACGACGCCGATCCCAAGCTGGCAACTCTCCGGGCCAAGCTAGAGGCTGAACTGGGAGCTCTGAAGCACGCCGCTGATGATGCGGAGGCGCGCCTCCTCAAGGCGGTGTTGGACGATCAGCGTCCGAGCAGTACAGCCCTGAGACTGGAGCGTGAACGGGTCGGGGCGTCGATCCAACAACCCGACCGGACGGGCTCCATGGGGTATCACAGCGAACTGGAACAGAGGGCCGCCTACCACAAGTGGGTACAGGTCGACTTGGGCGCCACGCGGTCCATCGATAGGGTGGTCATTCATCCTTGTGACGAGGTTTTCGGAGGGCACCCTGGCCCTGGTTTCGGACTGCCTTCAACACTTGAGTTGAGTATCGCTGCCTCCCCCGATGGAGAGTGGACGGCCGCGGGAAACTGGACCCAGAAGACCGACGAGTTCCGTCACGGTAATCGGCCCATTCTGTTCGAGTTCGACCCACCTCAATCAGGACGCATAATTCGAATCGGAGTACCCGTGCTATGGGAACGAACCTCCGACTACTGCTTCGCCTTGGCGGAACTCGAAGTCTTCTCCTCCGGGGTAAACGTCGCACTGGGTGTCGAAGTCGCGGCATTGGACAGCATCGAGGCGGGGGAACGCTGGGGAAGGTCCTATCTCGTCGATGGCAAGAGTCCCTGGTCGCCAGCGATGTCTCAGCTCGAGGGCCTGGATCGCCGCTGGGCCGAGCTCAGGAATGACCTGGAGTCCCTTGCCGAGAGAACCGAGCGGATTGAGAACGAATCCCGTCGAGACACCGTAGCCGCGGAGTTGGCCTCCCTGCCCCCACCCAAACACGTCTACGCGGTCACCTCCCGCTTCTCGCCAGAGGGCTCGTTCGTACCCCCTCCCGATGGTGTTCCTCGCTCAGTCCACCGCCTGGAGCGAGGCAGCGTGACACAGCCCCGCGAGGAGAGCGTCCCGGGTGCGATCCAGATCCTCGACCACGCCCCCACATCGTTCGCGTTGGGGGACATGGGCAGGGAATCCGACCGCAGAGCCGCGCTCGCAAGGTGGCTCACCCATGACGACAACCCCCTCACCTGGCGCTCCATCGTCAACCGCATCTGGCACTACCACTTCGGACGGGGGATCGTCGACTCCCCCAACGATTTCGGCCGCATGGGGGGGATGCCCTCCCACCCCGAACTCCTCGATCACCTCGCCGCGCAGTTTCGAGATGAGGGCGGATCGCTCAAGGACCTCCACCGCCGCATATTGCTCTCATCGACCTATCGCCAGTCCTCCGCCCATCGCCCAGGGCCCGCCTCACTCGACGCCAGCAACCGATTCCTATGGAGGGCCAACCGCCGTCGGCTGGAGGCCGAGGCCTTACGGGATGCGACCCTCGCTATCGCAGGAAACCTGGATCTCAAGGCGGGTGGACCGGGCTTCCAGCTGTTCGAATTCGAGGATGATCACTCGCCCCGATACAACTACGGGGGCGTTGACCTCGAGGATCCGGCGACCTTTCGTCGGAGTATCTACCGGTTCACAGTGCGGTCCGCCCCCGATCCATGGATGACGGTCTTTGATTGCGCGGACCCCTCTCACGGCACGCCCGCTCGATCGGAATCCACGACACCCGTTCAGGCACTCTCCCTCCTGAACAGCCCCTTCATGCTGAGGCAAGCGGAGAGGTTTGCGGATCGATTGCGCAGGGAACACCCGGACCAGCCCATCCTCAATGCGATTCGTTTGGCCTGGCAGCGCGAACCCGATCCGGTGGAACAGCGCCTGATATCGGAGCACGCAGATGAGTACGGTCTTGAGGCCGCCTGCCGGGTTCTCTTGAACAGCAGTGAGTTCCTGTATGTCGATTGAACGCGTGATGAACCGGCGCGCCTTCCTCCGCCACTCGGGTGGTGGTCTGGGGGGGATCGCTCTCGCGCAGTTGCTGGCCCGGCACCGGCTTGAGGGAGAGTCCCCGATTCGGCACCACGCCCCAACCGCACAAAGGGTGGTGCAGCTGTTCATGTCGGGAGCGGCGAGCCAATGCGACATGTACGACTACAAGCCGCTGTTGGAGAAGCGCAATGGGCTCCCTTGGGATCCCGGCGAGGATGTGGAGCTCTTCCAGTCTTCACCGGGGCACGTCATGCAATCGCCCTGGAAGTGGTCCCAGAGCGGGGAGTGCGGAAAATGGATGAGCGGCCTGGTTCCAAACCTCGCCAGATGCGTCGACGACATCGCCTTCATCCACTCCATGACCTCCCGCACCAACGTCCACGGGCCAGCGACCTTTCTTGAGTCAACGGGCTTCCTTCTCCCGGGATTTCCATCGATGGGGACCTGGATTTCCTACGCCCTGGGCAGCCTCAATGACAATCTCCCGACCTACGTCTGCCTGCCCGACCTCCGCGGATTACCACCGGGTGGACCCAAGAACTGGTCCAGCGGCTTCCTCCCCGCCAAGTACCAGGCGACGACAATCCAGCCCTCCGCGGACGAGCCCATCGCCAACCTCCATGTGCCACAAGGCTCCGGCATCACCACAGAGCGTGACGCGGCGGACGTCGAGCTGGTCAAGCACCTCAATCGCCGTCACCTCTTGTTGCGCCAAGGGGATTCCCGGCTGGACGCCCGAATACGCTCCTATGAGCTCGCGGCGCGTATGCAGCTCGCGGCGCCTGAACTCCTTGACATCTCCGACGAACCCGAAGCCACTCGTCGGGCCTACGGCCTCGACAATCCGGTGACCGCCGACTTTGGCCTCCGTTGTCTCATCAGCCGTCGGCTGTTGGAGCGCGGGGTTCGGTTTGTCCAGCTGTGGAGTGGTGCCGACAATGGATTCCCGCGGCGCAACTGGGACAGCCACGAGAATATTGAAAGGGACCATGGTGACATGGGTCGTTCGATGGACGGCCCGGCGGCGGCTCTCCTTCAGGATCTGAAGCGGCGCGGGCTGCTTGAGGACACAATTGTCCACTGGACCACGGAGTTCGGTCGAATGCCCTGCAGCCAGGCCAGCCTGGGCCGCGATCACAATCCCTTTGGCTTTACCAACTGGCTCGCCGGCGGCGGCATACAGGGTGGCATCTCCTACGGCGCGACCGACGAGTGGTCCTGGCGGGCGGTCGACAAACCGACCAATAACTACGACGTGCATGCGACGATTCTCCACGCCCTGGGAATCGACCACACCCGGCTGACCCACCGAACCGATGGTATCGACCGCCGCCTGACGGACGTACATGGCCACGTCCTCCACGAATTGCTGGCCTGAGAGCTCGTCCCGGTCGTCTGTGCGGGCCTTGGGTCCAGGCCTCACGCATCGGCTGCACTCAAGGCAAGACTGGAGCCCAAACAGACCGTGGAACCGTCCGCATCCGTCGAGTACGGTCGTGCCCGATCTCCAAGATCGAGTTCTTCTTCCCGTCCCGCGCGTCCATGAACCGACCCTTTCAAGGCAGCCTCGTCGCACTGCCCACTCCCTTTGATGGTGAGGGGCTGGATCTGGCTGCTCTGCGCCGCCTGGTCAAGGCCCACGCACGATGCGGCACCAGCGGAATCGTCGCCTGCGGAACGACCGGCGAAACGCCCGCCCTCTCACGTGAAGAGCAGGATGCGGTTGTCGAAACGGTTCTCGCGCATGCCGGTTCCATGAGCGTTCTGGTGGGAGTGGGCACCAACTCCACCCGTTCGACGATTCAGCGGGCGCGAGAGGTCGCCAGTCTCGTCGTGGACGGCTCAAGAGTGGATGGACTGCTGGCCGTCACCCCCTACTACAACCGTCCCAGCCGCGCGGGCTTGGATCTGCACTTCGACGCTCTGGCGGACGCGGTCGAACTGCCCATCGTGCTCTACAACGTGCCTGCCCGCACGGGGGTGGACCTGGCTCCCCAGCAGGCGCGCTCCATCGCTGCGCGTCACGCCAACGTGGTCGCGATCAAGGAGTCCAGCGGCGATCCCGAACGGATCAAGGCTCTTCGCGGCGATCCGAACCTCACGCTGCTGTGCGGCGAGGACACCCTGATCGGGGAGTTCATGGCCGGCGGCGCCGCGGGCGCCATCAACGTGGCGGGCAACGTCCTGCCCGGTCCCATGGCCGAATGGATCGATAGTGCGCGGCCGAGCGGAGATCCCGACAGGGCACAGGTTCTCTCCAGTGAGCTCATGCCGTTCATCCACGCCATGTTCGTCGAAACCAACCCCGCACCGGTGAAAGAGGCCCTCGCCATGCTGGGCTGCTGCTCGTCCGAGGTTCGACCACCCCTTGCTCCGTTGACCCCACGCAGCCGGGAAGAGGTGAGCGCGGCTCTGGGGCTGGCCCGCGGGGTCATCGCAACCTCCAAGTCCAACGTGGTCCGCGGCTAGCGACGGCGAGAAGGGCACCCGGGAACGGGTGCAGCCCTACGCCACCCTGAAGCGGCCGGGGATCAGAGGAATGTCACACCCACCGCGTCGGTGAAGTTGGAGGTGCTGGTGGGGTTCTGGTCCAGGAACCACGTCTGGAAGTACCAGGTGTCGCCGGCACCGATGCCCAGGCCCACCGTGGGCAAGGAGGTGGTGTCCACGTCGATGGAGAGGCGCCCGGCGGAATCCGACAGACCCACCTGACGCACAAAGCGGCCGATCTTGCTTCCCAGGCAGAGGTTGCCCTGGCTGCCGCCCGGGAAGGGCTTGAAAGCCGTGCGGGCCGAGACGAGGAAGTAACCCAACTGGCCCGGCGGCAGGGAGCGGGCTTCGAGGCGGAGAAGTCCGAGCTTGGCGGTCGTGCTGCCGAGGACGGTGAGCGTGGCTGCTGCGCCGCTGGAATTGAGGTTGGCCGGAGAGCAGATAGCCTGCCCCACCGGTCCGAAGGAGATGGACTCCGGCAGGGTGTCGAGGGCCTTGCTCTCGCCGTTGGAGTCGCTGCCATCCGAACCGCCGTTGATGCTGAGGGTGGGATCGAGGTGCAACACGATACGATCCATCGTGAACCCTCCCTCGCGCGTGTCCATGAACAGGGTATGGGTGATGCCAACGTCGCTCGCCGTGATCACGTAGTCCACCCCCGAGTTGTTCCAGACGAAGTTCGACCCTTCGAAAAACCCGTTGGTGGGATCGTTGGAAAAGCCCGGCAGGAAATACTCGTAGGTGGGCGTGGAACCGAACTCCGCGACATCCACCGGAATCACCACGGAGTCCTCGTTACCGTAGTTGGTGTTGTCCTGCACGTCGAAGAAGCTGTACCGCATGTACAGACGGTAGGTGCCGGGCTGAGCGAATCGGACCAGATAGGTCAGGCGGCCATCGTGAAAGAGCCAGGGTCCGAGCATCGAGGAGCGCATGGCCATTCCCCCGTCCGCTTCGCCACCACCGGGTAGGCCACCGCCCGAGACGTCCACCCATTCCCAGGCCGGATCGATCCCGTTGCTCTTGTACGTCCCCTCATTGCGATGGAAATCCTCGGCCTGAAAAGACAGGTGTGTGGACCCAACCGTCTGCACGATCAAGCGGTCCTGAGCCGAAGATGGCAGAGCGACGACGACGGCTAGCAACGATGCGGGAAACCACATACGACAGGCTGAAGAGGGCGGAATCATCACTGTTAACGGAGCGGGAATGGCCTCACCTAGCGTAGTGCAGTGCCGCCCGAGCAGGTTGATGGAATCAGATGCGCATGATGCCATTTTGGCATTATGGAGCGCCAAAATGGCGGTTCACTGTCTCTTGAACCCCATTCTTTGGTGGACCAAGGCCGTTTTTACCCTGGCATGGTCCTTGCTCTAGAGAGGACGTCCAGAAGGAGGATCTCCACCATGACTATCCAATTCACCGAACGCTCCCAAACCGCCCTGCAGTCCGCCCAGGCCCTGGCCCAAGCTGCGGGCCACGCCGAGATGGTGCCTGCACACCTCACCGCAGTCCTGCTCAACGAAGCCGAAGGCCTCATGGCGGCCGTCTTTTCCAAGCTGGGCGCCGAACCCCGTGCCCTCGCCGCAGAGATCGAAGCACACCTGGCCCGACGAGCATCATCCGCCGATGCCAACCCCGCCCCTTCACAGGCCCTGGCCCTGGTCCTTAACGATGCAGGCCAGGCCGCGCAGGAGATGAGCGACGAGTTCGTCTCGACGGAACACCTGCTCCTAGCCCTCGTCCGCAAGGGCGATTCGGAGACTGTAGGCCTGTTCAAGGCTCGTGGTATCACACCCGAGAAGGTCGACGCCGCCCTGGCTGAGGTGCGCGGTGGCCGCCGCGTCACGAGCCAGAACCCCGAGGCCACCTTTGAGGCTCTCGAGAAGTACGCCACGGATCTGACCCAAGAAGCCGAGGCCGGAAAGCTCGACCCCGTCATCGGCCGTGATGAGGAGATCCGGCGCGTGGTGCAGGTCCTCTCCCGCAGGCGCAAGAACAACCCTGTCCTGATCGGGGACCCCGGCGTGGGCAAGACCGCCATCGTCGAGGGCCTGGCCAACCGCATCGTGGCCGGCGACGTGCCCGATGGGATTCAGGGCAAGCGCATCATGTCTCTGGATATGGCCTCGCTCCTGGCGGGAGCCAAGTACCGGGGCGAGTTTGAGGAGCGGCTGAAGGCCGTCCTGGAAGAGATCGCCGGCGCAAACGGCGAGGTGATCCTGTTTATCGATGAGCTCCACACCCTGGTGGGGGCGGGCGGAGCGGAGGGAGCCGTGGACGCGGCCAATATGCTCAAGCCGGCTCTGGCCCGGGGAGACCTGCACTGCATCGGAGCCACGACTCTGGACGAGTACAAGAAGTACATCGAGAAGGACGCCGCGCTGGAGCGCCGCTTCCTGCCCGTGCTGACCGACGAGCCCTCCATCGAGGACACCATTGCCATCCTGCGCGGCCTGAAGGAGCGCTATGAGGTGCACCACGGCGTGCGCATCGAGGACGCCGCCCTGGTGGCCGCCTCACGCCTGGCTGATCGCCACATCCACGACCGCTTTATGCCCGACAAGGCCATCGATTGCGTGGACGAGGCCGCCGCCCAGCTGCGCACGGCCATCGACTCCATGCCTCCCGAGCTGGATGGCATCGAACGCCGCCTGCGCCAGCTGGAGATCGAGCGCGGGGCACTGGAGAAGGACAAGGCGGGCGATGGAGAGCGTCGCCTCGCAGCCATCGCTGCCGAACTCGGCGGCCTGAACGAAGAGGCCAGCGCCCTGCGTGCGCGTTGGGATCGAGAGAAGGAGCTGATCACTTCGATCCGCGCCGGAAAGACCCTGATCGAGGCCTTGAAGGCCGAGGCCGACAAGGCCGAACGCGAAGGGGAGCTGGAGCGCGTGGGTGCCATCCGCTTTGGTGAGCTACCCGAGGCCCAACAGGTCCTCGTGGAGGCCACCGACCGGCTGAAAGATGCTCAGGCCAGCGGCGCGCTCTTGCCCGAGGCCGTGGATGCTGAGCTCATTGCCGGAGTGGTCTCCCGTTGGACGGGCATACCGTCCGCCAAGCTGCTCGAGACCGAACGAGACAAGCTCCTGCACATGGAGGACCTCGTCGGCGAACGCGTCATCGGCCAGAAAGCCGCGATCAGCACCATCGCCAAGGCCGTGCGCCGCGCGCGGGCTGGCGTACAGGAAACCTCTCGCCCCCTGGGCTCGTTCCTCTTGCTCGGCCCCACGGGCGTGGGCAAGACCGAGGTGGCTCGCGCGCTGGCGGAGTTCCTGTTCGATGACGAGCGCACGATGGTGCGCTTGGACATGAGCGAGTTCATGGAGAAGCACTCGGTCGCGCGCCTGATCGGGGCGCCTCCGGGCTACGTGGGTTACGAAGAGGGCGGCCGCCTGACCGAGGCCGTGCGTCGGCACCCACACTCTGTGCTCCTGCTCGACGAAGTAGAAAAGGCACACCCCGACGTGTTCAACGTGCTCCTGCAGTTGCTGGACGATGGACGCTTGACCGACGGTCAGGGCCGCACGGTGGACTTCACTCAGACTCTGGTCCTGATGACCAGCAACCTGCGCGACGACACTCAGGTGCGTGACTTCTTCCGGCCGGAGTTCCTGAACCGGCTGGACGAGGTACTCACCTTCGACACCCTGGACCGCGACCAGATCCGGGCCATCGTGGACGTGCAACTCGACCGTCTCGCCCGCCACCTCGCCGACCAGGAGATCGAACTCGAGGTCTCTGATGCGGCCAAGGAGTGCCTTGCCGCGAAGGGCTACGATCCAGAGTTCGGCGCCCGCCCTCTCAAGCGCGCCATCCAACGTCACGTTCAGGACCCCATCGCCGAGGCCATCTTGGCCGGCGAGGTGGGCCCGGGCAGCTTGGCCCGGATGGAGTGGGACGAGAAGGACGGCTTCACGGCTCACGCCATCACCACGAAGGTCCCGATGCCCAAGGCGGGCTAGCGCCCTCTACCAGCCCCACAGAAGTAGTTCAGTTCAACTGACGCAAGTAGGCCGTGAGGTCGTTGAGCACATCATCCCCCACCAGTTCCTGCAAGATTTCCAATTGACGATCGATGCTGGTCTCGTAGCTCGGGTCGAGCTCCCAGGAACCGCCCCCCAGGTCGTGGTACGTACCTCGCGCACGGTCTAATGACAACTCTGCCATGAACTTCCGTATCGCCTTGGGGTGTTCGCGCGCAAGAAAAGCTCCACAGCCGAAGGCCAGTATTGCGTCCGCGCGAACAAACCGCTTCCGTCCCAGGGCGAACAGGTCCTCAACTGCGAGGTTCTTCGTGGGGCCATCGCCCATGGCATGGTCTCGCGCAAGTCTCTGCCAGGCGACGTGTTCAACGTTGAACACAAACTCATCTCGCCAGGGAAAACACCAAATGCCAGTACCTAAATTCCACTCCGCCTCCCAGGCGAGGCCCGATACAAGCCATTGGGGAATCCTTCCCGCGCGCTGAATCAGCAGCATGTGCGTCAGGCGGTGCACCAGTTCATTTAGCGGCCTGTACTCTTGGAGAATCGCCGCACTTTCGAGGTAGGCCGTCACCAGCGGAACAGGCAGCGTGAAGCCTGACAATTTGGAAGCTCTTACAACCATCGACTCTAGGGCCGGCGCGGTGTCGGCAAGCGATTCCAGGAGCGCCTCCTGCTGTAATTTCCCGGAGAGGATGTAGACGATGGGAATGGCCTCGGCTCTCGGATCGCCAAGCCAACCCCATGTCTGGGTATTGCCCTGCGTCTGCCATTCCTTCGGAAACGCTACGGCCTCTGGAACCCAAGCGTCGACTCTCCCCAGGACGCTTTCCACAAGGTCCAACTCCTTCTCTAACTTCTCCCCCACGCGCTTGCAGACGATAAGAACGCGTCCACTCGGGTCTAGGGTCAAAGAGTAGCCCATTTTCTTGGACCAGACGGCACACGCGTCGATCGCAGTAGTCACCCCGGGAGCCATGCCCTCCGGCAAATCGGCAACCTGCAATTTCGTGCCCTTGTAGTAGACCTCATGAGTGTCTGCGGAGGACCGAGCAGACGGGAGGTTTGCGCTTGGGCCCACACCGCCCAGCGCAAAGGCAATACACGCGAACATGGGAACCATCACCTGCCCCCCCTCTTGTTGAAGGGGCCCTGGTGCATATCCAGTGAAAAGACAATCCGCATAGATGTGTGAGGGTACGGGACGTGAATCCAGGACGGGCTTTTTGGCCGAAATCCAGTGCAAAGGCCCCACAGCGCCTAGAGGCCAGGTACCTGGCCTATGAGCCCCATGAACCAAGACACCGTTCAACGCTCAAGGGTGGGCCCAGGCAAGCTGGCTCAAACTGACTGGTGCGATGAGTAAAGGTCTCGAGATGCTAGCGGGGGGTGGTGAAGCGCCTCTGACCCAAGCCGGATAGGGCAGACCGGACCCGCTTCGAGAATTCCTGGCGAAAGCCCGGCGGTCGTGCGATCCTGTGACTGTGCCAATGGTCAGAGAACTGCCACCCAGAGCGGGTTCTCAATATACCGGCGGACTTGAACTCAGCCTCAGGACCTCCGACCCATGCGACCCAATCCGTTCGTAGGACTTGCCGTGTGTCTGCTGGCGTATTCACTCGCGTCCACGGCCGAAGCCCAGGCCCGGATCAACCACGCGCGCCATGGTGTGGCGAGCCAGTCGTCGACCCTTCCCGGCGGGATGGCCAGCCGCGCCATCGATGGCTCTGCCGAAGCCGTTTGGAGCAATGGGTCCCTATCGCACACCATCGACCAGAGCGGGTCCTGGTGGGAAGTGGCCCTGGGAGGGCGCAAGGACGTACTGGAGATCATCCTCCACAACCGCTCGGACTGTTGCTGGGCTCGCCTCTCAAACTTCCGGGTCTCCCTGTTCGACGGCGTGAGCGAAGTACACGGGTCCGACTGGTTCACCACTGGAGGCAGCGTGGGTCAGGGGGGAGCCTTCACCGTTACCCTGCCGCCAGCCATGGCGGGGGATCGCATGCGCATCGCCCTACTGGGGCCGAACTCCTACGGGGATAACGTTCTCTCCTTTGCTGAGGTCGAAGTCCTAGGGCCCAGCGGGGGCCTGGCCAACATTGCACCCCTCGGTATTGCCTCCCAATCCTCAATCGCATCCGGCGGAGCTGCGCAGCGCGGCATCGACGGCTGGATCAATGGCGCATGGAATCAGGGGACGACCACCCACACTGACCCAAGCGACACGAACAGCTGGTGGGAAGTGGACTTGGTGAATACTTGGAGTCTGGCAGAGGTCAATCTCTACAACCGGGGGGACTGCTGTTGGACACGGCTCTCCAACTTCCGTGTGTCGGTCTTCTCCGGCGCGACCGAGGTCTTCGGGCAGGATTTCTTCGTCGGCGCAGGCAATGTGGCGCAGCACGACAAACTCGTCACCGTCCTACCCGCGGGTACCTACGGGGACCGGGTGCGAGTTCAACTCCTCGGCCAGAACAACGACGGCAACGGTGTCCTCTCTCTCAGTGAAGTGGAAGTCATTGGTGGTGAAGTGGGTTCGGTGTACTGCACTTCGGCCAGCAGCTCTTGGGGCGAGCCGATCCATCTGGCCGCCCATGGCAGCGCAGACGTGAGTCGCAACGATCTGACCCTGGTGGCGAGCAATCTTCCGGGCGGTATGGCCGTGGGGTTCTATGGGCCCGACGCGGCAACCATGCCGGCCGGCGACGGCACCCTGTGCATCTCCCCGGGTTGGGTGGGCTTCTACCTGCGCTTGGGTCGACCGGCCCCGGTGGCTGCTGATGGAGTGGCCCTCCTACCGATCGACCTGACCACACCGCGCCGGGCCAAGGGAAAGATCGTCCCCGGCTCAACCTGGCGCTTCCAGGTCTGGTTCAGCGACGCCGGAGGCAGCAAGGGTTACGGGTTCAGCGAAGCCATCGCCATCCAGTTCCAGTAGGCCGCCACGGGCGCCCGCGATAGGATCTGGGCGATGTCCGCTTCCCTGTCCGCCCCCGTGGGTGAGTACCGCTTCGAGCCCGAGAAGATCAAGGGCTCACGCTTCATCGCTTGTCTTGCACCGGCAGCCAGCGAAGAGGAGGCCGAGTCGTTCCTGCGCAAGATCCGCACCGAGTTCGATGATGCCCGCCACGTGTGCTGGGCCTGGAGAATCGGTGACGAGGGTGAGCACGTCCGCTCCTCGGATGACGGCGAACCCGCAGGCTCGGCGGGACGGCCCATTCTCGCGCAGCTAGAAGGTCACGACGTCATTCACTGCGTGGTTGCCGTGGTCCGCTACTTCGGGGGCGTCAAGCTGGGGGTGGGCGGCTTGGTGCGGGCCTACGGCGGTGCGGCGGGCAAGTGCCTAGATCGCTGCGGACTCGCTCCGATGATCCTCACCACGCGGCTGCAGATCGAGCACGACTACCCCTGCTCGCGCGCCGTGGAGGCCGCCATGCACCACCTGGGCCTGACCGCCCTCGAACCCGAATTCGGTCAGCAGGTACGCTTCGCTGTGGAGGTGCCCCGTGAGGACCTGGAGTCCTTCCGCCGGGAACTGATGGAGCGCACCTCGGGGCAGGTTCGAATCGACGAA
>LWDU01032397.1_pt1 | contig 52602 bp, 37 predicted proteins | sample 727161 | NCBI WGS metagenome assembly LWDU01 (sample SAMN04566230, study PRJNA314399) | hydrothermal vent metagenome | isolation source: deep sea hydrothermal plume seawater | place: Mexico: Gulf of California, Guaymas Basin | collected 2004-07-11
TATTTTTTATGCACAATAATTTGATAGCATTTTTATCATTAATAAAACAAAATAAATTACCGCAAGACGTTCAAATGGTATCCATAGGAGCATGGGACACATCTCAATTAGATGTAAATTATTTTTTCATGTGGGATCAAGAAAAAATAGATATGTATAACAAATATACCCATGATACATTTGATTGTACTGTTAAGTATGTTGGTGCTCATTATGCATTTAATAAAAATAATAAATCTAAATACTGGGATGATTGGGCAAAAAAACGAAAACAGTATATAGATCATGGGTCTAAGGTTATGAGTTATAAACAACAACATTTATTTTTTGGTAGACCTGCTTTTAGTTTATTATCAGCAGGCAACGAATTAGGATCAGAAATAGATGGTTGGGATTTATCTAAAGTTTGGATAACCCCAAGACAAGAAGAAGCATATAAGTCTGGTGCATTAGAAGATGAGCGAGCTATATTAGAAGATAGAACACCAAAAGAATATTTGCAAGCTCTTAGAACTATTTTAGGTAGATTAACACACCGGCGTTGGTTAAATGATGTTTTTTGTGAGTATGCTTATGATTTAATTGATCAATATAAATGGTTAGATCATGTAGGTGAATTGCGGGACTCAGATATAAAAGAGTCCCGCCAATATATAGAAAGTATAACTACTATGTTTTAAAGTCCAGAACCTGGATCGTCAACATCATACGTCGCTTTTATTCTGGCTGCCTTAGTCGCCGCAATACCTGCCTCTGTATCTGTTCCAGCCGCAACATCTTTATATGACTCCGCTAATGGACAAGTCCACTCTTGCGGGCCAGGCCAATCATCAGGATGTTTTCTTGCTACTAATGCGTCTTTAATTAATTGTTCGTGTTCGCCGGATTTAGTTCGACATTCAGCTCTGTCTGCTAGTGCGGCAACAACGTCAGCATGAGTCCAATCACCTGCGGCGGTGTCTAATGCTTTTTCTAATTTCCAGCCAGATTCATTAAATCTAGCCTGTGCTTCTGCTTTTATTTGTTCGGCGGCTGCTAAAAATTGTGACACACGACCCGGCCAAACATCTGTTTCCCATAGTCTATCTAATTCTATTTTAACTGCGTCATCAGTCCAGCCAGGAAATCTATCAAATATAATAACCGGATCTTCTGATTTATTAATGCCGAATCTAGATGGCAAAGTTAGGTCCTGTCCTTCTTGGCTATGTAAGTGTGCAGGTAAATCAAATTCGCCGTCGTCATGAATTTGTTTTCCTATATTTTTTGTATCAAAGTCTATTTTTGCCATTTGTAATCCTTTTACTTACAATATATTTATCATTTGCAATTCGATGCAATGCAAAGTTCTTTTATATATTTATACCTTTCATTCAGAAGATCGGCACCACAGTTGGATAGTTTGTTGTATGTGCCATTATATCCAAATGACGACCTACATTATTATTCTTCCATGCCGCCTGTGTACCATCATGCGGCGCAACTTGATACCAAATATAACCCTCGTGTGCAGTTCCAGAATCCCAATTATCTCCTCGATGAACATAAAAATCTTCTTCTCCAAACGCTACTACTTGCCAACCATGGGTAGTATCATCCGCTTGTTCTCCTTGGGCCCATGCACTATTCTTTTTATCAATAATCCAACTTTTTATACCACATCCTAATCCATAATATTGAGTAAACATATATACTAGTTGTTTATTTCTACTCATTACAATTCGTTGCCCATACGGTCCTGAATCTCTTCCATATGTTGTACCATTTAAAGTATGTGAATCTAATGTTGTAAACGTACCAATAGTAACCAAACAGGCTTTAATTTCCATTCCGGTTCCTCCAGTACCAGTATTATCTATTGTAACAACAGGATGAGGTTCAACACTATAATCATAATGACTACCACCATCAACTACAGTTGTACTCGTTCCCCTTCCCTTTGTTACTGTAACAGTACCTGTTGCTTTTGTTCCGGCAACATCTGTTGGATTTGCAATAGTAATAGTCGGAGCCGAAAGATATCCTTTACCTGGTTTAGTAATAATAAGACGATATACTTTATTGCTTGGTTGGTCGCCGGTTACTTGGGTTGATTTATCTCGCCATGTATTGTCTATTATTCCTAAGTTAAAGCTAATATTTAAATTCATCATAGTAGCATAAACTTGACCATCATCTGTCATGGTAAATTTACCAGATCGTTGTGATTCTGCGTATGAAGAATTAAATCCTGTTCCCCAGGTAAAATATATATAAACTGCATTTTCTTCTTTTAATACATCTTCTAATGCAGTTAATCTATCTATTTTAGGAACATTAGTATAAACTTTCATAATGAAACTCGCAATACCTTCTGTTAATTGATTAGCAACCGTAAGTTCTTGTCTTGTTTTATTGTAAGTTAATGTTCCATATCCCGATAGAGGCTTGGTACCTGGGTCTTCATTGTACGTAATTTCAAACATAGAAGGCGAACCTCTATGTTCATACATAAACCACGAATCGTGACTTGCCCATGTTACATGGGTACCAGGCATCCATTTTTCTCTTAAATGAACATAATGCCCTTGATATTTCATATAAGTTTGTCTATGGTCTAAATCACACGAACCTACCTCAATATTTTCATATCTAAATGCGTTTCCATAATCATGAAATCGTTCTGTTGGCATAGCCCCATGGCCTATTTTAATTCTATAATGTCCGACTTCACCTACAGCATCTGTTCTACTTGGGTGTTGTTCGCCTGTGCTTGTATTGCCTGTGGTAGCATGACATTGAGTTTTTAACCAACAATGATTATTATGAGCACCCCAATTTTTATGGTGGCCAGAATATAGACCTGTTGTGTCTCCGCCATCTCCACCTGTATACCAATGGGAGCCTTGTGATTTATATGCTCTGCGTTCATATGGTCTAAAATATTGATCATAGGTAATACTTCCACCAGTATAATTACTATGAGCACTCCATATAGCAAATTGAGGTTTTGCTTCGTCGCGTGTCCCTTTGTAATTTTGATAGTTTGTATAAACACCCATTTCTCCGTCGGATCGTGTTTGTTGTTCTCTATGAATTCCGCCACCTAATGGTGAGACTTCCGAAGTAGATGTAGATTGAGTGGCTCGTTCTCTATCAAGTCCACCTTCATTTAACTCAGCATTTTCTAAATTAACTCTACCTTTATAACTTTCTTTGGGATTAGATTCTATTTGATCTAATGCTTTAGCCAAAAAGCTAACATTTGAGGCAGTAGAAGTAGATGCTAAGTCATATACTCTATCTATCAATTTTTGTTTTATATTGTTGAAAGTTGCCATTTATTTTCCTTTTATATAATTGGTATCAATGTTGGATATGTTGTATAATGAGGAACAGTTGACGCCATTGCTCTTGACATTTCAGTTCGCATCCATGTACCTGTATTATGGTCTTGTCTCATAAGATATAATCGATACGATGCGTCTGGTCCGTGTTTATTACGAGCATAACTAGCAACAAATCCTTCTTCACCAAATGGACCCCATTGACATCCATCTGATGTCTGTCGAACATACCATGCAATTTGATGTCTACTAAATCGTCTATCTATAATCCATGCAGACATACCGCAACCATAATTATAATATGGTGATTGCAAAATAACATTTCTATGATTTCTACTCATAATGTTAACATGGCCACATCCTGCAGATGTACCACCTGGATGAGTTCCGCCTGCTTCTCTTCCATAAATATCATTACAATAATGATAATCCACTACGTCGGTTCTATTATCATACCCTATCACATCTTCATTTAAATATTCATCTTGGTTTTTATAACCTGCCATTGCCGCGTGTTTGTTCCAAACAGGAATAAAACCATCAGCATAATAATCATCATCAGTTACACCATCTACAGTATATCTATTACATCTATGTAAAGAATGGCATGTACTATGAGTGATACTCCAATAAATATCACCAGTATCTACCATTACAATTTTCATACCTTCTCTACCTTCTGCTCGTTGACCTGGATCATAAAGGGTTTGTGCAAATACAGATCGTCCTTGTATACCATATTCTAGACTATATCCGTGATCACTTGTAGGAGTGTAAGTACCTCGAGCGCCACCATCTTCCATTCTAGTTTGCATTGTTGCTGATGTAGCATTATCTAATGCAACATTTATATCAGTAGATAAATTAATATCAGGTACATTTTTATAAATTTTTGTATCAAAATAATAACCAGTACTGCCTTCCTGGTCTGTAACGGCATTATTTCTGTTTAAAACTGCTAATTCTTTACGCTCTGCATTATGTGTTAAGGAACCGTATGCGGCAGAATCCCCATTTACAGTAGCTTTTTGAGAATAATCTAAGTTAGCCGCTCCCGGCAAAATCTTTTTATTTCGTAATCTAATAGATTGATTTTGATATATTAGATATGTATATTTGTCTGTTGGTTCGTAGTTACCAGTTTCTACTTGTTCGTTTCTTTTTTCATGTCGCGGCCCAATACCACTTGATTGGTTATTTTCATTATTCCAAAAATTAACTGCCAAGCATGCCGCCGGCCCGCCTAAAATTAAATTACTATTACCATGCGGACCACATGTATCTGCACCATTATTATAACAATGACTACTACTTGTAGTACCAGCAGTATTAAAATAACAATTATTACCATTCCAAGAAAAACATGCACTTCGTTGTCCTGTTGACCAAGGTCCCCACATTCCACCAGTTTGTCCACCATAATGATGGCACCATGTCCAGGTAGAATTACCGCATGGTTCGCATTTCTCATCATAAACTGTTACACCGCAAGACCAACTATAATGTGAAGTATAAATACCAAATTGAGCAGGTGATGAATTTCTACTGTCTTGTTGGCCACTGTTCCATCCTGGCATTGCAGTATGAGGTACTTCCTGCTGTCTTGGTCGTATTCCATAACAATCAGGACCTGTACCATCAGTATATGTATCTTCTTTAACTTTTTTGTTTAACACTTCTAGCGATTTAGATAGGTATGTTAAATCTTTTACTGTAGTACTAGAATCAGCACCTAATGTATTAATTTTATCAATTAATTTTTGTTTGACTATAGATTCTTTTCTAGGTATTATTTCATCTACTCGTTCTTGGTTGTAATTCATTTTTTATATTCCTTAATAATTCATTGGTACTAAGCACGGATAATTTGTTGTCCACCAGCCGTTATTATCTATTTGGCCGCCTGTGTCTGTTTCTACCCATGATCCGTCTGTTTCTTTTTGTATAAAACATATCACGGATTGAGCTCCTGGCCAATCCCAGTTATGATTTCGTGATATTACAAATCCTTTATCACCATATGGTCCTACCTGAGCACCATGAGTTGTGGTTAGCCAATTATATCCATTTGCAAAAGAATTTCTGTCTTTACTAACAATATAACTTATCATACCTTTTTGATACTGATGATAGCTAACAAATAGATATACATTTTTCTTATCTCTACTTTGAACTAACATGTGTCCGTGCCCACCACTTTGTGCCTGACCATAATTAGTAGAATGCACCGCTGTTTGATTATGGGTACCATAAGTAAGAGTTGTATCACCGGCATCTCTTGTTAATTTTACAATATGAAGATACGCAGTGGGCTCATGTGTTGTTACGTACATTGATCCATCATCACATAATACAATTTTATTATTTTCGTATGTTTCTAAATCGCCCGAATTATATCCATCAGCATGTACATAATCTAATGATACAGAGCCAGCTTCTGCCGCAGTTAAAACAGCACTTAAATCTGTTTTTCGATTTATTTCTGGTATAGTTTTATAAATTTTTACAGTAAATGTACTTGATGATAATTGTCTGTTAAGAACAACCAATTCTGCGAGTGATTTATTATAAGAAACACCACCTCGATTACTGTTAGTATTATTGGCGGTATTATGTGAGCTTAGTGACGTATGATCATGTGCTAAATGCCGCAAACGTAACTCTACAGTTTGGTCTTTATATTTTAAATAACATTCTCTGTCATCTAATTCTGCATTACCTGCATAAAAATTTTCAGTTCTATAATTATCCCCCGCTTCCCCGGCTCTAATGGATTCTAATGCTCGATAACCACCAATCATTCTATAATGACCTAACTCACCTACAGATGTAGTACCATTTATATAACATTCTGCTCCGGACGGGCAGTGATCATTACATCTATAATAACAATTATTGTCTGCCCATTGTTCTTTGAATCCTCCACAATAAACACCATTCCATCCTCCATCGGCAGTATCTTCATAACTACTATGCCAATATCCTCGCATTCTAATTGGATATGCAAATTCATCTACAACTGTCATTCCGCCACCATGACTGTGATGTGAAGACCATATTCCATATTCTGGTCTAGTATTTCGATAATGATAATCTGGTGGAGGCTTAATTGGAGTACTTTCATCTACCCCTGTGTTAACGGTAGTTAATGCATCTGTTAAGAGTATAGTATCGGATGCATCCGTGGATGCAGTTTCGGCTAATACTTGTATTCTATCTAATACTGCATCTTTTGCTTGTTTAATTGTTTCATTACTCATAGTTAAATCACCTTAATATGTTAAACCGTCTTTATGTAAAGGAACCACAGCCGGATATTGTGTACTATGTCCTTGCGAATCCATTTGAGCACCTACCCAATAAGACTCAAAATGTCCTTTTGGATTTTGATATGCTATTCTTGATGTTTTATTAAGACCGCCCCAGTCATTCCAATCTTGGGCATGATGTATATAAAAATCTGCATCTCTAAATGGACTTATTTGTATGCCATGTGATGTTTGTTGACTCCATAATTCAGGATATTCTCTTGATGTATCTCTTGAAATAATCCAGCCACACATTCCTGAACCATAAAAATAAAATGGCCCATACATACATACATTTCTTTTATTTCTACTTTGAACAATTCTTACACCTGCGGCTTTATTGTCATGAGCACCATAACAATTGCTACAACGTTGTGTTTGTCTTGTTTCAAATCTTATTGCCCTGTCATCTCGTTGTCTAACCAATCTTGCTAATGTATAAGAGTTATATGGATTTTGAGTTATTACAAAAATAGATCCATTATCAACTAAAGTACATTTTTGTTGCCAATGTGAACCTTTATAATTAGTATTCATACCATAAACCCAATTAAAGTATAAATTTTTTGCAGTTTTATCGTCTAATACTTTTTCTAAGTTGGTTGCACCATCAATTTGTTGAATACCATAATACATTCTTACCCGATGTCTATTCATTTGGTTGCCGTCCAAGGCGTCCATTTGTCCACCGTTTGTAATAGCATTCCAATAACTGCTATTTGTGCTTGATAAATGATGGCTTGCATAATCCATTACAGGTTGAGCAGGATTAATAAAACATGCTTCTTTACGTTTTCTATTAAATGAAGTACAACCATAATTGTTACCTGTTTGTCCAGGTATATGTTTGGTTGATGTTGCTGAGGCTCTACCATGTTCTGTCATAAATCTATTAACAATGGCGGCTTGATTATGAATATAGTTAACATAGTATCTATTATCACGAACTTCCCAGGATCCAATTTTGGAATTCTCTAATTGTCTAAAATCACCTAAGTGAGAATGATAATAACCTATATGACCACCTTCTCCCATTTTAAGTCTAAAATGGCCAAGTTCACCTACTGCATCTGTTCCATTAATATAACAATGATGTTGATGTGAGTGACATGTAGTATCTAACCAACAATGATTTCCACCATATGCGTATGCTTCTGTTGATCCCCAACCATGGTGTCCAAAAAGTCCGTCTACACCACCATTATAACAATGATACCCCATAAAATGGGTATTATCGTAAATATCCAAATTACTATCATATATAATAGATCCACCGCCTTCATGACTATGATTGTGCTGTCTACCACACCAAATAACAAATTCTGCATCTCGTTCAAAATATAACTCGTTTGATCCTCTCGGATGTTGGGAAAATATTCTATCTTCAGGAATTACCTCTTGCACATTATTAATTGCTTTAGCAAGTTGAGATACCTCTGTTGCGTTTGCAGTTACCACTTTACTATCTATTTGATCTAATAATGTTTGTTTTGTTGTTGTACCTGTTGCCATTTTTTATCCTTTTAGGGTGTATCTGGTGAAGCTGTTCCTGCTACCCGATTATTATCTAATGTTTCCATAATAGCTGAAACTAATTGTTGGGTCAGAAAATTATCTTCAAAATATGTTTTAGTAATCAAACTTGTGTTAGTTGTTACCGCCGCATTAGATTGCGGTTCTCCTGCGAAAACAACTTTACCGGTATCTGAATTTAACTGTAAATCCGTACCTGACGAAGCTACTGTTGAAATTGTTGTGCCTGATATAAATAATGATCCAACTGTTGCAGTATTTACCCCAATGTTGCTCTCACTACCACCTAATTGGTCAGATACATATGTTTTAATTGCTTTTTCTGTTACTAATGCAGTATCTGAGTTACCGCTTAATGTTCCATCTATTGAAAATTCATTAACTGTTGCTCCTGCACTTAATCCTAATTCTTGTACACCAACCAATGTAAAATCTTCTACATTCATTGTTGCTTTTTTAGATGATTGTTGTACAGAAAATAACCCACCTACATCAAAATTACCATCTTGGTCTGTTGCTGTATAAAATACTCTTCCACCAGCTCCCTCTAGAACTTCTTTTGTTGGGTCGGCCGCTTGTGTTGGTACCCCGGGATAATTAGAAGTAACAAAATCTCCTGTTCCTATACTTAAAAAGTCATGTCCTGTTAATCTACAACTAGAATATTCTTCTCTAAATTGAATACTTGTTCCATGAATAGGTGAACTTGCTGTTGTCATTTGCGGAGATATATGTATTAATGCTGTACCATTGGCACCTCCTGAATTAGTATATCCTATCACATTAGTCACAGTATAAAATATTGGATTAGTTCCTATTTTTATATTTGATCCGTCTTTAGGTTCAATATGTAAATTTTTCACATACATATAACTACCAGTTTGTGATACTTGTGCATATCCATCGCCTGTTATACTTGCTATAGTTGTTCCTGGAGTAAGTAACCCTTGTGTCATACCAGCCGGATAACCACCACCACCTGATGTTCGTGACCAAACTGGAATACCATCAGCGATATTAAGTGTAGCATTATATGCAGAAAGTGTAGTAGCATCTGCAGCCGGATCAACTATAGCCAACGTTGGTAAATCAGTTGTATCATATCCTTGGCCTGAATTTACAATAAGAATTTCTTCTACCTCATTATCTGTCGAAACTTGGCAATGTAAATAAGCCGCAGTTGTCGGAGCCGCTCCGCCTGTTAAAGTTACAGTTGGAACAACTTCATATTGAGAAGTAAGGTCAGGTATTAGGGTTGGATCTCCTGTCATAGAAGTCCATAGACCATTTAATGTTGCTATTTTTGTAGTAAAATCATAAGATCTAATAGTACCATATTGACCTGCGGCTGTTCCACTTAGAATATTAACTGTCATTCCTATATAATCATTTGCTGGTATTGTATTAGCCGCTGTTAATTGAACAGTAGCAGATGTTGTAAATGTTAAAGTAGAACTTCCAGTTATTGTTGCGGCCGCTGATATAGTAAAAGTAGCCGAATCAGGAATTGTAACAATAGTTGCACCAGTTGGTATGCCAGTTCCACTTACTTCCATTCCAACTACTAGTGAAGATGTATTGCTCACCGGAGTTATTGTGGTAGTACTTGCAAGAGAGCAGAGGATTGTAAATCCTGCGGCTGGATTTGTTCCTGATTGTGCATTACCAATATATCTATTAAGATCTATTATATTATTTGATGCAGTTATTCTTGTTATACCATTATTACTGTACGATCTTGCAAATGTAGCCGCTCCACCAACCGCTGAGGTTCCTGCATCAGGATCGCCTGGAGCAGAAAATGTTACATCTGCGGTTGTATATTCTTCACCAGCATACTGAAATTCCATTCGTATAACTTTACCTGTAGCCACATCAACTACAACTCTATATGGTAATGCTTCGCCTGTTCGATTATCTATATTACCAATTTTTTGTGCTAAGTTTGCTTCTGTTTCAAAATTACCTTCAGAAGCTGATCCATATTCTCCATATGAATTACCTCCACCAGTAGAATGTATAATTCCACCATTAGTAGTTAAATAACCTACGTGATTATAATGTGTAAATACCGATACTGCCTCAATTCTTCCTTTATTTGTTGCAAATAATCCAAAACCATCTGAGTTTATTTGAGTAAAGTCGTTTGTGCAAAAACTTTGATACTTACCGTATGGTGCATCGTACCCATCACAATATATTCCTCCGCCACCATCATTGATTGAAACTGCATTTTGTATAAATGGAGATTTTAAGTTAATTGCACCATTTGGATCTAATCTAAAACACACACCTTTAACTGTAGGTTGAACAGGGGGCGATTGACCTAGAACGTCACTTACATTACCTGTTAGACCTCTAAATGTAAAGCCATTAACAGTTATTGCATCGTTGCAATAAAACATTGCAACTTCATTATTAGGACGACCTGCACCTAACATAGATATCCCAACTCCATTACCACCATCATCTTCCATATTAGGTTCTATAAATGTTGTACGTTTTTCCTTACCATGAAGGCCAACACCTGCTGGAATTACCATTGGTAAAAATTCTTTAAATACACCCGGAGCACACATAACTTGATCACCTGATCTTGATCTTTGCAGACAATACCTTATTGATTTAAATGCCGCACTAGGATTCTTACCCCAAGTAATAATACCAGTTACTTGTCCATATACATCAACCTTTACACCATTCAATACTAACTGCCAGCCTTCATTTATTTCGCCAGTTGTATCATTTATTGGAGTAACTGTTGCTCTTTCTTTTATGGCCATAAATATTTGATACATTGTTTCATCACCACCATAATTAGAAGTTGTTGTAACATCTGTATTACCATATAATCTATCTTTACCATAAAAAACACTAACATTATTTGGATCTACTGCTGACACTTGATTAATAGTTTCCGAAGGAGCAAGTAATATCCATGGAGCCGATACAGTACCACCTGTCGATGGAGCATTTGTACCAGCATTAGTAGCATCTATACATTTATACCATCTTGATTTATTCGTAGCAGGATGGGTAGTATCAGTATATGATACCATTTGTCCTAAAATATATGTACCTGCACTTGCCCACGCTGGTGGTGCCCACCGACATACTGAACCTGCTGGATATGTTGTGCCTCCTGCATAATCTGAAACACCTGAACCTTGTATTTGTCCGGCCGCTACTGCCGCTACTGCATTGGTTATAATGGTTGCTTGATCAGTTCCAATATCATTAAATGCAGTTGTATAATCCACTGATCCGTTGGCTATAGAAGGCAACGTGCTTGCAAAGCCTGGTGCAGAATTAGAAGTTACAGCAGATTCTATAGTTTGTAAATTTGTATCAACTATTGTACTTTCTGCACTTGTACCTGGAGTTCCTGAAACATTTTGGGTTAATATTAATTGTTCAGGCGTCCAAGATGTGTCTTCTTCTATAACAAATTTAAGAACGTCTGCCATGTAATTATATGCTAATCCTGTGGTTTCTCTATGAGCGACAGGTATTTGGGATGCTCCGCCATCAAAAAATGAATGAGCACAAATAAATGTTCCAAAATCTCCTCCGTACATTAAATCATAACTTAAAGCATCTATAAAATATTTAGAGTCTCGTGTACATTTTGATGCATCATGAACATAACCAGCACTACTGGCAACAGATGCTACCGCTGCCGCTATTATTGTTACTTGATCAGTTCCTATATCTGTATATGGAGTTATGTGAGTTGAAGTAGCAACATCTGGATATGTAGCCGCCGGTATACCTGCAGAACTATTAGCAGTAATTGCATCTTCAATAATTTGCATTAAATCTTGACATATTGTACCTTCATCAACAGTTGCGGCTGTACCACTTACATCTTGCGTTTCGGTATTTCCTGTTTGAGGTGTTACTGCTGTCTCTTGAACAATATCATTGGCAACAGATGCCATATGTTGATATGCTAAAACAGTTACATTTCTTTCGACGGCAGTTGTTAATTGCGATACACCTCCATCAAAAAATGCTTTAGCCATTAAAGTTGTTGCACTTGTTCCACCATACATTAAGTCATAAGTTAATGCATCTACAAGATAACCGGAGTCTCTTGTACATTTCGCTGAATCATATGTACTAAAGTGAGTTGAATAATTAGTGGTTACCCATCCGTTTACATCGGAGGCAATAAAATCTTTATTTAATTGTAATTGGGATCCACCATTTTTTCTATCTGTCCAATCTGCTCTACCAATATTAAAATCTGGATAAGTTAAAACATCAGCATTACCAACACCATTATCTATAAGATCTTTTATTTCAGCATATGCGGCAACTATTGCAGTTTCTGCCGCGCCAGTTACATTAGTTAATGCTATTACTGCCGTTTCCGAATGATCAATAGCCTCTTGAACTCGTACTTTATCTGAAGAAACTGCATATAATGCTTGATTAAATCTAATACCTGTATTAACTGCCATCCAATTTGTGCCAATTGCCATGTCATATTTTGCGGCATCAACAACATACCCTAAGTCTCTTGTACATAAATCTTGTTCTGCTTGTGTCATTGCACCAATATAATCTTCTATCCATGCATTAACTTCTGCGACTATAAAATTTTTATTTATTTGCATTTGGGCGACTGCATTTTGTTTATTTGCTGATGCGCCAAAAGCCGGAAAAGATGGTTGATCTGCCGCCGGAAGACCGTTGTTTATAATATCTACCACTTCATCAAATGCTTGTGTTACTTCTAAAACTATATCATTGTTTGTTGCAACACTAGTAATAGCAAGGGTTGCTGTTTTTGCATTATCAATTGCACCTAATACTCTTATTCTATCAACCGTTGTTACATTTACTCCATAATTCATTCTATGACCGACTATATGTTGCATATAATTTGAACCTATTATCATGTCATATTTTGCGGCATTCATTACATATTCTAAATCTCGTGTACAAAATGTTTGTTCGCCAGATGTCATGGTTCCTGTTGACACCACACCCGGACTATACATAAGATTTTCTTCATCTGATCCTTTGTGAGCATCAACATACCATGTATATGATTCATCATCTGGATCCCAATGTATAGGAGTATCTTGTCCTTCATCTGCTCGTAATTTCCACCCTTTTGGTCCCGCACCTAATCTTGTGTTAGTGGAGGTTCTTATCATTATGTCACCAGAGGTGGTCATATTAGAAGCTGTATCACCTGCGGCAAGGGTATCCCAATAAGCAGAAGGCGGTTTTGTCGGAGAAGTTGAAGTTCCGTCTCCTGTATGTTCGTCTGTACAAATAAACGAACTATTTGTTTCTTTGGCCACATCACCTAAATAATAAGTTGTCGCACCGCTCCAATCTCCTTGAAATTGAAATCCTGTAGTTAATATAGTCCAATATGCCGCGTTTGTAATTGTTTCGTTGTATGTTGAAGAATTTGCATCGGTGTCTTGTATTGTCGGTGAATTACCAGTTGTGTCTACTCCTGCTACATAAACATAACCATGTCGAGTTACAACATCACCTGGATTATATGCTGTACCTGCATTATATTCGCCTCGAACTTTAAATCCTGTTGTAACAACTTCCCAATATGTAGTATTTGTCGGTAAATTACCTATTGAATCTTGATTTGCTGTATAAGTATAACCACCATATGTAACAACATCCCCAACTTGATATTGTGTTGTATTATCATATGAATCTTCAAATTCTAAACCAGGAACAAATAAAGTAAATTTAGCAGAATTAGTTGCCCAATCTGTGGCTGAAGTGTGATGAGCATTACATAGATATAAATTTGCTCCCCAGCGTACTATATCATTATTTTTATATGCTGTAGTTGCTTGCCATGCTGTACTAGCCGAATCGTAAGCAAAACTCTCAGTATGTAATGACCAATATGCATTACTATCTAAGTCTACATAAAAATCGGCATCAGAACTATGATTAATAATACATACATATGTATTACCTCCATATTTAATAATGTCGTCTATAATATATTGTGTGGCGGTAACCCAGTCACCTTTCCATTTAAATTTTAATCGTCCTAAAATAAAATCAGCCATTGGTGTGATTCCTTATATCATTTAATATATTTATTCAATAATTTCTATTAAAATTATACTTTAAACTGCCGTTGACCCGCCAGTTGATGTATAAACATAATCTTGTTTGTATCTTGCTACTATTTTCCCATCAACATTTAGATAATAAAATAATTTTAAATTATCAAATCTAAATTGATCATGGTTTTTGTTACTTATATTTGTGTCCCATGAATTTCTACCTGTTTCAGTATATCCAGGTTGAAGATTATTATATTCGGTTGTTCCGTCATCTAATGTACCATCTAACATATCGTCTAAACCATTAAATGCAAACCCATTACTATTTGTAAGTTCTACGGTCTCTGTTCCATTTAATTTTATTTTAGTATATGTTAAAAGACCATCAGCATCTCTTTTAAATCCATGATAAGCATAATCGTCGGATATTTGATTTACCCCTCCACTACCTGTAACAGAGCCTGCCGAAGGACTTAAATAATCAGAAAGATAAAGTGCCATTAAAATATTCTCCAAGTGGTACCATTATAAGATAAACCAAAAGACGCATTATTGTAATCTACTAATAAATCGTCTGATAAATCCATAATTGTTTTTCCATTTCGTAAAATTATAACATTTAAACTTGCAAAGTTTCCGCCGCCATCTGATATACGAATTGCATCACCAGAATTTGGTGCGGCCGGTAATGTTATATTAACCGGATTAGATCTTGTGTCTACTTGAACATTTTCGCCAGCGGCAATTGCAAAATCTGCATTTTTATATGTTACAGTTGGTTGAGCACCATGTAATGTTTTAAAAACTAAATTTCCCGCTCCATCTGTTGCAACCGCATCACCTGCTGTTGCTGTATTTGATGTTTTGAGAGTTGATGCTGTCACTGATTCGTTAGAAATTAAACTTGTAGTTTTTAATGCCATTATTCATCCTGTACTCCATATTAATATTTATCTTTGAAATTTCTTTTAATGGGGATAAGAATGGGGCAAGATATGCCCCATTATAAAATAGATTATCAATCGGTTTCGAAGTCGTCTGTACCTGTGAATGAAGCATCTGTTCCCGCTTCTTCCATTTCTACTGTAGTACCTGTACCTGTGAAATCCCAAGCTACTTGAACTCCGGTGTCACCTAATGTTACTCTTCTACCAGTAATTTTTGTTACTTGAGAATATGTTGAGCCTTCTTTAACAGTAATACTCATATCACCTACTGCTAAAGTTCCTTGATTTTTATCTACTAATGCACAAACCATTGGATTTGTTCCATCTGTACATTTAAAGCGTTTTGAGCCAACTTGTTTAACAATCCAACCATTGGCTTCTGATTCACCTGTTGCTCTATATCTTACTTTAAAATCGGTACCTGCATCGGGGGTACCAAAGTGTCTTTTATTAATAGGTCTTCCCATTTGTTTCTCCTTTGTGGTTCTAGCCATCTACGGGGTGGGTAACCCCATAAACCCTTTCGGGGCAATAATACTTATCATAAAAAAAGGGTATATCCGAAGATATACCCTTTAGTAACCAATATAGTAACAGTTTACTGAAACTTAACGTTTGCGTTGGTAATCGCAATGTTTGCCAAATAGTCAGCGGCGTTACCTAAGGATGAAGCTTGATTTGAAAGCTCAACATAACCGTATCGTGTCATAAATGAAACGACTGGTTCGAAGCTTGCAGGATCAAGTACAACCCCAGAGCTCATCAGCGGAATGTATGGGCAATAAAAACTTGCGGCATCCATTTCACCTGGGCCTTTGTAACCAACCAGTACTGCGGCACTATCGGCTGCATACTGATTAACATAAACACGAACTGAACTATTTAAAGTTCCAACAAATTTTGTATTAGTTGGTGCTTCAAAAGTACCTTCAGTTGTTCTTGCGAACGCCGAAGTTGTTGCACTTTGAAGTATTGTTAATGCAAATGGACTAACAACCACCCAGTTACCAGCGCCACGTCTTGTACGTGCGGCGATGATATTAGCGGCTCTATTTACTAGAACTGCTAATGCGGCGTGTTCGTCACCAACAAAAGTTGCTGTACCTGAAACAGCGGCTTGGTCATATGTATCTACTGCTGTTCCTGATAAACTTGTTAATGAACTGATAATTTCTTGATCAATTTCAGTTGTAATCTCTTGTGCAAGAGCGGCCATTACTTCGGCCTCAACATCAATACCATGCTGGCTTTGGGCATCCTGAGATGCTTCAAAGGTCCAACGAGCGGACAGTCTGCGAGTTTTCGCTTCAACTGTTTGCTTCAAGATTTGGATTGACATTTTATTACCAGGAATACCTTCCAAAACGCCTGTGGCGCCTGGAGCGGCACTTGAACCTGGTGCACCTGAATAAGCGTTAGCAATCTTAAATGGGCTCAATGCTTCTTCACCCGCGGTTGCTCCGTTATCTGTATCTGCGTATCTTACACGCAAAGTGTGAATTTGTCCTACTGGACCAGTCATTGGTTGTACACCAATTAGCTCGTTTGCGATAACAGTAGGCATTACCCTTCTGATAACAGGAAGGATAACTTTGTTTAAAGTAGCAACGTTACCTGCATTAGTTGCGCCTGCACCAGCTGTTTCCATCAGTGCTTGACGTGTATTTTCTAATGTGGTTTCCATTACAACTCTTTTGTTGCCTTCAAGTCCTTCACACAGAGCGTCCTTAGTCGGTTGCCAGTTTGACTCAAATAGTGCGTCTGCCATAATTAATTCTCCTTAAAAATTATAATCCTGCTAGTTTTTGTAGGTTAATAATCTCAGCCTGTGCATCGGTCGTTACCGGCGATACATGGATTGGTTTATTACCTGTTATCACAGTTTTCTGTGCTCTAGCTTTTGGCTGTACATTTTCTTTTAATGTTTTTTTGGAAGCTGTACTTTTTGCTTCTTTTTTAACATTTTCATTAAGAACTGTTGGTAAATACTTCTCGTATTGTTTTTTAAGATTTTCTGTCTGTACTGTTGATAACAGATCTTCCATAATCTCTTTTCTATCTCTAGAAAGAGGTGTCAACAATTCTGATAACACTTTATCTCGTTTTGCAATATCTTCTGCTATACGAGTTAGTTTTTGTGCTTCTGAAAGTTCTAGTTGTTTAGACGAAATTTGTACTTGCGCCTCTTCAATTGTTCCTTCCAGATCTTTAATTTTACTGGACAGTTTTTTAACTTCTGTCCCTTCAGCTAAGTGACTTGTCATAAACTCTGCCGCAAAAGCTTCAAACATTTTTCTTCCAAAAGCATTCTCACGGGCCGATTTGATATCTTCTTTCAAAGAACCAATTTCCCCTCTGAGTGTGCTTTCAACAATGTGTTCTACTTTCTCGGCTGCTTTTCTAACAAAATTAGCTTTTGTATCACGTAAAAGTTGTTTTCCTTCCTTAACCAGTTTAACCTTCTGTTCTACAACAGATTGCTTATCTGAGTGGAATTCATTCAACTCTTTTGTTAACTGTTTCAAGACAAAACCTTCTAGTTTTTTAAAGTTTGTGCCTTGGGTGTTCCGATCCTCACGGAGTTCGGTTATTTCCTTCTTCAGAGCATTCATTAAGAACGTATCCAATACTTCTGCATGTTCGCGCATTCTCTGTTTGTATTGAACTCGTGCCTCAATTAATGCACCTTTATCATGTGCAAATTCCTCAACCTCTTGCTTAATAGCATCAGTTAACATGTTATCCATTGCTTCAACAATTTGCTCTTTATCGTTTGTGTAACGACCTGCAAATTCTTCACGGATTTCATTAGTAATCTGCTCACGAGCCTCGGAAAGTTTTACTTCCCAAGCCTCTGTTAATGAAGTTTTAACATCTTCCGACAGGACATCGCCACCTAATAGCTCTTCAAAAGCGTCTGCCATAATTAATTCTCCTAAATTTTAAGACTGTCGATAAAACCGACAATCCCTTTAGTAAGGTGTTTTTGCGCTTTAACATCATACCGAACAGCCTCAGCCAATTCCAACAATGATCCACTGTTTTTATAATTTTCCAGTCTTTCATATATTGGATCCGGATAAGCGTTCGGTGCGCTCGGTTGTGCAACAATATCAACTGTTACAATTTCAAAATCGGAGACCTTTCCACCCTCACTGACGTTTCCTGATCCCCTTGAACTAACACCTAGTTTAACACCACTCTCTAATAGTGTTTTAACTAGGTTACCCATAGGTGTTGGTAAAATTTTAAGTTTTCCGACTCCATCTGCACCATGCATATCCATCTCTTGGATTACATGAGAAACACGATCTAAATTAACAGTTAGATCTTCTGGATGGTCGGCTTCTCCTAATACCGAATACCCTGAGCTAATTTTTTCTCTTAGCGTTTTTACCGCTTTATTAATTTCATTAATGGGATATATCCTTGAATTTTGATTTTTTACATCACCTTGAATAAAAACTCCTCGCATGAAGAGATTTTTATCGCCGGAATCTCCAACAACAGATTCAACCTGTATATTAGCCTGATCAAAGGTTAACTGTTCAACTAATATTCCCATTTATATTATGCTCCGCCTACAGAACCATCTATTGGCGATTTTTTGTTACTTGCTTCTTCACTGTTTTTTGGATCTGATACGTTTGATTGTGACTTACCGGCTTTTCCACCAGGTACATTTACATTACCTGCGTTATCTTCTTTTACAGAATTATCACCGTGATCACCGTCAGAACCGTCATTTACTTTAACAGCAGTTCCGCCCATATCGTTTTTACTTGCTACAGGGGATTTACTACCTACAGCACCTGTTGATCCACCAGCGGCTGCAAAACCTGTTTCGCTCATGCTAGGTTCTGGAACATTTACTGCACCTTCACCTACTTGCTCATAATCAAGTTCTTCGTCTACTGGTTGTTCTTTGTTGCCGCCCATCATTAATGCATCTTCTTCTTCTGCATCAACCATGTCACTCATATCATCAACTGGTGCGTCCCCCATTTCATCATCCACAGGTTCTTCATCACCCATTAATTGAGCAAATTCGGCTTTAAGTTCGTCTAAAGCATCTTCTACATTCATGAAAGCATCTTCAACTGGATCTTCACCCATTTCATCATCCATTGGCATTTCGTCGGCCAGTGGATCTTCTTCGGCTACTTCTTCTTGATCAATCATTTCGCTGTCAGTTTCGACTTCGTCTGCAAATTGATCTTGAATGTCTGCTTCTTCTACTTTTTCTTTGTCTTCGTCGTCGTCGGATTTTGCTTCCTCGACTTCTTCTTCTGTTGCTTCCTCGATCTCATCATCTTCGGTTGCAATTTCTTCGTAAATGCCTCGAGCCTTTTCCACAAATACATCATGAAGGAGGTCGCTGGCCTTCTCGTTTTCCTCGTTTATGATAAATTCGAGGACTTTTTCAAGTTTTTCTCTCGTGGTCATATAATTACTCCTAAAGAAAGCGTTTTTGAAACTAGTATTATTTACAATTTGAGAGAGAAATATGCAAGAAAACGGTCTAAAAATCGCCATTCTTGAAGAAAAAATTACATAGTTGGCGGTGGTGCTGGTGGGATTCCGTAAATTTCTTTAAAAAATTTGTATCTTTTATCAAGATCTAACTTTTTTAATTTACGCATTTTCTTTAATTTATTCAAATGAGTGAGGGTTAATCTCGGACGCCGACTATCATCATATTCATATTTAGATTGATCATCAATTACTTCGTATTGTGTACCTACATTATCTGAATGAGGTGCTTCAGATAATTGTCTAAATTCTTTCATCATATCTACATAATTTTTCATTATATTGTTCCTGGAGCGCCGGGTTGTTCATTTCCAGTAATTGGAGATGCTGTTCCTTCTGGAGCAGGCATTCCACCTGGACCTCCATCGGCCGGCAGTTCTTCGCCTGGTAAAAGTTCAGGTTCCATGGGTTGCATCATAGCTGGATCCATTGGTTTAACTCCAACTGCTCCTAATCCACCTATATCACCTTCTTGATCTAATTGTGTGTCTTGTTTATTATTTTCTTGTCTCCACATTTGCTCATTTTCAACCATTTCGTCTTCGGAAAGTGCCAAATATTTTTTCATTGCAAAACGTTTAGACATAAATGGTGCCTCAGCAATTCCACTGAATACAGATGCTCTTGCTTGATCTACTTCTACTTCTCTATATTGACTAAAGCTCTGTGGCTCAGTAAATCGTAATTTAAACGTACCAGAATCAATATTAATTCCTTTCCATTTTAAAAAGAGTTTAAATTCTTTATCAAATGTCGGTCCTAATAATGCTTGTATACGTTGACAATATTTTGTAAATCGAAATTCTTGAATAAATGCTGTTCCTACTCTTCCATCAACAAAACTAGCAGTTCCATCATCAGGACCAGTTGGGAGATAAGAACTAGGAATTCTAAGAGCTCTTAAAATTTTATTAGTAAAATACCTTAAATCATCTATCTGTCCTAAGTTTTCGCCTCCTGGTAACACTTCAACTTTGGACCCTCTTCCTTCTGCTGTTTGTGCAAAAAAATAATCTTCCATTATAGAAAGAGGATTATAACTGGCATCCATAATTGTAGTTCCGCCGCCAGTCTTGTTAGGTATTCTGCGTTGGTGTATTTCATTTTTTACACGTTCTACAAAACCCATTGCTTTATGTGATGGCATGTTTCCTACATCTATATAAAATACTCTACGTTCTGGTGCCCGTTGTACTCTGTAAATTATAATCGAATCTTCTAACAGTTCTTTTTGCTTGTATGTTTTGAAAACCGAATCTAGAATGCTCTGTCCAAAAGGCCAATTAGCATCCATGCCTTCTGTCATTCCTATATGTACCATATGATTTGCATCAACACCATATTCTTCTTGTTCTCCACCACCATAGCCACTTTGACTATGACCGCTCATTGTACCATATGCACCTCTATCTATAATACCACCTCGTTGCATAGCAGTAACTGATGCAAATTGATCACTATGAGGAATAATATTTGATGCTGTTTTTTCTTGTAAATTTAATGCTAAATTACGAACAATATATTGTTCAGGTTCTTTACCTTTTGCTTCATTAATAATAACTTTTGTAACATCCATAGGATTGACCCAATTCCATTCGTATGTTTCTGGATCACGGATAAAAAATTGGTCTCCATATTTGCATGTGTTTCTAAATATTCTCCAAATACGTTTATCCCAATCATTTAAATTATTCCATTGTTCTAATGCTTTTTCTAATAATGCAACTTCTGTTTCTGTAGAATCTTCTTTCCATTCTACTTCAAATGGAATATTTGTTTTGGTGGCAAATTGTGTAGAAAATTCTGCAATTGTATCTAATGCGGCATTAACTTCAGAATCTATATCCATTTGGTCATATTGAACATAGCGTTCAATTCTATTAGGTTGTCCTGTATAAACTTCGGGTAACCAAGAACCAAATTTACTTGCACTTGTATGTGATTGACCTACTCTTTTAGTATTTCCAAATTGGTATACTGTAAAATGTTTTTTCCAACTCATATATTATCCTATATCAATATTTATTATATTATACATTATTATTATCTTTTTGTCAACCATCCTATGTCACATATGACACATTGGCTCCTGGTTTACCTTGATTGTTAGTGGCTACTTTTTGTGCTGATATAGCGTTTGAGGAGGTTGCGGCGGCTGTTGTATCTATTGCACCGCCTTGAATTTCTAATAATTTTCTTATTGCTTCTAATTTTAAATAAGAAGGATCAGTTTGTGCGGCGGCAAGTTTTGCTTGTGCTACATATCTAGTTCTTATTTCTTCTGAAGATAATGATCTTTCTGCATCAGTTTTCTTCTGTACCCTGCCCATCATTTCATTAAATTCGGGATCATCGGGTGCAGTTGCGGCATCCATTGTATTATAACCTGCAATGGCACCTGCACCTGTTGCAAGCATCAGTAAAATAGGATTTGCTGTCATTATTCCCATTATGGCGCCCATAGCCGCACCACCTAATATACCTCCACCACCTTTTGCTATTGCATTCGTAACAATTTGACCTAGTATTTTTTCATGCTCGTCTTCCTGTGCTTGGGTTGGCTTAGCAATGTCCGCATAGCGGTCTTTTTCAGCAGAATAGGCTTCGTGACCTTGACCTATTGCAGATACCATAGAAAATATGCCTGAGGCTGTACTTCCTCTTATACCTTTATATGCCCCTCCTTTTACTCCGCCTTTAATTGCCCTTAATCCTGCTTTAGTAACCTCAGGCTTTCCGTTTACAACTTTATATTCTGTACCTTGGTGTTTAAATTTTTGTCCTTCACTGTACGTATCACCACCTTTTATCTTAATACTTCTGTTGCCCGCCTTATCCCAATCTTTTTTTATATTTGCATCGGCGGCGGTCCTAGCCAACTTGTCTTGATCTGCGCTTCCAAGGGTGGAGAGACCTAATATACCTGCGGCAAGAGCAGGCAGTCCTGGAATAGACATGCCAGCTCCTAATAAAAACTGTAAAGGATTATCGGCAAGCATTTCAGCTACTTTTTCTGCCGCATCACCTGGCTTGCCTTTTGCAAACAGGCTAATTGCATCTGAAAATTGTTTAACTGAGCCTATTGCTTTATGTAGTTGTGTGGAAAGAGAACCTTCTGGTCCTACCAATGCCGTTGTTATACCCACTAATCCCGCTTGAAGGTTAGTTGTTATTTCTACCATTGCTTCGTTGGCTTTTAATACTGTTTCCCCTGCTTTATTGACGGCTGCCTTTTGCTTTATATCCTCTGCCCACATTGCCCGAGATTCTTTTGAGGTATCTCTTCCATACATAAGCATATTAGCGGCCATATTTAATGATTCTTTTTGTTTTGCTAATAATGCATAGTTTTGGGTATCATATGCTCCAACTGATTCTTTTAATTTATCATCAAATAATTTAAATGTTGCAGGATCAATTGCTTCCCCCGATCTTGCCATTTGATCCAAAACTGCACCTGCAGGTCCTAACATAGCCATAAACTCTGCACCTTCAGCAGTTGCTTCTAATCCTCTACCTTGAGACTGTGCTACAATCCAAGCATCGATCATTGCATCTGCATTATCACCATATCGAGATTTCATTTCATTTGTAATTAATTGTAAATTACTTTCAAATGTTTCTGCAGCCTCATCTTCACCTTTCATTCTAAGCATCATAGAATATGTTGATGCATCGGTTCTGTTCATATTTTCTAATTGGGCTTTCATTAACTCTTTACGATTTCTACCTGTGTCGGCGGCATAAGCAGATACTTCTCCTGCTAATGCTTTGAAATTTTTCTTTAGATTTGATGTTGAAACATCTGCTGTTATTCCTCGTTTTCTATCGGATTCTAAATATTCAGCTAGATATGAATCAACTTCTGTTACAGTAAATCCAAAATTACCAAATTCTTGCATACTTGTTCGAACACTATGGGATAATTGGGCAAAGGCTAAAATACCTGGCTTAACTCCTTGTCTAGTCCATTTGTCCATTGCTGTGACTGATTCATATGAAACCTCATTTAACCAATCTAATGTTACTGCATGTGTTCCGGCAATTCTTTCCATTTCACTTAATGGTACATTAAAACTAGCAACCGCCTCAGTTGTGGTAAGAATAGATGTACCTAAACCAAATCCCACATCGGTTAATCTACGTTGAGTATCAGCAAATTCGCCTACAACTTTTGTTGCTAATGCTATACCTTGGCCTAATCCACCTGGCATCATAGCCAATGCATCGCCAATGCCTTTGCCTCCTACCATAGAAGCGGCAGTTCTTAAAATTTGTGCAGTTTGTCTAGGTAAAATACTACTTTGTTTTGAAGAAGCACTTACTAAATCTTTATGCTGTTTTTTCATTTGTTGCAAAGTCAAAAGACTATTTTTATTTGCTCTGTCTTGACTTCGTCTACTTGCACCGGTATTTGATGCCACATCTTGCATTTCAGCAAGATTGCTTCGTAAAATGCTCGCTTCTTGGTTTATACTCGAATCTATTGCGTCTAACCCATTTATTCGTTCTGCTTCTTGACTAGAAATAACCGATAATAGTTGGCTTAATGTATATTCTGTAGCAAAATCAGGAACTTCTACACTACCTACTCCTGGAATTTGAATTTGAGCCATAAAATTTACCTAATAAATAGAGTTATATATATTTATTAAGGAGGAAGATGCCAGAAGATGCAAATGTTATACTAAATGAATTTTATGACATTAAGGAATCAAAAGAACAAGTAGAACAATTTATAGAAAAATACAAAGACACTAAAGATGCAGAACCTGTTATAAAAATAGCAACACAAGCATTAGATAATTTTTTAACTACAAACAAAACTACAGTTAAAAAAGAAGAACCAATCGAAGAACCTATAGAAACCAAAGAACATAATGTACGGCATACAGTATTAGAAACAACTTCTACTAATCCGTTAATGCAGTATCATAGACCTCCGGGTGTTTATGTTGTATTACCAAGTATGGGTAATTTTTATACAAATAAACCTGCGTTATCTAGTTTAAATGAAGTGCTCGTGCGACCAATGACTGCTAGAGATGAATTATTATTCAAATCGCCCGACATTTTAATGAATGGGGAATCATTGATTGAAGTAGTCAAATCATGTGTTCCAGGAATTGAAAATCCTGACGAAATACCAGGACCAGATTTTAGTGTTTTAATGTTAGCAATAAGATTAGCAACATATGGTAAAGATATGCCCTATAGTGCAGGGTGTCCTGACTGTGTTAGTACAACCGAATTTAATGTAGATATTGAATTTTTATTAGATACTCACATTACTCCTCTCGAAAAAGAGTATAAAGTAAACATAGATAAATTAACTGTATACATTAAACCATACGATCTTCGTTGCCAAATTAGATCTGCTTTAGCTAATTTTGAACGGCAAGCAATTACTAATAATATTCTAGCCGATACCAACTCAACAGATTCAGATAAACAACTGGATCTCAGTAAATCATTAAAAAAAATAACCGAAATAACATATGAATTGATATTACGGTCAATTATAAAAGTTGATACTCCTAATCAAAGTATTGAAGATAAACAAATGATTGCTGAATGGTTACATGATGTTGGTAAAAAAACATTTGAAATTATTTCAAAAAAAATAATAGAAGCAACCGATATTGGTTTTAATAGTAGTGTAGAGTTTAATTGCAAAGATTGTGCTAAACCTGTTCCTACTCTTGTTATTTTTGATCCGACAGTTTTTTTCGGCTAAGGCTCTTACACACGTCTCCTGAGGATATTCAGGAGCTTTTTAAAGAAATGAAAGAGGATGTAAGGGCCTTTCAGAAACATATAATTGAATTAGTAGTATATTCAGAAGTTATTTCATATAATGACGCTTGGAATTTAACTCAAACCGAACGAGAATTATTTTTTGAGATTATTAAAGAGAAAATGGATGCAAAAGCAGGAAAGAAGAAAACTGATATGCTTTAAAAACCTAGAGCTTCTAATTGTTTAATACTATTACTTGCTGAAGTATGATGTATTCCTGTTCCTCCGGCAGAATTCCATTCCTTAATATTTTGTTCATGATCATCAATTAATATATTAGGTCGGCCATCATGTGATTTAGCAAAATGTTTTTTATCTGGTCGCTTAACCGCATATACACGATCTTTACTGATACCTAAGTTTTTTTCGCACCACATTGCTTTTTGAATTCCTGGAGGAGGATCCCATATTAACCGAACAGCAGGAATAGCGGTTAATATATATGGTTGGAAGGTTGAAATAAATCCCCAAAGTTGGCTCATGTCAGGCATAGGAGGTAACTCTGCCCAAAACATTTTATCTTCTGCTAATTGATCCCACAATTCGTGGCTACCTTTAACGTATCCATAACGTTTTGCAAAGTCGTAACCTAATATTTTAGTTGCACCTTTAATTAAATCTACTAAAACTCCATCCATGTCACAATATATTTGAGGATAGTCAACATCAGTTAATTTCATTTACCTTCCTTTAATGATGAGCTTACGCTCATCACGATATTTCATTACTTCGTAATTCATATCGAATTTCTATTATTACTATTTAACTATTTCCTGAGAGTCAAGTCACACTTAGCCTGTTTACGGCTAAGTTAACTATTTCCTTCGGACATAGCACTTTCTAATAGAATAACCATTTGAAAACGAAAATTTCGTTTTCAAGTTAATAGGTTAAGGCGGTTGGGCTGTACCTTTTTACATTCTGCTTATCCAACGCAGGTTTATATAAAGCAATTAGATCTACCTTATATACCTTGCAGGTTCCAAATTGTCAGGAGAGCCTGCTCGTTTTTTACAGTTTTTGCCAACGGAGATCCGAACGAGCGTACTCGTTCTCAACCGGTCTTACGACAATTGAGGCTGTGGTACCCCTTCAATTGAGAGGTCTTTAATTGAGCCATTGTTTTGTTTTATAAATTCATTGTAGCCTGTGAAAATCCAGCCTTTGTAATGTACATATTGGTGTATATAAAATGAGGAATTAAGTAAGTGTTTTTGGAAGCCTATGTATTTGCCTTTGCGGTTAAATTTTAGTATTAGTAAGTTTAAGTCTTTTTCTTCTGCCACATCTAGTAGTTGTTCTATCCATTCGTCTAATAGCCTAATGTCGTCTTTAAATAAAAATTGGTGAAAAGGAAAGTCGGCATACGACTTACATTCAACATTAAAATATTTCCAATCGTCGGGTGGTATTATGTCTCCTCTGAAGGATTGTACCTGACCTTCGGATAAATATTCTTTCCGTGCAACGTTAGAGCCGCCAACATAAGCACCCGACGAAGGAGTTCTTACAAAGCTCTCATTGTATAAATCTGATAGTTCTTTTGCTACTTCTCTTTCAAATGAACTGCCTTTAGTTTTACTTTTACTTGGCATTAAGTATTTTTAATAATTTCCAAGGTGTAAAACATACAGTTCCTAAACTGAAATAATCTGCACCTTTACTTTTATAATAGTGTACAATATCTATATGATTAATTCCTCCGCCTGCGATAATCTTCACTGAGGGAAAGTGTGTCTTTATGTAATCGATGTGTTTGATCGTATAACTTATCAATTCTCTTCCGCTCAATCCTCCGCCAGTAATAGGCAGGGTGTTGGAACAGTGGATCTGACCAAACCCAATGTCTAATAATCGTTTGATTTCGTCCTCTGTAGATAGGGGCGATATTTTGGCTATACACCATTGTCTTTTATTATCCCAAAACGCATTGTAAAACTTAGTAACTGTGTTTGGACAACTTAGATTGAATTCTAAGTTTATATAGTCTGGTATTACTCTTGCAAAGTCTTCCCAATCAATTGGTAGCATTGCGGCAATGCTTATAATTTCTTTACCGTTGTTTTTGTATTTATTAAGTCCGTGTTTTATCCCCGGATTACGGAGTCCTAATTCGTTTTTCCAACCTTTCTTAGAAAAATCATATCTAAGAGTTTTAAATAGTTGTTTAATTAGTCCTCGTCTATGCAACATTGTGTATGTACCTTTAACACTAATTGCGTTTTTATGTTTAATATAATTGCCAAATGGTGCCGCTATAAAAAATTTATTTTGCATTGAGATCGTATGCCTCCGAACAGTTAAGTGTGTTCTAATATCTCCTTATCACAACTAAATGATGTAAAACCATCTTCTTTAATTACGTTTAGTATGTCGTCTACTCGCCCTACGAGTTCGTCCTTATGTGATATTAAAAAAACATTTTTATTTCTTTCTCGTGTGATTCTTTTAAGCTCAGCCAGCGCAGACTCAACGCCAGTTGTATCCATTCCTGAATCAATTAGTTCATCGATGAATAATAAATTTATAGGTGTGTTCATGGATTCAAAAATATCTCTAAATGAAAAACTTAAACCCAATATAAGCCTGTTTCGCTCTCCTCTTGACAAGTTATCAAAATCTAAGTCTCTACCATGTTCTGTAATTTCTACACTCATATCGCTAAGAAATTTAACATAATGTGGTAACCCTAGTTTTTGTAAATAGTATTTAAGTCTTGTATTCAAATATGCTAAGTTTTGGTCTATAATCTTCTTTCTTATGAAAGAATCTTTATTTGTTAGTAGTTTAAGTAAGAATTCTTGATGCTCTCTTAAATTATCTAGATCATTAATTCGAACCCAATTAATTTCCTGTAATCCTTTATTTTTTAGTGTTTCAATTTGATCCACATATTGATTTGTTTCTGACAACTTATTTTCTAGTTGATTAGATAAAGTATCTAATGTTGTTTTATGATTATAGGCATCACTTATTTCATCGTAATGGGTATTTGGTTGTTTATCTAATTCTCCTAATTCATCTTTCTCTTTTTTATATTCTGTAATTTCTTTTGTATAATTTTTTAGTTTTTCTTTTTTTGTTTTTAATAATTTTTTATGTAAATCATCATCTAATGGTTTCCCACATACATAACATTCGTCATCTTTTATGCTTGTTAGATCTTGATTTAACTTGGAGATTTTAGTATCTATTTGTGCAATATCTCTGTCTAGTTGCAATATTTTTCTTTGCTTATCACTATATGCTTTTAAGTCTTTATGAGCTTGCAGTTCTTGTTCTATGTCTATGTTAGATAATTCTAATAGTTTACCCTTTAACTCTTCTATATTCTCTATATGTTTTTTATCTCGTAAATCACTGCGTCTTTGCAAGTCTTTAATTGTGCTTTCTATTTGTTCGTTTGCTTGTTTTATTCCTCCTATTTTAAATTCTTCTTCCTTGTGTGCATCTTTTGTTTCCCGCACCAACTCTTTTAATAATGCCGCCTTTTCAGATAATAAAGTAATACCTAATAATTCTTCTATTAAGTTGCGTTGATCGTGTTGCCTCATAGCAAGGAATGGTTCTGTGTATGTATTGAGTGCCATAACATGTTTGAACATATTATGAGTCATTCCAAGAATTTTATCTATTTGTCTTTGAGTTAATTTGCTCTCACCTTGCCCTTCATCTGTTTCGTCTATTTGTTCGGAATTATTAACATAAAATTTTAGTATACCTGGTTTGCGTCCTCGTTCAATTCTATAAGTTGTATTATTATGTATAAATTCAACCATGACAAGCATATGTTTGCCGTTGGTTTTGTTAATTAAGTTATCACGTTTAATATTTGTTAATGGTATGCCAAATAAACCATAAGACAACGCATTAACAAGTGTAGTCTTACCTGTACCATTGCGGGATCCGTCACCGCCTAAGTCTAAATTATTTCCAAGAACCAAAGTTAAACCGGTGTTGTTTAATATAACTCCTTGTGTTACATTACCAACACTCATGAAATTCTTGATGGAAATTTCGTTGATAGAAAGCATAACTTACTATTATACAGTCAGATTGTTATAAATGTCAACCAATTTCTTATTATCTATATGGGTTGATTTGATAGTAGAAAGTTCATTTAATACTATTTGATCGACAGATTCAAATTTGGGAATCTCACCATCGGACCAATCTATTTCGTGTTCATCTTCTCTTTCTGGTAATAATACTATTTCTCGTAAACCATATTCATCGGTAAACACTTGTTTAATATGTGTTGCTTCTTCATATGAAATATCTACGTCTAATGTTACTCTTATATATGTTTTTGGTTTTAAATATTTTTCTGGATTGTCAATTAATTTACTAAGGTTAATTGTTTTAAAAGAAGGAGCATTAGGCCATGCAGTATATTGTGGTTCTTCTCCCCATTCTAGTATCATCATTCCCCTATCATCTTGCCATGTATCAGAATAATTATGAGGAAACGTATTGCCTATGTATATAACATTTTTTTGTTGTTGGCGACTATGAAAATGACCAGAGAATACATATTCCTGATTTTTAAAATGTGTTTTTTGCAATTCTCCTGTATCAGGCATGGCCACAAGTTGATTCATTTGAAATCCACCTAATTCAAAATGACCAAATATATACCTAGATTTTATACCAGGCATTTCCTTCCATTCATCTTGAACCAACCAAGGTATTATGCTTACATCGCCTTCTGTAAAAATATCATTTATAATGTGTACATTATCATATAAACTACCAAATGCTACACTATTAATTTCACGTTTATCTCTATAAAACAAATCATGGTTTCCCATTATTACAAAAACATTTGTAAATGCCTTAGATAAAAATTCTAAATTTGACATTGTATAATTCATAGTGCTAACATTAATCGATGCTCTATGATGATGCCAATCACCTAGAAATATGCAAGTTTCACATTTTGCTTTTTTGGCTTGTTTAATAAACCATTTAACAAATTCTTCACAATCTGTGTTATGTGTTCTACTATTATTTCTTAAACCAAAATGTATATCTGTAAAACATGCTACTTTTTTAAATAGATTATTCATTTAATCTTATCGCCTTTTTTAGTTAATAAAACAGAATTAAAAGAAATCATAGTTCGTACACCTTCGCCCCGAAAAGGAAACACCGTATGCAATAGCCACGACGGCCACATAAAAACGTCACCATTTTTGGGTTGAATCCCCCATGACCCATTATACATAGTATCTCCCGATCCTGGTGGTATCCAGTTTATAGTACCTTGTGGATATGGTACGTCTGGAACATCTAAATATATTGCTCCGCTAACAGTTGCTCCCGAGTTTGAATGTTCGTGTAATATATGGAAATCTCCTGCTTTTAATTTAACGTACCAAACATCGTTTACTTGAGGTATTAACTCATTTCCTTGTTTTCTTATATTTTCAATAGCATCCAAATCACTTCGCAATGCAATATCATCCTCAACATGAGAGTTAATAATTTGACCAAAAGTTAATGTTAGATTTGTAAGTAATTCGTTAATAACATTATTATATTTTTTTTCTTGAAATTCGGGAGGTATAGGATACATTTCTCCATCAACTATACTATTTTTTTGATTCTCTTCTGCTTTTGTTCCTTGAATAATTTGACCTTCTGCATTTAATTTATCTTTAATATCTTGTTGGTTACTAAGATCATTAACTACTTTTAATACTTCTTGTATTGTATTATTATTCAAAGACATATATAGCATATTAGGTCCAAACGGATTGAATGCCCTAACATTTTCTGCAATGTCTGGATTAAATTGAATTTTGCTGTGAAGCATTACCCTCCTAACTCTGTCATTTCTGCTACTCGTTCAGCCAGGTCTGCTACTCGTTCCATTCGTTCTTGGTCGCTCTCGCCCTCACGTTCTCTTCGTGTTGCTTCTGTTTTTTCAGCAATAGCAATCTGATGGGCCATTTGTCTAGTATAGCTAGGATTGTGACCTGCTTTTTCGAGTAAGTCGTCGCGAATATTTTGACTACGTTTTTCTACATTTAATACCCGAGTAAAGGAATTTGTTATTGCGGCAGTATAATATGCAAATGGATTTTGACTTTTACTTTCATCAAATTGTAATGAAATTTGTGATAATTGCAATAATGCTTGTGAGCGCATCTCGTCTACATAAGTATATCCTCGCCAATTTGATCTTGTGGCATATCGTTCTGTAAGTTTCATACACATATTAGCAAGTTCATCTGTCATGTAACCGTGGGTTACACAAAACTTGCCGGTTGATATTGTACCTTTCCAATGTGATCGTGCTACTTCTTTATATCTGTTTTTATTTGGATTCCAAACAAGATGTTTCCAAGGAGGAAAATTTACTTTAGCATGATGATCTGCTATTGTTTTCGGTTTATTTTTTCGTCCTGGTTCTAATGGAATATGTGAAAAATCATATACTCTATATACTATATCAACAGGATCAACGTCTACTTCTACATCTTTATCAACTTGTAATCGTTTTTTACGATTAGTAATTGCTTCTTCTTTATGTTCGTCAGTTAATTCGTCTATATCTATTGTGTTTATGTGCTCTGCTACAATTAAATCATAATCTTTAAATTTATCATGAGTATATGCACTATATGTTTGTTTTGAAAAATGTATTTGTTTTAAAATATCTTTATTATTTAGGTAATTTCGTTTTGCAGCCATGTATCTCCGTGGTTATTTACTACTATTATTATACAGTATTAAGCATCCAAAGTCAAGAATTTTTGGCGATAAATATTAATATGAGAATCCTTGAACTTTTTGAAGCAATTGCTAAAACGCCTGTTGTATTTTATGGGGGCAGATTTCAGCCTATGCATAAAGGACATTATGGTGTATATAAGCACTTAGGTGAAAAGTTTGGTGCTAATAATGTATTTATCGCTACTATGTTTGGCAAAAAACAACAGCAAGCACATGCGGCTGAAGACTTTTCATCTGATCCTTTTACTTTTCAAGAGAAAGCTGATATTATATCTACAATGTATAAAATACCAAAAGATCATATTGTAGAAACAATGCCATATAGACCAGACTTAACTAAAGTAGGAAGAGACCCTGCAACAAATTATGTTATATTAGCAGTAGGTGCCAAAGAAACAAATAGATTAAAGGTAGGAAATGTAATACAAGAGTATAGTGAAAATACGTTACTAGAACCTTCTGTTGATTCAGAAACAGGACAAGAACGTGCATACAAATATATTGTACCTTCTCAGGAAGGTGGAATAAATGCTTCATCTTTTAGGGCAGATATAATACAAGAAAAGGACGAAAATAGAATGAGAGAACAATTTGATGATTACTTTGGTGGAATACAAGTTAATCCTGATGCTAGAAATAGAATATTTGGCATGGTAATGCGAGGAATTAGACGATGAAAGATACACGAGCAAGGTTATCTTTGCCACAAAATAGTGATATACTAGAAACCAAGGGTGGAAAAATAAATCCTATTTTGCTACCACTTAAAAAGTTTCACGGAATAATTTGGCCTTATACGCCAACTATTAATGTATCGCATCAAGCAGAATATGGTGAGTATGACATAACCCATTCTAATTATCCTACTCAATATTTTTCTAAAAGTAGACCACCTAATTTACAGGTATCGGGGCCGTTAACTGCCCAAACTGCGGCAGAAGGACATTATATGATAGCATGTCTTCATTTTTTACGTATAGTTACTAAAATGCACTTTGGGATGAACGATGAAAAAAGAGGAACACCACCACCTGTATTAAAGTTTAGTGCATATGGAGATTTAATGTTTAGTAATATTCCTGTTTTGGTTCGTTCTTTTGCATATGACTTAGGACAAGACATAGATTATATAGATGTTGAAACAGACTCGGCGGAAGCAGGATTTAACGATGGATTTAATACAAAAGTACCTACTATGCTGAACTTAGTAATTGATTTAGTAGTTCAACAAACTCCTAGTAAACTTAGAACAACATTTACTATGAATGATTTTAAATCAGGCAAATTAGTTAAGGATGGATTTATTTAATGGCAACATATAAACCTAATAGTATATACGCATTAACTCCAATGGATTCTGGTAAATTGGGGATTTGGGATGCACCCGAAGTTGTAATTACCGGAAATGAAACAACTACAACAATTTCACGTCACCATAGAAATCGTCCTGATCTTTTAAGTCATGAATTATATGGAACACCACAATTATGGTGGATTTTTAAAATGATAAATCCGGATAAATTAAATGATCCGGTTTGGGATTTTGTTGAAGGAGTAGAAATTTTAACTCCTAACCCAACAGAAGTAAGTGCATATTTAAGTTAACAAAGGAACCAAGTTATGCCTAATGACCGAGCTGAAGCTTTTTATCAATCAATGTCAGATGCACAATATGGCCCTCGAAATGAAGGTGGATCAGGTCCAGATGGCAGAATAGATTATTCAAGCGGTGGGAAAGATAAAAATAGTTTTGCACCAAAAGATTCTATAAAATATTCAACTAAAGGATTTTTGGGAAATGCCTTGAGCTCAATGCCTTCTGCTACCTATTACACTAGATTAAGTATTTGTCATCCAACCATTGTACATAATTTATCGTTAAACAATAAGAAAAAAATAATAATTGCAGAAACTGCAACTACTGCAATATTTGCAATTACAGATTTAGAAATAATTCATACTGTTAGTTGGAATAAACAAACTAGATCAGCACTAGGAATAGGAGCAAATATAACAATAGTCGAAACACATGGTGCGGCTCTTTTGGATTATATTAATAAAGCATGTAAAGATTTAGGTATTAAATCACCTAAAGAAGCAACCTATTTATTAGAAATAATGTTTAATAATGGTAATGCAGAAAATGTAGAACCAGGTCAATCCGCATATTATTTTGTCTACCCAATTCAGTTTTTAAACATGAATATATCTATTAGTGAAAAAGGCGGCCAATATAGAATTTATGCACAAGAGCCAGGAGTAACAGCATATGGCGGACAAGTAGGACCCACAATAAAAAATGTATCAACTATTGCCGCATCATCTTTAGGTGAATGGACTAAAGGATTCCAAACTTTTTTAAATGACTGTGCTAAAGATGAAGTTAAATCAAAAGCACATTTTATTAGAGATGAATATTATATTAAGATAGATGACGCATGGAAAGATTATAAATTTTCTAACTTAAAAAATGCATCAAAAGAAAATAATCAATCAACACGATCTCATATAGATAATTCTAAGTTAGTAATTCAGATAGCAAAAGGTTCTCGTATTCCCGATATATTAAATTCTATAATGGGAGCGACAGAAGAATTTCAACGAGTTAAAACTACCGAAGGTGGATTTATGCGTGAAATGGGTACAGATGGAAAAATGACTAATTCAAAAAGTATTCCGGAAATTTTTCGTTTGGTTTGTGATATGAGATTTGGGGATTATGATATATCACGAAAAAGATATTCAAGAAAATATTTGTATTCATTCGAATCATATAAAGACGCAACAGTATATTCCGGAGAACTTGCAACTCAGTTTAATGATAAAGATGTAATGAAAGACAAAGTAACTAAGTTATTAGAAGAACAATTACTTACAAAACGATATGATTATAATTTTACAGGATTAAATACAGAAGTATTACAGTTTGATATAAATTTTGATCTTACATATTTTAGATCTATTCCTATTAGAGATGGTCACCAAGCTCAACTAACAGCGGTAAATGATAGCCACCTCATGACAACGGGGTTAGGTCCAGAAGGTAAAGAAATTAGGATCTTAGAAAATATATTGGCAAAACATATGGTCCTTTAAGTGATCAAGGATTGATATATGGTGCAAATCCTCAGGATGCCGATGATTTAGAAAAAGCACAGGCGGCTCTTGCAAGCGAAACTTCTACAAATATTAGAAAAGGTAGCGGACTGTACATTGAATCATATACATTACCTTCAACTCAGGAAAATATTTCATTCCATACACTTTCATCGGATACTGTTGATAGTGGTAATGCTTTACAACAAAATGTAACACCCGACAAAAGCACAGGACGAATAAAATTAGGTAATATGTATATGGAATTAACAGGCGGTTCAGAATTATCAGAGATTAATATAGAAATTAAAGGAGATCCATATTGGTTAGGTATGTCAAATTTAACTAAACAATTTAGAAACGCAAGTACTGGCATAGCAGAGTTTGCAATATACGAACAAGGTGCTCCTATGTTTTGGTTAAATGTGAATAGTCCGGTTGAACCAGATCCAGATACAGGAAAAATGGAATTTGTAAACAATGTAACAATAAGTGGAATATTTAAAGTAAAAAATGTTATATCTCGATTTGTTAATGGTGCCTTTACCCAATCATTGGAAGCAATTCGAGATATTTCAACTAATTATGAATTGGCCCGTTCTACTTTATTAAAATATACAAGTGAACAAGAAATTAGTTTAGCAAACCGTGCGGTAAAAGAGAAAGCCTCGCACCAAGATGCACACTCAGATGATGAAAAAGGACGAGGCCGACCTCAAGAAACGTTTAATCGGGAAAAGTTTGACGACCTTCAAAGAAATGCCAATCTTGAATCAAAGGGATATGAAGAAAGGAGTTAAATGGCAACATATAAAACACAATTTGGAGAAAAACCACCAGTAGGTAGTTACGCAGGTTTTGGAGAAAGACCCGATAAGGATGGTAATTGGTCTTTTTCTAGCACCGATGATATTGGAACTAATATTGAAATAGCAAGATTACATCCTAAGTTACGAAACTTTGCGGCAACTTTTGTTAAAAACGCAAAAGCTCATTCAAGTGTTTATGTTATTAAAATTGTAACAGGTGTTCGACAATTATCTAAACATAAAGAATTACGTAAAAAAGATACACTTAAACACAATTATAAAGATAGTCATCATTTAACTGGTACTTCATTTAGAATAGAAGTTGTTAGTATTAATAGTGTTTCAAAAACAAAATATTTGCACGAGACCGATGGATCTATAACAACTACAAATGAAGCACATTGGAAAGAAATAGGACAACTTGCAGAAACTCAAGGATTTCATTGGGGTGGTAATGGTGGAGATAATTTATTTCAACAATATGCCAATGCCAATTATGGTAAAGGATGGAATAAAAATTATTTTGAATTTAGAGATTGTGGGCGACGTCGGGGAGCAAAAAAATATTGGTCTAGAGTTAAAGATGCAGACCAATGGTTTGAATTGGGGTGTTTACCGGAATGATAACAAAAGAATTTACAAAAATGACGGAAGCCGAAGGAGCTGGGGTACAGATTAAATCTATGCCTTATATATATAGGGCATATATTAAACGATCATTAGATAAAGCCAACATGGGTAGGTTGCAAGTTTATATTCCAGAGATTGCACATCCTACTAGAAAAGATACTTGGATTAACGTTAGATATTTGTCCCCGTTTGCTGGTGCATCTAATCCATATTCAATAAAGCCAATGTCTACAGCATTTAAAGATACCCAAACTGCTTATGGTTTTTGGATGGTTCCGCCCACAATAGAAACAGAAGGTTTAGTAGGTTTTATTAATGGTGATATAAATGAAGGCGTTTGGTTAGGATGCTTCTTTCAAGAAAATGTTAATTTTACTGTACCAGGTATTCCATCTGCAATGACATATGAAGGACCAGCACCAGGCGCAGAAAAAAACAAATATGATAAAAAACCAGAGCTCCGCCCTGCTCATAAACCAATGAAAGAGGCTCTTGAAACACAAGGACTTCTTGGCGGAGAAAACGGTGACCACAATGATGCGATTAGAGGAACCTGTACTAGTGGTGCTAAGAGAGAAAGCCCTAGTAAAGTGTTTGGAATATTAACTCCAGGACAACATCAATTTGTAATGGACGACGGCGACGATGCTGGGGTTGATAAAGGTATACGATTACGAACTGCTGGTGGTGCTCAGGTACTACTTAATGATGAAAAAGGTATAGTTTACATTATTAATAAACGAGGTACAGCATGGATAGAACTTACCAATGACGGTAAGATGGATGTGTTTTGCACAGATGATATATCGTATCATTCACTTAAAGATTTTAATTTACATGTAGATGGTGATATTAATATACAATCAAAAGGAAGTATAAAAATACGAGCAGAAGGAGCCGACGGAATTAATATAAATGCTACTACTGGTGATTTTCAAATGAAGACTGCTGGTAATTATATTATACAAGCAGATTTAGACGGAAATCTTATAACAGCAGGTGGAACAGTAGTAAAGGCCGCAAGATTAGATTTACAAGGTGGTAGTGCAGTAGAGGCAGAGCCGCCTGAAATGATTTCATTATCAGACAATGTCAGTGTATTAGATAGTGTTTGCCCACGAGTACCAGAACATGAGCCTTGGTTAGGACATGAAGATAAAAGATTAATACCACTAGGCGAAGGTTTAAAACCTGGATTTGCTGCCGGTGGAGGACTAGGGATTAATTAATGGCAACTAGATATAAAGAATTACCGATAGAGATTAACTATGATGATCAATCATTATCGAAACAATATTCGTCTACTCCTGTAAACACAAAATCGGCCTCAATAAGTGATGCCGGTCTTGATTTTATGTTAGGCAAAGAATTATATCGCGGACATCGCCATTGGGATGGTAAAAAATATGTAATGGGTTATGGTTATAGCGGTAGTGCCTTTTCTAATGGTATTACCGAAACAAATGCATATAGATTATGGATAACAGATGTTACTAAGGCACAAAACAATCTTCGCAAACGACTAAACAATAGTCCAGAATTTGTCTTACAACACCAATGGGATGCTTTGGTTAGTATGTTTTATGATACCGGTTCAATAGATTATACTACAACCGAAGGATATGAATTTGATTTAATTTATTTCATTCAAAAAGGTACCATTGATCAAGTATCATCTGCAATACAAATAGATAATAGAAAACCTTCTCGTAGAGTTGCAGAAGCATCATTATTTAGATTATGCAATTATGGTAATATGAAACCTAGGTCATGGTTGCGAAATGAAGGCATTCAACATATAAGAAAAAACTATCTTGCTCTTAAAGACAAAGATGGTAATATTGATAAAACTGCCCAACAACAAGCACAATATGCTTATTATAAAGAAGTTAACAAATTTATAAAAGATATATCAGAAATTGATAGGCGCAGAATTATTAATTTAATAAAACAAGAAACAGATACTACAATTGATTCTAGTACTCCTATTGAACAGTATGTTGTTAGAACTACTCCTGAATCGGAATACAAAAAGTTAAGTACATTAATTACAACCACAACAACTACCGAAGCACCGTTTACTAGTTTACCTATTACGTATACCCAATCAGAATCGGGTTCTACTGCTGGCGGAGGTGGCGGTGGGTCAAGTGAAGGCGGCGGCACATCTACACATTCACATATTGTTGCACAATGGTTGCCACCAGGCGGTGCAGAAGGACAATTTATAAACCATTTGGGTTCGTGGTCAACTCCTATAGGTTCTGGCGATAATTCATTTAATGGTGTATTTGCAAATTTAACTGAGAGACCGACAACTATTGCTGGGTATGGTATATTAGATGCATTTATAGGAAACTATAATGATTTAACAAATAAACCCGATTTGTTTAGTGGCAGTTATGATGATTTAACAGAAAAGCCAAGTAATTTTACTGGAGCATCTTCATCTACAAGTGGAGCATATGGATTTGTTCCAAGTCCTCTAGCCGGCGATCAATTAAAATATTTAAGTGCCACAGGTATTTGGTCAGTACCACCTAATACAACATATGTTAATTCAGATTGGAACCATGATCTATTAACTAATTTTTCGGAAGACGAACATATAGATTGGACACAAGATCAATCAGGGATTCCTAAAGAAATACATGTAAGCAATTATGCTGGCGGGTCTCCTTTTGGAGGAGCAACATCTAGTACAGACGGAACAGCAGGAACAGTACCTGCACCGGTAGCAGGAGATGAGGTTAAATTTTTAAAAGGTGATAGAACTTGGTCTGTAGTTGCTAGTTTTGGAGGGGCAACATCTAGTACAGACGGAACACCAGGAACAGTACCTGCACCAGTAGCAGGGGATGAGCTTAAATTTTTAAAAGGTGATAGAACTTGGGCAGTAGTTACTAGTTATGATCAAACGTTAAACACAACAGACGATGTAACATTTGATGACTTAATTGTTAATGGTAATCTTACAGTTAACGGAACAGAAACAATAGTTAATACTTCTAAATTAGAAGTAGAAGATCATACTATAGAAATAGGCAAAGTTGCTACTCCGACAAATGATACAGCCGATGGCGGCGGTATTATACTCAAAGCCGCAAATGATAAAACTATTACTTGGAGCAAAACCACAGACATGTGGGGCTTTAATACCTCTGTAAATATCGGTGGACTAGTTCATATATCAACTGAACAAGGTTCTACTCCAGCCCTACCTGCAGACGGAGACGGCGGATATTTTTATACAAAAGCAGACGGAAAACCATATTGGATAAGTTACGAACAACTTGAAATAGATTTAACCGACACAGGATCTTTAACAGGATTATCTGATACCACAATAACAACGCCTTCGTCAGGTCAAGTATTAACATGGAACGGAACTGCCTGGATAAATCAAGCAAGCTCCGGTGGTGGTGGTGGTGGATCTCCACTAACAGTAGCAGAAATAAACGACCCTAGTTCTAATGTTAGTGTAGCATCTGTAAGTCAAATACAATTTGATGTAGACAGCGGATTTGCTTTAACTGATTTAACTGGTGGTGTTGTTAAAGTTGCAATGGAAAGCACCTTTAAAAAGTGGAATGTATCAGGACAAGATACACTAATAGCAACAGCAGTTGACGAAGTTACATTAGCACAAGGTGCCGGTATAACATTAACTACAACAGCACCACCAAGTACCACACAAACTTATTATGTAAAATTTAGTAGTGGCAAATATATTTTTGAAGATGCAACAGGAATTGTTGGAGCAGGTAATGCTATTACATCTTTTAATTTTGTAACTGGTGGTACTTATATTTTTGATACAAGTAATTCAACATTAGTACCCACGTCTACACAATTTGAACTTTCAACAACAACAGACGGAACACACAACTCAGGTACAAGATATGCAAATGGTATTACATATGGTGATTCGGGTGGTAGAATTGCTGATGGTACCGCAGGAGCATTTTTACAAATAAAAGGAAAGAATGATACTGCTACAACTTTATATGATTATAATGAAGATTCGAGTGGTTCAGGAGATGGTTCTGGAGCGACTATAACTGCTCAACAAAAAACACTAACAATTGCATCAACTTCGAGCGGAACTTTAGCTGGTTTGTCCGATACAACTATTACTAATGCCCAGGATGCTCAAATTTTAACATATAGCAGTGGAAGTTGGATTAATGCGGCACTCGGGGGGATTGATTTAACAGATCTATCTGTAACAAATGTAACTGCCAATGCAGTATCAACATTAACATATAATAATCAAACAGGTGTTTTTACATATACACCTTTAGCTGAACAAGATCCAATATTTCTTGCTTCACCTGCATCAAATGTAACTACAACCAAAATAACAAATTGGGATACTGCCTATCTATGGGGAGACCATGATGCTGAAGGATATTTAACATCGTATACAGAAACCGATCCTGTATTTGGTGCTCATGTTTCATCAGGAATAACTCAACAAAAAATTACTAATTGGGATGCCGCACATGGATGGGGGGATCATGCCTCTGCAAATTATTTCGACATAGATGATGACGATTTAGCTGACATAAGAGATGTTGATTTATCAAGCATGAATACTGGTACTAATGGATATTTTTTAAGATGGAATTCTACTGCTCAAAAATGGAAAGAAGAAATTATTGTTATACCAACAGTATTAGATGATTTAACTGATGTAGATACAACTACAACAACTCCAGTACTTAATCAAGTATTAAAATATGATGGTACAAACTTTACTCCTCAATTAGATACTGGACAAAATACATTAGCAGGATTAACAGATACAGATGTTACCGGTGTATCAAATGGTAAAATTTTATCATATTTAAATGGTACTTGGGAATTAGATGATCCACCATTAACAGGCGCCACAACTATAACAGGGCTAAATGATACACCTGCAAATTACACAAATGCCGCAGGGTATTTTGTAAAAGTTAAATCAGATAGTACAGGTATAGAATTTGTTAGCGAATCATTTTTAACAGATATAACTGCCGAAAATTTAACTGATTTAATTGATGTTACTCCTGTGTTATCTGCCAATAATACAGATATCATGTATTACGATCATCCTTCTACTTCATTTAAATGGAAAAAATTTGAACTTAAAAATTTATCAGATTTAGATATACCAGGTTCATCGGAAAACTTACAAGGATTATATTATAATCATTCTACTACTTCATTTAAATGGAGAGATTATAAATTAACAGCTCTATTAGATGTAGCAAGTTCGGCGCAAGCAGATAACAAGAAAGTACTTTATTATGATTATCCAACTAATTCATATAAATGGAAAGCATTAACTATATCACAAATAATAGATGTAGATACTCCTGTACAAAGCAACGATGGTAATTTCTTACAATATGATTTTACAAATAGTAAATTTATTTGGGCAGATACAGGAAATGTAAGTGTTAGAAATGAAGGCATAATAATAACAAATGCTGTAGGAAATCTAGATTTTGTAGGTGATGGTGTAAATTCGACTGCAACAGGTGATGCTGTTACTATAACTATAGACGGAAATCCAACATTTATAGGACAAACAGATTCGCCATCCACATATACAGGTAGTGTAGGGAAAATGTTAATTGTTAACCCCAATGAAACAGGAATACAATTTGCAGAGATTGGTGATGTTAATACAACATTTCTTCTACTAACCGATGTCATTCCTACATCGTTTACTGGAGGAGAAAATAAGTTAATAACGGTTAACTCAGGCGGAACCGGACTTATATTCACAGATAAAACTTTTATTAGTTTAGATGATACTCCTAGTACAATGACTAACCAAGGTGGAAAATATATTGCTATTAAAAATAATGCGACAGGATTAGAGTTTGTTAGTCCTCCTGTTCAAATTGATACATTTTCCGCATTACAAGACACTCCTGGTATATCAACAGGAGATTCAGGAAAATATATAAAAGTTAATACAGGCGGAACTGCATTAGAATTTGTTAGTGCTCCGGTAGATGTTACAACATTTATTGGATTAACTGATACACCTAGTACACTAAGTGGCCAAACAGGAAAATATCTAAGAGTTTCTACAAGTGGTACAACTTTAGAATTAACAGATGCACCTGCTGGTACACTTTTAGAATTAACCGATACTCCTGTTTCTTATGTAGGTTCTACGGGTTATTTGTTAACAGTTTCTGCACAAAATACAATTCAATTTACAAATAAAACCGCATTAGGATATGTTGGAGAAACTGATTTAACAAATTATACAGTTGGCAATATTATTAGTACAGATAATGTAATTGAAGGAAATACAAATAAATATTATACTGAGGCTCGTGTTGATACGAATATTGGGAGCAAGAATGTAAGTGCTCTTGCTGATGTCGATTATGTAAATGCTCCAGTTAATAATGATGTATTAATATGGAACGCGACAAACGGAAAATGGGAGCCAGGTGTTGCTCCGAATACTTCATCGGGTGAAGCAAATACTGCATCTAATGTTGGTACAGGGTTAGGTGTGTTTAAACAGAAAGCAAGCCTTGATTTAGAATTTTATAAACTTTCAGCAGGAACAGGTATTTCTGTAACACAACAGGGTAATAATATACAAATAGGTAACCTAGCAGTCAGTGGACCAGGCGGAAGTGCTTATATAGAAGAAGATGATGCAATTGCATTTGCTATTGCATTCGCATAATGGATAAAATATGGCCAGTTTTTTTAAAAATGCAAGTCATACAATTGCTGTAGCAGATACAGATGAAACAATGTATACAGCCAATCAATTAAACCAAGTTTCGGCAATTATTCATGGTTTATATATTGCTAATAAACATGCTACATCAAATGTACAAATTACATTGAAAGTGTATGACGATAGTGCTACTTCAGATATGGTAATATTATCTAAGGTACCAATACCACCAAACACAACGTTGAGTTTGGATAAATCTATTAATTTAGAAGCCGATGATTCATTAAAAGTGGCGGCAACACACACAGATTGCGAAATATTTGCAAGCGTTTTGGAGAGAACATAATGTATTATGGTCAAAGATATGAAGCGGTTTTATCCGCAGTTGACTACGATGATATACAAAATATTCCTGACTTCCAGTATGATTCATTTACTGGTCCAGGAACTTCATTTACCCTAACAACAGGTTCTCCAAAAGATGTTGCGGCATTGGATGTAACAATAGATGGAGTAACACAAAAACCCGGAGTTGATTATAGTATAACAAATTTAGCAAGCGGAACACAAATTGCATTTAGTTCGTCATTAGAAGCAGGCGAAACTGCTGTTGTAGTATATAGAGCAATACCAGGATCAAGTCAAACATTAGCATATACAGAACAATTTACCGCTGTTCAAAATGATAATTCTCCTGTATTAGGAGGAGATTTAAATTTAAATGAAAACAAAATTATATCTGCCACAAATACCGATTTAAAAATAGAAGTAGGAGCAGGCGGCGAATTAAAATTAAATGAGCAGACATTTCCTTCAGCAGACGGTGTATCTGGTCAATTTTTAATGACAGATGGTACAGGTGCAATAACATGGCAATCACCACCAGGTGCAACCGGCGGTGAAGCAAATACCGCAAGTAATGCAGGAACCAATCTAGAAGGAACAGGCATATTTAAACAAAAAAGTAATATTAATTTCGAATTTAAAAGATTAATAGCAGGCGATGGTATTGTTATTAGTGATGAAGAAAATTTAATAAGAATACGAACACCTGACTATCAACTTAATAAATTGGACTATGGTATAATACCTGCAGATTATGGCGATTTAGGAACAGCAACAGCAGAACAAGATTATGGTTTTGTAGCAGATGATACAGCCGTTAACTTAACTGAAATTTTGGGTCTATCGGCGAATCTAGAATCACCAAGTGCTTTAACAAACAATCACTTTGATGATAGAATGTATATTGCTGAACAAACAGGTAAAATTAAAGTATATAAAGGTGAGGTTGTTTTGCAAACACCATTGCTAGATATGACATCAACAACTAATTCAACACCTGTTATGCTTCCTTTGGCTACTTCATATGATGAAAGAGGATTATTAGGTTTAACATTTCATCCAGACTTTGAACATAATGGGTGGTTTTTTGTTAATTATTCTGCGGCAAAATCGGTAGGTACAGATCATCCATATATTGGTATAGGCATAGATCACGAAAGTATTATAGCAAGATATACTGTTACAGATCCGATAAATGATGATGTTGCAGACCCTACGTCTGGAATAATTATTATGCGATTTGATCAACCTGCTGTCAATCATAATGCTGGATATATGACATTTGGGCCCGATGGTTATATGTATATAGGAACAGGCGATGGCGGAGCAGGGCCTCAACAACCAGCACCAGAACACAATGCTCAAATGAGAACTAGTCCATTAGGAAAAATTTTAAGAATAAATGTGGATATAGGTTCTGCAGAATATGGGAATTATGCTATACCATCTGATAATCCATTTAAAGATCATGCAGAGTTTAAAGAAGAAATTTTTGCATTTGGATTTAGAAATCCATTTGGAATGAGTGTAGACCACGTAACAGGAAAATGTTGGGTTGGTGATGTTGGACAATATGAAATAGAAGAAATTAGTATTGCTAAAAATGGAGGCAATTATGGATGGAATCTTATGGAAGGTACCTTCTTATATGATGTTGAAAAAGCAATTGAGATTGCTACTCTCGCAGGTACAGATGTTGAGACATATTTGAATGGCTTAGAAAAACCTGTAGCAGAGTATCCACATTTTAATTCCCCTAGGGGAATTAATGGACTATCAATTATAGGTGGATTTGTTTATAGAGGATCAGTTTGTACAGAATTAATAGGAAAATATGTTTTTGCTGATTGGACTACTGATTGGTCCAATCCTGAAGGAAAAATATATTACTTAAAAGAGCCGATACCAGATATATATCAAATACATCAATTAAACCCATTAGCAATAGATTTTGGTGTACAGTTTGTTACGGGATTTGGCGAAGATGTACATAAAGAACTATATGTTATAACACGATTAACATATGATCCGACAGGCCCCGGAAAAATTTATAAACTTGTAGGACAAACAGTTGCATAAGGAAATAAAATGAGTACAGAAGTAAAATTTAGAAGAGGAAGTACTACCCAACATGCTACATTCACGGGAGCGTTTGGCGAGGTAACAGTAGATACTGATCTTAATACATTACGAATACATGATGGTTCCACTGTAGGTGGTCATAGAATACTATTACATAGCGAATTTGTTGCAACAGGAGCAGGTACTGTAACAGAAATAGATACAGGCATAGGGCTAACTGGCGGACCAATTACTTCATCAGGTACATTGGAATTAGATTCTGCTACACAAACAACCCTTACAAATTCACAAACTGCTTATAGTTGGGGCGACCACGCAACTTTTAGTTACCTAACTAATATACTCAGTCAAAATGTAGGTAATTTGGTAAACGTTAATGACACAGGAATAGCAGATGGCCAAATACTTCAGTATCAATCTAATGTAAGTCAGTATTTACCTATAGATTTACCAACTGGAGGAGGAGGCGGGGGAGGTTCTGCAGATTTTACAGGACTTACAGATACTCCAAGTAACTATACAACTGAACAATATAAAATTTTAAGAGTCAACACAAATGAAGATGGATTAGAATTTGTAGAAAATACAGGAGAATCAAACTTAGCATCTAATAGAGGTGCTGGAGAAGGTCTAGTATTTTATGCAAAAGATAATGCTACCGGCGATTTACAATTTAGAAGTATAAGAGCTGGTACAGGAATGTCTATATCACAAACATCTAATGAAATTACAATTGATGCTCCGAGTATAACTTATACTGCCGGAACAGGATTAGACGTAAACAATAATGAATTTTCTATTGAACCTGGTTATATAAAAACTTCAGGCGATTATACTATAGGTGGTGACATAACATTTTCAGGAAGCACAGTATTTCAACAACAACTAACATATGGAAGTCAAATTGTTATAGATCACCCAGCCGCTGTTGATAAAGAAATATTTTTTAGAGGTAAAATAATCGATGCTTCAAATGATTTTGTAGAAATGTCTAATGCTACTACATCAACTTCTCAATTATCGCCTTGTGTTAGAGGTGGTGTTGAATCTAGTACATCTATTGCTAGTATGAGTGTAATAGGTGAAGTCCCAACTGCAAAGGATACCGGAATTTATCCTATGATGGATTTTGTAGTTAAAAAAGGTGGTGATGTTACTGATTATTCTTATGGAGTAGAGGCGGCAATTGCAGTAAGACCGTTGTTTGATTTTAAAAACTATACTACCAGTGTATTAACAATAAAACCAACCGGAACAGAAATAGCCGCAGGATTAACTGTTTTTGGTGGTACTTCAATTCCTTATAATTTAAAATTTAAAAATAGTTTTTCATTGAAAAGTGGATTAGAAAGTGCAATCGACGCTTCAACTTATCCTGGTTGTGTTGGTGTTGCAAGTAATGAGTTATATTTTTCAGCAACTAGTAATAGTGGAGAATGGTTAAGAGTAGCAAAATCAACAGAAGTTCCATCAGGCGTATTTTATAAAATTACAGCAGATGCTGGTGGATCTGCAGAAGCAACAAGTATTACCGATGAACTTACAATTGAAGGTGGTACTGGCATAGATACCTTAAGAGCAGGAAATGTTATTACAATTACAAATACTGGTAGCGGTGGAGGTGGTGGAGGAACCACACAAGATTTATGGGCAACTATAAATGCTGATGCCGGAACGGCAACGGCAAATAGTTCTACCGATATATTCACAGTTACCGGCGGAACTAATATTACAACTAGTATTACAGGAGACGAACTTCTAATTGATTCATCTTTTGCCGCAGATATATTTAAATCCGTTGCTGTTGCAAACGAACCTACTATTATAGCGGCAGGATTAACAGATACATTAACATTTATTGCAGGCACAAATGTTACAATAGATACTAATGCAACTACCCAAAGTATTACAATTAATTCAACTGCAACAAGCGGAGGCGGCGGAACAACAACAACCGCATTTGGTACAATTAGTGTTCAAGGTCAGACAGATGTTGTTGCAGATAATGCCACCGGAGCAGGCGATACGTTAACATTAATTGCTGGAACTGGAATTGCTTTATCAACAGATAATTCGGCTGATAGTATTACAGTTACAAATTCTTCTCAAGCCACATCGGCATTTTCAACTATAGCAGTATCAGGACAATTAGATGTTCAAGCAGATTCGGCTGCAGATACATTAACATTAGAAGCAGGTTCTAATATTACATTAACCACTGATTCCGTAACAGATAAAATAATAATACATTCGGCCGCAGTAAGCCAAGACACATATAAAAATATTGCAGTATCGGGACAACTTACTCTTACTGCAAATCAATCTGATGATACCGTAACTTTTGTAGAAGGTACGGGCGTGACTATTACTACAAGTTCTGCAAATGATACTGTTACCTTTGCGGCGGCGGCGGCAACATTTGAACCAAAAACCGTTGCGGCTAGAACATTTTTTGTTCAAACACCATCATATCATTATGTAATGTCAAATACAGATTTTGGGGTAGATGACATTCCGGTAACAGGTAATAATTTAAGCAACGGTACCGCAGTAAGTCCTACAATATACGTTATTGGAGGGCATACATATGCATTTACATTAGATACCACAGGGCATGGTTTTATGATAAAAACAGCCGCAGGTGAAGGAATTACAGGACAGCAATCCGTGTTTAATACAGGATTACGACATCTTGATACTTTAGGTAATTGGACATACGGCAACACGGCTCAAGGAAACGTTTCGGGTACTTTATTTTGGACAGTACCTCAAGTAATAAGCGGAAATTATATATATCAATGTATTCTTCATGGAAACATGTTCGGTACAATAGTAGTTATAGATGTAACAACATTATAGGAAAATTTTTAAATGAGTAGAACGGTAGTAACAGGCAAAACATTTGACACAAACCCCGATATTTTAGGAAATGCAACATTTTCTGGAGTAGAAGGGTTAACTATACCTATTGGTTCGACTGCAGAACGCCCTATCACCCCTTCGGAAGGTGTTATACGATATAATGAAACCACAGGTAAATTTGAAGGATATTCTAAAGATCCCAATGATAATACTCAAACACTTTGGGGATCTTTAGGCGGTGGAGCATTATTAGATTTAAGTGATATAGATGAATCAGGATTAGTAAATGGTAATTTACTTAAATGGGATAGTGTTTTAACTAAATTTGTTCCTACCGTCGGCGGAGCTATAGATAATATACTTGTTTCTGGACAGCCGAATTTAACAATACCAGCAACTGGCGATCTTGAATTCGTTTCTGGCGCAGGAATTCAATTAACAACTGATCCAAGCAATGGTAAACTTACCATTGCCTCTACTACCCAAGCAAATTTATCTGTAGATCTTTTTACAGGTGACGGCAGTACTAACGAATTTACATTAACAAGAGTTCCTCCATCACCTACAGATATACTTGTATTTGTTGATAGTTTATACCAAGCACCTTCATCATATACTATTGTAGGTACCAATCCTGCTAAATTAGTTTTTCCAGAAAATGTCCCAAATTTATTAGATATTACTGTTACATTTCTTAATTTAGATACTATACAAACAGTAGTTCAAGATGGAAGCATAACACCTGCAAAATTATCAGCAAGTACATATTACATAGATACATTTTATGGTGATGCAAGTACCAAAACATTTACTTTATCTCAATTAGCAAGCACACCAAATCAATTATTAGTAATAATAAATGGAGTACTTCAAGAACCAGGTGCAGATAATGCTTATTCGGTTACAGGAACACAAATTACATTTACAACTGCTCCTTCATATAATGCTCTTATAAAAGTAAGATTTTTGGGCGCAACATTTAACACGGCTAGTTCTATATCTCCAGATGCAGTTGGCATACCTGAAATGGATATAAGTGGATCAGGAACAACAGGACAAGTATTAGGATTAGGATCATCGGGTGGTTTAATTTGGATATCACCTGACTCTGCAGATTTTATATATAACAACCAAACATTTACCAATGCTACTAGTATTGAATTTAATGTTGCATCTGGGTTTACTTTAACTGAAGGGAATCCTGGTGTATTAACAGTAGGATTTGGTGATTATCTCACTACAGTATCTGTTACCGGTCAACCTACTATTTCCATAGATTCTTCGAGAGAATTAGAATTTATTGCAGGTCCTGGGGTAGGCATAACAACCGACAATACTGTAGATGATAAAAAAGTTACTTGGTCAGTTTCGGTAGGAGCAATTACTGAAGATATATTGCCTGCAACTACATCTACTTACGATTTAGGTTCTACTAGTAACGTATGGGATACAGTACATACAAATACTGTAGATTTAGGAAATATAACATTATCAGAAATTATAGGCGCTTTATTAATTCCTCATAGTCTTAAATTTGGTGGATCATATCCAATTGTATTAACAGCAACAGCAAATGGTTTAGAATTAGAAAAATTAACTATTGGTACTCCTGCTCAAATTTTAGCAGGTGAGCATGTAACATTAACTGCTACTACTGGTAAGTTAAATTTACCTGCAGAGAATATAGGTTTACCAGAATTAGATGTAAGCAATAGTGGAACAGCAGGACAATATTTAAGTACGACAGGTAGCGCCTTACAATGGACAACAGGATTAACCGCAGTAACAGCAGGCACGGGATTACTGCTTCAAGGCGGCGGGACTACTATAACATCTACAGGAACACTAATAGTAGACCCACAAATTTCCCAGGATGCTCTGCAAGGCGTTGTTGCATATGGTTGGGGGGATCATACTAGTATAGGATATTTAACAAATATTACATCCGAAAATTTAACCGATTTAACAGATGTTAACACAGGTACATTAGGCATAGTTCATGATGGTTGGGCATTAGTATGGGACCATTCTACTTCAAAATTTATAGTAGCAAATACGACAGGTAACTGGTTATCAGGTACTGTAGCAGGTTCAATTTATTATGGTGGCGGACGAGTAGGTGTAGGTACAAGTACTCCATTAGGATTGCTTCATATTAATCAACAGGAATCAAGTCCATCTGATCCGTTAATTATACAGGACGGAGCATACAGACCTTTATATATTCCTGCAGGAGGTATGTTAACTTCCCAAACAGGTATACATTTAGAAACAGATTATGCTAGTTTAAATCCACCTACTGCGCCTACTACAGGAGGAATACTTTATTTTAAAAATGGGTTGCTACATTTTGTTTCAAGTACTTCACCAGAACAAATAATAATTACAGGCGCAGAAACCGCATTACCGAATGTTACTTCAATTGGTACTACTGCATCACTTAAATTACCAACTGGTACAACTGCACAACGTGGCCCAACAATTCAAGGCGGTATTAGATACAGTACTGAATTAGCCACATTTGAAGGATATGATGGCTCTAATTGGGGATCACTTGGCGGAATTATAGACGTCGACCAAGACACCTACATAACAGCAGAAGCAACCACTGATTCAGATGATTTAGATTTTTGGACAGCAGGTACTAAACGAATGACAATAGACCAAACCGGTGCTGTTACAATTACTGGTACAGATGCTCTTGTTCTTCCTGCTGGTACAGATGCACAACGTAATACTGCTATACAGGGTGGATTTAGATATAACACAGATACACCCGGATTTGAAGGATATGATGGAACCGAATGGGGAGAAATAGGTGGATCTGCATCAGCATTAATAACTGAAACAACTACGATGCTAAGAGGACCATATGCTGAAACTATGCTTTTTTCAGATGCTTTTACCCTCGGAGGAGATATTACATTAACTGATAATCTTTTCTTAGCAAAACTAGGCGAAGACGGTAATGATATTACCCTTTCAGATGATGGTAATTCTAGAACAATAACTGGTCAAGGAACGATTGTGCCTGGAGCATTGTTTGATAGCTCATTTGCTATAGCCACTACCGCACAACCAAATATAACACAAATTGGAACTACTGCATCAATTAAAATACCAACTGGTACAACTGCTCAAAGAGGAACTCCTTTAGCTGGCGGAATTCGATATAATACTACATTGGGTTCTTTTGAAGGTTATAGCGGATCTAATTGGGGATCACTTGGCGGACTTATTGATATCGACCAAGACACCTACATAACAGCAGAAGCAACTATAGATAAAGATAGTTTAGATTTTTGGACTGCTGGCGTACAACAAATGAGTATAGATTCGGCAGGTATTGTTAGTCTTTTTTCAACTGCATCAATAAAAGTACCAACTGGTACAACCGCACAACAAGGAACTGCAACAACTGGCGCATTTAGATTTAATACAACAGATACTAATTTTGAAGGATATGACGGAAGTGCTTGGAAAGCGGTCAAAGGCGTTACTGGAATAAATGACAACTCAACTTCTGTAGCAATAACTATTGATTCTTCTGAAAATGTAGGCATCGGTATTGCAAATCCAGGAGCTTACAAACTTTATGTAAATGGTGATATTTACTGTGATGATATTAGTACTTCTGATATAAAAATGTGCAATGATAGACCAAATCATCCTGGTAATGAAATCGATGGCACAAAAGGTTCATGGACGTTTCAGGAAGGATCAGAAAATATGTACTTAATAAATAGGAAGAGCGGAAAACGTTACAAATTAAAGCTAGAAGAGGTCTAAATGGTCGACTTAGTAATTAGACCTACAATTGGTG
>LWDU01042164.1_pt1 | contig 52561 bp, 51 predicted proteins | sample 727161 | NCBI WGS metagenome assembly LWDU01 (sample SAMN04566230, study PRJNA314399) | hydrothermal vent metagenome | isolation source: deep sea hydrothermal plume seawater | place: Mexico: Gulf of California, Guaymas Basin | collected 2004-07-11
TAAAGATAAGAAGAAGAAATTAAAAGTTGGTTTTTTTGGCGGAATCAGTTTGTGAGAAAATTACTATTAATAATTCTGTTGCTTTCATTTGGACAGACTCATTCTATAGCATATATGAATGAAGAAATAGTTACCTATACTTATTTAGGTATAGAATATGAATGTATATTCTTTTCTAAACATTCAGAACCTCCAATCTTATATGATGCTAAAGACCGTCTCATATGCGGTGACGAAAGTAATGTGTTTGGCTTTAAGAAATGGAATCCTGTCTTTTACATTGAAGATAACGAAGTGGTATATCTCTGATGGATAACTTTAATTCTGTGCGCTTAATTTCACACATCCTAATAGCTTTAATACTTCTTATAGTAATTATATGTTCTCATTATACTGAAATAATTGAAGCTTTAGCTTATAGAGTTTAAATAATTCTTAAACACCCTGAGAAATTACATTTGTCGGCAGGGACTCTAGTTGGAAATGCTTTCAGAATTGCCTTTCCATGTTAAGAAGGGCGTAATTGATATGTTAGAAATAGATAAGCAAGCTGTTAAAGATTTAATATACCTTAGAGACAAAGGGCTTTCTGAATTTAGATTGGATGTGTTACACCATTCTAAAGAGCAATTAACTTACAAGAGCCATATTGAATACTGGAGTGATAGTTACTATAGGCACGGTGAAAGGAATTTAGGAGTTTCGGGGGGGTATAGCGGCTTATCTAATTACGATGTTCAGAGCGGACGTTCGAGTAAAGCTGAAATAAAAAGAGTTTCTTTCGATGATACTTTATCCATTTCTGGTAGAGCAGGAGTGAGATTTCAAAACGGTTTGAGGTCAGAATTAGATTTTGGGTGGCAAAATTATAATATTGACGAAATTACTTCATCAGGTAATACGACAAGTGAATCACACAACCCATTGATGAACTAATGTGTCTCTTAAATCAAGCAGCTCTTTGGCCAAAAGGTTTCGACGACGTACAATTCACTAACGGACTATTTTGAGGGTACTGCTATAAAAATAAAAACCATAATCATCGCTTTGATATATTTCGTAGTATTTTCAGTAAGTGCTAAGGAGGATAACGACACAAGAAATTCTGTTGTACAGATATTCACTGAGAGTTTCGTTCCTGATTATCTCTATCCGTGGCAGATTGATTACACAGAATCAAATAGTGGCTCAGGCGTTATAATCAAAGGTAATCGTATTCTAACTGCCGCTCATGTAGTCGATAATAGTCTTTCAATTTATGTTAGAAAAACAGGTTCAGACAAACGCTATAAAGCGAAAATTGAATATATATCAGATGCAAGTGACTTGGTCATTATCACCGTTGATAACAATGACTTTTATACTGATACGAAACCACTCCTATTAGGGCAAGTATCCAATTTAGGTGATGAAGTTACGACATGGGGGTTCCCCATAGGGGGAAGTCAGCTCACCATCACGAAAGGCATTATTTCCCGCATTGATTTCGATAGATATACACATTCAGGCTTAGATAATCTCGTTGGTCAAATTGATGCGGCTATTAATTCCGGTGCAAGTGGTGGTCCTGCTATCGTTGATGGGAAACTTGCTGGTATCACGTTTCAACTAGACAGCAGTGAAGGTGCTAGTAACATAGGTTACATAATTCCTTTGTCAGTCATCAGTCAATTTCTGAAAGACATCAGTGATGGGGAAGTTGACGGTGTGCCTTCAATCACAATCAAAACACAAACAATGCACAACCCTCAAATGCGTAAGACATACCGCATGAAGGCTGATATGAGTGGCGTGTTAGTGACTAAAAGCAATTTTGGTCATGAAGAAAAACAAGGACTGATAATGGCAGGAGATGTACTGCTTGAAATTGACGGTTTATCTGTTGGTAATGATGGGACGGTTCCTTTTTTGACAGGAGATAGAATTAGTCTTAACTATTTATTTACAAGGAAACAGTTAGGAGAAAGCATTTCAATTCGGTTGTTGCGAAATGGGATAGAACAATCATTTAATTATCAACTCAACTATAACGACTATCAGTCCATGCTAGTTACCCGACATTATTCAGGGTTTATTCCTGACTATGCAGTGATTGGGGGGTTAGTTTTTCAGGAATTGAGTCGGGATTACATAGTTAATACATTTGGAGAAGATGAATATCCTAGTTGGATGTTGATTCTTTACAATGACTTTAAAGAAAATGTGGGCATCAAAAAAGACAAAGTAGTCTTTCTAGCAACGATTCTTCCAGATGAAATAAATATTGATTACGAAGACTATATAGACAAGCGAATCACAAGTGTTAATGGAACGTCTATAAATAACCTTGATGAACTTAGGGAGGCTATCAAGGACAACCATTCAGATTTTCATATCATCGAGTTTGAAAATCCACTAGGTAAAATTATTTTGAATAAACAGCTCGCTCATGACAAAGAAGCTGAATTTATTGACAGGTACAATATTGATTCATCACCTAACACAAATATTTAGTTGATATACGGACATGTTAAAAACGTGGTTTGTATGAACTTTTTATTTGATATGGCTCCCCGGGACAGGCTCGAACTGCCGACCTAGTGATTAATATTAGTACCTAAACTAATTAATTGGATTTTTTAAATTTATGCACCCACACAAGATGGCTCTCTTCCCATTCCATGCCTTTATGCATGCGTAGTATCAGTTCTTTATAAGTTTCCAGATCTGAATATCCTTCAGCTCTAGCATCTGCATCAGTCATTTGACCTAAGGATTGTCGAGTGAGATCAGTAACTGTGTAAGAGTCACCTTCCAATTCAAATACTTCGTCGGGATACGCATAAATACCATCTCGGCGCTGTTCAGTTTTATCTCCTGTCTTAGCAGCTATAATTGATTTTCGATTCCTGATGAGTCTATCAACATCACATGTCTTTTCAGGATAGTTTGCATTTTTCATCTTATCTAAATTCATTATTTTGATTATGTATACACCAAATATGCATCTAATATTTAAATGAGGTATTCGTTTGTAATGTATAGGACTATGAATGTGTCAATAAAACTGCAACAAAAGTAGAAATAAAAAAAGGGCTTCATCATGAAACCCTTTTTTATGTTTGGCTCCCCGGGACAGGCTCGAACTGCCGACCTAGTGATTAACAGTTACTCGCTCAAACCGCGCTCGTAAATTATTGTCGACCTATATAGAAAGTTATTTCGAGCAGGTTAATTTTTATAACTAACTAACATCATATTAATAATTAAGCACCGGTTTGCAAAATCGAGTGCCTCGTTTCAATTCTGGGTTCAGCCTGTATTTTCTCTATGTTTTATCGATACCTATACGTTCTTAATCGTGTTTTTTAGCTGTCCATTTGAGAATTTATATTGTCTGTATCTGGATTGACCGTACTCCTAAATTGATAGAACGCTTGAAGAGATTTATTTATCATATCATGCTGCTTTAATTAAAGTACGCTGGCAGGTATGGACTTATGAAAATATGGTGTATATTCTCTTTATACCTAATTACTTAAAGCAAGATTGAAATGCTCTATCCAATTTGTGCGGGTGATCAAGAAAAAATTAATTTGAAGGTCTCTCAACGATGGATTGAAAAAAATAAATCATCGCTGGAAGAGCGACTAATTTGTGATGGTGCGCTGCTCTTTAGAGGTTTCCCGGTACAAGACTTGAATGACTTTTATTCCCTTTTAGATCTATTCATTGAGCCTGATGAAGAGCTCATGAATTATACAGCTGGGATTTCTCCTCGAGAAATAATTTATAAAAAAATATACACTTCAACTTCAGCACCTCCGTTTGTTAAAATTTTGTTACATCCAGAGATGTGTTACACCAATGATTTCCCTTCCAAGATTTGTTTTTATTGCGAACAAGCACCAGAGCAAGGTGGTGAAACGCCCTTGGCGGATGCCCGACAAATTTTCAAAGAAATTCCAAGTAACATTATCAAAAATTTTGAAGATAAGGGAATCATTTACCATCGCAAAATGTTGTATCGCAGCTCTTTTCGCAATTTTCTTGGTAAAGCTCTATCCTCGATAAATGTATCTACATGGAATTCTGCTTTTGGCACAGATAACAAAGAAGAGGTCGAAGCAATTTGTAAAAAAACCAATCAATCTTATACATGGAATAGTGATCGTTCCATAACGACAGATGCCAAGGTCAGTGCTATCCAGAAACATCCAAAAACGGCTGAGAAAGTTTGGTTTAATACAATACATTTTTTCATTCACGAAAAATATATGTTTGGGAAAATTTTAGGTCCGATTATTCGACTTTTAAGAAAGTTAACCGGTGAAGAGTTTGAAGTTTTTTTCGGTGATGGCAAAGTCATCTCAGCCTCTGTAAAAAAACAAGTATTAGAAATAATTGATAAAAATACTTCGATGTTTCAATGGCAAAAAGGTGATGTTTTGATAATTGACAATTATCTATGTATGCATGGAAGAAATCCATTTGTCGGGTATAGAAAAATCTACACCGGTCTGATTGGGAAGTCCTCAAATAAAGAATGAACCTGGACAAATTTATTAGCGATTATGATTCTTACCACAAGGATCCCTTAAATATTAAAATTCATGTAGTTTGTGTTCCTCTAATTATATTAAGTGTTGTTGGAATCCTAAATGCTATACCTATATCTTGGGGACATATACGCATCGGCCATATCGTTTGCTCTTTGTACTTTAGCTATTATATTTTTTTTGCACGAACTTATCTGCCGCCGTGTTTTGTAATGTTTACAGCTTTAATCGCGGTTGATTTTCTGCTCGCAAAGCTCTCAACTCAATTATATTTGTCCATCCACATTTCTCTTTTTATCATTTGTTGGGTTTTACAGTTTTGGGGACATAAAAAAGAAGGCAATAAACCAGCATTTTTAGGCAATAAAGAAACAGGAATTCATTCAATATTTATGGCCCCAATTTTGGTCATCCGACACATTAGGATCATTTTTTAGGGTGTGCTGCGCACATTTCGTCGCGTTCTCACAACCGCCTTAGATCCTCCATTCACGCTTACATGTTGAATTTGGATGTTTTCGCATTATCCATGTTTCGATATCAGTATTAATTTAAACATGTATCTCTAAACTAACTGTTAAAACTTTAAAGAAGAACTTTTTTAAGGTCTTTTATGACTTCGTTCTTCGGGACAGGCTCGAACTGCCGACCTAGTGATTAACAGTACCAGTCACTCCTATGCGACGTAAGGTATTCTGGGACGATTTTCCAAATACCGATCCAGGGCCGAACCTGATTTGTAGTCTATGGTTCTTCATATCCCATTGCCAGCTATAGCAACTAGTCACCGAAACTGCACAGAACGATTTCCGAATTCGGTCGAAATGGTCAGAGTGAGTGATTATGCCGAAAAATTTGCTGTCGAGGGGCGAGCGCATGGAATGGACAGTGATATTGTTAGTGTTGAGTTACGTGATTGTTGGGCAGTCGTGGGGAATGGCTATGTTGATGTTTTTGACCGGGAACATTTTTAAGTTGCAAAAAAAATGTGTTCAGAATGGCGGGGAGAGGATGTGATGGATGGAATGTTTTGTCTATGTCCTGTGTGGACAAGACGAATAGGTGTTTTTCGAAACCTACTCTGTTTTAAAAAGATATTGATACACAGTTATGCTATGTCTAATGGGTTCAGGGATAGAAAAATAATATGGGTACTCGACTCGACTCGAATCGTTTACATTATTACTGTAATATCATGGTTATAAATAAAGTTGAGATTTAAAATGATCTTGAAAAATTTGAGAAAAATTCTATTCAATCGTTACATCCTTATTGTAGTTACAACAGTAGTTGTTGTCTCATCTCTATTTATTACTAAAACATTTGAATCCCAACCTAATCTCAAACGTTTGTTCGTCGAAAGCATGATGGTGACAGACCAACCTCCGGTTATTTTTATTCACGGTGTTTTAGGTAGCAAATTGAGAGATAAAGAAACCGGTATAGAAGGCTGGTTTAGTTCTCCATGGAATATATTGTTTGACGAATTCCGGCATCTGGCATTGGATATCGACCCTAATACATTAGTACCTAAAGAAAACATCTATGAAGCCTATGAATTAGCAGGTGACATCATTGGTAAGGATTTTTACGGCAACATTATTAAAACCTTGGTTGATAATGGTGGTTATAAACATGCCGAGCTTGGTCAGGACATTAACCCTAACCAGAAAAATTTATATACCTTTATCTATGATTGGCGACAAGACAATGTTATCAGTGCGGCTCACCTAGCAGATATGGTTGACCAGATTCGAGAAGATTATGGCAATCCTGATCTTAAGGTCGATATTGTTGCGCACAGCATGGGTGGTTTAATAACGCGTTATTTTATGCGTTATGGACGTGTAGATGTCACTAATGATAATGAATTTCCGGTCAATATGTACGGTGGTGAACGCGTACGTCGAGTTGTTCTATTGGGTACGCCGAATCTGGGCTCGGTCAAAATGATGAATGCTTTTATTGGTGGCATTCAATTGGGATTGAAGCGTATTAACCCTGAAACATTACTGACAATGCCGAGTTTATATCATCTGTTTCCACATCCTTTAAATAACTGGATTGTGACTGCGAAAGGAAAATCACTGGATCGTGATTTATTTGATGTAGAAATTTGGCGTCGATTTGAGTGGGCCATTTTTGATCCCGTTGTCAGAGAAAGAATTAGAAAAGAGTTTGATAACGATGCTGATGCTGAAAAGTATTTACAAACACTGGAACAATTCTTTAGTAAAACGCTTGAAAGAGCCAGACGTTTTGTTTGGTCATTGACGGTTCCTTTACCTGAGAATCATCCTTTGTTGATTGTTTTTGGCGGTGATTGTCATTTAACACCGGCAAGAATAATCGTAGAAGAAGTTGAAGGGGAGTCAATGGTAAGAATGTCCCCGGATGAAATAACAAATCCCGTTGCAGGTATAGATTATAACGAATTGTTAATGGAACCCGGTGATGGTTCGGTTTCCAAAGCATCTTTAATGGGGCGGCCTGTTTTGGACCCGAGTGTGCCACGACATAAGTATTCTTTTTTCCCATTAGACCATGTCGTTTTTTTATGTGAAAAACATAATAGTTTGACAGGTAATATAAGTTTTCAGGACAACTTGTTAAATGCATTATTAATCAGGGACTAGTATATGAACTTCCATTGCATTAAATCCTACTTGTCTATCTTTGGATGTTTAGGGTTGCTAATAACATCGATTGCGCAAGCCTCAGAGGTTCAGGATAAACAAGCCATGCTTCTGGATGAATTAATTTATCTTGAACAGAACTGGAGTGAAGCAGATCGAGAGGAGTTTTATTTTATCGATCAAGGATCTCGATTATTACCCTATCGAATTTTTATGAATCTTGAACAAGCCGATAATAATAATTTATTCAGTGATTCATTTAATTTACTCGGCTTAGGCTTTCTGCCAGCAAAGAAAAGCAAAAATAATCCTGATGGATTACCAGTTGGGTTTTCAAGTAATGCTGATTATATAGGGTTGACTTGTGCTGCTTGCCACACCCAGCAAATAAAATATCAAGATAAATTTATTCGTATTGATGGCGGTCAGAGCATGATAGATCTGGTTCAATTTCAAATTTCAATCGAAGCATCAATGAAGGCAACTCTCGACAATAATGATAAATATACTCGCTTTGAAAATAAAGTCCTTGGTGAGAATGCCTCAGAAAAAAAGAAAGCAGATCTAAAAACACAATTCGAAAATTATTATTCTATACGTAAAGAAAATAACAGAAGAAATCATTCTCAAGTTCCCTATGGATATTCACGACTCGATGCTTTCGGCGCTATTTTAAACAAGGCATTGTTGTTGACGGGCGTAAAAGATAATTTCAATGAACCTGATGCACCAACAAGTTATCCGTATATATGGGATACACCTCAACATGACTACGTCGAGTGGGATGGCTCTCAATCTAACTCAAGTATTGGTGCTTTAGCCAGAAATGTTGGTGAAGTTATTGGTGTGTTTGGTGATGTTGAACCAGTAACCAAAAAATGGTTGTTTTATTTTGACGGTGGCTACCCTTCATCTATTCAGGCAAATAATCTGCGTGATATAGAAAAAAAGATAGCCACTTTACATTCACCGCTTTGGCCGGAATTATTTTCAGCAATTGATCAAGAAAAAGCAACAGCGGGCAGGGTGCTTTATGAAAATCATTGTCTCAGTTGTCATCAGGATATAAACCGCACTGATCCTGATCGAAAAATAAAAACACGCATGAGTACGCTTGATGTTATTCAAACGGATCCGTGGATGGCACGTAATGCTTTAGAACAAACAGGTAAAACAGGGGTATTTAAAGGTAAGCCGCGTTTTTATACTGTAGGTGAAATATTGGGAGAAGAAGCCCCCGCACTGTATATGGTCAATAATCTTATGGGGGGAGTATTAAAGAACAACCCTATACAAAGTTTATTGGCTATACGTGATGCTGAAAATGCAGGACATCCTGATGAAATACATCCACCTAAATACGTGGATGGTGAATTTATTGAACGAGGTCAGGAAGTTTCCGAAAAAGCCTTATTGGCATATAAAGCCAGACCAATGAATGGCATTTGGACGGGAGGTCCATTCTTACATAATGGCTCAGTACCAAATCTATATGAATTACTGTTGCCAGCTGATCAACGATCGACATCATTCTATATTGGCTCATGGGAATTTGATCCGATTAAGGTAGGTTATGTCGATGATGAACGCCCTGGTTCATTCTATTTCGATACAACATTAAAAGGAAACAGTAACGTCGGACATGAATATGGCACCGGTGATTACGGAACAGACCCTTTTACGGAAGATGAGATTTGGGCTTTAGTTGAATACATGAAAACTCTATAGGGCACATAATAAAATGTCTTGTTTTCGCGATAGCTGCGTCAGCTCCGTGCTCAATCCCTCATGTATTGTATATACATACCGGTTCTGCGCGCGGTGCTTCCTTACTCTCACAAAAATAATCCAATTTTCTGAAACACCCTTTGTAATTAAACTGTAACTAAAATTTCAATATGACCTTGCTAAAAGTAATCTTAATAAGTTTGATACTTATGATTCTTTTTATTTCTTATCATTTATATAGTGATTCTCCCGTAACAACTGATGAGATTTTTCGTCATGATGAACCTGAACAGATTCAACGTTCGGTTGATAACTTTATAAAAGTCGTTGAAGAAAACAAAACGGACTATGTTGCCCGTGGTGCTCATGCCAAAGGTCATGCCTGTGTAAAAGCTTACTTTGATATTAACGAATCGCTCGCGTCAAGTTTACAGCACGGTGTATTTCATTCTCCAGGTAAACGTTATAAAAGCTGGATACGTTTTTCAAATGGGCGTTCTAGTATGAAAGCGCATCATGATGCAGACAAAGATGCGCATGGCATGGCTATAAAATTATTTAATATTTATGACAATGAATTAATTCAGGAAGAAGATAGTTCGGAAACACAAGAATTTTTAATGCATGATGCTCCTGTGTTTTTCGCTGCCAATGTAGAAGACTATAATCGCTTTGTTGAAAGCGACGATAAAATTTTATATTTCTTTTCCGGGCTTAATCCCTTTAAATGGAATATAAGAGAATTGTTTCATGGCTTGGCTACATTAAAAGAAGCGCCGGCAAGTCCATTATGGAGCAAATATTTTAGTAATACAGCGTACAAACTGGGCCCTCATAATATTAAATTTTCTGCACAATCATGTTCTGCATTAGAAACAGTAAACAAACAAGATAAGACAGATGCTGATTTCTTACGAAAAACGATGGCGGAAGAATTGAAAACAGGAGAGGCGTGCTTTGTGTTCATGGTTCAAATTCAAGATCCAGATAAATACATGCCGATAGAAGATCCGAGCATTGAATGGAAAGAATCTGACTCACCTTATATTGTCATTGCAAAGATCACTATTCCAGTTCAGGAATTTGACTCAGTCGAGCAACAACAGTTTTGTGAAAACTTGTCCTTTTCACCGTGGCATAGTCTAAATGAACACAGACCGATAGGTGAGTTAAATAGAATACGTAAAGCAGTGTATCAAGCGAGTTCAGATTATCGGCATAATGAAAATTCTCAAGAGATCCCGATAAACTTGGATTGGTAATTTTAATAAAAAGTTTCCTTCAAGCTCAGTGTTTAAAACTGAATGCGATGTATGATTCCCATTTCCAGCCAGTTTTTTAAATGCTGAACTGTTAATGGGCTAATTTGATCTTTTGACGTGATTTTTCTTCGGCAATATCTTTATCGATATCGATTAAATCGCCTTCCAGTTCGATTCCGTATAGCTCGTTCAATTTATTATCACGAGTTAAATAATTTTTAAGTTGTGTTATAAAAATATACAACAACAAAATTATTGCTAGTAACAAGAATAATCTAATCATTTTGTTACTCCTTATGATTAATTGAGTCTTAACTAGTCTATACGGGGATGATTATTTCTTTTTCAAGCTCTTCAATTATATAGAGTATTTATTATATCGCTGTAATCGTGACGGTAGTTTAGGTCAAAAGCTATGGATTCTATTTATTAAAGAATAATGCTGATATGTGAGTATTATTTTAGAAATATTTTAATTTTTAGATTCTTTTTGGAAAAGACATCAAGCAAGTATTAATTATAATAAAAACAATTAGATATAGTATATTTATAAAGTATAATTATTATTTATAACATTAATTAACTTCTATAAAGTATTGTTTTATATGAAATTATTCTTGATGTGTTGATAATGCTAGGTATATAGTAGTGCCATATTGCCTCTGGGCAGCAAGCTATATAGAGAAGGTATTGATATGCAACAAGCAGCGATGGAAGTCACACAATCGAATATTCATGCTATTGATAGCAATATTGCTGGAGATAGAAATGAATCGTTTCCTTGGTTTTTAATTCAGCCGGATAATACCCGTGTACGTTATCGTCATGATTGGGTTACCGATTTTTTCGGTGGTCTGGACATGAAGCAAGATGGCTTGGGTTTGGTTTTTAATTATCCTAGATACATTGAGCCAGGTACCGTATTAGATATCGGTATTCCTGTTCCTGAAGCAATGCATCGCTTTCAAGCTGATGTGATAGTTTCTGCTGAGAAGAATGGCGCTTATGAAATAGGAATCTGGTTACGCACCAGTTCTGATGCTGACTTGGAATTGCTTTTACGTTCTTGCGAATACGCGAGCTGATACTTAGGAGTATCAACTCGCGATACTAGTTTTTATTGGTATTTGGTCGTGACCTCTTCCTCTTGATTGTTCACTTATTCGGCCAATACTTTTACTTTCATTTCAATCCGCTGTAACGGATTGTCGCGACCATCTTTCTTCTGAGAAACGATATTATCAGCGACATCCATACCACTAACGACTTCTCCAAAGACAGTGTATTGTCCATCTAGAAACTTAGAGTCTTGAACAACAATAAAGAATTGTGAGCCAGCACTGTCTGGATTACTAGAACGTGCCATAGAGAGGATACCTCTGCTATGTGTGCGTTTACTAAATTCCGCTTTGACACTGTGATCAGGGCCACCTTGTCCATATTTTGATTTATCTGAGCCTTTAGTATTTGGATCGCCACCTTGAATCATGAATCCAGGAATAACGCGATGAAAAATCGTTCCATCATAAAAGCCTGATTTAGCCAACGTTAAAAAATTCTCAACGTGTTTTGGTGCAATATCAGGAAAGAAGCGTATTTCAATATTTCCTAGATTGGTTTCGATAACCGCATTAGGTGTTGCTTCATCTGCAAGTAGATTTGTTGATGCTACGATAAATAAAAAACTGAAAATGATCTTTTGAAGAAATTTAATATGCACGATAAAACTCCGTTAAGTTAATTATGTATTCTTTTAGATACCAAAAGTGAAGAAAATTCAGTAATAAACGAATGAGAAGATTTTATATGAAAGATTATGCAATGTCACAATAGCTAATCCGTATTAATATGAACCACTATGCAAAATTTAGAAAACTTACTGAAAATTGACAGAGATTCTATCTGGCACCCCTATACCGCCTTAGCTTCTGAGTTACCCGTTTATCATGTGGATTCTGCTGATGGTGTACGTTTAAAACTGTCTGATGGTCGAGAATTAATTGATGGTATGTCGTCCTGGTGGAGTGTGATTCACGGATATAACCAACCTGAAATAAACAAGGCTTTAGAACAACAATTAAAGAGTATGGCGCACGTCATGTTTGGTGGATTGACACACACGCCAGCTATAGAGCTAACCGAACAACTACTCGCTATTACGCCTGAAGCTCTGGATGCCGTGTTTTATTCTGATTCGGGTTCCGTTTCAGTTGAGGTTGCTATGAAAATGGCGATTCAATATTGGCAGGCAAAAGGTGCTCCGCAACGACAGAAATTTATTAGTCTGCGGCATGCGTATCATGGTGATACTTTCGGTGCGATGTCGGTGTGTGATCCTGAAACCGGTATGCACAGCTTGTTTGCAGATGCGATGCCTAAACAAGTATTTATCGAACAACCACAATGTCGTTTTGGAGAGGCTTGCACCGAAGAGGATATGGCGCCGTTGAAGCAAGCATTGATTGGGCAAAGCGGCCATGTCGCCGCATTAATTATGGAGCCGATAGTACAGGGTGCTGGAGGCATGTGGTTTTATTCTGCGGACTATTTAAAACAGGCCCGCGAGTTATGTAGTGAGCATAATGTCTTACTAATTCTGGATGAGGTTGCTACTGGGTTTGGCCGAACCGGAAAGCTATTTGCTTGTGAACACGCGGATGTCGTACCCGATATTATGTGTGTAGGTAAAGCGCTTACAGGAGGTTATCTTTCTTTAGCGGCCACTTTAAGTAGCAAAGAAATTCACCAGACTATTGATAATGGCGATCCCGGTGTCTTTATGCATGGCCCTACATTTATGGCAAACCCCTTGGCCTGTACCGCCGCACTGACCAGCATACGTATATTGCTAGCATCAAACTGGCAAGAAAATATCAGACGAATTCAGCAAGGACTAGAGCAGGGCTTACAACCTTGCAAGGAATTGACTCAAGTTAGTGATGTTAGGGTCTTAGGTGGGATAGGTGTAGTCGAATTAAATGAGCCGGTGGATATGAAGACTACAATACCGCAATTTGTTGAAGCAGGAGTTTGGGTTCGTCCCTTTGGTAAACTAGTGTATTTAATGCCACCTTATATTATTGAAGATAATGATTTGAAGTTGTTAACAGATGCAATAGTAAAAATAATTTCAGCTTTGTAAAAAAGAATAGTGCTATAGCACCTCTGAATTGATACCATCGCGCCCTCAAGTTTATGGTGGCCCGTACCGGTCCCCTCGCAACGCGAAATTGTGAACCTCGCCAGGCCCGGAAGGGAGCAACGACAGCAGTGGATGTGTGTGCCGGGGTAGGGACGGTATGGGTCGCCTCCAATTTATATGCACCAAATATAGCCATCTATTGAGTACTTGCCGCGTAGGTATCCTCATGTATGATCAGTGTCTTGAATTCAATATTATTCCGATACCATTTTGAGATAAAAACGATAAAAATCTAATGAGTTATCAAGTACTTGCGCGAAAATGGCGGCCACGAACATTTCAAGACATGGTCGGTCAATCACATGTATTAAAAACATTATCTAATGCACTGGATCAGGATCGTTTGCATCATGCTTATTTATTTAGTGGAACCCGCGGTGTCGGCAAAACCACGCTAGCGAGAATTCTGGCAAAATGTCTGAATTGTGACAATGGCGTTAGCTCTACTCCATGTGGTGAATGTAATGCCTGTGTTGCTATTGATGAAGGTCGCTTTATCGATTTAATTGAAGTTGATGCAGCTTCCCGCGCCAAGGTTGAAGAAACGCGCGACTTAATGGATAACGTCCAATACGCTCCAACCAGCGGTCGTTACAAAGTCTATCTGATTGATGAAATACACATGTTTTCCAATCACAGTTTCAATGCCTTATTAAAAACACTCGAAGAACCGCCACCGCACGTTAAATTTTTACTCGCAACAACAGAGCCAAAGAAATTGCCAGTAACGATTTTGTCGCGTTGTCTGCAATTTAATTTAAGTCACTTAACCAATGATCAAATTGGTAAACAAGTTGAAATGATACTTGGTGAAGAATCGATAAAGTTCGATCAAGGTTCTGTAGAACTGGTTGCACGTGGTGCCGATGGCAGTATGCGTGATGCCTTAAGCTTATTAGATCAAGCCATTGCCTATGGCGGCGGTGCACTTGAAGAGTCTCAAGTCCGGGCGATGATGGGGACGATAGAAAGTGCTGACCTACATGGTCTTATACAAGCATTGATCGATGCTGATCCAGAAGCACTGTTAAATACAATTGAAACCATTGCATTACAAAGTCCCGACTTTGATTCTTTATTATCCGAACTACTAAGTTTGTTACAAAAGATCGCAATCATTCAAGTATTGCCAGAGAACTCGAATAATTTATTAATGACAATGAAAGAACTAGTAAACTTTGCCAATGCGATGAATAAAGAAGACACACAACTTTATTATCAAATCGGCATGATGGGGCGCAAAGATCTTTATTTAGCGCCTGATCCAAAGTCTGGTTTTGAAATGGTGATGATTCGTATGCTGGCATTTAAACCTGCAGCTGCAGGAGAAATTACTAATAAAACACAAACACTTAAACCGGCGACGAATAATACGGCTACTTCACAAACAACTAGCAAACCAGTTACACAAGCCGTTGTTCATACACAGGTAGAACCGATAGCAGAAGTTACTGCGAATAATACTCCAGCAAAGAAAGTTGATGGCAATTGGCAAAGTATGATTGAAGCAATGGGCTTGAAAGGTTTAACAAAAGAACTTGCTGGAAACTGTGTTATAAAATCGCAGACTGATATTAAACTTGAATTAGCGTTAGCTACGTCACAAGAACATTTATTAAATCCAAGTCAGAAAATCCGGTTTGAGCAAGCAATTAAAACCTACTTGGGTGAAGAGGTAAAATTATCTATTGTTATAGAAAATTCTGATAACGAAACACCTGCCGAAACCAATGCGCGGGTGGGACGTGAGCGTCAGAAAGTCGCAGAAAATTCAATGAATAGTGATTCTGGAGTTCAATCATTGCTAGATACATTTAATGGAGCAATTGATCAGGATTCTATTCAACCACAATAAACAATATTACGAGGTATTAAATATAATGAAAGGTGGTATGGATAACATCATGAAGCAGGCCCAGCAGATGCAGGCCAATATGGAAAAAGTACAAAAAGAACTAGCTGAAGCTGAAGTCGTTGGTGAGTCAGGTGCCGGTATGGTTAAAGTAACAATGAATGGTAAGCACGATGTTAAACGTGTTGAAATTGATCCTGAGTTAATGAAAGACGATAAAGAAATGCTTGAAGATTTAGTTGCTGCAGCAGTAAACGATGCTAATCGACGTATTGAAAAAATGTCACAAGAAAAAATGTCCAGTGTTACCGCGGGTATGGGTTTACCTCCAGGTATGAAGCTCCCATTTTGATAACATTCTACAAATGCTATTTTATCCTCAATTTTTACTTCGTCGCCTAAAGCGCCTACTGTTGGTGAAAATGTGCTCGAATGCTCATTTATTATTAATAAACTCCGCTTCTGTGCGCATGGTTGCCTCGTCTGAGAACAAACTAGCTATTTATATAACATCATCAACTTAATTTGATTTCATAGTGATAGAACAAACCTTATTAGAACAACTGGTCGAAGCCTTACGTGTTATGCCGGGCATAGGCAGAAAATCTGCGCAACGAATTGCACATCAACTCTTGCAACGTAATCGTGATGGAGCAAAACATCTTTCCAGGATTATGGCTGATGCTATGGAAAGAATAGGTCATTGCCAACGTTGTCGTACTTATACCGAAAATAAACTTTGTCATCTTTGTGAAAATACACGTCGCGATGACAGTACTATTTGCGTAGTAGAAAATCCTTCCGATGTTGATTCCATAGAGGAAACAAATTACCGCGGGCGTTACTTTGTTTTACTTGGCCACTTATCACCGCTTGATGGTATTGGTCCAGATGATATTGGTTTGAATGAATTTAAATTGTTACTCGATAACGAAGATTTAAAAGAAGTTATCCTTGCAACCAGCTCGACTGTTGAAGGTGAAGCAACCGCGCACTTCATTAGCGAAATGGTTAAAGCCAGTGGCAAAGAAGTTACCCGCATCGCACATGGTGTACCGATGGGCGGAGAACTTGAGTATGTGAATAGCTTGACTATTGCACATGCTTTGGATGGAAGAAAAGCAATCTAATAAAGATCATCTAATATGAAAATATGGGTTGATGCCGATGCTTGTCCTGTTGTTATAAAAGAAATTTTATTTAAAGCAGCAATTCGTACTGAAGTCGAAGTAACATTAGTTGCTAATCAGACTATTAATGTCCCATCATCGCGTTTCATTAACTCTATACGTGTCGCATCGGGTTTTGATGTTGCTGATAATGAAATTGTTCAACGATGTGATGCAGGTGATCTTGTTATTACTGCGGACATTCCTCTAGCGGCAGAAATAATAGAAAAGGGTGGCCATGCTCTTAATCCTCGTGGCGAAATGTATTCCACTAACAATATCAAAGCGCGTTTAACCATGAGAGACTTTATGGACACCATGCGTTCCAGCGGTATACACATGGGTGGACCGCCGGCTTTGAATAAAACTGATCGACAGGTCTTCGCTAATCAGTTGGATAAATTCTTAACTAAGAATAAATAATAATGTTGTCCCGTTAACACGTCGTACCTGCTTGTGCGGGTATGACGTTGTGATTTCATATTTATTTTTCTAGATTGAAGCGATAAAAAGCCTCGTTTAAATAAGCTGTCACATCATCAATTTCTTCATCGAACCAGGTTAGCTCTGCTGATAGTTCACAATCACTAATTCGTGTTCGTAATTCATCAAAATTATTTACTATTCTATTTTCACGCGTGTACTGAGAAACCTGATGACAACGTACACAGTTTTCGTTATGTAGTGTTTTACCATTCTCAATATCAACAGCGAGTACCGGCAGATTAAATAACAACAGTGTTATAAAATTTACCAGTACAAGCTTATTTAAATATTTCATGCAATCTGATTTTTCAGGTGAGCAATTCTTATCGGTGCCGGTGGATGCGAATCATGAAACGCGGAGTACATCGGATCAGGTGTTAGTGTATTTGCATTCTCACGATAAAGACTCACTAACGCAGTGATTAAATGTTCTGACTGAGCTTGACCTGCGGCAAAATCATCAGCTTCAAATTCATGTTGTCGCGAGATGTATGAGAATAAAGGTTGCATAAAGAAAGTGAATGCCGGTGATGCCATTAAAAATAATATTAATGCCATATAGGTCGATTCAAGTTCTACACCAAGACCATTATAAAACCACGTTTCTTTTATTAACCATCCAAGTACAGCTAAACCAATTAAAAATACAGTGCCTAATACAGAAATACGTTTTTTAATATGATTACATTTGAAATGTCCTAACTCATGCGCGAGTACAGCTTCGATTTCATCATGAGTCAGTTCGTCGATTAAAGTATCAAAGAATACTATCCGTTTGTTTGCACCAAGGCCGGTAAAGTAAGCATTACCATGTGCAGATCGTGTAGAACCATCCATGACATGAATACCCTGGCTTTTAAAACCATTGCGAGATAATAAATTTTCTATACGTGTTTTTAATTCACCGTCTTCCAATGGACGGAATTTATTAAAGAGTGGCGCAATGAATGCAGGATAAGCCCACATCATAAAGAGACTAAAACTTAACCAGACTGCCCAAACGTAAAGCCACCAGTTACTACCGCTATTTTCCATAATCCATAAGACCAATAACAATAATGGTGTACCAATCAACAATCCTACAACACCATTTTTTATCATATCCATGACGAATATCTTTGGTGTCATTTTATTAAAGCCAAATGATTGTTCTAGTTTAAACGTACGATAAATAGCTACTGGTAAATCGAGTATCGTCATAATGGCAAAAACGCTGATGATGAAACCGGTACCCGTCCAAATTTCGGATAATCCAAATCCACGCCACCAGTTATCCAAATACTGTAGACCGCCTGCCAATGTCCATAGCAGTAAAAATAGTGAACCGATAATAAGTTCAGCCATACCTGTCTTTACTTTGGCCTGAGTATAATCAGCTGCCTTGTGGTGTGCTTCTACAGGGATTTTGTCGCTAAAATCAGCAGGGACGTGTTGGCGATTTGCTTGAATATGTTTTATATGTCGTTGTACGAGATACCATTGCACAACAATGCTGGTACCCAAGCTGCATAAGAATAAGGTAGTAAATAAGTTCACGCGGTTTTTCGCTCCTGAGCAATATTCAAGGGATTTGAAAATAAGTTGTTAATTCTGTTCATATTATCTAAATAGTGGTTAAAATAAATTATTCAATTAGAAACTGGACGCATCATGTCACAATTAGAAAATAACCTCATATGGATCGACCTGGAAATGACTGGTCTCGACACCGATAATGATTATATTATTGAAATTGCTACGATTGTTACTGATTCTCAACTCAATATACTGGATGAAGGCCCTATAGTAGCAATTCAAACTCCTGATGAAGTTCTTGAGCAAATGGATGACTGGAATACGCGGCAACACAATCAATCCGGTTTGGTCGAAAGAATACAGAAGAGTCCACATAACGTTGCTGAAGCTGAAAGTATGACATTGGAATTCCTTAAAAAGTTCGTTCCAAAAGGAAAATCACCAATGTGCGGTAATAGTATATGTCAGGATCGACGATTTATGCACCGTTTGATGCCAGATTTGGAAGAATATTTTTTATATCGAAACCTCGATGTTAGTACCATCAAGGAAATTATGAAACGTTGGGCGCCCGATCAAGCTGGCTACAACAAACAGGGTAATCATCTTGCTATGGATGATATTCGTGATTCCATTACAGAATTGAAGTATTACCGCGAACACGTCTTTAAAATCTAGTGCCTCACAGTTTTAAATATTTGCCGGTAGAGCTTTATTCAGCAGAGCAAGTCAGAGAGCTTGATCGCATCGCTATCGAGGAATTCGACATCCTCGGTTATACCTTGATGCATCGTGCTGCTACATACAGTTATCAAACACTGAAACAGAAATGGCCGAATGCTAAATCAATTACGGTACTCTGTGGTGGCGGTAATAATGCCGGTGATGGTTATGTACTTGCGGGTTTAGCGAAAGAAGATGGCAAACAAGTTTCTGTTTACTATTTATCCGATCCTAAAAAATTAAACGGTGATGCTGTAACGGCGTATAAGTATTTACAAGCAAGCAATATCAATCCATCGAAATTTTCTTCAAAGAACGTAATCGATGTTGAAGTCATTGTTGATGCAATTTTTGGTACGGGTCTCGATCGAGATGTAGAGGGCGACTATGCCGATGCTATTAATGCTATCAATTCTTCATCTGCTTCCGTTTTATCTATGGATATTCCTTCAGGATTAAATGCAGATACAGGCAATATTATGAATACTGCTGTTAAAGCAGACATGACATCGACATTCATCGGATTAAAAAAAGGCATGTTTACCGCAGATGGTGCAGAGTGTTCAGGTGAAATTAAATTCTATGATCTTGATATCCCCGAAGAAACCTATGAACGCTTAAAGAAGAACGATAATAAAAATATTAGTGATACGGTTTCGAGATTAGAACTCAATTCTTTAAATTCCGTTTTAACTAAACGCCAACGTAATTCTCATAAAGGTCACTATGGACATGTGCTGATTATTGGGGGAGATGAAGGTTATCTCGGTGCAGCGCGTATGGCTGCAGAAGCTGCCGCGCGAGTTGGCGCTGGTTTAGTTAGTATTGCCACACGTTCATCTCATGCGAGTTTACTCAGCACGATAAGACCTGAGATTATGTCGAAAGGTGTAGAAACGCTGGGTGAATTAATGCCGTTGATAAAACAGGCGAATGTTATAGCTATCGGTCCCGGTTTGGGACAATCGGAATGGGCAAAATTATTATTAGCGCGAGTTTTAGAATCAAAGCTTCCGCTTGTTATCGATGCTGATGCATTAAATTTATTAGATGAAGATGAACAATCATCAGCCAACTGGGTACTGACTCCGCATCCCGGTGAAGCCGCACGTTTGTTACAAACAGATTCACAGACAATACAGGCGGATAGGTTTCAATCCATAAAACAATTACATGAAAAATATAAAGGCCCCGTCGTTCTTAAAGGTAGTGGAAGCTTGGTAAGCGATATCGAAGGTAAAGTGTTTGTGTGTGATAAAGGAAATGCAGGCATGTCTTCTGGTGGTATGGGTGATGTTTTAACCGGTGTTATTGCAGGCCTAATTGCACAAGGAATAGAAATCAATCATGCGACAAAATTGGGTGTTTGTTTACATGCAACTGCGGCAGACCGTGCTGCTGTACCGGATGAGCGTGGATTGCTGGCACTGGATTTAATGCCGCATTTACGCAATCTGGTAAATCCTTAAGTTTATGCTGTTGAAACTAGAAAATGAGGCTGAAACCGTCGCATTAGGCGCAAAGGTAGCGGCTGCTTTGCAAGGTGGTGAGATGATTTATTTGAGTGGTGAATTAGGCGCAGGCAAGACAACTTTTGTCCGAGGTTTATTAAATGCGCTGGGGCATACAGGCAAGGTAAAAAGCCCAACGTATACACTGGTTGAACCATATTCGATAAACGAGAAAAACATCTATCACTTTGATTTATATAGAATAAATGATCCTGAAGAACTCGAGGCAATGGGTATTAGGGATTATTGCGATGATGCGTCGATTTGTTTGTTTGAGTGGCCAGAACAAGGGGAAGACGTATTACCAGCAGCAGATATTATTTTATCCTTGAGTCATTCTGACTTGGGAAGAGAGGTGAAATTTGAATCAAAATCTCCCAAAGGTGACAATATTCTCAGCCATTTTTAATGACTTATTTCTCCTTTTTATAGCTGATATTGCTAGGCTATAAACAGGCTATTCTTCATAAAAAACATGGATATAGCTTGATTTCTTCGAGAAAACTTGAAACTATTAGTTTTAGAGCTACATTAATAATAATAGTGTCGGGATTAACGATCATAAAAATGCGTTTTTTATTACTACATAGTCTTTTGATTTTCTCATCATTGCTTGTTGCAAAACCAGTGACGGTTGAGAATGTCCGCGTTTGGGCAGCACCTGACAGTACCCGTATTGTTTTCGATGTTAGTGGTCCAGTAGACCATCAGTTCACTATGTTGACGGAACCCTATCGAACCGTCATTGATCTTAAAGGTACATCTCTAAGCAGAGATACCGCCCAACCAGGAAGCGAAGATAAATATCTACAAGGTATTCGTACCGCGACGCGCAACAATAAAGATTTGCGTATAGTTTTAGATCTAAAAAAATTCGCTAAGTACAAAAGCTTTCAGTTAAAACCAAACAAGCATTATGGACATCGACTCGTTGTTGATTTGTACAGCAATGAACAGAAAGAAGTAAAAGCCGTCGATGTTGAAAAAGAAATCACAGCAAATAATTTACCAAGAAATGTCGTCATCGCTATAGACGCCGGTCATGGCGGTGAAGATCCGGGAGCCAAAGGGCCAAGCGGTGTTTATGAAAAGAAGGTTGTTCTAAAAATTGCACAAGACCTGGTAACCGCAATAAACAAAGAACGCGGCATGAAAGCCGTATTGATTCGTAAAGGTGATTACTACATGTCTTTACGCAAACGTATCAATAAAGCACGCGAATACAAAGCTGACTTATTCATGTCGATTCACGCCGATGCCTTTCGTGATCCAAAAGTACATGGCTCATCGGTTTATGTCTTATCGCAAAGAGGCGCGAGTAGTGAGGCAGCAAAATGGTTAGCTGAATCAGAAAACGCATCGGATTTAATAGGTGGTGTTAGTCTCGGTGATAAAGATGATGTACTTGCTTCGGTATTATTCGACTTATCACAAACAGCGAGTCTGGAAGCTAGTATTGATATTGCTGATCGCGTGTTAAGAGGATTAAAAGGTGTCGGTAAAGTACACAAACGTACCGTGCAGTCAGCAGGCTTTGCAGTACTAAAGTCACCAGACATTCCTTCTATTTTAGTCGAAACAGCATTCATTTCGAATCCAGCAGAAGAGAAAAAATTACTAAGCAAAAAACATCGTACCAAGATGGCAAATGCAATAGTCGTCGGCCTACGAGGTTACTTCAGAGACTTCGCACCGGAAGGAACCATACTGGCTTCCCGCAAACATATTATTGGAAGAGGTGAAACACTTTCAACGATTGCTAAGCAATACCGAGTTAGTACGAATACCTTGCGACAGTACAATGGTTTGAAAGGTGATTTGGTGAGGGTGGGGCAGAGTCTTAGTATCCCAAGAAGTAGTGGCACTTAAAACTATCTATTAATAGATAGTTAGGCTTTCGAGTTTTTATCTCCTACCGTATTATACGGCCTATGTCATCGAGTACTTCTTTTCCACGTATTCATCAACTCTCTGAAGCGGTTGCTAATCAAATTGCGGCGGGTGAGGTGATTGAACGTCCGGCTTCTGTTGTTAAAGAACTCATCGAAAACAGTATTGATGCGGCGGCGACTAATATTTATATTGATATTGAACAGGCAGGTGTAGGTTTAATACGTGTGCGTGATAATGGGCAGGGGATTCATAAGGATGACTTACAATTAGCTTTGCAACCGCATGCGACGAGTAAGTTGTCTGATTTTTCTGATCTGTCGCAGATTGTTAGTTTAGGTTTTCGTGGTGAAGCCATACCGAGTATTGCATCGGTGTCTCGATTTAAAATGACATCACGTCAGCTTGGTGAAGAACAGGCCTGGTGTATAAGTAATAACTCTATAGAGAATAAAATTGGCGATAACAAATTTACAATAAAACCTGCTGCACATGAGACCGGTACAACGGTTGAAGTGAATGACTTGTTTTTCTCTACGCCGGGACGGCGTAAGTTTTTAAAAACAGAAAAAACTGAATACTTACATATTCAATCATTAATACGTGCGATTTCTTTAAGTCATTTTTCCACTGGTTTTTTTGTTAAAAATGATGAGCAATCTCTATTTAGATTACCTGCCTGTTGTGATGATTTTGATCAGCGTATAAAAAATATTTGTGGCAGTTCTTTTCTAAATAAAAGTGTGCGTGTTGATTCTGAAAAAGACGGTATGCATCTCTGGGGTTGGTTAGGTTTAAATGATGTCGCACGTAGTCAGTCTGACAGACAATATTTTTATGTAAATGGTCGTATGGTGCGAGATAAAAATGTCAGTCATGCAATACGTTTAGCTTATGACGACCGTATTGCCACAGGGCGTTATCCTAGTTTTGTTTTACATTTTCAACTCGATCCGTCTTTGCTTGATGTGAACGTGCATCCGGCCAAATCTGAAGTTCGTTTTTCCGATACTAGAAATGTTCATGATTTTATTTATGGCAGTTTATTGGATAGTCTGAAACAGTCGCTTATGTCTGTTGGCTATGATGTTCAAAGGGGTGTACAAAGAGACGTGCGAAGCAATGTTCAATATGAAATAGATAGTAGTAATGAAGCGCGACATACGATTGATGAACAACGTAGTTCCTATCAAAGTGATAGCAGTGATTTTAAACAATTTGATACTTTTCAGACTAAAAAAACTTCGACTAAATATCTTTCTTTATTTTCAGGACAGTTTGTTATCGCGGCGATAGAGAATGATCAATATCTAATTAATATCGCTAAATCAAGAATATTAACAACAAGGAATTATCTTATTAATAATTTTAATGTGAAAAAAATTATTAAACGTCCGATCCTTGTGCCTATTAGCTGTGAGCTTAATGAAGCTGAAATTGAATTAATGATTAATAAATCAGCATTAATCAATCAATGGGGTTTTGAATTAGAACAAATCGCGCCGACACAAATTATGATTCGATCGCTACCTTCACGATTAGCTTATGCAGAGACAATCGCATTAGTGAAAGATTTATTAGATGTCTTATCAAAAAACAAAGCAGAATCAGAAGTTGCTGAATTACTTGCAAGCCATGTTAACGATTCAGGAACAGAGTTAAATGAAGAAAGTACCCTACAGTTGTTAAATGAAATTAGTTCGTTTGAAAACAAACAAGAACCATCGGGTTGTCTGCCTTGGCGCAAGCTTGAGCCACAAAGCTTACATGCATGGATAGAAAATAATGTCTGATACAGCATCGGTTATTTTTATAATGGGGCCGACTGCTGCTGGTAAAACAGATTTGGCAGTTTATCTATATGAGCATATCGATTGTGAAATTATCAGCGTCGATTCTGCTTTAGTTTACCGTGGTATGGATATCGGTACGGCTAAACCGGATAAAGAGTTATTAGAAAAAGTACCGCATCGCTTAATCGATATTTGCGATCCACTTGAATCTTATTCTGCTGCGCATTTTCTAAAAGATGCAAATGCTGCTATCAAGGAAATACAAGCTAAGGGTAAAACGCCAGTATTAATTGGTGGTACTGGATTATATTTCCGTGCATTAGAGCAGGGCTTGGCGGAACTGCCCGAAGCAAATTATCGAATACGCGCCAGACTCGAAGCTGAAGGTGAGTCCGAAGGTTGGCGAATCCTGCATAATCGATTAGCTAAAATTGATCCTGAAGCTGCGGCACGAATAAATGAAAATGATCCGCAGCGTATACAGCGTGCTTTGGAAGTGTATGAAATTACCGGTGAAACCATGTCGGCATTATTATCTGAAGGTCGCAAACAGGCATTTCCGCATCCTATAAAGAAAATAATCTTGTCGCCTGAAGATCGTTCGGATCTGCATGAGCGTGTAAAACTGCGGTTTTTGACCATGCTGGAATCAGGATTGGTTGAGGAAGTAGAGGCTTTGTATAAACGTGGTGACTTATCTTTGGCTTTACCTTCTATGCGTTTAGTCGGTTATAGACAGGTTTGGCGCTATTTAGATGCTGAGACGAGTTATGAAGAAATGATGGAACGTGCCATCATTGCCACGCGGCAATTGGCCAAACGGCAGATAACCTGGTGCCGAAGTGAAAAGAATGCTGAATGGTTTGATTCAATGAAATCCGATATTTTCTCTAAAATTCTGCAATATCTTGAAAATTAGCCGTGAATCCCCATTATTATGTAATATACTTATTCGATAATAAGTAAAACTGTCGCCCGGATGTGGCGATTCACAATAAGAATAATAGGCTAGGGAGGAATTTATCATGAGTAAGGGGCACTCATTGCAGGATCCTTTTTTAAATGCACTTAGAAAAGAACGCGTTCCAGTATCTATCTTTCTCGTAAATGGTATAAAGCTACAAGGACAAGTAGAATCTTTCGATCAATTTGTCATACTTCTTAAAAACTCGGTGAGCCAATTGGTATATAAACATGCAGTATCTACCATCGTGCCAGCGAGAAATGTCAAACTTCCTCGTGCGGATGAGGACTCAGGCGAAGAAAGCTGATCTATAAATAATTTGGTAATCATTTGGAATTAGAACCCGCTGGTATTCAGCGCGCCTTAATCGTTCATGTCGAATTTAACAAAGCGGCTGAAGAAGAAGGTGCATATCATGAATTTGTGCAATTGGTCGAATCCTCCGGTCTGGAAGTTATTGATTCAATTAGAGCACCTCGTCAAAAACCTGATGTACAACTTTTTGTTGGTAAAGGTAAAGCCGAAGAAATAACCGCTGCCGCAGAAGAATTAGAGGCGGATGTGGTTATTTTTAATCATCCTCTGTTACCTGCACAAGAACGAAACTTAGAAGCGCAGCTCAAAGTTCGCGTTATCGACAGAATCGGTCTGATTCTCGATATCTTTGCTCAACGTGCGCGTAGTCACGAAGGTAAATTACAAGTTGAATTGGCGCAGCTACAACATTTATCGACGCGTTTAATTCGTGGTTGGACACATTTAGAACGCCAAAAAGGTGGTATTGGCTTACGTGGTCCGGGTGAAACCCAGCTTGAAACGGATAGACGTTTGATAGGTGACAGAATTAAGCTGATTAAACAGCGATTAAAAAAAGTTCATAAACAACGCCATCTAAGTCGTCAACAACGCAAAAAGAACAACGTTCCAGTAATATCGCTAGTGGGTTATACCAATGCCGGTAAATCGACCTTATTTAACTACATTACCGGTGACAATGTTCACGCAGCGAATCAATTGTTTGCAACGCTAGATCCAACATTGAGAAAAATGCGGACGGCGACAGGCAGAGATGTCATTTTGACGGATACAGTAGGCTTTATTCGTGACTTGCCGCATGAGCTGGTTGAGTCTTTTCAGGCGACTCTAGACGAAATACGCGAAGCGGATTTATTAATTCATGTGATTGATGTCGACCATGATGATCGTCAGCAGCGTATCGATGACGTTAATAAAGTAATAGAATTAATCGGCGCTACAGAAGTACCTCAAATCGAGGTCTATAATAAAATAGACCAATATCCGGAAATTGAGGCAAGAATTGAAGATATTGATAGTGATATCAATACGCGAATTTGGTTATCATCGCACACGGGCGATGGGGTTGAGTTTTTATTGGAAAGTATTGAGCAACATATCAGTCGAGACAGAAAGCCACATTTTCTGAATTTACCGGTAACCGCCGGCCAATTACGTGCCAGACTCTTTGAAATGGGTGCGGTGAGACACGAAGATGTAAATGAAGAAGGGGGCTGGACGCTGGAAGTAGAGCTTGAGGAATTTAGGCTGCTTAAATTATGTGAAGAAGCCAGTTTGGACATTTCACAGTTGCAGTCAGGGGCCACTCGCTATTAATATCCACATCCGGAATTCGTAGTTAAAGAAATACATATTTTAAATCGTTGGAGAGTATTAAATGGGCTGGAATGAACCACCTGATGGAAAGAAGGGTAAAGATCCCTGGGGTAATAATGGGGGTAACCGTGGAAATAATGATGGTCCACCAGATTTAGGCGAAATTTTTGATAAAATGTCAAAAGGCCTGGGTGGAATATTTGGCAGCGGTGGCCCAAGTCACATCGATAACAATAATTCAGCTTTCCCATTTGCGATGGGGCTTATACTTCTAGTGGCATGGTTAATTTACGACATGACCTATGTGATTGATCAGCAAGAACGCGGTGCAGTGCTGCGATTTGGTGAGCATGTTGAAACCATTCAACCGGGTATTAGTTTCCGTTTTCCTCGACCAATAGAAAAAATCGTTATTGCCAATGTGGGACGAGTGCAAAGAATGACACATCGAGCAACCATGTTGACTCAAGATGAGAATATTGTTGATTTGGAAGTGGCGGTGAAATGGAAAATCAAGGAAGACCCAAGTGACTTTCTTTTCAACGTAAACATGCCTATAGCAACATTAAAACAAGTGACTGAAAGTGTTGTGCGTGAAGTAGTCGGTAAGAACAAGCTTGATTATGTATTGACTGAAGGGCGTTCTGAAATTGCCAATTTACAAAGAGAGTTGATCTCTTCGGTATTGGAAGAGCTTTATCATATTGGTATACACATCGAAAGCGTGGAAATGTTATCGGTTAAACCACCGGAACAAGTTAAGGCGGCATTTGATGATGCGATTAAAGCGAGAGAAGATGAGCAGCGTTATGTGAATGAGGCTAAGGCTTATCAAAACAAGATTATCCCTATTGCTCGCGGTAATGGAGCGCGCTTACTTGAAGAATCAAATGGCTATAAAGCACGTGTTATATCAAGAGCGGAAGGTGAAGCTAGCCGTTTTGAACAGCTACTAACTGAGTATCAACGCGCACCAGAAGTAACGCGTGAACGTTTGTATCTTGATGCAATTGAATCGGTTTATAGTAATTCAAGTAAAGTATTCATTGATAATGATAATGGAAATAGTTTGATGTACTTACCAATCGATAAGTTGATTGAAAAACGACAAAATAGCAGTTCAACTTTTTCTTCTCCAAATTTTAATGATTTATCATCATCTTCTTTAGAGGATGCCAGGCAGAAATTTGATAGTCGTATAAGGGGGGCAAGATAATGACTCCATTGCAAAAGATTTTTATTCCTCTGGTTATTATTGCCGTCCTTGGTTCTTTTTCATTGTTTACAGTTAATCAATGGGAACAAGCGGTCGTATTTGAATTTAAGAAAATTAAAAAATCAGATTTTGAACCTGGTTTGCATTTCATGAAACCTTTCGTCAATACCGCGTCGAAATTTGAAAAGCGCTTACTTAATCTTGATCAACCACCAAGACGTTTCTTAACGTCTGAAAAGAAAGATGTGATTGTGGATTACTATGCGAAATGGCGAATTTCAGATGTAAGAAAATTCTATATCGCAAGTAACGGCGGTAATATTGAATACGCTAAAACAGAATTGATTTCTCAGAGTCTGGATCAGGCGTTACGAGATGAGTTTGGTAAACGCACCGTTCAGGAAGTAGTTGCCGGTGAACGTGATGAAATTCTTAAGATTGTGACATCAACGTCAGAACAATTAAAAGAAAGTTACGGTATTGAAATAGTTGATGTTAGAACCAAGCGTATCGATCTGCCCGATGAAGTTAGTGAAGATGTATACAAACGTATGCGTTCTGATCGAGTTCGTGTGGCTGAAGAACTCCGTGCACAAGGTAAAGAAGCTGCAGAAAGAATTCAGGCTGTAACAGACAGAGATCGTGAGGTCATTCTGGCTAAAGCTTATCGAGATGCTGAAATAAATCGTGGTGAAGGTGATGCTCAGGCAACTGAAATCTATGCCGCTGCTTATGGTAAAGATAGAGAGTTCTATTCTTTCTATCGTAGTCTGGATGCCTATAAGAGCAGTTTCAACAGCAATGATATTTTGCTGCTTGATCCTAAATCAGATTTCTTTAAATACTTTAACAATCCAAAAGGCAATTAGTTTAGGTATAAAACCAGTGAGTCACACGGCTCACTGGTTTTGTCTCGTTAAAATGATAATGGTGAAGCTGGTTGCTCGATATTAATTTTTCAGATCTTTTAACTGCGATAGCACTGGTTTTTGTAATAGAAGGTTTAACGCCATTTATAAATCCTGATGCTATTCGAAAAGTATTTTTAATGGCATCGCAAATGGATAATCAAACATTACGCTTTTTAGGGTTTACCAGCATGATGGTAGGTCTGATACTTCTCTATGTTGTTAGATAGAATTTTAATTGATAAATAATTTATGACTATTACTAATCGTTGGTTACTTCCCGAAGGTGTTGAAGAGATCTTGCCGGCTAAGGCAATACAACTCGAACAACTGTCTCGAACGATCATTGATCTGCTTACTACTTGGGGATATGAATTCGTTATCCCTCCGATGATTGAATATGTGGAATCTTTGCTTACGGGTACAGGTGAAGATCTTGATTTAAAAACATTCAAGTTAATTGATCAATTAAGTGGCCGCTTGATGGGCATACGTGCAGATATTACACCACAAGTAGCACGTATCGATGCACACATATTAAAACGCGATACACCGACAAGGCTATGCTATCTGGGTTCTGTGTTACACGCGCGTCCGAGTAAATCGGGGGAGACACGTTCACCATTACAAGTTGGTGCAGAACTCTATGGTCACGCAGGTGTTGCCAGTGATATTGAAATTGTTAAGTTAATGTTAGCCACATTAAAACAAGCGGGCATTAATCAAACGTATATCGATCTTGGACATATCGGAATATTCCGTACTTTAAGTTCTCAATCATCATTAACTGCGGAACAACAAGCGGCTGTGTTTGAAGCCTTACAACGTAAAGCGAAAGATGAATTAAAGTCTTTGTATAAGAGTTGGAATGTCACTGATGATTCCAGTAATGCACTACTGGAGTTAGTTAATCTCAATGGCGATGTGTCGGTACTGACGGAAGCTGAAAAATTGTTTAAAACATTATCTCCAGAAGTCGTAAATTATATTGCTGAAGTAAAAACGCTTGCTGATTCTATAAAGGATCAATCGGATGTTGCTATCAATATCGATTTAGCAGAATTACGTGGCTATCACTATCACACGGGAATGGTCTATACCGCATTTGTTCCCGGTCATGGAGAAGGTATCGCCTTTGGTGGTCGTTACGATGACATAGGCAGCGCTTTTGGTCGTGCCAGACCGGCAACGGGTTTTAGTACTGATGTGAAGTCTTTATTAAACCTTCAAAGTACTGAAGAGAATAATGTAAAAGGAATTTTTGCACCTGTATCAGACGATGCTTCATTACAGAAAAAAATTAATGAACTACGTGCTTTAGGAGAAATCGTTGTGCAAGAGCTACAGGGTCAACAAGCAACGGCAAATGAAATGAATTGTGACCAACAACTCGCGCAAGAAAAAGGTGAGTGGGTTATTAAAAAGATTAATTAATTTATAAGATATAAAACATGGGTAAAAATATAATAATACTGGGCACTCAATGGGGTGACGAAGGTAAAGGTAAGATAGTAGATTTATTAACGGAGGCTGCGTCAGCCGTTGTGCGTTTTCAAGGCGGACATAATGCTGGTCATACCGTCATTATTGAAGGTAAAAAAACTGTTCTTCATTTAATTCCATCAGGTGTTTTACACGAAGGTGTTGAATGCATTATTGGTAATGGTGTGGTCTTAAGTCCGCATGCCTTAATGGAAGAAATTAATATGCTGGAAGAAAGTGGTGTTTCAGCACGTAAGTTCATAAAAATTTCTGAAGCCTGCACATTAATATTGCCATATCACATAGCACTTGATCAGGCGCGTGAAATAGCCAAAGGTAAAGCAGCTATAGGTACCACAGGCAGAGGCATTGGCCCTGCTTATGAAGATAAGGTTGCTCGTCGCGCACTACGTGTCGGCGATCTTATGAATGATGAACTTCTTTCTAACAAACTAAAAGAAGTTCTGGAATATCATAACTTCATGCTCACCAATTATTACAAATGTGATGCGATTGATTATCAGGAAGCGTTAGATGATATAAGAAAATTATCTGAAGATATCATTCCGATGATTGCTGATACCGGTAGTCTTCTTAATGAACTTCATACTACTGGCAAAAATATTATGTTCGAAGGTGCGCAAGGAACATGGTTGGATATTGATCATGGTACTTATCCTTTTGTAACTTCATCTAATACAACAGCAGGTGGTGCATCGACTGGAACAGGTTTCGGCCCTTGTAATTTTGATTACATATTAGGTATAACCAAAGCGTATACAACACGTGTTGGTTCTGGACCTTTCCCAACAGAATTATTTGATGATACTGGTGAATACCTTGCCAAAGCAGGTCATGAATTTGGTGCAACAACAGGACGGGCAAGACGTTGCGGTTGGTTTGATGCTGTATCACTTAGACGTTCAGCACAGATTAATAGCTTAACCGGTTTATGTATTACTAAACTAGATGTTTTAGACGAACTCGAAACGATTAAAATTTGTACTGGCTATGAAATTGATGGCAAGACAGTTGATATTCCACCGATAGGCGCAGAAGAGTTTGCTAAATGTAAACCTATCTACGAAGAACACCCGGGATGGCAATCGAAGACTGTAGGTGCGACGAGCTATGATGACTTGCCAAAGAAGGCAGTAGATTATTTAAATCGTCTTTCTGAAGTAGTCGGGGTTCCTATTGATATTATTTCAACGGGTCCTGATCGTGCGGAAACAATAGTATTAAATAATCCGTTTGGATAGATATTAAGAAATTATTTATTTAGTTCTTTTAAGTCTTCCAGTTCCATTAATAAACGGTACTTGTCGTTCTTAGCGATTTCTGTCCAATGTTTATTTTCTAATGCGCCAACCATGGCATATAGGAGATTCAAGCTGGGTTTCATAATAGATTGATTGTTTAGTTTCAAGTAGGCATTAACAGCACCGATTTTTTCTAAATCTTCTTTGTTGAAGATACCTATGGCATTCAAACATTGTTCTGATTTTGGCCCTAGACCTTTTAGCTTTCTTATTTCCATTTTATTTTCTTAGATGTTCAAACACACCATAATTCCAGTTTCTAATGGCTATAACTGCAGTGGTACCTGTACGTTCCTCCAGAGATAAGTTTGCATCACTATCATTCAATTCATTAAATTCCCTCACAAGCTTTTCCATTTTTTTTTGAAACACTATATTCGAACTATTAGCTAACATGCCATTAACAACAAATAGTCTTTCGTTAGAATTGTTAAATCGACTGCTAAAAAATTCTTTTTCAACTTTTGATTGAAAGAATTTTTGTATTGAACCGTTTCTTCTCCAGGAAAAATTAGAAGCGACCAGTAGTTTGATTCTATTCTTTGGTAGCAAATCAATAATTTTCAATTTATCCAATTTACATAGATATTGAATAGCTTCTGTTTCTGATATTTTGTATCGTTCTGAAATCTCATCCAGCGTCCATCGATTTAAAACACATACGGTGACCAGTAACAAGGTCAGATCATTAACAATCTCTTTTTCCTGCTCATCACTAAGTTGGCTGATATTGGCTTCATCTTCTTTCATTAATGTTAATAAATCAGACAGTTCCAGTTCCATACACTGACATAGCTGTTCCAGTCGATTCAGGGTAAAGTTCTTCTCTGAAAACATACGCTTAATACTGGCCTCGGACATATCAATCTTCTTGGCGATATCAGCGTAAGTTAGGCCATGAGCCTTAAGAGCTTTTTTCAGGGTATTTATCAGATGTAGTGTTTGTGCCATAGTGATCACATTAAGTATTAATAGTTAATACGAATAGAACATATAAATAACACAATTACATTATTAGTTGTTAATTACTAAACTAATAGCTAGTTTACAAGGAAATCTTTCAAGAGTAGTAAGAGGAGTTGTCATTAATGGCATATTTATTCAAGTTTAAAGGCTTTATTCCATTTATCGTTATGGTTTTCTTAAATGCCTTTGTCGATCTTGGCCATAAGATCATTATTCAAAATACGGTGTTCAAGGTTTACGACGGTACAGAACAGATTGTTCTAACCGCAATTGTAAATGGTCTCATTCTACTTCCTTTCATTATGTTGCTTTCTCCTGCGGGTTATTGCGCAGATAAATTTCCGAAAAACAAAGTGATGCGTATCAGTGCCTGGCTTGCTGTCGGCATCACGCTTTGTATTACTTTATTTTATTACCTGGGATGGTTTTGGCCGGCTTTTGCCATGACATTTTTGTTGGCATTACAAAGTGCATTTTATTCGCCAGCTAAATACGGCTATATCAAAGAATTGGTTGGTAAGGATAATTTGGCAGGTGCCAATGGCGTGGTTCAAGCGGCGACAACCATTGCTATTTTGGCGGGTATTTTCGCCTTTTCAATTCTGTTCGAATCTCTTCTTGCTGATGTAAGTTTTACTGATACTTCTTTGTTATTGGAAAGTATCGCGCCAATAGGTTGGGCGTTAGTTGCATTTAGTATTGTTGAATTATGTTTTGCCTATGGCTTGCCAGCAAAACAGAAAGTTGATGATACGATGAATTTTGATTGGAAAATATATACCAGCGGTTCCTATTTAAAATCAAATCTCCGATCTGTTACTGATCGCGAAGTAATCTTTTTGTCTGTCATTGGTTTGTCTATATTTTGGTCTCTGTCTCAAGTCATGTTGTCATCATTTCCGGCATACGCGAAAGAATCCATGGGCATTATGAATACCATAATTATTCAAGGTACCTTAGCTTGTGCTGGCTTAGGCATCATGATGGGTTCGATTATCGCTGGCCGTATTTCAAAAACACATATTGAAACAGGAATGATACCTATAGGTTCAATAGGTATTGCTGTTTGTTTATTAGCGTTACCAATGGTTCAAAATATTTATTTTCAAATGGTGAACTTCTTTGCATGGGGTGTATTCGGTGGCTTGTTACTTATTCCACTTAACGCCTTGATTCAGTTTCATTCTGAAGAAGATGAAGTAGGCCGCGTTCTGGCTGGTAATAACTTCATACAAAACATCTTCATGATAAGTTTCCTCGGATTGACTGTTATTTTTGCATTAATGGGTATGGGTAGTATTGGGCTTTTTAATATTCTATTTGTCGTTGCCGTCGTCGGTACAATTTATACAATTTATAAATTACCGCAGTCATTAGTTCGCTTTATTATTGGTTACATTATCGGTCATCGTTATCGCCTTGAAGTATTGGGATTAAAAAACATACCAGAGACCGGTGGCGTGTTGATGTTAGGTAATCATATTAGTTGGATAGATTGGGGCATCATTCAAATGGCTTCGCCGCGTCCAATACGTTTCGTTATGATCCGTAATATTTACGAACGCTGGTATTTAAAATGGTTTCTCGATATTTTTAATGTGATTCCTATATCAACCGGGGCAAGTCGCTCAGCACTTCAAGAAATCAGTGATAGTTTGAATAAAGGTGATGTGGTTTGTTTATTTCCGGAAGGTACTATCAGTCGTACAGGTCAGTTAGCCGAATTCCAACGTGGTTATGAAAAAGCCGCGGAAGATACCAATGCCGTCATCTTGCCTTTTTATCTACGCGGTTTATGGGGAAGCTGGTTTTCGCGTTCCAGTGAAAAATTAAAGAATTTGCGCAGTAGTGGTATTCGACATGATATCAGTGTTGCCTTTGGTGAAAAATTACCGATAGATACGACACCGGAAACGTTAAAGAAACGTATCTGTGATTTGTCTATCGATTCATGGGAACACTACACCGCTAATTTACCGACCATAGGCTCAGCATTTATCGATACAGCAAAATGCAATGGTGATGAATTATCTGTTGCCGACTCAATTGCAGGCTCATTAAATAATAATAAGTTCTTAACCAGTGTGATTTGCTTTTCTCGTTTAATCAAAAAACATTCGCCGGAACAAAATATAGGTTTGTTATTACCAACAAGTAGTGCCGGTTGTATTGCTAATATGGCGACGATTATTCGTGGCAAGACAGTAGTGAATTTAAACTTTACGTCGAGTCGTGAAGCACTGCAGGCGTCAGTGACTAAAGCAGGTGTTAAATCGATCTATACTTCTAGAAAGTTCATGGAGAAGTTGGTAAAGAAAGGCATCGATCTTAACGATGCTTTTCCTGACAGTAAGTTTTTCTACATGGAAGATTTGAAAGAAGACATCAGTAAGGCAACAAGCTTACGTACATTGTTAACGGTTCTGATTTCACCGGCATGTTTATTGAAATTGTTGTATTGTAAAAGAGAGGATATTAATTCACCTGCGGCAATATTATTTTCCAGCGGTAGTGAAGGCACACCGAAAGGTATCATGCTTAGTCATCGTAATATCATGGCGAACCTGAAACAGATTTCAGATATGTTAAATACGCAAGATACCGATGTTATCATGGCAAGTTTACCTTTGTTTCATGCCATAGGCTTAACGGCAACAACATTTATGCCATTGGTTGAAGGTATTCCGGTAGTTTGTCATCCAGATCCAACCGATGTGGTTAACGTTGCCAAAGCGATAGCTAAATATCGTGCCACGGTTCTTATTGGTACATCCACATTCTTACGACTCTATACAAAGAATCGCCGTATCCATCCACTAATGCTGGAGTCATTGCGTATCGTTATAGCCGGTGCAGAAAGATTAAGGCCTGATGTACGTGAAGCCTTCAAACTTAAATTTAATAAAGATATCTATGAAGGCTATGGCGCAACTGAAACAACACCGGTTGCCAGTGTAAATATTCCTGATGCACTAGATGTTAACTACTGGAAAGTACAACAAGGTAATAAGTTAGGTACCGTTGGTATGCCATTACCCGGCACAAGTTATCGCATAGTCGATCCTGATTCATTAGAAGAATTAACAACAGGTGAAGATGGTCTGATTTTAATTGGCGGTTCACAAGTCATGTTGGGTTACCTAGATGACGAAGAAAAAACCAATGAGGTGATAACCATTATCGATGATACCCGCTGGTATAAAACTGGTGATAAAGGACAATTGGATGAAGATGGCTTCCTAACCATAGTCGATCGTTATTCACGATTCGCCAAACTCGGTGGTGAAATGGTTAGCTTAACGGCAGTGGAAGATGCTGTACGAACTGCACTAGATAAACCGGAGTTGGAACTGGTTGCGATTAATCTGCCTGATGAAAAGAAAGGTGAAAAAATAGCATTAATCATTACCGAAGAAATCCAACTTGAAGAGATTAAAAAAGGAATGCTTGAAGCAAAAGCTAATTCGTTAATGATTCCTTCAGACGTTAAAGTAGTTGATGAAATACCTAAGTTGGGTAGTGGAAAGACAGATTTTAAGATGGCGAAGAAATTGTTGGTTGAGACTTCTTAACATGGAATCAACAAAAGAAAAGATTGGTGTTTTTTTTATTATCTGTTTCGTAATAGTTGTAACTGTTTCTTTTTTGATAGTGCCCCCGATCACTCAAGATATCATGTATCATCAATTTTCTGATAAGGATACTGTTTTTGGAATTCCAAACGCATTAAATGTTTTATCTAATATTTTCTTTTTGGCAGTCGGATGCTTAGGTCTTGTTAGCATATTAAAAAATAGAGATCTAAATATACTATATGAAAATAAATATGCGTATATAACACTCTTCTTAGGTGCAGCATTAGTTTCATTTGGTTCAGGTTATTATCATTTATATCCTAGTAACGACACTTTAGTTTGGGATCGACTCCCAATGACGATTGTATTTATGGGCTTGCTTTCTATCATTATAAGTGAATTTTTTTCTATAAAATTCGGTAAGGTTTTTTTGTTGCCGTTGCTATTAATTGGGCTTTCATCTGTTATATATTGGGATGTAACGGAAATGAATGGAAAAGGGGACCTCCGTCCTTATATTATCGTTCAGTTTTTTCCTATAGCGGCAATTCCCATAGTACTATGTATGTTCACTTCAGTATTTGAAAAGGTAGATCATTATTGGTGGTTATTAGCTACTTATATACTTGCAAAATTATTCGAACACTATGATTTTATTTTGCACGATATTATGGTAGTTATTAGTGGACACTCATTAAAGCATATTTTTGCAGCGATTGGTCTCCTTATACTAATTAAGGGCTATCAGGCAAAAGAAGATCTATCTAACAATATAAAGCAAAATACTACTAAAATGCTCGATAATGATTAATTTCATTATTCTGGTAAGTCAGCTTATGGACGATAGAGACTTAATATTATTTGTAATAAAGAATGGTGCCCAGAAGAGGACTTGAACCTCCACAGGATTACTCCTACTAGCACCTGAAGCTAGCGCGTCTACCAATTCCGCCACCTGGGCATGTGTTATAGTATAGGAACTAAAGAACGGCGGACTTTAACTATCCGCCTGAATATTGTCAATCCGTTGAATAACGATGTCAAAGAATACAAAAAAGAAATCTAAATATAATCCAAAAGCAAAGTCAGAATCCTCCTCAAAGAGAAAATTCGATTTGCCTGAACGCGAAGCCATTATGGAGGTTTTACGTGAAGCAGGGCGGCCGCTTGCGCGTAAGGATTTAGCAGAAGCTTTTATTATTCGTGATCCTGAGATTCGACGTGCTTTAGGTCACCGTTTAAAAGCGATGACGCGTGATGGTCAATTAATTCGTAATCGCCGAGGTAGTTACGGTTTAATTGAAAAAATGGATTTGATTAAAGGTCGAGTCATTGGTCATCCAGATGGATATGGTTTTGTAGTACCCGATGAAGGTGGTAAAGATTTGTTTTTATCCGCACGACAAATGCGAACCATACTAAATGGTGATCGAGTTCTGGTTCGTCAGGTGAGTGTTGATAAACGTGGTAAACGAGAAGGTTCGCTGGTCGAAGTATTAGAACGAGCTAATCATCAATTGGTAGGACGTTATCTCGAAGATAAAGGAGTTGCTTATGTTATTCCTGACAATAAACGTATTAGTCAGAATTTATTAATACCTCCCAATAAAAAGAATAAAGCTAAATATGGACAATATGTTGTTGTCGAGATTATTCATCAGCCGGAAAAACACCGTCAAGCTATCGGTAAGATTTTAAGTATTATTGGTGATGATCTTGAAGGTAGCATGGCGGTTGACCTTGCTATGCGTAGTTATGAACTTCCGTTTGAATGGCCTGATGCAGTTGAAAAAGAGATTGAAGGTTTAAACAATAAAATCGTATTGGATGACCTTGATAATAGAAAAGATATTCGTGAACTTCCTTTAGTTACTATCGATGGTGCAGATGCACGTGATTTTGATGATGCCGTATATTGTGAGAAAGAAGGTAATGGCTGGAAATTATTAGTTGCGATTGCGGATGTATCTCATTATGTAAAGAAACAAAATTCGCTGGACGATGAAGCACGTTTGCGTGGCACCTCTGTTTATTTTCCTGATCGTGTTATTCCGATGTTGCCGGAAATATTATCTAATGGTTTATGTTCTCTTAAACCTGACGTTGAACGTTATAGTCTTGTTTGCGAGTTAAATCTTGATGCCAAGGGAAAAGTGAAACGCACTACTTTTTTCAAAGGTCTTATTAAATCGTCTGCACGACTGACTTATGATGAGATGCAATCGATTGTCGTTGATAAAGATGATGATGCCAGAAATAAACGTGGTGAATTAGTTACACACTTAGATGATTTGTTTCAACTGTATCAACTCTTACATGCAGAACGTAAGAAAAATGGACTGATTGACTTTTCTTCAATGGAATCACGTTTTGAGTTTGATGATGAAGGAAATATAGCGGCGATACATCAGGTAGATAGAAATGAAGCGCATCGCTTGATCGAAGAAATGATGTTGGCAGCTAATGTTGCTGCGGGTGAATTTCTGCAAGAAAATGACATTTTTTGTATGTATCGTATTCATGAAACACCTAAAGTTGAGAAACTTGAAAATGTACGAACATTACTATCTCAGCTAGGTTTATCTCTAGGCGGTGGAGAAGAACCTACCTCTAAAGACTATGCAGTATTAATGAAAGTGATTCGCGAACGCGAAGATACAGAAATGTTGGAAACTATTTTATTAAGAAGTATGCCGTTGGCTGCATATAGTATCGTTAACGAAGGTCACTTTGGTTTAGGCTTTGCAACCTATGCGCATTTTACTTCACCGATAAGACGTTATCCAGATTTGATGGTACATCGAGCCATTGAACATATTACTAATGGTAATACTTCAGAAACATTTCAATATTCGCTGCAAGAGATGCTTGAGTTAGCTGAGCATTGTTCGATGACAGAGCGGCGCGCAGAAGAAGCCTCACGTGATGCCGTACAGCGTCTTAAGTGTGCCTTTATGAAAGACAAGGTCGGCGAAGTATTTGAAGGTATGGTGAGTTCGGTAACCGCGTTTGGTTTGTTTGTTGTATTGGATGACATACATATCGAAGGTTTGATTCATATTAGTAACTTGCCGGTGGATTATTATCATCATGATGCAATTACACATACCTTACGTGGCGAGCGTGGTGGTACAGTATTTAAATTGGGTCAACGATTAAAAGTGTTATTAACAAGAGTTGATTTGGACGAACGTAAAATAGATTTTGAACTACAAGAAGAAGAATAATAGGTATTTAATTTAAATGGCTAGAAGAACAGAACAAATTTTTGGATTACACGCAGTTAATCAGATATTAGAAACATCACCGGATAGGATCCTTAGTGTTTGGATACAAGAAGCGATTAACTCTGAATCTGTAAAAGTAATTCATCAGCAAGTGAATACTTTAGGCGCGTCAGTTCAAGTTGTGCCGCGTGCGACGCTGAGCAGGATGACTAAGAACCAGAATCATCAGGGTGTGATTATTGAAATCAAACCGGCGAAGAAAAAAACTGATGATGATCTTGGTGGGATACTCGAACTGAACAAGGACAACAATCCTTTATATCTCATTCTTGATTCAGTACAAGATCCGCATAATTTAGGTGCTTGTATTCGTACGGCAGATGCAGCGGGTGTGACGGCTATTATTATTCCCAAAGATCGTTCTGCAAGTATTAATGAGACAGTAAGAAAAGTGGCTAGCGGCGCGGTAGAGAATGTGACGGTACTTTCAGTTGTGAATTTGGTACGTGTAGTAAAGAAAATGAAAGAAGCCGGAATCTGGGTCGTCGGTACGGCTGGCGGCGCGGAGCAGTCTATATATGATATGAATATGAACGTCCCGACGGCTATTATTATGGGCGGTGAAGGCAAAGGTATGCGCGAGTCGATATTAAAAGAGTGTGATTATGTCGCTTCATTGCCGATATTGGGCAAAATCGAGAGTTTAAATGTCTCCGTTGCTACAGGCGTTGTTTTATATGAGGTTATTCGCCAAAGAGGTGCTAAATAGTCTTATTTTTCGCAAAGTTTCGTCGAAAAGCTGTCTTTACCTCAGTTTCAGGACTATTTTTTCGGTTTTAGTCACAAGACACATTGCAGACAGCTAGCCAATCCATTAGAATCGCGCCGACTTTGTCCTTGCCTCACTCTGAAATACGTGGAGGCTTTAACCTAGAGGAATTATAATGCGACATTATGAAATTATATTTCTGGTGCATCCTGACCAGAGTGAACAAGTACCTGCGATGATCGATCGCTATAAAGAGATGGTTACCAGCAATAGCGGAACTATCCATCGTCTTGAAGACTGGGGCCGTCGAGTTCTAGCCTACCCAATAAACAAAATCCATAAAGCACATTATGTTCTTATGAACGTTGAATGTGATGCTGATTCTTTGAAACAACTATCTGAAGCATTTCGTTTTAATGATGCTGTTATTCGTAACTTAGTTGTCAAAAAAGACGAAGCTGTTACTGGTGATTCTCCATTGATTAAGATCAAGGAAGAAGAAAGCAAATCAGCACCAGCTCCTAGAGTTGCTGCAGAAGCTAAGCCTGCTGCAGAAGCTAAACCTGCAGAAGAAGCTAAACCTGCTGCAGAAGCTAAGCCTGCAGAAGAAGCTAAACCAGAACCTGTTGTTGCGGAAGCTGCTGCAGAAGAACCTGCCCAAGAAACTGACAAGGAATCAGATGAAAAATCTGAAGCTCCTGCAACTGAAGAATAAGAGGGGATTATCAAATGGCTCGTTATTTCAAACGTAAAAGATTTTGTCGCTTCACCGCAGACGGTGTAATTGAAATTGATTATAAAGATATCAATACACTAAAGAATTATGTTTCTGAATCAGGAAAGATTGTACCTAGCCGTATTTCAGGAACCAATGCTCGTTATCAACGTCAGTTATCAACTGCAATCAAGCGTGCGCGCTACCTTGCATTGATTCCTTACTGTGATGCGCATTAATCTGTAAGAAATATTAGGAAATATGTTCATCTGTTTAGATGAACTTAGAAAGGTCAGAAGTAGTGTGTTCTGGCTTATCAATAACACATGATAGGCAACTTTATACTGAGTGGCAGAGTTCAGGCCATAGTAGTGACAACATTGAGTGCGTTGGTTTCGGTGTTGATGCTACCGTTTGCTTATCTGATTAGCGGTTCAGTACTTGGCTTAATTACCCTGAGAAAAGGGGCTGCTATAGGTCTGCAAACGTTAGTTCTAAGTTTATTATTGCTGCAAGTATTTTTTGTGGTTGCGAGTTTACCGCCGCAATTCGGTATCGCTTATGCGATGGTGATTTGGTTGCCAGTTTGGTTTGCCTCTGCAGTATTGCGATTAAGTGAGCAGCAAGGTTTATTACTCAGTGCGGTTGCTTTACTTGTTATTTCGCTGATTGCTGCAGCCTACATTACGATTGATGATGTAGCTCACTGGTGGCAACAGTGGTTTGATCTGATGCTTGCAGAAGCGGCACCGCCTGAGCGACTTGAGCAATATCAAGAGTTAATGAAAGCCGGTGCGCCGATGGTTAATTCCATGATGGCAATAGCTTTGATGTTGAATATTCTCATAGCTGTATTTTGTGCCAGATGGTGGCAATCCCGATTATTTAATCTGGGTGCGTTCCGAAAAGAATTTTATGCTCTGCATTTACCGCCAGTAATATTGCCAGTAAGTGGGATTATGATACTGTTGGTTTTCACGCTTGGTGAACAATGGCAGGCGATGTTCAGGGATATCACGGTTATTTTGATGTTCATGTATTTGATACAGGGCATCTCTTCAGTACATCGAAATGTTGATAAATTGAAGCTATCAACAGCCTGGATAGGTGCGATGTACTGTTTATTAGTATTAATACCGCAAATGGGGTTGTTAATAGCCTGTTTGGGAATGACGGACGTTTATATTAGTTGGCGTAGAAAGAAAATTGGCTCAGAAAACGAATTGTGAAACGAGCCAATAAATTAAAGAATCAAATAAAGAATCTGTTATCATAAATTGTATTGAATTGAGGTAGTCTGATGGAAATTATCTTGCTTGAAAAAGTGCATAAACTCGGAGCTTTAGGTGACCGAGTCAACGTTAAGCCTGGTTTTGGTAGAAACTACCTTATCCCTAGTGGAAAAGCAGTTTCAGCTACAGTTGACAACATTGCCAAGTTTGATGCTCGTAGAACTGAGCTGGAAAAACAGCAAAAAGTACTGTCTGATACAGCGGCAGCACGCGCTGAAAAGTTAAATGCGGTTACTGTTTCTATCGCACGCAAAGCTGGCGAAGAAGGCAAATTGTTTGGTTCAGTTGGAACGGCCGATATAGCAGACGCTGTAACAGCATCTGGTGTCGAACTAACGAAACAAGAAATTAGATTACCTGAAGGACCTATTCGCAGTCTTGGTGAAATTGAACTAGTTGTTCAACTTCATGCCGATGTAACTGCGACTATTAAGGTAAATGTTGTTGCGGAAGAAGAAGAGTCATAATTTTCCGAACACCGGTAACAGCGTTAAATATTAATTCTTCTGGATAGCCTGCCACAAGGTGGGCTATCTGTTTTATATTAGATTTATTCTTATCTAAGGGTATGGTCTAGGAGAGCTTAATGCAGGAACCGGGACAAACACCTTTCTCACAAGATGCTGAAGTTGCAGCATTAAAAGTACCACCTCATTCTATTGAAGCCGAACAGGCTGTGCTTGGCGGAGCCTTTCTCGATAAAGAAGCTTGGGATAAGGTTGTCGAACGAGTTCGACAAGAAGATTTCTACCGTAAAGACCACCGCATTATTTTCCGTGCAATTAGCGAACTTAGCGAAGATGGGCAACCTTACGATATCGTTACTGTTGCTGAATGGCTGGAAAATCACCAATTGCTTGATGAAGCAGGCGGCATGCGCAATCTTGCTGCGCTGGCCGAAAATACACCTAGCGCAAGTAATATCAGTGCCTATGCTGATATTGTCCGTAAACGTTCAATTCTAAGACAATTAATTACTGCGACAACGGATATCAACGATACCGTTTTCAATCCACAAGGGCGTACTAGCGAGCAGATTCTGGAGTACGCAGAGCAAACCGTATTCGAAATCGCCGAAAGAGAAAATCAAGGCAGAAAAAGTTATCTTGGTATTAAGGAATACTTAAAAGGCGCTCTGGAAAGAATCGATGAGCTCTTTCATAAAGATAGTCCGATCACCGGTATTGCCACAGGTTATGATGATCTGGATATGAAGACAGCGGGTTTTCAACGTTCTGATTTGATTATAGTAGCCGGAAGACCATCGATGGGTAAGACCTCCTTCGCTATTAATGTTGCCGAGCATGCTGCAATCAAAGGAAAACATAGTGTTGCGGTTTTTAGTATGGAAATGCCGGGTGAACAGTTGGCAATGAGAATGATGTCTTCATTAGGTCGAATTGATCAAAATAAAATTCGTACCGGTAAGCTCAGTGATGAAGATTGGCCAAGGCTAACTTCGGCTGTCAGTATTTTACAAGAAGCTAAAATGTTCATTGATGATACGCCAGCATTGACACCACAAGAATTGCGAGCGCGTTGTCGTCGAATCTCGCGTGAGCATGGACTCGATATGGTTGTTGTCGATTATTTACAATTGATGCAGGTTGCCGGAACGAAAGAAAACCGTGCAACAGAAATTTCAGAAATTTCACGTTCCTTAAAGGCAATGGCAAAAGAACTTAGTGTTCCTGTTATTGCTTTGTCGCAGTTGAATCGTAGTCTGGAATCACGAACTGATAGACGACCAATAATGTCTGACCTTCGTGAGTCTGGCGCTATCGAACAAGATGCGGATGTCATACTCTTTATTTATCGTGATGAAGTTTATGATGAAGATAGTGTTGATAAGGGCGTAGCAGAAATCATTATTGGTAAACAACGTAATGGACCGATAGGAAAAATTAAATTGGCATTTCGTGGTCAATACACACGATTTGAAAACCTTGCTGATGATTATATTCACCCATCAGCACCTGGGTTTTCTGAATGACACGACCATCTCGGGTAGTAATAGACAAACAAGCACTGCAACACAATCTTCAACGCGTTAGGGAGCTTGCTCCAAAATCTAAAATTATGGCGATTGTTAAAGCTGATGCTTATGGTCACGGTTTGATTCGAGTCGCACAAACACTGCATGATGCCGATGCCTTTGGCGTAGCTTGCCTTGAAGAAGCGGAACAACTAAGAGCCGCTTCAATAAAAAATCCTATCGTATTACTTGAAGGTCCACATAAAGCGAATGATTTATCGCGTATAGTTGAACTTCAATTAGATATCGTCATTCATAATGAATCGCAATTACAAATACTTGAACAAGCAAACTTAGATGAACCACTACAAGTCTGGTTAAAGATTGATACCGGTATGCATCGACTCGGTTTCCCTGTTGATAAAGTTAATGAAGCATTAGAACGTTTGTCAAATTGTTCGAATGTAAAACCTGCGCCGAAATTGATGACTCACTTTGCAGTAGCTAACGATAAAAATAATCCTTTAACGCAACAGCAGTTAGAATTATTTAATCAGCTTAGTAAGAATTCAGAGGCTGAAAAAACAATTTCTAATTCTGCAGCAATAATAAATTATCCAGAAACTCACGTTGATTGGATACGACCAGGCTTAATGCTTTATGGTGTTTCTCCTATGAAAGAAGGTCGTGCCGATGAACACGGATTGAAACCTGTAATGACGTTAGAGTCAGAACTAATTTCAATTCAACAATTATCAAAAAATGACACTGTAGGTTATGGCGCAACATGGAAGTGTCCAGAAGATATGCCAGTCGGTGTTATTGCTGCTGGATACGGAGATGGTTTTCCTAGACATGCAAAATCAGGCACGCCTATTTTAGTTAATGATGTTCGTTGTTCATTAATTGGACGTGCTTCTATGGATATGTTGACAGTAGACTTACGCAACCAACCTGAAGCCAGAATAGGGGACAGAGTTGTGTTGTGGGGTGAATCATTGCCCATCGAAGAGATTGCTCAATATGCAGAGACTATTCCTTATGAATTGATGTGTGGTGTGCATAAAAGACTGGAATTTTTTGAGCAAGATTAATGGCAAAAGCAAAACTTTTATACCAATGCAATGAATGCGGCGGTGAGACGCCTAAATGGGTAGGGCAATGTCCCGACTGCATGGCATGGAACACACTCGAAGAAATAGTCGTTGAAAGAAAATCATCAGCGAATACCGATCGCTTTCATGAACACCTGGCAGGTCCTGTTGAAGTTTGTTCATTAGGTTCAGTTGATACCAGCGAAACACCACGACAACAAACTGGTTTAGCAGAGCTTGATAGAGTGATGGGTGGTGGACTTGTTACTGGTTCGGTTACTTTGATAGGTGGCGATCCGGGTATTGGCAAATCAACTTTATTACTGCAAACATTATCCAGTCTCGATAGTGCTTCAGGTGTTCCAAGTTTATATGTCACTGGTGAAGAATCGACACAACAAGTGGGCTTACGTGGTCAACGCTTAGGTTTACCTTTAGATGCTCTACGAATACTAACCGAGAATCACCTTGAACGAATACTTAGTGTCGCCAATAAAGAAAAAGCAAAAATCATTGTTATTGATTCAATACAAACAGTTTACAGTGATGTTTTGCAATCAGCTCCCGGTTCGGTTGCTCAAGTAAGAGAATGTGCTGCACAACTTGTACGCTTTGCTAAACAAACAAACACTTCATTATTCTTAATCGGGCATGTTACTAAAGAAGGTGCCTTAGCGGGCCCTAGAGTTTTGGAACATATGGTTGATACTGTACTTTATTTTGAAGGGGATAGCAGCAGTCGCTATCGTGTTGTGCGTGCGGTTAAAAATAGATATGGCGCGGTTAATGAACTTGGTATTTTTGCCATGACCGAAAAAGGATTGAAAGAAGTCTCTAATCCTTCTGCGATATTTTTATCACGCCATGATGATCAAGTGTCAGGTAGTTCCATTATGGTAACCAGAGAAGGCACGCGGCCGATGTTAGTTGAAGTTCAAGCTTTGGTTGATCAATCACAATTAGGAAACCCAAGACGTGTTGCTGTTGGTTTAGAACAAAATCGATTAGCCATGCTATTAGCCGTACTGCATCGACATGCTGGGATCTCTATGAGCGATCAGGATGTGTTTATTAATGTCGTTGGTGGTATGCGTATTTCAGAAACAGCTTCCGATTTACCTTTGTTATTAGCAATCGTCTCAAGTTTTAAAGATAGACCCTTACCAAACGATATGATTATGTTTGGAGAGATAGGACTATCGGGTGAAATTCGCCCTATTCAGAATGGAATAGAAAGGTTAAATGAAGCGGTAAAGCATGGTTTTAAACAAGCTCTTGTTCCGAAGGCAAATAGTCCTAAAGGCGGCTTACCCAATCTGGATATTCAAACGGTAACGCATATATCACAAGTGATGGAAAAAGTAGGTTTGTGATTTTAGTCGTAATTTAGTCTGACAGCATATTTAATATTTCGCGTTCAAGTAACTCTTCATCACCAAGGTTTAATTCAACTAGTCTTTTTAACGAAGTGACACTATCAAGATCAATGTGTTCACAATGGAAACCGATATGATCTTCTTCTGTATGGGCTAATGTAACGTCCATATCGATTTCAACATCACTGTTATCTAATTTAATCGCTAGTTTGAATTCGCCATCATTTTCCTGTTGCCAATCATCGGGTCTAACAACTAATGCGCCTTTTAATGAAATATCTAACAGTTTTGATGTCCATTGTTCGTTGCCTTTATTCAATATCACCGGTGCATCAAAGGCGATACGACTGAATAGGCGTTTTTCTGAACTGATTTCGTGAAGACTCATCATTGTCTCCTGTTTATGTGCAAAGTTAAATGCAAAAATCAGACCCGATTTTATCTATATGTGACTAATCTTCTGGAGTCTCTAAACTTACCTCAAGGCATTTTAGGCGTGCCATTTTGACTGAATTTTTAGAGACTTGTGTGATCTCAACTAAATAATTATCGATTTTTAAAGTGGTTCCTGCTTCAGGTATATATTCCAGGCGTTCTAGCAAAAGTCCGTTTAATGTTTTCGGGCCTTCTGCCGGCAGTTCCCATTTTAATTGGCGATTTATTTCACGTAGGTGAACGGAACAATCAATCAAATAATAATTGTCGTCTTGTTCTTGAATATCCAGGTTATAGGCTTGCATGTCGGTCGTGAATTCACCAACGATTTCTTCGAGTATATCTTCTATCGTTACCAATCCTTGAATGACACCATACTCATCGACAACGATGCCAAAACGACGTTTGTATTGTTGAAAGTTCATCATTTGCGTATGTAGCGGTGTACCCTTAGGCACAAAATAACACTCCATCATGATACCTTTGAGCGTTTCTTTGGTTAGCTCGTTCTTATCGTTCAAAATACGTGTCATACGTCGAAGATGAAGAACACCAATCATATTATCAGCATTAGATTCATAAACAGGTAAACGTGTATGTTGAGAATGACTGATCTGATCGATAATTTCGTTAATAGGGTCATCGAGGTTAATAGCAGCAACTTCATTACGAGGAACCATGATGTCATCAACAGTCACATTTTCAAGTTCGAGGATATTAATCAACATACCTTGGTGGCGTTTAGGGATCAGCGTTCCTGCTTCATGCACTATGGTTCTTAACTCTTCACGAGACAGGGGAATGTCTTCCTGTTCTTTGAGATTCAAACCAATTAATGACAATAAGCTATTTGAAATGCCATTGATAAGCCAAACTGCCGGATAAGCGAATTTCATTAAAGGTGCGAGTATATAACTGGCAGGGAAGGCAATCGTTTCTGGTTTGATGGCGGCTAGAGTCTTCGGCATGACTTCAGCAAAGATAAGAAAAACAGCGAGTAATACAAAAGGCGCAAGAGCAACACCGAGATCGCCCAATAAGCGTATACCAATTAGTGTGGCAATTGATGCGGCAATAAAATTGACCAGATTATTGCCGAGTAAGATCAGTCCGATTAAACGGTCAGGACGTTCCAGTAACTTTTCGGAAACGATGGCACTGCGTTTTCCTTCTTTAACCAAATGACGCAAGCGATAGCGGTTTAACGCAATCATTGCTGTTTCAGAGCTGGAGAAAAAAGCTGAGAATAGGATTAAAACAAATATGGCTCCAAATAGAACCGATATGGGAATATCGTCCAAGAACTAATGACCTCTAATAATGACTTAAAGGTTATTTTGATGGATAACCATAGTTATTCAAGAGATATTCGGAGAATAATTAGCTTTAAACGCGTTGCAGAATAACTTCGAGGACAAATTTAGAGCCGATATAGGCTAGTAATAATGTGGAAAAGCCACCTAGCGTCCAGCGAATAATACGTTTGCCACGCCAACCCGCAGACCATCTTCCCCAGAGTAAAATGCTATAAATTACCCAAGCTAGCATTGATAATACCGTTTTATGGATAAGATGCTGGGCAAATAAGTTATCAATAAACATCATTCCTGATGCCAGACTCAGGCTCAATAGGAAAAAACCAATAACAATAATCTGAATTAACAACTCTTCCATTACCTGTAATGGCGGCAAAGTATTCATGATTTTTGCTGCGCGTTTCGTTTTGATGAGTCTTTCCTGAACAGCAACCATGATTGCCTGCACAGCGCTGATCATCAGTAAGCTATAGGCACAGATGGACAATAAGATGTGGATACGTAAGCCCGTGGACAGAGAATCACTAATAATCCGTTCATCAGGAATAAATAGCTCTAGTAATATCACAAACGCCGCGATGGGAAATAAGAATAACAACAGGTTTTCCAGAGGGCGCGTTAGAGAAATAACTAACACGATCAGTGCTACCAGCCAGCCTATTAGCGAGACTGCGTTAAAAAAGCCGAAATCCAGACCATGAGCCAAAATGATCGATTGATAGAGTAAATGAGCATGTAGGCCCAGGGCAATAGTGCCTAAAATAAGGACGAGAATTCGAGTTTTGCTAAATATCTCCGAAATACCGTAAATTCTAGCTCCTAATACACAGGCAGATATCAGGTACAGTAAAACAGCGATGATGGATTGAATACTCATAGTTTGATGATTGCACATTCTGGCTAGAAACTCACTTTTTAAGTTATGCCCGAATGATATAGAATAGCGCTCGATTTCCACCATATTTAAGACGAATTAATTTCATATGTTTGACGCTTTATCAGATAAATTATCCCGGGTTTTTAAAGATTTACGCGGCCAAGGTCGTTTGACTGAAGAAAATATCAGTGATGGCTTGCGCGAAGTACGCTTGGCTTTGCTGGAAGCTGATGTCGCTTTGCCGGTCGTACGAGATTTTATTCAACACGTTAAAGATCGAGCGCTTGATAAAGAAGTCTTAACCAGTCTTACTCCAGGTCAGGCTTTAATTAAGATCGTTAATGAAGAACTGATTGCGTTAATGGGCGATCATCATGAACCGTTAAATCTCAATACACAGCCTCCTGCAGTTATTCTTCTGGCTGGTTTGCAAGGTGCGGGTAAAACGACAACGGCAGCAAAGCTGGGCCGATACCTAAAAGAAAAACAAAAGAAAAAGGTTGCTGTCGTCAGTTGTGATATCTACCGACCTGCGGCAATAAAGCAATTACAAACCTTGGCCAAAGATAATGATCTGGTCTGGATAGAAAGTAATGAAAATCAAAAAGCGACGGACATTGCTAAAAATGCTTTAGACGTAGCTAGAGTTCAGTTAATCGATGTACTGATTGTCGATAGTGCCGGACGTTTACATATCGATAATGAAATGATGCAGGAAATTCAGTCTGTTCATAAAGTACTCTCACCAGTTGAGACCTTATTCGTTATCGATAGCATGACCGGACAAGATGCGGTTAATGCGGCGGCGGCATTTAATGAGGCCTTACCATTAACCGGTTCTATCCTGACCAAAACCGATGGTGATGCACGTGGTGGTGCAGCGTTAACGGTTAAACATGTTACCGGTAAACCTATTAAGTTTATGGGTACTGGTGAAAAGGCGACTGAATTATCAGCATTTCATCCTGAACGCATAGCCTCGCGCATACTTGGTATGGGTGATGTCCTAAGTTTGATTGAAGAAGTTCAGGAAAAAACAGATCAAAAAGAAGCGGAAAAACTTGCCAAGAAACTTAAGAGTGGCAAAGGTTTTAATCTTGAAGACTTTCGTGAACAGCTAAACCAAATGAGTAATATGGGAGGCATAGCCGGCTTAATGGACAAGTTACCTGGCATGAATCAATTACCTCCCGGTGCAGCATCGCAAGTAAACGATAAAGAGTTTATTAAACTTGGTGCGATTATCGATTCGATGACGCGCAAAGAAAAAATTAAGCCAGACATTATTAATGGTTCACGCAAAAAACGTATCGCCAAAGGATCTGGCACACAGATTCAAGACATTAATAGATTGTTAAAACAATTTAAACAAATGCAAAAGATGATGAAAAAAATGGCCGGTAAAGGCGGTATGGCAAAAATGATGCGAGGTATGGGCGGCATGGGTGGTATGCCTCCCGGCATGCCACCATTCAGACGTTAATATCTACTTACTTTTCAGCTTGAACATCATCACTATTGTTAAGATAGCTATCAGGCTAAAACAAACCAGACTCCATTCAGCGATACTGAAGCTTAGAAATGTCCAGTGAACTTCGGCGCATTCACCAGAACCGCTTAGTATCATTTTCATCGCTTCAGCGAATGGAAAAACATCCATCATATATTCCAGCCCTGGGCCACATTCAGGTACTAGTTCAGGTGGTAAATGTTGTAGCCATACTTGTCTACCAGCGACACCTGCGCCAATTACTGCAGCAATAAGGACTAATGGGCTATATACGAGTCTCATAATGTCTTTAGGATTATGAATCGCAGCAATCAAGGCAATGACTGTAATAGCGATATAGCACATTCGTTGAAATGCACAGAGCGGACAAGGTTCAATTCCCTGAGCATGTTCCAGATAAAGGCCAAAGCCGAGTAATGATGAGCAAACAACGAATAAAGCGAGATAAAATATTCTTGTACAATTCATGGCAGTATATTTTTATAGTTTAGTTATTTTCATATAGTATCCTGTGGACTCGAAAAAATGAAATTTGTTCAATCAAAATGACTCTCAGAATCTTTGAAATAACCTTTCCTATCTTTGCTATTATTTTGGTTGGTCTGCTCTATGCGCGAAAATTCAGACCGGATATGATTTTACCCAATCGTCTGAATATGGATGTATTTATTCCCTGTCTACTTTTCAGTGTTATTTATGAACGTGCAGGCGTTTCAGGTTTATTTGGAAATCTCGCGTTAGCAACCAGTATTGTCGTGCTTTTATCTGGCGTGATTGCATTGATTGTTTCAAGGCTATTTAGCATAAATCCCAAAAGTTTATGCCCTCCAATTATGTTCGCGAATGGCGGCAACCTCGGTATACCGTTAATCGTCTTAAGCTTTGGTGATGTTGCACTAACTGCCGCAGTGATTTGTTTTGTTATAGGTAACTTTTTCCATATTACCGTGGGCAGTTATCTATTAAACAAACACTCGAATATCTTAAAGGTCTTTACTTCGCCAATGATACTGGCTGTTATGTTAGCGATGCTGTTAAGTTTATTTGAAATAACGGTATCGAATACCTTGCTAGAACCAATACGGATGATAGGCGATATCTGTGTGCCACTGATGTTATTTTCTTTAGGCGTACGTTTAGTCGATATGAAGTTATCCGAATGGAAGATAGGAATGTTGGCCGCGATATTAGCTCCCGTTAGTGGCGTGATAATTGTGTTATTAATACTTCCGTTTATCGAGTTAACGAGATTAGAGCAGGGTGCATTGTTTTTATTCGGTGCGTTACCTCCCGCAGTAATGAATTATATGTTTGCCGAACATTATAAACAGGAACCATCAAAAGTAGCGGCGATGGTACTGTTTGGAAATGCATTCAGTGTGGTTTCTATACCAATTGCATTGGTGTATGTGTTGCCGAGGTTTGGGTAACATTTGTCATTCCCGTGAAAACTGGAATCCAGTTAAACAAAAACATCATTGATTTTTTTAACTTTTGTTTTCGCTTGATGGCGTGTCACTTCTTTTTGCGTGGCCAAAGAAAACTAACGAAAAGAAAGGCCGGGTACGATACACCCACATCGGTAACACATTAATACAAGTACAT
>LWDU01035450.1_pt1 | contig 52535 bp, 54 predicted proteins | sample 727161 | NCBI WGS metagenome assembly LWDU01 (sample SAMN04566230, study PRJNA314399) | hydrothermal vent metagenome | isolation source: deep sea hydrothermal plume seawater | place: Mexico: Gulf of California, Guaymas Basin | collected 2004-07-11
CCGGTGTACAACGCTATCGTCTGGCAGGATCGTCGAACCGCAGACTTTTGTGAAACCCTGATCGATGAGGGACTCGAACCCTGGATTACCGGCAAGACCGGGCTTTTGTTAGATCCGTATTTCTCAAGTACCAAATTGAAATGGATCCTCGATCATGTCGATGGCGCGCTGCAAAGAGCGCATGCCGGAGAGTTGCTGTTCGGGACAGTAGATACCTATCTGCTTTGGCGCCTCACAGGTGGCGCTAGCCATAAAACTGATGCGACCAATGCTTCCAGGACCATGTTATTCAACATCCATGAGCAGAAATGGGATGAAGAGATCCTGGCCAGGTTAAATGTGCCGCGATCAATGTTGCCGGAAGTTGAAGACTGTAGTGCAGATTTTGGTCACACAGATCCGGGCCTGTTTGGTGCAGCGATTCCAATACTGGGCATGGCAGGTGACCAGCAGGCGGCATTGATCGGGCAGGGTTGCTTCAAAGAGGGAATGATCAAGAGTACTTATGGGACCGGTTGTTTTGTGATCATGAATACTGGCGGTGAAGCCATCGAGTCAAAAAACAAACTCCTGACAACGGTGGCATACCGTATTAATGGCAAGGTTACCTATGGCCTTGAAGGTAGCATCTTCGTAGCAGGTGCTGCGGTACAGTGGCTCCGCGATGGCCTTAAACTGGTATCCGAGGCAGCAGAAACGGAATCCATTGCCAGGGGTCACCGGGTAAATCATGGTGTTTATCTGGTCCCGGCTTTCACCGGATTGGGTGCACCCTACTGGGACCCCAACGCCAGGGGTGCAATACTCGGCCTGACCCGTGATTCTGGTATTGCCGATATTGTCACTGCGACGCTCCAGTCAGTGTGTTTGCAGCAGGATGGGGCAGTGCCAACGATCCTCAGGGTTGATGGCGGTATGGTCGAGAATAGCTGGCTTACGCAGCATCTTGCAGATGTCCTGCAGTTACCAATAGACAGGCCCCGCGTCATTGAAACGACCGCATTAGGCGTTGCCTATCTGGCGGGGTTAAGAGCGGGCATATTTGCTGAACTGGACGACGTTGCTGCGAAATGGCAGCTGGAACAGCGATTTGAGCCTGTTATGCCGCCAGAGACCGCTGCGGAACTCTATAAGGGATGGCAGCGTGCGGTCGCCAGGGTAAGAAGTTAACAACAGGTTAAAGGCGGTGACAGTACCAGAAGATACCCATCACGGAACTTCTCAAGTAGGCACTAAATCGCTTCAACCAGTTGGCAGACTATGTCGCAGATCTGTTCTGCTTCGTCATCCGTAATCGTCAGGGGTGGCAATAACCGAATCACATTGTCTGCGGCGACATTGATCAGGATCCCTTTCTCAAGGCCTTTTGCCACCAGGTCTCCACAAGGTGAATTCAGCTCGATGCCAATCATCAGGCCCATGCCGCGGATATCTTTTACGCTGTTAAGGTCACCCAGTCGCTGCCTGAATTCACCCATCATGCGATCACCGAGTTCTCCGGCGCGCCTGGCCAGACCTAGTTTTTCGATCTGGTCTACAACGGTAATAGCCACCGCGCAGGAGAGAGGATTACCGCCAAAAGTTGATCCATGGTTGCCTGGGCCAAGTACCTCGGCAGCCTTACCCCGAGCCAGACAGACCCCAATGGGTATCCCGTTGCCAAGGCCTTTTGCGAGCGTCACCACATCCGGTTTGATACCGGATGACTGGTAACAAAAGTACTGACCTGTTCTGCCGTTACCCGTCTGGATTTCGTCCAGGATCAGCAGCCAGTCGTTTTCGTTGCAAACCTCTCTAAGGGAGGCCAGATAGTTCTGGTCCGGAACCTGAATACCGCCTTCACCCTGGATGGGCTCGACCATCACGGCGACCACTTCCTTGTTGTGTTCTGCGATCTGGCGAACGGCCTCTACATCGTTGTACGGGACACGGGCAAAGCCTTTCACCAGAGGCTCAAAGCCGGCATGGACCTTTCTGCTCCCTGTTGCGGTGAGCGTAGCCAGGGTACGACCATGAAAAGAAGAATCTGCAACGATAATCGTCGGCGTCTCGATTGCCTTTTTGTTGCCGTAAAGTCGGGCGATTTTAATGGCACATTCGTTTGCTTCCGCCCCCGAGTTTCCGAAAAACATGTTATCCATGCCAGAGATTCGCTGCAGTTTTTCAGCGAGTTCTTCCTGTTTGGGAACGCGATACAGGTTTGACGTATGAAGCAGCATGGTGGATTGTTCGCTAATGGTCTTTGCAACTTCGGGGTTCGCGTGACCTAACACCACGACCGCAATACCTGCAAGCGCATCCAGGAACCGGTTGCCATTTGTGTCGGTCAGCCAGGCGCCGTCTCCTTTTACGAAAGCGATGTCCTGTCGTCCATAGGTTGGCATGATTGCATCTGGCATGATGTTCTCCGGCTTTTGGAAAAAGGGGCGATGATAAACCAGATCTATGAAGCCGGAAAGGGTGATACCGCTTCATTAGACGAGCTTATTCCAGTTGGACAGCGCATTTATTCCAGATTGTTTGGTAATGACTTGCCCATCTGTGCTTTAAAAAGGGTAAAATCGGCGTTAGTTTAACGCTGACCAACTAATGGGACGAAGAAATGGAAATCCACGAAACCATCCGTGAGCAAATAGTCGCTAACCCGGTATTGCTTTATATGAAAGGCTCACCTGACCAGCCACAGTGCGGATTCTCGGCGCAGGTAAGCCAGGTGCTGATGGCATGCGGTGAGCGTTTTGCCTACATCGATATTCTGGCGAATCCGGAAATACGGTCCCATTTGCCTGAAGTGTCGGAATGGCCAACTTTTCCGCAGCTGTTTATTGCCGGTGAACTGGTCGGTGGCTGCGATATTATCGTCGAGATGCACGAATCGGGTGAACTTCAGCCGATGATCAAGGAAGCAGTGCCAGCGGACGCTGGTTAGTGTTTTACTGTTCGCGGCGCATCGGTATACTGGCTGCCTCCAACATTTTCATGACCAATTGGTGAGGAACAACAATGAGCTTAAAAGATACCCAAACAGAACAGAATCTTAAGGATGCATTTGCCGGGGAGTCCCAGGCAAACCGGCGGTATCTGTACTTTGCAGCAAAGGCTGATGTCGAAGGTTACAACGACGTTTCCGCTGTATTTCGATCCACTGCAGAAGGTGAAACTGGCCACGCTCACGGCCACCTGGAATACCTTGAAGAAACTGGTGATCCAGCAACGGGTCTACCCATTGGTTCGACTTCCAACAACCTGGCGGCGGCTATTGCCGGCGAAACCCATGAATATACTGACATGTATCCTGGTATGGCGAAGACTGCCCGGGATGAGGGTTTTGACGAGATTGCTGACTGGATGGAAACGCTTGCCAAAGCTGAGCGTTCACATGCAAACAGGTTCCAGAAAGCATTGGATAGCCTGGATGGCTAGCTTGTATAGGTAGCCTGTATAGGTAGCCTGTATAGATAGCCAGGATAGATAGCCTGTATGGATAACCAGGATAGATAGCCTGGACGGATAATTACCGGCCAGCTGAATTAAAAAAGCCCGCTTGGCGGGCTTTTTTTTGTCTGGATTTTAATCGTAGTGTTCTTCAGGTAAGCCACCCAGTTGCCGCCAGCGATTGACGATCAGACAGAACACTTCGGCCGTCTTATCACAGTCGTACTTCGCAGAATGGGCTTCTTCACTATCAAAGGAGATCCCTGCCACCTGGCAGGCACGGGCAAGAACAGTCTGCCCGAATGCCAGGCCGCACAGTGTTGCGGTATCAAACGCCGAGAATGGGTGGAATGGGTTTCTCTTGATGCCACATCGACTAGAGGCCTCGTTCAGGAAAGCCTGGTCGAAAGAGGCGTTATGCGCGACGATAACGGCGCGCGAGCAACCGGTACGTTTAATCTCTGCCCGGATTGCGTTGAAAGAACCTGTTAATGCGTCTTTCTCCGGTACAGCCATTCGAAAGGGGTGGTCGGGGTCAATGCCTGTAAATTCCAGCGCCGAAGGTTCGATATTTGAACCGGGGAATGGCTCTATGTTGAAGAACAGTCGCTCGCCGGGAACCAGGTCACCCTCATCGTTCATCCGGGGTATGACGATCGCACTTTCGAGCAGCGCATCAGTTTTGTAATTGAAGCCGCCTGTTTCCAGGTCGAGTACTACGGGGAGAAAGCCGCGAAAACGATGCGCTATCGGTAATTTATCAAAGCTCAAATGGCACCGTCACTTAAAGGGGACCGATCCCCGTTCTTACCTGCCAGCGTACCACATCACCGCCCCGGGTAGGGACTAACTCATCATTGCCGAAAGTCAGTGCTGATGCTACCTGCCAGTCCTGGCGAATCAGTTCGATATAATCTTCATTGTGTGCGACTTGATAAAAGTCAGCGCCAAATTCGCTGGTAAAGGCTTCAAGGCGGTCCAGCTGCCCCTCAGCTTCAAAAACCTCTGTATACAGTTCAAGGGCGGCGTGGGCTGTGTAGCAGCCTGCAGCGCAGCCACATGCGTTTTCTTTGGCATGACGTGGATGAGGGGCGGAGTCTGTCCCGATAAAGAAGCTCGAATCACCAGAAGTTGCGGCGCTGATTAGCGCAGCCTGGTGTACATTCCTTTTTAGGACCGGCAGGCAGTAGTGTACGGGCTTCATGCCGCCTGCCAGCATATCGTTCCGGTTGTACAAAAGGTGGTGGGCAGTAATGGTTGCCGCCACTTTGGCGCTGGCGTCCTGGACGAATTCTACTGCCTCTCTGGTAGTAATGTGTTCCAGGATTATGCGCAGGGAAGGAAAGGTTGCGGCAATACGACTGAGGATTCGGTCGATAAAAACAGCTTCCCGATCGAAGATATCAACATCCTGGTCAGTCACCTCGCCGTGAATGGAAAGGATCACGTTCTGTTCCTGCATCGCTTCGAATATGGGGAACATTTCCTCTATCGCACTGATACCGAAGGTGGAATTGGTGGTCGCACCGGCAGGGTAGAGTTTGAACGCGGGCGTAAATGGTGTCGCAGCAGCGGCCGCCACCGTGTCTTTGCTGGTCTCATCCGTCAGGTACAAGGCCATCATTGGTGAGAACCCTGAAGGGGCGTGCTTCAGGATTCGGTCGCGATAGGCTGCGGCAAGCTTGACACTGGTGACTGGCGGGACCAGGTTTGGCATGACCAGGACCCTGCCAAAATACCGCGCGGCATCCCCCACAGTGCGCGCCAGGTATGCATCATCACGAAGATGGATATGCCAGTCATCAGGGCGTTTCAGGGTGATTGATTGCATAAGGCTCAGGTTCCAGCGGGCTTTGCCATTGTAACATCTTTGCCCACCGGCGCGTGCTGGATTCTGCCGGCTGCACCCGTGTTGAACCGTCAGTCACTGGAGTTCGAATTTTGCGAAAAAACATGTAATATGGCGCCTCTTTTTTGCGAGACACTCTGAATGGCTCAATTCGACAAAGTCGTTCTCTCATATTCCGGTGGTCTGGACACTTCGGTGATCCTGAAGTGGCTGCAGGAGACTTATGACTGCGAGGTCGTTACCTACACGGCTGACCTGGGGCAGGGGGAAGAACTGGAGCCTGCACGAGAGAAGGCTGCGAGCATGGGGGTGAAAGAAATATTCATCGACGACGTGCGCGAAGAGTTCGTTCGGGATTTTGTATTCCCGATGTTCCGCTGCAACACCATTTACGAGGGTGAGTATCTTCTGGGTACCAGCATCGCGCGGCCCCTGATAGCCAAGCGTCTGGTAGACATTGCCAACGAGACAGGTGCCCAGGCGATCGCCCATGGTGCCACCGGTAAGGGGAATGACCAGGTCAGGTTTGAGCTGGGTGTCTACGGATTGAAGCCGGATGTCACTGTAATTGCGCCTTGGCGCGAGTGGGACCTGAACTCCCGGGAATCGCTGATAGAGTTTTGTGAACAGCACCAGATCAAGGTAGACCGGCAGCACGAGGGGCAAAAATCACCCTATTCGATGGACGCGAACCTGCTGCACATATCCTATGAAGGAGGGATCCTGGAGGACCCCTCCATGGAGCCGGAAGAGTCCATGTGGTTGTGGTCGGTTTCCCCGGAAGAGGCACCGGATACGCCGACCTATATCGAACTGGAGTATCTGCAAGGTGATGTGGTCGCGATTGATGGCAACGCGCTGTCTCCAGCCGAGGTATTGGCACGTCTGAACACGGTTGGTGGCGCAAATGGCATTGGCCGCGTGGATATCGTTGAAAATCGCTATGTCGGCATGAAGGCACGTGGCTGTTACGAGACCCCGGGGGGCACAATCCTGCTGAAAGGGCACCGCGCGATTGAATCCATCACCCTGGACCGTGAACTTGCTCACCTGAAAGACGAACTGATGCCAAGATATGCATCGCTCATCTATAACGGCTACTGGTGGTCGCCAGAGCGCAAGGCGCTGCAGGCTCTTATCGATGATTCCCAGGAGAACGTGAACGGCACAGTCCGGCTCAAGCTATACAAGGGCAACGTGACGCTGGTCGGGCGGGAATCGGCAACTGACAGCCTGTACGACGCTGACATTGTTACCTTTGAGGACGATGCCGGCGCTTATGACCAGTCGGATGCCGGTGGATTTATCAAACTGAATGCGCTGCGACTAAAACTCGCGAGCAAGCTGGGTCGCAAGCTGACTTAGGGGGAATCTCTGATTAAGGTCTTTTTTCGCGATGCCTGCGTTGAACCCGTACTCAAAAACCACGAATTTAAAGCATATTCGTGATTTTCTCCGTGCGAGTTCGCCTTTCCCTCACAAGAAACCCTCACAAGAAAATCCTCTTAATCAGAGCTTCCCTAGATCAGTCGAGTTCGGTCTTGGCCTTGAACTCACAGAGGTCAGAGATGACACAAGCGCCGCACCTGGGTTTCCTGGCGGTGCAGATATATCGCCCGTGGAGGATCAGCCAGTGATGCGAGTCCCGGATAAATTCGTCCGGGATGACCTTCAGTAACTTCTTTTCAACCTGCAGTACGTTTTTACCAGGTGCGAATCGTGTTCGGTTCGAGATTCGAAAAATGTGGGTATCCACTGCCATGGTAGGTTCGCCAAAGGCGGTGTTGAGGACAACATTGGCGGTCTTCCTGCCGACCCCGGGCAATGCTTCCAGTGCCTCTCTGGTCCTGGGTACTTCAGAGCCATGCTCGGTGCAGAGAATCCTGCACGTCTTGATGATGTTCTCGGCCTTGGTGTTATACAGGCCAATCGTTTTCACATAGCTTTTAAGCTTAACCAGGCCCAGCGCAGCGATTGCTTCCGGGGTGTTGGCGACGGCGTAGAGTTTTTGTGTGGCTTTGTTGACGCTGACGTCTGTTGCCTGGGCCGACAGGATGACCGATATCAGTAGTTCAAAGTCTGAGTGGTAGTTGAGCTCTGTCTTCGGGTTCGGGTTCTCGGTTCGCAGGCGCGACAGGATTTCGACTCTTTTTTCAGCGTTCATCGTAAGGCTCCATCGATGACATTCTTGGCCGCGATCAGGCAACCCAGGGTCAGGAATGCGCCCGGGGGCAGGGCCACTAACAAAAACCCACTGTCCGCGATCTGGATAGACATATCAGGCGTTCCCGTTAGCAGGTGAAGGTTGGTGAACAGTGTCCCGTTACCAGCAACCTCACGAATTGTACCCATGAGTAGCAGTACCAACAGGAAACCGGTACCCATCATCAGACCGTCAAATGTTGACGAGAGGATGGGGTTCTTTGAAGCAAATGCCTCGGCCCTGCCAAGCAGGGTGCAGTTGGTGACGATCAGCGCAACGAACAGCCCGATACGCTGATGCATATCGAAGAACCAGTACTGCAGGCTGAGATCTGCCAGGGTGACGAAGGTAGCAATCACCAGGATCTGGACCGGTAACCGGGTCTCGTCATCCAGGAGTCCGCGCACCAGACTGATGGTGAAGTTTGACAGGGTTAGCACGACAAGGGTTGTCAGGCCAAGCCCAAGGCTTGTCGCAAATGAGTTGGACGTTGCCAGCAGGGGGCAAAGCCCCAGCAATTGAACCAGTGCAGGATTGTTTTTCCACAGACCATCTTTTGCAAGGTTGATCGCAGTCATTCGGAAAGGACCCTGGCAATGGCGTTGGTGACTGCCCTGGAAGTAATGGTGGCGCCTGAAATAGCATCGATGTCACCTTTGGGGGATAGTGTCCAGTTAGTGTCGTGGGCGGATTTTCCCGCAAACTGGTGTATCCAGCCAGAGACATCCGGTTCAATCTTGTCGCCGATCCCAGGGGTTTCTTCATGATGAGTGACCCGAACGCTGATGACCTTTTTATCCTGGGTTAATGTGTTCAGGGTTAATGCAATCAGCAGGTCGATTTCTCCATTGTAACCGCGGCTGGTCATGAACGGCTCAATCGTGCCGATTTGAGTCCCTTTACGGAACACATTGTAACCACTACTGGATTTCTCAAGTTCTGCGCCGTCCACCATTTCCCGGAGTACTCGTTCCTCATAGTGACGCTGGTTGGATTGAATGGTCTCCTGCGTGATTTGATGGGAAAACGCCAGAAGAAAAGCGCAGGTGAGTGCCAGCAGCGTGGGTTTCAGGATCTTCATGAGGGTGGCCAGGCGGGTGGTCATGCGGATAGTCATGTGGGTTTCATCGTTGATCGATCCCGCAGGACAAACACGTGGTCAATCAATGGTGCGGTCGCATTCATCAGGAGTATCGCAAACGCGACCCCTTCAGGGTATGCGCCCCAGGAGCGGATGATGAATACGATCAGGCCCACACCTGACCCGAACACCAGCAGTCCCACCCTGTGGCCGGGAGAGGTCACAGGATCTGTAGCGATAAAAAAGGCCGTAAGCATGCTGGCCCCGGTAAACAAGGTGAATGCGGGAGAACCAAGGCTCGCCGAAGACCCGCCGTCATAAAATACCAGTGAAAGCACCCCAAGTGTTGCTAGAAACGAAGCAGGTATCTGCCAGGGGATGAGTTTTCGGTAAAGCAGGAACAGGCCGCCCAGTAGAAATGCCAGGTTAATGCTCGCCCAGGTTTGCCAGTTGATTTCCTGTGTACCTGATACTGAAAAGAACTCATCGTTGGTGGAAGCAATTCGGAACTTATAGGCATCGAGCGGGGTCGCAGCCGTTATCCCGTCATAGTGTTCCTGGGCTGCGTTGGTGTTCAATTTTGTGGTGAAACTGCTGGCCGCGACTGTGTATCCTGAGTTTGTGGAGCCTGAGTTTGTGGAGAATGGCGCGGGCCAGTGAGACATCGCGAGCGGGAAAGAAATAATCAGCATGGCGAATCCAACCATCGCGGGGTTAAACACATTATTCCCCGACCCGCCATAAAGGTGTTTGCCAAAGACAACTGCAAAGCCTGCACCGATGGCAACCATCCAGAAGGGCAGCAGGGGGGGCAGGCAGAGACCTAGCAGAGCGCCGGTAAGCACAGCCGTACCATCGGCCAGTGAGTTCAGGGGGCGGGAACGCAGTTTTAGTAGCAGTGCTTCACTGATGACGGCGATCAGTGATGCTACGGCCACGTTCAGCAATACCCCTATGCCAAAGTGCCAGGCAAAAACGGCGAACCCCGGCAGCAGGGCCAGCAGTGTGATGTGCATGATCCGGGCGGTTTTATTGCCGTTCATGGCCTTTCTTATATCGCTCAAGGCTGTTTATCCCCGCTCAGGGCTGTTATCCCCGCTCAGGGCTGTATTCCCGCTCAGGGCTGTATTCCCGCTCAGGGCTGTATTCCCGCTCAGGGCTGTATTCCCGCTCAGGGCTGTTGCCAACAAAAGCTGGCGGGTTGATTTGCTGGGGCGACTGGCGACACGTTTACCGGTGCTGGTAAGGCGAGTTCCCCGGGCCAGGTATCGCTGCTCGGTTTCAGTGGCCAGTTGAGCCTTTTTCTTTGCTGCCGTTTTTCTTTGTTTGGTGACCCTGAAAGTATGGGTAAGGGGTATCTCGCTCGGGCATACGTTATCGCACAGTCCGCATACGATGCAGTCGTCCAGGTTCAGTGCGCTTGTCTGTTCGCCATTTTCCCTGAACCAGTAGAGAAGTTGTGGTTGCAGGTCTCGAGGGCATGCCTCGTTGCACTGGCCGCAGTTGATGCAGGGAATTGAATGTTCACGAAATTCTGCCTGGATTTCTTCATCGGGGCTTTCTACCAGGTCAATGCAGTCTACGGGACAAGGATCCCTGCAGAGGTCGCAGCCGGTGCAGTCAGATGCTATGACCGTGTGCATCAGCTGATGAGCGCCGACGATGGCATCTACCGGGCAGGCAGCAATGCACAATGTGCAGCCGATGCATTCCTCTTCCCGGATAACTGCGAGCACGGGCGGTGTGAACTCCCCACATTCATCATTGAGTGCGAGGGGTTCGCGTCCCAACAGGTTCGCGAGCGCTGTAATTGTCTGTTCACCTCCCGGTGGGCAACGATTGATCGCTTCACCGTCGGCGATTGCTTCGGCGTAAGGCTTGCAGCCTGGGTAACCGCATTGCGCGCATTGTGTCTGGGGCAATTGCGAATTGATCAGTGTGATCAGGGAAGTCGTTTTGGGTTCGAGCCGGTCACGGGTGATGACGAGCAGCAGCGCGGAAAATGCCCCAAGACCTGTCAGTAGTAATATGTCCGTCACCAGGTTCATCAGGACATGCCGGTAAAGCCGAGAAAAGCGAGTGAAAGTATCCCGGCAGTAATCATATTGATCGCTGCGCCTTTGAACGGTGCGGGAATATCTGCGGCTTCCTGTTTCTCCCTGATCGCGGAGAACACGATCAGCAAACCGGAAAAACCAAGCGCCGCGCCAAAACCATAGATAAGGCTTTCGGCAAAGCCATGCGCCTGTCTAGTGTTTAACAGGGCAACCCCGAGGACTGCGCAGTTGGTTGTAATCAGGGGTACGAAGATGCCCAGCACCTCATGCAGTAGCGGCTGGGTTGCACGCATGACAACTTCCGAGAACTGCACCATGGTGCCAATAACGACGATAAAGGCGATGATTCTAAGGTACTCAAGGTTAAAGGGTATCAGCAGGTAGGTATCCAGCAGATAGCTGATGCCACAGGAAAGGGTCAGTACAAACGTCGTTGCCGCGGACATGCCGATGGCGGTGTCAAGACGCTGGCTTGCGCCCATAAAGGGGCACAGTCCCAGGAATTGCACCATCACGAAGTTGTTGACGAACATGGTCGTCAGTAGGATTAGCAACGCATCAGGCAAGTGCTAGTTCCTGTCCGAAAAGTCGTGTTCAGTGCCTTTAAGATTCGTCATCAGGACAATGTTAGTTTAAAAATCGATTACTTGGCGGGAAATCGCCACCGCGGTGTCTATTTCCCGGAGAGGATCGAGTTAATGTTAGCTGACTTTCATCCCCGGGTGGGCCCCATTATCGGGTTCAAGCAGGTAGATGTCTTCGCCGCCGGGTCCGGCGGCCAGTACCATTCCTTCGCTCACCCCGAACTTCATCTTTCGCGGTGCAAGGTTAGCCACCATGACCGTGAGTTTCCCGACAAGATCCTCCGGTTTGTAAGCAGCTTTGATGCCGGCGAAGACGTTTCTTGTTGTGTCGTCTCCCAGGTCCAGCGTGAGCTGCAATAACTTGTCTGCGCCCTCCACATGCTCTGCCTTGACGATCTTTACGATTCTTAAATCAACCTTGGCGAAATCATCGAACTCGATGGTCGGGCTTTCAGGTTCTGTGGTCACGGTGGGCTCCTCTGCTGCCATGGAAGCGTTAACAATGGCTGCCACCTTTTCTGGCTCGATTCGAGTCATCAGGGGATTGAATTTGTTGATGGTATGTCCGGTCAGTCTGGTATCCAGGTCATCCCAGACGAGTGGCGCTATTCCAAGAAAAGCTTCGGATTTTTCAGCCAGGCGTGGCAGCACCGGTTTCAGGTAGGTCACCAGCAAGCGATAGAAATTCAATCCGTCGGAACAGACCTGTTGAACAAGGTGTCTTTTTCCCTCTTCCTTGATGAGCACCCAGGGCTTGTGTTCGTCAATATATTGGTTCGCCTTGTCCGCAAGCGCCATGATGTCCCGGAGGGCTTTACCGTAGTCGCCATTCTCGTAGTGCAGCGCGATTGTTTCGCCGGCCTCAGTAAATTCCGCCAGAATGGCATTATCTGAAGTCGATGCAAGCTGGCCATCAAACTGTTTGTTGATAAACCCTGCGCAGCGGGAAGCGATGTTCACGACTTTTCCGACCACGTCAGAATTCACTCTCTGTACGAAGTCATCAAGATTGATATCAAGGTCATCGACACCAGCGCTCATTTTCGCTGCAAAGTAATAGCGCAGGTACTCAGGGTCCAGGTGATCCAGATAGGTTCGGGCATTGATAAAGGTGCCGCGTGATTTCGACATCTTCAGCCCATTAATGGTGGCAAAGCCATGTGCATGCACCCTGCTAGGGGTTCTGTATCCCGCTGTATCCAGCACGGCCGGCCAGAACAGGGCGTGGAAATTGATAATGTCCTTACCGATGAAGTGGTGGACTTCACAGGTTGAATCCTTTTTCCAGAAGTCATCAAATACCAGATCGTTTGCTTCACAGTATTTCTGGAAGGCCGCCATATATCCGATAGGTGCATCGAGCCAGACATAAAAATACTTGCCAGGCGCCCCTGGGATTTCAAACCCGAAATAGGGTGCGTCCCTGCTGATATCCCAGTCCTGTAAACCGGCGTCCAGCCATTCAGCCAGTTTGTTGGCTACCTGGACCTGCAGGGCACCACCGCGTGTCCATTTTGTCAGGAACTCCGTGAAATTGGAGAGCGCGAAAAAGAAATGAGTTGATTGCTTCAGCACAGGCGTCGCGCCGGAGAGCTTTGACATCGGGTTGATCAGGTCTGTGGCATCGTAGGTTGCGCCGCAGGCTTCACAGTTATCCCCATACTGGCCCTCTGCCTTGCACTTGGGACAGGTGCCAACAATGAAACGGTCTGCAAGGAACATTTCTTTTTCAGGATCATAGAGCTGGTCAACTGAGCGGGTTTTGATTTGCTGAGCTTCAACCAGCCTGTTGTAGATCTGATCACTCAACGCTTTGTTCTCTTGCGAGTGAGTTGAGTAATAGTTGTCGTGGCTGATCAGAAAATCGTTAAAGTCGCTGCGATGTTCTGCGTTTACTTCCTCGATGAGTTTTTCCGGCGTGATTCCAAGTTCCTCGGCCCGAAGCATGGTGGCTGTACCATGGGTGTCATCTGCACAGACGTAGATACATTCATGACCGCGCATACGCTGAAAGCGAGCCCAGATATCCGTTTGGATATGCTCCATCAAATGTCCGAGGTGAATAGACCCGTTGGCATTCGGAAGGGCACTGGTGACCAGAATACGACGCTTTTCCATGAGAGTGCTATTGCTGCAGAATTTGGGGTGCTAAATATATAGATGAAGGCTCCTAATTGCACCTTTGAAACGGTATTTCGCTGGGTTCGAGTACTTGAATTACCTCGAATCTCGTGTGAGGCTTTCACCCGCGGTTAGACCGCCTAAATAACTCGGAGATAGAAAATCAGTAATTCAGCCATTGAAAAATTTGAACTACCCGGCGTGAAACACATTGTTGCCGTTGCTTCGGGCAAGGGGGGGGTCGGTAAATCTACAGTTTCAGTCAACCTTGCGGTAGCGCTGGCGGCCTCAGGTAAACGCGTTGGGTTACTCGATGCTGATATCTATGGCCCGAGCCAGGGCGCGCTGCTGGGCATACCAGAGGGTACTCGGCCGGAGGTGAACAATGAGCTGCTGCAACCCGTGATGGCCCATGGTGTTGGTTGTATGTCTATGGGCTTTTTGACTTCCGAAAGGACCCCGGCGATCTGGCGTGGACCCATGGCAAGCGGAGCCCTTCAGCAGCTGCTCACGCAGACCAACTGGGGTGAACTGGATTTCCTGATAGTTGATATGCCGCCAGGCACTGGTGATATTCAGCTGACGCTGGCACAGAAAGTTCCGCTGGCCGGAGCAGTAATAGTGACAACTCCGCAGGATATCGCCCTGCTGGATGCCCGCAAGGGTATCGAAATGTTCCGCAAGGTTGCTGTTCCGGTTATCGGCATTGTCGAGAACATGAGTATCCATGTCTGCAGCAACTGCGGCCACGAAGAAGCAATCTTCGGCCATGGAGGAGGCAAGGCGGTTGCTGGTGACTACGAAACTGAACTACTAGGCCAGTTACCCCTGACGCTTCAACTCCGGGAACAGTCCGACGCAGGGACGCCTATCGTGATTGCAGACCCGGACGCCCCCACCAGCGTCACCATCCGTGAAGTAGCCGTCAAAGTTCTAACCTTCGCAGAACAAAACATCACCAAAGCCCCAGTAATAAACATCTTCAACGACTAACAATCCTACCGGCCATGGATGGCCGGTGCCGCGAGATAGCTGTTGAAGACAGCTAGTTCGGCGCGAGCCTGCGCAGCAGGCGACCTGTCATGAAATGCAGGAAGCATTTTATGATTGAAGCAAGAGCATGGATGGCCGGTGCCGCGAGATAGCTGTTGAAGACAGCTAGTTCGGCGCGAGCCCGCAAAGCGGGCGACCCGTTGCAAAATGCAGGAAGCATTTTTCAATAACAGTGAAAACCGCTAGGCTTTTGGCAGAGTCACCCCTGTCTGCCCCTGATACTTGCCCCCTCTATCGGCATAAGAAGTGCCGCACACTTCATCTGACTCAAAGAACAACATCTGGGCAACGCCTTCATTGGCGTAAATTTTTGCTGGCAGCGTAGTTGTGTTCGAAAACTCCAGGGTGACATGTCCCTCCCATTCGGGTTCAAGGGGCGTGACGTTCACAATGATGCCGCACCGAGCATAGGTCGATTTGCCCAGGCAGATGGTCAGGACGCTGCGGGGTATTCGAAAATATTCGACAGTTCGAGCCAGTGCGAAAGAATTCGGCGGGATGATGCAGCTATCACCTTTGATATCCACAAAACTGTTTTCGTCAAATGCCTTCGGGTCCACGGTTGCAGAGTGAATGTTGGTGAAGACCTTGAACTCATCTGAGCACCTGACGTCGTAGCCATAGCTGGAAGTCCCATAGGAGATGACGCGTTCACCGTTGCGGGCATAACGGACCTGTTCAGCTTCGAAGGGTTTGATCATGCCCTCTTCCTCCGCCATGCGGCGGATCCAATGGTCAGATTTAATGCTCATAGTCGGACTCAAATAATTAAGCCCGCGATAATAACATCATCGAATTGCAAAGGGTTATTCGCTAAGGGTAAATGATTCGAGATTTAGCTCGAAACCTTTGCCGTTTTCCTGCTGTTTGAGTTTTGTAAGCAGGTAGTCATGATCCTTCGCCAGCCAGAAGGTTGTTTGTCGGTCGCTGCCATGCTCCCGGATTCTTTCGAGTTTTACCGTCAGCATATCCCCTGCGGGTGTCGTCAGCACTTCCTCGCCCGCGACCCTGAACCGGTAGTACTTGAGCTTGTCTCCGTCAGCAACAGTGTATTCGAGTGTGCTGGATGAACGCTCTGACAATTTCAGGTTGGCAAGATCCAGTTTCAGCTGGTAGGTGTATGAGAGTTTGTCGAGTGTTCCTGCAATGAGCTCGGAGGTTCCATCCTCATGCAGCAGCGTCATGCTGCCGTAGTCGAAGGCGATAAAAGTCTGTTTGCTCTTTGCCAGTCCACCCCTGGTGTAGTCGTAACGGCTGGGCGTTAGCTGGTCGCCGGCAAAGCTGAATTCCGATGTTTCTGTCACCCTGGCAAGTATGGACGTTGCTGATGATGTCAGTCGGTAATCTCCATTCTCTAACCTCTGGAGTTCGCGCACCCCTTTTGCCTTGACCGGGAATCCCTCCGATTTCGCGACATATTCGGCGCGGAAAAGTCTGGGATTAGCGACAATTTCAGCCAAAGACAGTGTCGGCCAAAGTACGATTAGTATGAGTATTGGAATTTTCAAGTTTGTCACCGACCTCAGTCCTAAAGACGTTACAATATGCAGATGCCTGATCACAAAATAAGTTCCCTGGCCGTTAAACGATTGTTCAGTTTCATACTGCTAATAATGCCCCTCGGTGTTGTGTATCCAGTGGTCGTGGATGATCTTTATGTCGCAGAGGTTCTGGTGGCAGATGAAAGCCCCCGGCAACTCAGGAATGGCGCCAGGGCAGGTCTGCTCCAGGTTCTGGTGCGGGTTTCCGGGACCCTGAAGGTTGAAGAGAGCAGCCTGGTTCGGAGCTCGCTCCGAAATCCTGCTGCCTATTATTACCAGTATAGTTATGAAACGACAGATCAGACTCTGCTGTTGGGTGAAAGCGAGGTTAATGCAAAGACCCTGCGTTTGCACTTCGAGCCGAGTGCAATTGCACGGCTGTTACGTGACGCCAATCTGCCAATCTGGGGAAAAAACCGGCCATCTGTACTTCTCTGGGTTGCGGTCAGTGAAGGCCAGTCCCGAAGAATCCTGGGTGAAGCAGATTCCAGTGAGGTCGTTGCAGTGCTGGTCGACCAGGCAAGGCTGCGCGGGCTTCCAGTGACCTTCCCGATTCTCGATATTGAAGATGCCTCGCAGGTCAGCGCGGCCGAAGTGTGGGGAGCCTTTCTGGAGCGAATCGATGGCGCGTCGGATCGATATAACCCTGACTCGGTGCTCACTGCGCGAATACACAGTGAACCGGGAGAACGATGGTCGGGTCGTTGGTCTTATCGGACCGCTGATGCCTGGGAATCACTCGAGTCGGCGGGGTATTCATCAGATGAGCTGATTCGAGGTATGGTTAACCAGCTTGCTGACGAATTGGCGGGAAGGTTTGCGCTGGGATCATCCCGCGCAAGGATTCGGTTAAAAGTTGAGAATGTAGAAGATGTGACCCAGTACGCAGCAGTTACTCGATATCTCGAAGAGCTGACGCCTGTTGTGAGCAGTTCAATTGTCGCCCTGGATGGTGATATTGCTGAGTTTGAGCTGGAGACAGAGGGGCAATACCTGCAGCTGATCGAAATCATAAAGCTGGACGAAAGGCTGCTGCTACTCGGCAAAGACGAACGTAACGAGAAGTTGCGCTACCGGTGGACCGAATAATCATGGATACCAGCTCCCTTCGCTATATCCCCAACGGTATTACTGTGTTGCGTCTGATCCTGGTGTTACCCATCGCTTTTTCGATTGTCGAGAAAAACTACATCGCTGCATTTTTGTTGTTTGCGATTTCGGGATTCTCGGACGGACTTGATGGATTTATTGCCCGGAGATATGGGTGGGTATCAGCTTTTGGGAAGCTGATTGATCCCCTCGCCGACAAGCTGATGATGATGACGACCACCCTGACGCTAGGTCTGCTGGGTCACTTTCCAAGGATCTGACTGTATTGAGCGGCGTTTTTCCTTACATGACGCTGGCTGGATTCCCGAAAATACAGCCGAATTTTCTGGGGAAGTGCACCACGGCTGCCCAGATCTTTTTACTGGTCAGTGTTTTGCTAAACTTGGGTTTCCCCGGCACGCTTCCTGCGCTGTTTTTTAACGTATTCTTCTGGATAGTCGCGATAATGACTTCATTTGATGGCGCTATTTACCTCTGGATTGGGACACTGCGGCTGGTCGATGATCCCAGATGGAAGGAATCAACCTGATGACAACACTTCAAAAAACTTTCGCCCTGTTTCTGTGTGTTGTCGTTCTTGTTCTTATCTATTTTTTAAGCCCAATCCTCGCACCGTTCCTGGCAGGGATTATTATTGCGTACCTTGGCGATCCGCTGGTGGATAAGCTTGAAGAGATTCGCGTTCATCGTACAATTGGCGTGCTGCTGGTTTTCCTGGCGTTTGGGGCTGTCCTGGGCACCGCGACGCTTGTAATCCTGCCTTTGATGGTTCGTGAATTGGCGGATCTTATCCGCAGCCTCCCGACGTTTCTCGCTTGGCTGCAGGAAACTGTCAGCCCGTGGCTTGTTACCCTATTCGGTATAGACCCCTTTGATGTGAAACTGGATAACGTGGCCAATGGCGTCATGGAAAACTGGCAGAAAACCGGCGGTATTGTTGGTGCCGTTCTTGCCCGGGTCACGCAATCAGGGTTTGCCTTTTTGGGCGCCCTGGGTGTTGTCGCGCTAACGCCAGTGGTTGCCTTTTATATGATGCGAGACTGGGACCTGATCATGGAACGAATCCTTGGCATGGTGCCACGGGATATGGAACCCGGCTTCATTCGCCTGTGCAAGGAATGTGATGAAGTGCTTGGCTCGTTTCTCAGAGGTCAGTTGTTGATCATGTTCCTCCTTGGGGTTGTCTACGCCATAGGTCTTTACGCCATTGGGCTGGAGCTGGCGATCCTGATCGGCATGCTGGCTGGACTCGCGTCCATCGTTCCTTATTTGGGTTTCTTTGTTGGCATTGTTGCGGCTGCAATTGCCGCGATGTTCCAGTTTCAGGATCCGGTCTACCTGGGGTACGTAGGCTTTGTTTTCCTGATTGGTCAGGCGCTTGAAGGTTGGGTATTAACGCCGTGGTTAGTTGGTGACAAAATCGGATTGCATCCCGTTGCGGTTATATTTGCGGTGCTCGCCGGGGGGCAGTTGTTTGGGTTTGTCGGCATTCTATTAGCCTTGCCGCTGGCTGCGGTCGTCATGGTGTTCGTGAGGTACTTACACAAGCGTTATCTGGGGAGTGAATACTACGTCGCCAGCGATCAGGATTTGAAGGTGGAGACCGTGGTTAAGGTGGCGAAGGAGTGACCCGGCAACTTGCGTTGAAATTCAGGCTCGATGATCACGCTCGCCTGGACGACTATGTAGGAGAGGCGGGTTCGAAACTCGTTCATCTGTCTGGCTTTATCTATCTTTCTGGTTCAAAGGGCTCAGGAAAATCACACCTGTTGCAGGGTATCTGTCATAGAGCTGTGTCAGAAGGGCTTAGTACCATTTACCTGACTGCACTATCGATACTCAAACCGGGAGTACTCGAAGGGTTGGAGCAGTTGGACCTGATCTGCCTCGATGATGTTGATGACGTATTGGAACTGGCCGATTGGCAACGAGCGCTTTTTCATCTGATCAATGCAGTAAAGGATGCTGGTAATACGTTAATCGTAAGTTCAACCCATCCCGTTTCAGCGTTAAAACTCGAGTTAGGTGATCTTGACTCAAGGGTAAAAGGGGCCTACCTGTTATCAACAGACCTGCTTGATGATGAGCAGAAACTCGAGGTGATAGGGCGTAAGGCTCGTCGTCGCGGCTTTGATATGAGCCAGGAAGTGTGTCGCTTTATTCTGGGTCGATCCCGGAGAGACATGCACCATCTTGCTCGCCTGGTTGACCAGTTGGATGAAGAAACCCTGCGTCGCCAGAAGAAAGTCACCATACCCTTCGTCAAAGCAGCCCTGGGTCTTTGATGCCACGTGTTCTGTTTACAGGCGGGGGAACCGCAGGTCACGTGACCCCCAATATCGCTTTGCTGGAAGCGGCTATCGGTAAAAATTGGGAACTAGCCTACGTTGGTTCCACAGCCGGTATTGAGCGAGAGATGATCGGCGCATTGGGGATTCCTTACTACCCTGTCGCGTCAGGGAAGCTTCGGCGATATTTCTCCTGGCAAAACTTCATTGACCCTTTTTTCATCCTTTGGGGAATGCTGCAAAGTATAGTGTTGTGTCTTCGGTTGAGGCCGGACGCGGTCTTTTCAAAAGGGGGGTTTGTTTCCGTACCTTTAGTCGTAGCGGCCTGGCTGTTACGAGTTCCGGTAATCAGCCACGAATCGGATGTAACGCCAGGGCTGGCGAACCGATTAACCTACCCGTTCTGCAGGAAGATCTGTGTCACCTTCGAAGCAACGGTGCGCTACCTCCCCAGGGGTAAAGTAAACGTCACCGGGACGCCGGTCAGACGATCACTGGTTGCCGGTGATGCTGCGGCGGGGTTGGAGTTCCTGGGGTTCTCAGGTGAAAAACCCGTCTTGTTGGTGTTCGGCGGTAGCCTTGGGGCGGCAACGATCAATAACCAGGCTCGCAGGGCTCTGCCCGTGTTGCTCCAGGAGTTTGATGTTGTTCATGTGGTGGGCAATGGAAACCTTGAGACTTCTATTGAACAGCCGGGCTACGTGCAGAAGGAATTTATCGGCGAACAATTTGGTCATGTGCTGGCCGCAGCAGCGGTAGTGGTTTCCAGAGCCGGGGCGAACTCGCTCTACGAACTGCTCATGACAAGGAAACCACATTTGCTTATTCCGCTCGGAAAAGCTGCAAGCCGTGGGGATCAGTTGGACAATGCCCGCGTCTTTGCAGACCTTGGCTTTAGCCGGGTGTTATACGAGGAAGCCTTGACGGGCGATGACAAGTCAGACGATGTCTTCGTTGAATCCGTTAAGGACGTGCTTGTCCATAGCGAAGAAATTACAGCTCGACTGCAGTCATTCGAAATCAAGGATAGCGTCAAGCTGATCATCGAACTCATTCAGGAATCAGTTTAATAGGGATAAATGTTAGGTTTTTGTGTGTCGCCGTCATTCGCGGAAGACGCGAATGAACTGCTTCGGTATGTAGACCAGCATGGTGAAAAGTTTGACCGGCTTGCGCTGGAACTTTGGGACTATGCAGAGCTGGGGTACCTCGAATCCCGCAGTTCCACGAAACTGCAACAGGTTTTGGCCGACGACGGTTTTGAAATTCAGGCCGGCGTCGCCGGGATTCCAACGGCGTTTGTAGCAAGTTTCGGGGAGGGGAAACCGGTCATTGGTATTCTCGCCGAATTCGACGCGTTGCCGGGTATCAGCCAGGCAGCTGTATCAAGTCGTCAGCTGGTGGAAGGTAAAGAGAGCGGGCATGCCTGTGGCCATCATCTTTTTGGTGCAGGATCCACCGCCGCTGCAATGGCCGTACGGCACTGGATGGAAAACAACAACGTGAAGGGGACCGTCAGGCTTTACGGTACGCCGGCTGAAGAGGGTGGTTCCGGTAAAGTTTATCTGGTGAGAGCCGGGTTGTTTGAGGATGTGGATACCGTGCTTCACTGGCACCCTTCCGATCGAAATTCAGCCAATGCTGAAACAAGTCTTGCCAACAAATCGGCCAGGTTTAAATTCCGGGGTATCTCTTCGCACGCCGCGGCCGCACCGGAAAGAGGTCGATCAGCCCTTGATGGTGTTGAAGCGATGAACTATATGGTCAACATGATGCGCGAACACGTGCCCCAGGAAACAAGGATCCACTATGTCATTACCCGGGGCGGTGAGGCGCCCAATGTCGTCCCCGATTTTGCCGAGGTTTATTACTATGTTCGCCATCCCCAGGCAGAAAAGTTGCAGCAACTCTGGAAAAGGGTGATCGATATTTCGAGAGCGGCAGCGCTCGGTACTGGAACAGATGTTGACGTTGAGGTGATGCACGGTAACCACTCCCTGTTACCTAACGAAAAACTGTCCCGCCAGATGCATGCGAACCTGACACGTGTTGGAGGCATCAGGTACAACGCAGAAGAGCAGGCGTTTGCTGAAGAGATCAGTGGCTCACTGGGTGTTGGTGATTTTATTGGCATGGAAAAAGAAATTCTTCGTTTTGAATTGCGCCAGGGTATGGGTTCGACCGATGTCGGGGACGTCAGCTGGGTAGTACCTACGGTGGGTCTGCGTACTTCAACCTGGGTGCCGGGGACCGCTCCGCACTCATGGCAGGCAATTGCCGCTGGTGGAACTTCAATAGGTACAAAAGGCATGCGGGTAGCAGCAAAAGCGCTGTCGTTGACAGCGCGTGACCTGTTTCTGGACCCTCAGCTCATCGAGGCCGGACGGGCAGAGTTCGAGCTTCGACGGGGTGAAAACTTTCGCTATAAAGCGTTGTTGGGTAATCGAGAGCCACCGCTGGATTACCGCATAAAGTAGCTATCCATTGATGTAAGAAAGTACACACTGCGACACGGCCAGGCCTGGTCAGGTATCGAATACGTATGCAATGGGCTTGTCATTTGGGGATCGATCGTGCTAGATTGGTGTTATACATATGTATAACACTATATAACCCAATCCTCAGACCAACACGGTGAACCTGTGCAAATCAGCTTTCATGACAAGAGTCCGATCTACCGCCAGTTGGCTGGGCGGCTCAGGCGGATGATTTTGGAAGGCGTCTTTCAAAATGGCGATGCATTGCCCTCGGTTCGACGGATTGCGAGTGAGCACCGAATCAACCCGATTACGGTGTCCAAGGCGTATCAGATTCTGGTGGATGATGACCTGGTGGAAAAGAAAAGAGGACTTGGAATGTACGTAGGCGAGGGTGCACGAGAACAATTGCTGGAAGACGAGCGGCGGGTTTTTATCGATTCCGAATTACCTGAATTCCGGGATCGTGCACAACGACTTGGTTTTACACTTAAGGATTTATTGCAGGAGGAGTCATGAGCGAAATCGTTGAAGTACGAAATGTATCCAAACACTTTGGTGATTTTGCGGCCCTTGATGACGTGAGTTTCAATATATCACCGGGGTCGATCGTCGGTTTGATTGGACCCAATGGCGCAGGGAAAACCACAACGCTCAAATCTATTTTGGGACTGACCAGTTTTGACGGAGAGATGAGGGTGCATGGGGAGGACCCAAGAAGTGGACGCCACAAAATTATGGAGCGGGTTTGTTTTATCGCAGATGTGGGCGTCCTTCCACGATGGCTCAGGGTGTCCGACGCGCTGGACTATATTCAAGGTATTCATCCTCGCTTTAATCGGGACCGCGCCGAAGTCATGCTCGCAGAAACTAAAATTTCAAAGCGCAGTAAGGTAAAAGAGCTGAGCAAAGGCATGGTGACCCAGTTGCACCTGGCGCTGGTCATGGCGATCGAAGTCGATCTGCTCGTGCTCGATGAACCGACACTGGGCTTGGACATCCTTTTCCGAAAGGCGTTCTACGAGCGTTTGCTCAACGACTACTTTGACAATGAAACCAGCATCATCATCAGTACTCACCAGGTTGAGGAAATCGAATCCCTGCTGACCCATTTGTTGTTTATCAACGGAGGCCGGATTGTGCTTGATTGCCCGATGGATGAGATAGATGAAATCTATAGTGAGGTGCTCGTGCCACCGNNNNAGTGTGGCTGATCTTTTTGTTGCAAAAATGCACCGCTAGAAGGAGAAGTAGATGAATCAACTACCTGTTTTAATCCGTCGTGAATTTTGGGAAAACCGGAATACATTCGTCGTGCTGCCCGCAATAACCACGGGGTTTTTGCTGCTAATGATGCTTCTCACCCTGTTGGTCTCAGCAACAAACTCTGTCGATTTGAATGTTGAAATTCAGGGTAGTCAGGACATGGAGTCCTTAAACGATTCGATGCAGGCAGATAATATCTACGCATTTGCTTTGTATCAGCTTGAGGGACGCTCTAGCGAAGAACGCGTCCAGTATATTAACACTGGCTTGCAGACGCTGGGGGGGCCTTTAATGGGTATCCTCTGGTTTGTCATGGTGTTCTATCTGTTGGATTCTTTGTATAACGATCGTCGTGATCGCAGTATCTTCTTCTGGAAATCGATGCCCGTGTCGGATGCGATGACAGTCATCTCTAAACTGGTCACAGGCTTGTGGTTGGTTCCTCTTGTTTACCTTTTGGGTGTCGCGCTATTGCAGCTTGCCGCGATGGTGATGTTGAGTATCGCCACGCTAGGGACCGAAATTTCGATGGTCGAGACGGTCTGGGGACCCGCTTCACTTTTGTCGAATTGGATTCAGTATTTAGGCGCGCTGCTGTTCTATAGCCTTTGGGCGTTGCCGTTTTTCGGCTGGCTGATCGCCGTGTCAGCCTATGCTAAAAGTGTGCCCCTCGTTTGGGTGATGGGCGTACCGTTGGCGATGACGATTGTCGAGAGGGTTGTGGTCGATCAGCCACTGTTTGCTAGCTGGATGTGGGACCATATGATTCCAATCAGTTTTTTAAATATGGAGCAGTCAGTGGCAGACAATATCCTGAACCTGCTGCTAAGCCTGCAGATGTTATCAGCGGTGGTGGTGGGTGGTGTTCTGATTGTGATCGCGATTTGGCTAAGAGGCAAAGCGGATGAAATCTAAATGACCGGGTGTGGTGGTAATGCTGGTCGTGTGTCCAGGATGTAGCGGATCGAGTTCAGCTGTGTGTGCTGGTTCAGCCGCGGCCTTCAGGACTAATCACCGAGCACGAATACCGTTCGTCGAACAGCCGAATCCTTATTTTCATGCTTTACTGGACTCGGCGCCAGATCGACACAAACTGCTAAGATAATCTTTCGTAAACAAATGGAGCTTTCCATGGAACTGTTGATAGTAGCTTGTCTGGTCTTTCTTGCGACACACCTGGGTATTTCAGGTACGCCGCTCCGCGCGGTGCTGCGAAACTCCCTGGGTGAGTCTGCCTACCTTGGGGTCTATTCGTTACTTTCCTTCGGTTCACTTGGCGTCATGATTTATGGTTATGCACAGGTGCCTCACACGGATTTTAACTGGTACCCGAGTATCACCGCCTATAAGGTCGCAAAGGTTTTAATGTTGCTGTCCCTGGTGACGATCGTGATGGGCGCCCTGGTAAAAAACCCAACGGCGGTCATGAGTGAACAGGCGCTGGATAATGAAGTTTCCGGCCTGTTGAAGATAACGCGTCACCCGATTCAATGGGGGATCTTGCTGTTCGCCTGCGGTCACCTGTTGGCTAATGGTGATACCGCTTCAATCCTCTTTTTTGGAACCTTTGTGCTTCTGTCCTTCTTTGGGATGCTATCGATGGACCAAAGGCGCAGACGGGAAACCGACCCCAAATGGCAAGCTTTCATGGAGAAAACGTCCATGATTCCATTTGTAGCGCTGGTAAGCGGTCGATTGCGGTTTATGCCGGATGACATTAACTGGGTGGGTTTGATCGCCGGTTTTGCCCTGTATGGCGTGCTCTACTGGCTGCACGATCTGGTGAGTGGTGGTATCAGCTTGTTTTAGGGGACGTGAGCAGCACTAATAGTGTGCTTGAGAATTAAGCTAACCTAAATTTTCTGGCCCGTGTAGAATGCGCCCTTTTTCACAGGATCCCCATGTACAAGATTCGAACTATCAACAATATCTCCGAGAAAGGGTTGAGCAGATTTCCTGCTGATCACTATGAGCTCGGGGATGCCATCGCTGATCCGGAAGTCATTCTGGTTCGAAGCCAGCAGCTGACCGACGACGACGCAGTGCCGTCTCTGCGAGCAGTTGGGCGAGCCGGTGCTGGTGTTAATAACATTCCGGTTGCGGATTACACCGACAAGGGCATCGTTGTGTTTAACACGCCCGGTGCCAATGCGAATGCCGTGAAAGAGCTTGTGATGGTCGGCCTGCTGCTATCGTGTCGCGGCATTATTCCTGGCATCGAATATGTGAACTCCCTGGGCGAACATAGCGACAAGGCTGAACTCAACAAGCTGGTTGAAAGCAGTAAGAAGCAATACAAGGGACGCGAACTGAAAGGTAAGACCCTGGGTGTGCTTGGACTGGGTGCTATCGGATCCATGGTGGCGGATATGGCGCTCCAGATGGAGATGAATGTGGTGGGATATGATCCTGTGCTGTCAGTCGAAGCCGCATGGAGACTTTCCAGCAAGGTTGAGAAGATGGAAAGCCTGCAGATGTTGTTTAGTCGTTCAGACATCATCAGCCTGCACGTGCCTGCACTGGATGCCACCCGCGGCATGATTAATTCAGAAGCCCTGTCCCAGTTCAGGGACGGTGCAGTGCTCCTCAATTTTGCAAGAGAGGAAATCGTCAACAAGGACGATATTTCAGAGGCTCTCGATTCCGGGAAAATTTCCCAGTACATCTCTGACTTCCCGACCCCCGGGCTGATTGGCAAGCCTGGCGTGGTTTCAACACCTCACCTGGGGGCAAGCACAGAAGAAGCCGAAGAAAACTGCGCCATGATGGTCGCCGACCAGGTCAGGGATTTTCTCGAGAACGGGAATATCAAGAACTCTGTGAACTTCCCCTCACTAAGTCTGGAGCGAACGGCGGGTTGTTACCGGATAGCCTTGGCCAACAGGAATGTTCCCCGAATCCTGGGTAGAGTTCTTTCAATTCTTGCGGACAGGGATATCAACGTTGTCGACATGTTGAACAAGAGTCGTGAAGACGTCGCCTACAACCTGATCGACATCCAGACAGAGCCGTCTGAGGATCTGCTTGAAGAAATTCTTGCTATCGATGGTGTGATCAACGCGCGGGTGTTTGATGGCTAGCCGCTGATACTTATTCGTCAGGTTTGCGATTTCTTATCGCAAACCGGGCAGGGGACATCAGTCTTTGTTCCTTAAGGCCGAGTGCTGCAGGTTCCCTGAGTATTTTGCTGACCAGGTGCTCTGCTGCGAGCCGGGCATGTGTTGCACCCCGCGATCCAAAGGCAGTGCAGTAATGAAGACCATCCTGGTATTCATTAATCGCTGACAGCCGGTTGAATTCATGCAGTTTTTGCCAATCCGGTGCCTGTCCGACGATGGGGAACCTGTCCCGGGCAGCGGCGCGAATACCATGCCAGGGCTCTGCGGAACTCTCGTCAAATTCAACCAGTTTTGCCGCGGCCTGGATCAACTCGCTGATTGAAGACCAGTTAACAGAGGCATCCGCCTCGCGCTCGTAGGTACCACTGATAATTGAGCGTCCTTCGTAGGTGGGGAACACAGTTACATCGTTGTTGATGATCCGGGATAAGTCACCGGTTTTGACCGATACTGCATGGCCGCCGATCGCCCTGACTTCCAGCTCATTAGGCAGCAATTCCCTGTTGAACCCGGTGGCCAGTATCAAATGGTCTGAACTGGAGATGACGTTATCACCTTCAAGACATTGCCACTGCCCGTCGTGCCTGATACTGCCTATTTGCGCGCGGGTAGACTGGTCGATTATTGATCGTTTAGTTTCCTCGAACGCCAGCCAGCCAGCCTCGTGCATGACCATCCTGTTATCCAGGAATTCAATAATCTCATCTGGAAATTGTGCGGCAATCTGTTGCAGTCGCGTTATCTCATCATCATTCTGGCCCCAGCGGTGTACGCCTGTTTTGTAATAACCGGGCGCGGATTGCATGTAGTGACAGGCGGCGAACGAGAACCGGTAGCGGGGTTCGCAGGCAAGGGCGAGCTGGGGCATAACGGCTAGCTGCGGGATGGTCGATGGTCCCGGATCGCCGCCATCGATGATCTGAAACTCGATACCGCGCCGGGTTAAGGCTTCTGCGCAAAAAATCCCCGCAAGGCCAGCGCCGATGATAGTGATGGAGTCTCTGCAGGATTCCAATGGCTGCCAGGTGCCGGGCCGCTTTGCGCTCAGCATTTCGTTTTTCCTGCCGAACCCGCCGATTTTTCGTGTTGTGAATCCAGCGTATTCAAGACCTCGCCGGACACCGCCAGCCGCAGAATAGGTCGCAACTTCTGCACCGTGACGGCTGCGGGAAAACATTTTTCGATAGAGTGCGGGCTGCCACATGGCCTGGTTCTTTGACGGAGCAAAACCGTCCAGGAACCACATGTCCACCTGGGCATCTAGATTACCGAGCGCATCGTCTATATCGTCGAATATCAGTAGCAGGCGTACATTGTTTGAAAGCCAGATGACATGCTGGCCGCGGTAATGGGGAGGGTATTGAGCCAGCAGGGGTTCGTGTGATGAAAATTCAAACTTTGACAGCAGCTGGGCCAGATCCTGCTTCCTGACAGGATGCTTCTCGATTGAAATGAAATTAAGACGACGGTCTGGCGGCAGGTCGCGCCACATATCTGCCGTCAGCAAACAGTTGATCCCGAAACCGAATCCCAGTTCGCACACCGTTATTTGCGAACCCGGCTTGCACCGCTGGGCCATAGTGCGGACAGGGTCGACGAACACGGCCTGTTTCTCGCTCAGCGGCGAGTCAGCATGGCTGCTCCAGTAAATGTCCTGATAAGTCTCGGAAAAAGGGGTTTCGTCATGCCATGCAAGTTCCGCGGGGTCAACGAAGTAACTGTCAGCCATCGCTAAGCAGTTTCAATCGGTCGATCAGGATCCGTGATCCATTCACTCCACGAACCGGGATACAAAGCAGGTTCCGGATAACCGGCGATGAGAAGCGCCAGCACATTATGAATGGCAGTGACACCTGAGCCGCAGTAACACACCAGGGGCGAGTCCGGCGCCAGGTCGAGGTTTTCAAATCGTTGCTTCAGAACCGCCGCGGGCTTGAAGTAACCCTCTGATATGTTGTCAGAAAATGGTACGGAAATAGCGCCAGGAATATGACCGGCAACCGGATCTATCGGTTCAACCTCGCCGCGATATCTTGCGCTGTCGCGTGCATCGAGAAGCGTGTTCGACGATCCCAGGACGTCTGCAACCTGGCAGATGTTTGTCAGCGTTGGCTTCAAGGCAAAGTGACCTTGTGGAAAGGTCGACTGGACGGTTGAAACCGGATGTCCTTGTTGAATCCAGCCATCCAGACCACCGTCCAGGACAAAGACATCATTATGACCCAGCCAGCGGCAAAGCCACCAGAGCCGGGCGGCAAAGGCGCCGTTATTCTGGTCGTAACAAATGATTCGTGTTGCGGGGTTGATTCCCCACTGCTGAAACTGGTCAGCCAGAACTTCTCTTTCAGGCAGGGGATGCCTGCCCCCGGCGCCCGGCGCGGCGGACAGATGCTGGTCCAGGTCCGCGTGTTGTGCTCCCGGTATGTGTCCAGCGTCGAAATCTTTTTTACCCTGGGTCAGGTTGCCCAGGTGGGATCTGCAGTCGAACACCATAGCGCGGCTGTTGCTGGCCAGTGTTTCCAGGGGCAATGTTTCCAGGGGCAATGTTTCCAGGGGCAATGTTTCCAGGGGCAATGTTTCCAGGGGCAATGTTTCCAGGGCCAGTGTTTCCAGGGCCAGTGTTTCCAGGGAAATTAACAGGCCCATTCAGCCCCCCGCCAGCTTCACGGCGAAGCCGCGCTGCTCAAGCAGTTCTTTAAGGAGAGGTCGTTTGTCTCCCTGGATCAGGATGCTGGCGCCTTCAACTGAGCCGCCCACGCCGCATTTTCTTTTCAGTTCGCCGGCGAGTTTTTTGAGTTCCGGTGCCGACAATGGAACACCGGTGATGAGCGTAACGGGTTTGCCATTTCGGCCCTTGGTTTGTCGCTGGAGTCGAACGATGCCATCACCATCCGGTTGAAGGGGTTGGCATTGGCATGATTTCACGGGTTGTCTGCAATCAGGGCAGAGTTGTCCGAGATCAGTTGAATAGACGGTGCGCTGCTTGCTCATTCAGAATAGATGAAGACCGAGAGAACCTGTTCCTGTCGAACCAGCATACAAAAATGAACCAGGTTAAACAGGAACCTGGCGAGCACTTCCTGTAAATCACTGGCTTCCATATTCAGTGCTGACATTTCGCCGGTTTGCGACCAGTTGAGTGCGATGCCATCGATGTCGTCTTCTTCGACTTCAGCCAGCCGTTCGGTGATGGTGAAGTCCAGCTTGAAGACCCAGGGGCCTTCGGGGCTATACTCCAGCACCAGCTGTTCCATGGATTGTGCTTCGTCAAAGAAGATACCCATCAGCAATGCATAGAGCAGAACTCTCATCTCGGAGTCTATGCCTTCGCTTGGCATACAGGGGAAATTGTCCGCAGGGTTTTCGTCAATTTCCAGTGACAATACCTGTTTCTCAACGCCAAGCAGCATAATGTCAGGCATTGTGGGCGCGCCTCCTAGGCGGGTGAGACCTCGTCCGCCTGCAAACCCTTGTCCCCGTCAGTGACGACGAATGAAACACGTTGTCCTTCTTCGATGGCGCGACGACCCGAGCCTTCAATGTTACGGAAGTGGACAAAGACGTCATCGCCTGCATCCCGGGTGATAAATCCGTAGCCTTTTCGAACGTTGAACCACTTTACGGTGCCCGTCTCGCGGTCGGATGAGCTATAGCTGCTTTCACTTTCACTGGAACTGCCGCCGCCAACGAGTTGGGAAGCAAACGATGTGGCGATAAACAGAAGAAGCAGGCTGATTTCCGGCACGGTGCCAGGAATCTGGATGCCATCTTTTAGGGTTAATTGACTAATAGCGTATGCAATGAGGCCAATGACAATGGAGATGGCGATTTTTTTTATAATGGGCATGATGATCTTGGGGGTTAGCATTGGATCGCATATCATACTGATTCACGGTGGGAAGGGAAATATCAAGACCTGCGGCTGGAAGCATTTAAGCGATGGAATTCAGGATTTCTCGATACCTGGAGACGGTTTCAGATAGGCCTATCCACAGCGCATCGGTAATGATTGCGTGGCCTATAGAGACCTCTGCTACGTCAGGAACCTCACGGCAGAACCTGGCGAGGTTATCCTGGTTCAGGTCATGCCCGGCGTTGATACCAAGCCCCAGTGATACAGCCAGGGTCCCTGCGTCGATGAAGGTTTGCAGGATGCTATTTGCCTCCGGCGAGCTGTACTGGTCTGCATAGGGTCCGGTATAGAACTCAACGCGATCCGTACCCAGATGGCTTGCCAGCCTGAGTTGCTCATGGTCCGGGTCCATAAAGCAGCTGACCCGCATATTGTCGGCCTTGAGTTTTGCCACAAGCGGTTTGAGGCGATTGAATTCCCCGGTGAGATTCCATCCGTGATCCGAGGTCAGCTGGTTTGGGTCATCAGGTACCAGCGTGCACTGGTCAGGTTTTACGGCGTCAACCAGCGTCATAAAACCGGGATAGCCGTTTTCTTCGGGCCCTGCGTAGGGATTGCCTTCAATGTTGAATTCGATGTCCGAGTAGTCAGGCCGGGTGAGCAACTCCGCAAGGTCGTAGACATCGGAAGGGCGGATATGGCGCATATCGGGTCTTGGATGAACCGTAATGCCTTGCGCGCCTGCTTTGATGCATGTCACTGCGGCTTCAACAACACTGGGTATGGTTGTTTGCCGCGAATTCCGAAGCAGTGCAATCTTGTTCAGGTTGACCGACAGGACAGTACTCATACCCAGCCGCCTTTATAATGCTTGTGATAAATTCTTCGACCGAGCAAGAATCCTATCAGAAGTCCAATCAACACTACACCGGCTCCGCGAAGGAACCATTGCTGCGCGCGATCATCCGAAAGGGCGTCGGTTAATTCGTTCAGGTTGTTGATCTCCTGGAGCAAGACATCACGTTCTTCACTCAGTTGTTTGTTTTGTTCATCGATGGCAATAACGTTGCCTGAAAGTGTGGTGATTGTTGCCAGGTCTTTGCTGTTCCCTGGTCAGGGTTTCTTTTGCTTCCTTGGCCTCTCTCAGGCCGAGCAATGTCTGCTGGTGTTGTGTATCGAGTGATCGCATCTCAGATCTCACATCATCTAGTTGCGTGCTGGCGATGGGTTCGTCGACCAGGTATTGGGTCTGCAGCCAGCCTTCAAGGCCATCAGCTGTCCGTACTCGCGTATAGCCGGTTTGTTCATTGATTTCGAGGCGTTCGAGTGGTGTACCGCTCCTAATGCCGCGATGGATAATCCTGTGCTTGGTTGACTCGCCGCCGCGCAGGGGCACGTAAAGAATGTCGCGTATGTAAACCTCGTCAGCAAACGAGAACTGGCTGACAGCCAGTAATGCTGTCCCGACGAACAGATAGGCGACCAATAGATAGCCTGCCAACAGATAGCCCATCAGCAAATTGGCCGGAAATACCCTGATGAAGGTGAGCCTTGGCAACATCTCAGGGAAGAACCTTTTTGAAAGGCTTAACGGTTACCCGGGCGTAAGCTCCGGCAGCCACATAAGGGTCTGCATTCGCCCAGGTTTGGGCTTCTTCCAGGCTGCTGAATTCGGCAACCACCAGACTGCCCGTAAAGCCTGCTTCACCGGGATCCTCTGTATCGACGGCGGGATGAGGTCCCGCAACGATAACTCTGCCTTCGTCTACCAGGTCCTGGATCCGTTCCAGGTGGGCCGGTCTGGCAGCCTTGCGTTTCTCAAGGCTGTTGTTGATGTCTTCGCTGATGATGGCATAGAGCATTATTGGTCCTCCGTATCTAGTCTTTTGATTCCGCAGGTGTTTCGTCGGCGTCGCTGATATAGCCGCCTTTAACGAGGTACACCATGGTGATGACCAAGTAGCTAAGAGTAATGGCGAAGCCGCCAATCAGTTTATAGGTTACCCAGATGTCAGTGCTGTAGCTGTAAGCGACGACAAGGTTGAGTGCGCCGGCGATAAAGAAACCGAGCGCCCAGCCATAGTTGAGGTTACGCCAGACAGGGTCGGGCAAGGTCAGGTGTTCCCCGAGCATTTTTTTTATCAGGTTATCTCTGGACAGTAGATGGCCGCCAATAAGGGCAATGGCGAATACCCAGTTAACGATTGTGGGCTTCCATTTAATAAAAACCTCATCCTGGAAAACGAGGGTGGCAGTGCCGGCGAGAATCACCACGCAGAACACCATCATCGTTCGTTTACTCAGGGTCTTGTCCTGGCGATACTCGAACCCGACCTGTATGCACACACCCGCCATCAAAATCGCTGTGGCAAGGTATATATCGCGGGTCGTGAAATACACGGCAACGAAAAGTGCTATTGGGACAAATTCAATGAATTGGCGCATGGTCATCAGGTCACTGCAAACAGGCCGCCATCTTAATGCATTTTCCCGTCTAGTAGGAATCTGGCTGTTGCATCCGGTGGAGAAGCTATCTTAAAGATGGTGATTGGGACGCGGTGTGATTAATATGGTCGCCTTTCTGCGACTCGACACGACTGCCCATGAGCCAATTCTTCCGTATTCACCCGGTGACCCCCCAGCCTCGTCTGGTTCACCAGGCCGTGGAAATTTTGAATAAGGGGGGCGTCATCGTATACCCGACTGATTCTGCCTACGCACTGGGTTGTCACATCGGTGACAAAAAGGCCATCGACCGAATCAGGGATATCCGTCGCCTGCAGCGTGACCATCATTTTGCGCTGGTGTGTCGTGACCTGTCGGACCTTGGTATCTATGCCAAGGTGCATAATTCGGCTTATCGTCAGATCAAGGCTGCTACCCCCGGTCCTTATACCTTTATTTTGCCGGCGTCACGCGAGGTTCCGAGGCGGTTGGTCGACGAGAAACGGAAAACCATTGGTCTGAGGGTGCCGGATAATGAGATTTGCCGGGCCTTGCTGGAAGAGATGGGTGAGCCCATTATGAGCACAACGCTGATACTCCCGGGGGATGAATACCCGCTGACCGATCCAGACGAGATACGTGACCTGATGCAACACCAGGTCGATCTGGTTATTGATGGTGGTTACTGCGGACCTGAAACAACCACGGTCGTCAGTCTGGAAGAGGATTATCCTGTTATCGTGCGTGAAGGGATGGGTGATACCAGTCTGTTTGTATAAAGCTGTTAGCTAAAACAGCACGACAGCATTGCCCTGCTTCAGTATAATAACGCTCAAAAGCGACACCAAATTATTTTGAACAAACCCACCGTTGTAGATCACTTCCAGACACGCATTGTCGTGGTGTTTTTATTTTGCTATCCATCCCTGAAATGCACTTGAAACTGGAGAACTTGTGAGCCAAATAGAAGCCCAAAAACGTGTCCTTTCCGGGATGCGCCCGACCGGCCGTTTACATCTTGGCCACTACCATGGCGTGCTCAAAAATTGGGTGCGACTGCAGCATGAATACGATTGTCATTTCTTCGTTGCTGACTGGCATGCCCTGACGACTCACTATGAAGATCCGGAAGTTATCGAAGAGAGCGTCTGGCAGATGGTAATTGACTGGCTGGCGGCAGGTGTGAATCCTGGATCGGCCTCCCTGTTTATCCAATCCCGCGTACCGGAACACGCTGAACTGCACCTGATGTTGTCCATGATCACGCCGCTATCCTGGGTGGAGCGAGTCCCAAATTATAAGGACATGGTTTCCCGGTCCAAGGACCGCGACCTGGCAACCTATGGGTTTCTCGGCTACCCGGTGCTGCAGAGCGCTGACATCCTGATTTACCAGGCGGGCAATGTGCCAGTGGGCGCCGACCAGGTTCCACACGTGGAACTCACTCGTGAAATTGCGCGGCGTTTTAATCATATCTTTGGTCGTGACACCGGTTTTGAGGAAATGGCCGAAGAAGCGATCAAGAAACTTGGCCGCAAGAACGCAAAGATGTACCGGAAGCTTCAACGGGACTACATGGAGCGGGGCAACCAGGAATCTCTGGAAAAAGCCCAGGTGCTGATTCATGACCAACAGAACGTATCGCTGGGTGATCGTGACCGTTTGTATGGATACCTTGAAGGCGGTGGCAAGGTGATTTTGCCGGAACCGCAGGCGCTGCTTACCACAGCTTCGGTGATGCCTGGGCTGGATGGCCAGAAAATGTCCAAGTCCTACAACAACACCATCCTGTTGCGCGAAGCCCCGGATTCGGTCAACAAGAAGATAAAAACAATGACCACGGACCCCGCAAGGGTGCGCCGGACTGACCCGGGTAACCCGGATGTCTGCCCCGTGTTCCAGCTGCACGAGATTTATTCGGACGACGAGACCAAAGCCTGGGTCAGGAAAGGATGTACTTCAGCGGGCATTGGTTGCATTGATTGTAAAAAACCGCTGATTGACCAGGTGTTGGTCGAACAGCAGCCGATGCGCGAGCGCGCGAGACAATACGAAGAGAATCCGGACCTTGTCAAAACGATCGTCGCCGAAGGATGTGAAAAAGCACGCAGTATCGCAAAAGCGACCATGGAGGAAGTTCGGTCCGCCATGGGTTTGGACTATCGATAGGGTCATCTGATGGAAGAAACTTCGCCGGAAGAACAAAAAATCAGCGAATCAGTCGTCCAGGCAGAGATGCCGTTTGCTGTCATCGAGGGAACGCCGATGTCCCAGATTCCGATGGATCTCTACATCCCGCCGGATGCACTGGAAGTCATACTTGAAGCCTTCGAGGGGCCACTCGACCTGTTGCTTTACCTGATCCGCAAACAGAACCTCGACATACTCGAAATCAAGGTGTCGGAAATCACCTCGCAGTACATGGCCTATATCGACCTGATGACTGACGTTCAGTTTGAGCTGGCCGCGGAGTACCTCGTTATGGCGGCTGTTCTTGCGGAAATAAAATCCCGCATGTTATTGCCCCGTCAGTCAGAAGACGAGACCGACGAAGATGATCCGCGAGCCGAACTTATCCGCAAATTGCAGGAGTACGAAAGATTCAAGCAGGCGGCTTTGGACATTGATGAACTGGAGCGCCTGAACCGAAACTTTTGGCATGCGGTCGCCGATGCGCCTGTGACGGAGAAAATCAGGCCATTGCCTGAGATCCAGCTTCAGGATCTGCTGGTTGAATTGTCGCGGGTATTGAATCGGGCAGAAAACTACACCAGCCACCACGTTTCCCTCGAACCGCTTTCTACGCGGGAACGAATGTCGAACATATTAGATGCAATATCGGCTGCTGGTGACCAGTTTGTTTCATTCTCCAGCCTGTTCAGAATCGAGGAAGGTCGTTCGGGTGTCATCGTGACATTTATCGCGATGATGGAATTAATCAAGGAATCGTTGCTGGAGATCGTTCAGTCAGAACCGTTCGCACCGATTCATGTCAAGTCAAAGGCCGGCAGTTTTGAAACTATAGAACCCGGCTTGTAACCAGAGGAGCCCATGGACAGCTTACCCTTAAAACAGATTATTGAAGGCGCGATTCTCGCTGCAGAGGCGCCATTGTCTATCGACCAGCTGATGCGGCTATTCGAGGGTGATGAACCAGAGCGAGTTGATGTGCGTGATGCCCTGCAGGAAATTGAGCAGGAATGTGAAGGTCGGGGGTTCGAGCTGAAGCAGGTTGCATCAGGTTACAGGTTTCAGGTGAGGTCCAGTTACGGTGAGTGGGTTTCTCGGCTGTGGAAAGAGAAGCCGCCGCGATACTCTCGCGCCTTACTGGAAACATTAGCATTGATAGCCTACAAACAACCAATCACCCGTGGCGATGTCGAAGAAATCCGTGGTGTTGCGGTGAGTACAAATATTATTCGGACGCTGCTTGAGCGGGAATGGGTCCGGATAGTCGGTCACCGCGATGTGCCCGGTCACCCGGCGTTGTACGCCACGACCAAAAATTTCCTTGATTACTTCGATCTACGGAACCTCGATGAACTGCCAAGCCTGGCAGAAATCAAAGACCTGACCCAGGCGAACGAGGAACTTGATATGGAAGATGACCTGATCGAGCTTCCATCTTTGGAGGTTGATGTGGAAGAAGAGGAAGCAGTCGCCGGCATGGATGATGCTGACCTCGATGCGGTATCTGACCAGGTTGATACCATCCAGCAAAATATCAAAAATCTTCTCGCCGCCGATGAACAAGCGTTAGCTGGCGAATTTGATGAAGACGACAGCGAGGCTTTAGACATCGAACAGCAATCAGAGCCAGAAGTCGTTGAGCAGAGCGAGTCTATCGCGTCCGAGTCCGACATTCAGTCCGACATTGAGCCTGGGCCTGAAATACAAAGTACCCCTGGCGACAACAGATCATGACGGAAAAACTCCAGAAAGTATTAGCGGCTCGTGGTCTTGGATCCAGACGAGAACTTGAGCGATGGATCGAAGCTGGCCGAATATCGGTTAACGGGAAAGTTGCCAAACTGGGTGACCGGGTTTCAGATGAAGAGCGAATCCTGGTTGATGGCCGTCCGGTCAGTGGAAAAAAAGTTCCCCACCGGTTCCTGCTCTACAACAAACCCGAAGGCGAAATCTGCACCCGCGATGATCCAGAAGGTCGCCGAACTGTTTTCGACAAGTTACCTAAACTGAAAAACCAACGATGGATATCGGTTGGTCGCCTTGATTTTAATACAGCGGGTTTGCTGCTGTTTACAACTGATGGCGAACTGGCTAACAAGCTTATGCACCCGTCCGCCAACATTGACCGTGAATATGCTGTACGGGTGTTAGGGGATGTATCAAAGGACGCGCTCGATAAAATGCAGGAAGGCGTCCTGCTGGAAGACGGGATCTACAAGTTCTCGGATATTCAGCAGGGCAAGAACGCGGAAGAGGGCGATGGCAAGGCCAACCGGTGGTACTACGTGGTGCTGATGGAAGGCAAGAACCGGGAGGTTCGAAGGCTCTGGGAATCGCAGGGTTATACCGTTAGCCGGCTGAAGCGTGTCAGGTTTGGCAGTTTCTTTATTCCGTCGGCGGTAAAGGCAGGGCGGTTTGTTGACCTGAAAATGAAAGAAATCAAGGAGCTCTATCATATGGGTGGAATGGAAAGCCTGGGCCGTGGGCGGAGGTAGGGGAGGTAGGGGTCGGAGTAAAGTGCCAGAGTAACTACTCTGGCACTTTACTCCGACCCCCCCAATTGCTCCGACCCCCCCAATTGAATGTCCTGCCGTGTTCCTCCTGGCTGTCTGGCCCCAACAGGTACAAGTATAGGGACATCAGGTCTTCAGGGTCTTTCAATGACGCCGGGTCTTCCACCGGATAGGCAGCCGCCCGCATTGATGTTCTGGTAGCACCCGGATTAATAATATTGACCCGAATCGGCGAAGTCTGTTCTAACTCGTCAGCAATCAGTTTTGCCAGTCCTTCCATCGCATATTTGGAAACAGCGTAGGCCCCCCAGTAGGCGCGTGGCACTGCGCCGACACTGGAGCTTGTAAACAGCAACCTGCCCGCATCAGATCTTTGTAGTAGCGGCATCAGCACTCTGGTCAGTAGAAAAACAGCGGTTGAATTCACGTGCATTACCCTGTGCCACTGTTCGATGCTGTAGTGCTCGAATGGCACCCGGTCACCCAGAATAGCGGCATTGTGCAGCAGTCCGTCCAGTTTCCCATAGTTGTCATCCAGTGCCTGGGCGAGTCCTTCAACATCGGGTTGTGTGATCTGGGACAGGTCCATGGGAACAATGCCCGGCTCCGGGTGACCCGCAGCGACAATTTCGTCATAGACTGTTTCGAGCTTTTCAGTGGTTCTGCCTAACAATATCACAGTGGCGCCATGTGCTGCGCAAGATTTTGCGGCAACAGCGCCAATGCCGTTACCTGCTCCGGTGACAAGAATGACCTTTTCTTTGAGGAGGTCTTTTGGTGCTTCATAGGTCATGGTTTTTGTCTCTCACAGGGTAGGGGTCGGAGTAAAGTGCCAGAGTAGTTACTCTGGCACTTTACTCCGACCCCGGTCCTCCGGCCGTGCGTGGGCAAGATAGTTGACATCTACGTCGTTGCCTAGCTTGTACGCCTGCGTGATCGGGTTGTAGGTCATGCCCGTCAGGTCTTCTATCCGTAAATCAGCTGACCGGCAGAAACCCGCCAGCTCGGCAGGCGTAATAAGCTTGTCGTAGTTGTGCGTACCCTTCGGCACCATGTTCAGGATGTACTCAGCGCCGACCACGGCAAATAGATAGGATTTGGGGTTTCTGTTAATCGTCGACAGGAAAAGGTGTCCGTCGTTTTTGAGAAGCTTTCTGCAGGATGCAATGACTGATCCGGGGTCTGGCACATGCTCCAGCATTTCCAGGCAGGTGATGACATCAAAAGGCTCGGGCGAAGTGGCTTCCAGTTCCTCGATGGTGGTCAGCGCATATTCTACCCGGATGTTGGATTCATGCCGGTGGAGTTTCGCTACACTGATGGGCGCTTCGGCAGCGTCGATACCCATGACGGTGGCTCCCTGCGCCGCAAGTGATTCAGTGAGAATGCCGCCGCCGCAGCCAACGTCCAGTACTCTTTTCCCCGGCAGGTTTACCCTGTCAGTAATGTAACCAACCCGCAGCGGGTTAATCGCATGTAGTGACTTGAATTCACTTTCGGTGTCCCACCACTTTTGCGCAAGTTCATCAAATTTGTTGAGCTCTGCCGTATCTACGTTTCGTTCGCTCATAGGTTACCTTTCTTAGCAGACCGGGGTCGGAGTAAAGTGCCAGAGTAGTTACTCTGGCACTTTACTCCGACCCCGGTCCTCATGGCTGTTTATAAGTGCTGCTCATGGCTGTTTATTACTCACTGCCAATATTTTTTTCTGCCACTGCCGGGTAGCAGCAAGAATGCTTTCTGCGTCGACTTCCGGCAGCTGTCTATTATCCATGACCCGTTTGCCGCCGATCCAGACATTACTAACGTCTCTGGCAGATGCGGTGTATACCAGCTGCGAGATCGGATTGTAAATCGGCTGGAAGCTCGGGTGTGAAAGATCGATTGCCGTAATGTCGGCGAGTTTGCCCGGCTCGAGGCTGCCGATCTGATCTTCAAGTCCCAGGAATCGGGCACCATTAATGGTCATCATCTCAAGGCAGGTTTGTGCATCCAGGCTGGTTGCGTCTCCGGTGGTCGCTTTTGAAAGCAAGCTGGCAGACCTGACTTCCTGGATCATATCAAGGTCGTTGTTGCTGGCTGCGCCATCGGTGCCGATCGCGACATTGATATTCCTTGCCCTGAGTTTTTCAACAGGGCAGAAGCCGGATGCCAGCTTCATATTGGATTCGGGACAGTGAGCAACCTGTACGCCATAGACGGCCAGCAACTCAATTTCGTCATCCCGGAGCTGGGTCATATGCACGGCCTGCAGCGAAGGGGACAGTATCCCGAGTTTGTTCATGCGCTCAATGGGGCGTACACCGATATTCCGAAGACTGTCCGTGGCTTCAGTTGCGGTCTCGTGCAGGTGCAGGTGAACCGCAAGATCCAGTTGTTCAGAATATAACTGGATCTTGTTAAAGCCACTGTCACTAACATTGTAGGGAGAATGCGGGGCAAACGCAGTGGTCACGAGCGAACTGTTCTTGATGCTGTCCCGGAATGCGAGACCTTTGTGTATATGGTCCTCTTCGTTTCGTGCCCAGGCATTAGCAAACTGAAGTACCGGCATACCAACTTGCGCGCGAAAATTCATTTGTGTCAGGGCTCGGCTTGCAGCTTCAGGAAAGAAGTAGGTATCGGCGGCGCAGGTGGTGCCACCCATAATCATTTCCATGGCAGCCAGGCGGGTACCGTCGTAGACAAACTGCTCACTAACCAGTTCGCCTTCTATAGGCCAGATCCAGTTGGTCAGCCAATCCATCATTTCTCTGTCGTCTGCGATGCCACGCAGCAGGGTCATGGCGGCGTGCCCGTGCGAGTTGACGAAGCCGGGTGTCACCAGGTGCCCTTCAAGTTTCAGGTTAGGGGCGTCCGGAAACCGGGCCAGGGCTTCTGTCTGTGGCAGCAGGGCGGTAATGCGGGATCCTTCTATCACCAGGCTGTGATCGAGCAATAGTGCGCCGTCGGGAATGACAGGTGCGATCCATGTCGGTGAAATAATCTGTGTCGTGGTACTTGTCATTGGAAGTTACTGCTGGCTGATGGTGTTTTTATGGTGCCTCTATGGGCATTCGAGGACGCATTATACCCGCCTTCTGCAAGAGAGTTACCAGCTCGATTTCAGTCTGTATTCTGGCACAAATAACAGCCCTAATAATATAGTGATTTCAACAACTTATGGGACGTCAGGAACCATAAAAATAATGTGAATGAGGGCTGCCTTGTGGTACAATTTCGAGCTTGGTTAGTGGGGCCCTGAATGTGGCGATTGTGGCAGTTTTTAATTGCTGAAAGTCAGGGAAATCTTGTTGTTAACCTTGATGAAGAGCGTCGTTTCGCGACGGCCAGGTTGAGATAAAAGAAGTCATTTCGCACCTTATTTGAATCGAAAACCAACCTGCTGATGGAGCCATTGGCTGCATCGGTTTGTTCGAAATAAAAAGCAAACTGACGGTGTGAATACAGGATAAATCGAAACAAATGTCAGAATCAGACCACGAAGAAATCAGTACGATAAACATTGAGGACGAGCTCAAGCAGTCCTATCTCGACTATGCAATGAGCGTCATCGTTGGCAGGGCGTTGCCAGATGTTCGTGATGGGTTGAAACCCGTTCACCGCCGCGTGCTGTTTGCCATGAATGTTCTGAATAACGCCTACAATCGCTCCTATATGAAATCCGCGAGGATCGTGGGTGATGTCATTGGTAAATACCATCCCCATGGAGATACCGCGGCATACGATACGATCGTCCGGATGGCCCAGAGCTTCTCCATGCGATATCCCCTGGTTGATGGTCAGGGAAATTTCGGTTCCCTTGACGGGGATAGTGCGGCCGCCATGCGTTACACAGAAATACGTATGCAAAAGATTTCACATGAGTTGCTGGCTGACCTGGATAAAGAGACGGTCGAATTCGTCGATAACTACGATGGCACGTTGCAGATGCCTGAAGTGCTGCCTGCCAGAATGCCGAACCTGCTGATCAATGGTTCAAGCGGGATCGCCGTTGGTATGGCGACAAACATTCCGCCACACAACCTGACAGAAGTCATCAACGGTTGCCTTGCCCTGATAGACAACCCGGAACTTACCGTCGATGAACTGATGGAGTTTATCCCCGGCCCGGATTTCCCGACCATGGGCATTATTAATGGCCGTGGGGGCATCGTCCAAGCTTATAGAACCGGTCGTGGGCGTATCCAGATGCGTTCACGCTGCGAGATTGTAGCGGACGAAAAGACCGGTAAAGAAACCATCATTATCAAGGAGATTCCTTACCAGGTTAATCGCGCCCGCCTGATCGAAAAGATTGCCGAGTTGGTTAGAGATAAAAAGATTGAAGGCATCACCGAACTTCGTGATGAATCCTCCACAGACACGCGCATCGTGATCGAATTACGCCGGGGTGAAGTGGCCGACGTGACGCTGAATAACCTTTACGCCCAGACGCAATTACAAACCGTTTTTGGTATCAACATCGTCGCGCTGGTTGAAGGTGAGCCCAAGGTGCTGAACCTGAAAGATGTGCTGGAACAGTTTGTCCTGCATCGTCGTGAGGTGGTCACCCGCCGCACCGTATATCTGTTACGCAGGGCAAGAACACGAGGCCATGTGCTTGAAGGCCTCGCGGTTGCGCTCTCTAACATCGACCCGGTGATTGAGCTGATCAAGAGTTCTGACAATGCAACCGAAGCGCGTGAAAAGCTGGTTGCCCGGTCGTGGCGGTCCGAAAATGTCACACAGATGCTGGAGAAAGCAGGCCCTAATGCAGCCAAACCGGACGAACTGGATGAAGCTTATGGACTTAAGGACGATGGCAGCTACTTCCTGTCAGCGGAGCAGGCCCAGGCAATTCTTGAGATGCGGCTCAACCGGCTGACGGGTCTTGAGCAGGGTCGCCTGCTGGACGAATACAAAGAGATTATCGGCAACATATCCGAGCTCCTGGAAATCCTGGCAAGCCAGAGTCGACTGATGGAAATCATTCGCGAGGAACTGGTCGAAATACGCGACGAGTACGGCGACGAGCGCCAGACAGAAATTATCGAGACCATGGAAGACCTCACCATGGAAGACATGATTCCTGAGCAGGATATGGTGGTCACGCTGTCACATGGTGGCTACGCGAAAACCCAGCCACTGGATACCTATCGCGCTCAGCGGCGTGGTGGGCGGGGCAAGACCGCCAGTACCGTTAAGGATGAGGATTACATCGAACACCTGATGGTCGCAAATACCCACGACACCATCCTGTGTTTTACCAACCGGGGTAAGGTGTTCTGGTTGCGGGTCTTCCAGATCCCACCGGCCAGTCGAACGGCCAGGGGCCGCCCGGTCATTAATATCCTGCCATTGGATAAAGACGAAAAAATTACCGCAATGCTTCCGGTGCACCAGTACACGGAAAATGAGTTCATTTTTATGGTGACCCTGAATGGCACCGTCAAGAAAACACCGCTGATGGATTTCGCGCGTCAGCGAAGCACCGGCCTGATAGCGATCGAATTGGAAGAAGGCAATACGCTGGTTAGCGCAGCCATAACCGACGGTACCCGTGACGTTATGTTATTTGGTTCCGGCGGCAAGGTTATCCGATTCAAGGAATCAGATGTCCGTGCAATGGGTCGAACGGCCCGCGGTGTTCGGGGCATCAAGCTGAAAGCTGGCCAGAAAGTGATTTCCCTGATGATTCCCGATGAAAACGGCCTTGTCCTGATTGCCAGTCACAAAGGTTATGGCAAACGGAGCAAGATCGAGGAGTTCTCGGTGATTGGTCGCGGCGGCCAGGGCGTTATTGGTATGAAAACCAGCGAGCGTAACGGCGATGTGGTCGGGGCAGTGCAGGTGTTCCCCGGGGATGAAGCTATCCTGATTAGTGACAAGGGTACGCTGGTTCGTATTCCAACAGATCAGGTCTCCACCCAGGGCCGAAATACCCAGGGCGTTCGATTGATCAACCTGACCCGCGATGAGCACCTGGTGGGCATGGCGGCGGTCGACGAACCTGAAGGTGCTGAGTTCGATGATGTTGATGAAGATGATGACGAAGACCAGGGGTCGGAGTAAAGTGCCGGAGTAAAATACGTTTCGTTGTATTGCTCATGACTAAGTTGTTAAATACTGCATTACCTTGAATGTCAAACACGGCTAAATCGATCCCGAATTTCACTCCGGCACTTTACTCCGGGACTTTACTCCGACCCCAAAAATGACTGATTCCGACAAAACAACCAACCTTGATGATCTGCGCGACCGGATCGATCAGCTTGACACTGAAATACTGAAGAAGCTGAACGAGCGTGCCCGCTGCGCGCTTGATGTTGCAGAGGTAAAACTCCGGGAATCCAGCGGTGAGCCCCCGGTGTTCTACCGCCCGGAACGTGAAGCCCAGGTCCTGCGCAGAATGACCGAGCTCAACCAGGGCCCACTGTCCAGTGAGAAAATCACACAGGTTTATCGACAGATCATGTCGGCTTGCCTGGCGCTTGAAGAACCATTAAAGGTGGCATACCTCGGTCCTCAAGGCACTTTTACCCAGATGGCGACACTCAAGCAGTTCGGCGACTCTGTCGTAGGCATGCCATTGGTAACGGTTGACGATGTTTTCCGGGAAGTCACTTCTGAATCTTGTCATTACGGTGTGGTACCGGTGGAAAATTCAACGGAAGGCGTGATTAACCACACCCTGGACAACTTTCTTGATTCTAATCTGCGTATTTGTGGTGAGGTAGAGATCAGGGTTCACCATCACCTGATGGTGTCGCCCGAAGCGAGCGGTGAAATAAAACGAATCTACTCCCATCAGCAGACCCTTGGTCAGTGTCGCCGTTGGCTGAATGGCCATTACCCGAAGGTGGAACGACTGACTGCTTCCAGTAATGCAGAGGCTGCCAGAAGGGTCGCGGAAGAAAAAGATGCTGCCGCCATCGCAGGTGAAATGGCCGCAGAAATCTATGGCCTGGATATTCTGTCTCGTCAGATTGAAGACGAGTCAGATAACACCACGCGTTTTATCGTCGTAGGACGGGAAGACATTGGACCCAGTGGTAACGACAAGACTTCGATCGTTGTCTCCACTCACAACCAGCCCGGTGCGTTGTATAAGCTGCTGGAACCGTTTCACAGGCATGGTGTTTCGCTGACTTCTATCGAAACGCGTCCTTCCCGCACCGGCATGTGGTCATACGTCTTCTTCATTGATTTCGATGGGCACAGGGATGATGAGCTGATTCAGACTGTGCTTGGCGAAATTGATTCCGATGCACTGGAAGTCAAGCTGCTGGGCAGCTACCCGCGAGCAATTAGCCACTCAAGATAGGAAGGCTCTCAACGGGTTCCTGTCCGAGCAATATGCACCGCGGTGGCTATTTCCCGTCAGGTGATTGATTTATTAACTAACATTATTTGATAGGCGTATTTTAATGGTGCAGAACACGACGTTAGGGATGGGAACTAGCTAAATGGTCGATTTTCTAAAACTGGCGCAGCCAGGTATTACTGAGCTGTCCCCTTATCAACCTGGAAAGCCTGTTGAAGAGCTTGAGCGGGAACTCGGTATCGCCGACATCATCAAACTCGCCAGCAATGAAAGCCCGCTGGGGCCTTCACCGGTTGTCACAGCGAGTATTTCCGGCCAGCTGGCAGAACTGGCGCGCTACCCGGATGGAAGTGCCTACCAGTTAAAGGATAAGTTGCAGGCCAGGCTTGGCATTGTTCCCGCCATGGTCACCGTGGGCAATGGTTCAAATGATGTACTCGAGTTGGTTGCCAGGGTGTTTCTGGGGCCTGGGCTAGAATCGATCGTATCGGAGCATTCTTTTGTCGTCTATCCGCTGGTGACCAAATCGCTTGGCGCCGAGCTGACCGTCATACCGGCAATCGACTACGGGCAGGACCTTAAGGCAACGCTGGCGGCTATCAGTGACCGAACCAGGATTGTCTTTATTGCCAACCCCAACAACCCGACCGGTACCTGGGTGAGCAAGCAAAGTCTGCTCAGTTTCCTTGATGCTGTGCCAGAAGAAGTCCTGGTTGTGCTGGATGAAGCCTACGCCGAGTATGTTGCTGAGCCTGACTATCCCAACGGGCTTGAGCTTGTCGGCGACTATCCCAACCTGATTGTGACCCGAACCTTTTCCAAGGCTTATGGGCTTGCGGGGCTGAGGATGGGGTATTCCGTCAGTCACCCGGATATCGCTGACCTGATGAACAGAGTTCGGCAGCCTTTTAATGTGAATGCCATGTCCCTTGCCGCGGCACTGGTCGCGTTGGATGACGAAGCCCACCTTCAGGAATCGATCCAGGTTAATAATGAAGGCATGAAAATGCTAACGGAAGCCTGTGACCAGCTTGGGCTGGGTTACATTCCCTCGGTCGGTAATTTTCTAACGATCGACTTTGGGCGCGATGCGATGCCAATTTATGAGGGCCTGTTGCGAGAAGGCGTCATTGTCCGACCCATTGGCGTTTACGGCATGCCGAATCACCTCAGAGTGACGATCGGGCTGCCAGAAGAGAATATGCGGTTCATCGATAGTTTGAAAAAAGCCCTTAGCGGGGGCGTAAAAAAAGCCCTTAGCGGGGGCGTAAAAAAAGCCCTTAGCGCTGGCCTACCAAAAGCCCTTAGCGTGGGCGTAAAAAAAGCCCTTAGCGCTGGCCTACCAAAAGCCCTTAGCGCTGGCCTACCAAAAGCCCTTAGCGGGGGCGTAAAAAAAGCCCTTAGCGGGGGCGAAAAAGAAGCCCTTAGCGGGAGCGAAAAAAAAGCCCCTAGCGCTGGCCTAAAAAAACCCCCTGGCACCGATCTGAAGCAAGATGGTTGAATCCCCTCAGATAAAACAGGAGTTTAGACAGGTATCGGTGATTGGGCTTGGTCTGATTGGTGGTTCCATTGCCGCGGGTATCAAGCAGCAGGGCCTGGCATCTTCTGTGAGTGCCTGGGACGCGAATGCGGCTAGTCTGGCACTCGGGCATGACCTTGGTGTCATCGATAGCATCGCCGCCGATATTCACGAGGCGACTGCCCAAGCTGATCTCATCATCCTGGCAGTGCCTGTCCAGTCGATGGAACAGGTGCTGCGTGACATTGATCTCAAGGATCAGGTGATTACCGACGTTGGCAGTGTGAAGGGCATCGCCGTTGAAGCGGCCCGCCGTGTTTTTGGCAAACTGCCTGAAAATTTTATCCCTGGTCATCCTATTGCCGGATCCGAAAAACACGGTGTCGTAGCCGCCGACCCGAATCTGTTCCGCCAGCATAAAGTGATCCTGACGCCGGAAGAGGCCTCTAACCCAGCGGCGATTGCGAGGGTTGAAAAACTCTGGCGCGGCCTGGGTGCAGACGTTGTCAGAATGTCTGTATCCCACCACGATGACGTTCTGGCACAAACCAGCCATTTACCTCACCTGCTTGCGTATGCCCTGGTAGATACGCTTTCTGCCGGAGGGGACAGCCTGGAGGTGTTCGAATACGCCGCCGGAGGTTTTCGAGACTTTTCGCGCATCGCCGCATCAGATCCCATCATGTGGAGTGATATCTTTCAGGCTAACAGGGAACCGCTGGTGCAGGCGCTGGATCAGTACCTGTTGAAGCTCGAGACGCTGAAACAGTTGATCGAATCCGGGGAAGCCGACCAGATTAAGGATTTGCTCAGTAGGGCCAAGGTAGCCAGGGATCATTTCTCTAATATTCAGGCCATAGCCCGGTCTAAAAGTGGCCCGGACTAAAAGTGGCCCGGACTAAAAGTGGCCCGGACAAAAAATGACTGACCATGTACCAATCATTGCCTTGGACGGCCCTAGTGGCTCAGGCAAAGGCGTCGTCGCCAACTTCTTGTCTACTCAGTATGAATTTCATCTGCTCGACAGCGGAGCGCTATATCGACTGGTTGGAATTGCGGCGCGACGGACCAGCATAGCGTTGGAAAATTCGCCCCTGGACGAAGCGGTACTTGGTGAAATCGCCCGTAGCCTCGATGTGGCGTTCACATCCACTAACAATCCCGAAGACCCCCTGGAAATAACGCTTTTCGGGGAACAGGTCGGCCATGAAGTGCGTACTGATGAGGCCGGCGTCGATGCTTCGCGGGTGGCGTCATTACCGGCCGTGCGTGATGGGCTATTTGAGCTGCAACGCTCGTTTCGACAGGCTCCGGGGCTGGTTGCCGATGGCAGGGATATGGGGACTGTCATTTTCCCCGAAGCAGACGTCAAAATCTATCTGACGGCCTCTGCTGAGGCGAGGGCCGAGAGGCGCTATAACCAGTTGATACATAAGGGTATTGGTGTTAACCTGCACGACCTTTTTCAGAGCATCCAGGCTCGGGATGAGCGGGATATGAACCGAGCGGTCTCTCCCCTTACGCCCGCAGAGGATGCTTTCGTCATCGACAGCACCGACATGGACATCGAAGAAGTCCTGCAAAATGTCAAAGCTATCGTGACTGAAAAACTGGGTTGATCGAGGGCACCAACACCCTGAATCGTTCGCGAGAATGGGGGCAATCGAATCAACTTTACTTTAATCAGGCCCGCGGGTGTTGGAACCGTGGAGAACGTAGGGCGAAAGCCCAGGAAGTCATTGAATGAGCGAGAGTTTTGCAGAGCTTTTTGAAGAAAGCTTAAGAATAATAGATATGAAATCCGGTGCAATCATCACCGGAGTCGTCGTAGACATCGATAGTGAATGGGTCACGGTACACGCCGGGCTCAAATCCGAAGGTGTCATCCCCCGAGAAGAATTCCTTAACGATAATCGAGAACTGGAAGTCGAAATTGGCGACACAGTTCAGGTATCTATGGATGCAGTGGATGACGGATTCGGTGAAACACGTCTGTCACGGGAAAAGGCGAAACGCGCCGAATCCTGGATGATGCTCGAAAGCGTCTACGAGAAGCAGGAAGTCGTTAACGGTTTGATCAGTGGTCGCGTCAAGGGTGGTTTCACCGTTGAGATCCAGGATATCAGGGCATTCCTGCCTGGTTCACTGGTTGATGTGCGGCCGCTTCGTGAGAACGAACAGCTTGAAGGCCGGGAAATGGAATTCAAGGTGATCAAGCTGGACCAGAAGCGCAACAATGTTGTCGTTTCCAGAAGAGCAGTCCTTGAAGCAGAGAACAGTGTAGAGCGCGAAGCGCTGCTGGAATCCCTGCAGGAAGGCCAGGAAGTCAAAGGTGTCGTCAAGAACCTTACCGATTACGGTGCGTTCGTTGACCTTGGTGGTGTTGACGGCCTGCTTCACATTACAGATATGGCCTGGAAGCGAATCAAGCATCCGGGTGAGATCGTCGCAGTCGGTGACGAGATCGACGTTAAAATTCTCAAGTTTGACCGCGAGCGTAACCGCGTATCCCTTGGGCTCAAGCAGCTCGGTGAAGATCCATGGGTTGCTATTACCCAACGATATCCTGAAGGTGCGCGCACCATGGCTCGTGTGACCAACCTGACAGACTACGGTTGTTTCGCAGAGATCGAAGAGGGTGTCGAAGGCCTGGTTCACGTTTCTGAAATGGATTGGACCAATCGTAACATCCACCCAAGCAAAGTTGTGCAGGTAGGTGATGAGGTTGAAGTCATGGTCCTGGATATCGACGAAGAACGTCGTCGAATTTCTCTTGGTATCAAGCAGTGCCAGGGCAACCCATGGGAAGAGTTTTCTGTGCTCCATAGCAAGGGTGACAAGATCCGGGGCTACATTAAGTCCATCACGGACTTTGGTATCTTTATTGGTTTGGACGGCAACATCGATGGTCTTGTGCATCTGTCTGATATCTCCTGGATCGAGCAGGGCGAGCAGGCAGTACGTCGATTCACCAAGGGCGATGAAATTGAAACGATCATCCTGTCTATTGATGCTGAACGCGAGCGTATTTCTCTTGGCTTAAAGCAGATGGAAGAAGATCCGTTCAATGACTATATTGCTATCAATGAGCGTGGTGCGATTGTCAACGGTAAGGTTAAAGAGGTTGACGCCAAGCAGGCTGTCCTGCAGATGGCTGAAGAAGTTGAAGCAGTGCTGAAAGCTTCTGAAATCAGTGTCGATCGGGTTGAAGATGCTCGAAACGCCATCAAGGTAGGCGACGATCTTGAAGTTAAGATCATTTCGGTTGATCGAAAGAATCGCACGCTGGGTGTTTCCATCAAAGCCAAGGACGTGGCTGATGAACAGGAAGCTGTCAGGGAACATCGTGAGAAAGAGTCAGAAGTGGCTCCTACTACTATTGGTGACCTGATCAAGCGGCAGATGGGCACCGGTACTGACGAGGAGGCCAAGCCTTAAGTGTAAGCATGACGAAGTCGGAGCTGATAGAGAGAATTGCTGCAGTTCAGGGCCAATTGTCTGCCAAAGACGTTGAGCTTGCTGTGAAAATGATCCTCGATCATATGGTCGAAGTGCTTGCCGTAGGTGAGCGCATCGAGATTCGAGGATTCGGCAGTTTCTCTCTACACTACCGGGCACCGCGACTGGGGCGTAACCCCAAGACCGGCGAGAAGGTAGAGCTTGCAGGCAAGTATGTGCCGCACTTTAAGCCAGGCAAAGAGTTGCGAGAGCGGGTGAATCTTTCGTTACTGGAAGTGCTAGAAAAAACACCTCCGCAGTTCTAGTCAGTAGTAGAAAAAAAGGCGACTTAGGTCGCCTTTTTTATTGGTAGCCCGAGATCGCGCCATCCCCCGATAGCCAAGAACACGCGCAGAAGCGCAAAATCCCCATTCGTTGTAGAATCCCCCCATCTGATCGAAAGGACCCCTTCATGGGTTTCATCAAAAAAGCACTTTTCCTGTTTATCGCGCTGGTTGCCTTCCTGGTTGCCCTGCTCGCGGCTGCCGACAATAGTGCCGAAGTCGCCCTCAGGTTCCTGGAATACGAAACACCCGTTTGGCCGATTTCCTGGTGGATGATCTCCGCTTTCGTCGTCGGCGTTGTCTTCGGTAACCTGCTTAACGTGGTCTCTAATACCCGCCTGCGAATGGAAGCCCGTCGCGAAAGAAAAACAGCGGAAGGTCGGACCCAGGAGCTGGATCAGGCGAAAGCCCAGACGAAAGAGCAGCCTGTTTCACCAGTCCCAGCGGAAATATAATAAACGATTATGGATAACCTCATACTTTACGCACTGATCGTCGGGGCTATTGGTATAGGTTGGTTGCTTGGGCGACGCGACCGCACCAAAAAGTCAGAAATAGTCGGCCCGAATTACTACCAGGGCCTGAACTACCTGCTCAACGAAGAGCCGGACAGGGCGGTAACCACCTTCATTGAAAGCCTCGAGGTTAATAACGACACGCTGGAAACCCATCTCGCGTTGGGCGGGTTACTCAGGCGAAGAGGGGAGCTGGACAAAGCTGTCGTCGTCCACGAAAACATATTGGCCCATGCCAAATTATCCAGGGAGGATATGCAGGGTGTCCAGCTAGAACTCGCGCGGGATTACCTGTTGGCAGGACTGCTGGACCGTGCGGAGGAACTTTGTGTTCAACTCAGCCAGGAACCGGAAACCGGCAAACCGGATTCCATCAGGCGAGAGAGCCTGAAAATTACCCTGGAGATCTATGAGCGTGAGAAGGAATGGTCGCAGGCTATAGAAGTCGCCAAGTTGCTGGCCGTTGGTGGCGCCGTGGATCACTATGAGAAGGCGATATCCCACTACTACTGCGAATTAGCAGAAGAACTGCTAACCAGCAATAAACTTTCATCTGCGCGTGAGTCAGTCAGGGAAGCCATCGGCCACGACGTTAATAACCCCAGGACATCCCTGGTTCGTGGCAGGATTGATGTTGAAGAAGGGCATTTCGACCACGCTATTGCCGCGCTGACCCGAATTCGTGACCAGGATCCGGTTTATGTACCAGAGTCACTGGAAACCCTCGAGGACGCCTATCGACTGGACCAACGGCCACAGGAAGAACTGCGCCAGTACCTGACATCCTGCCTGGACCTCACCCCATCAATTTCAATCGTGCTGATGTTGGCAAAGAGTATCCGTGACGAACTGGGTGACGAGGCTGTTGCCAAGTTCATTGCCAGCCACCTGAAGAAGAATCCAACCATTCGCGGCCTGACCCAGTTGATTGACCTGCACATTGATAACACCCAGGGGGCCGCAAAAGAAAACCTGGCTATCCTCAGGAGCTTCGCCGAAGCCCTGGTCGCAGAAAAACCCGCCTATCGTTGCAATGGTTGCGGCTTTGAAGGCAAACGAATGCGCTGGCACTGTCCGGTGTGCAAAGACTGGGCAACCATAGAACCGATCTTCGGGCTCGAAGGCGAGTAGTTCAGCCTCCCGTCATCGTGATTCACGGCGATGCTATCGATCCTCCACCTGTCGTCTCAACCAAATGTCGTCTCGACCAGACGTCATCTCGACCGAAGTGGAGAGATCTCGCCCTCGCGTCGTCTCTACCAGACGTCATCTCGACCGAAGTGGAGAGATCTCTCCCCTAAATCCTGGCGAGCATGCGATTTCTCCACTTCGCTTCGCTTCGGTCGAAATGACGGGGTGGCGGGTAGGTCCTTCCGCTTCGGTCGAAAGCACCGGGGTGCCGGGTAGATCTCTTCTCTGCCAACCGCTGGGTGGTCCCGCCTACACCCACATAAGAAATAACCTACTTCCCCCAGCTCCGAGTGTTGTTACTTTCACCCTGCATTCAAAGCAACCCAACACAAACAGGAGAATTACAATGAAGCCCCAAAACCTAACTGCTGCGATTTTCGCAGTCCTTGTTCTCTGTCTCGGTAGCGTCGCACAGGCCAATGACCTTTCGGGTCAGCTAAGTGGCGATGTGATGACAGTCAACGTTAATGAGGCCGATGCGGCATCTATTGCCAACACGCTGGTTGGAATCGGTATTTCACGAGCCCAGGCGATTGTGGATTACCGTGATCAGTACGGCCGGTTCTACTCAGCCCAAGAGCTTACTTCGGTAAAGGGCGTTGGCCAGTCAACAGTGGAAAAGAACCTGTCGAGAATTTCCATCGAGTGATCTTACATAGGCGTTGATCTGGCTAATAAAAAGCGGTGCGGAAGCACCGTTTTTTGTTCGCGGAACCAAGAGTTTTCCACTCTTAAGAAACCCATATCGAAAAATTGAAACCAACGAGGAAACGCGGCTGAAGTAAACATCCCCCCACAGTAAACATCCCCCCACAGTAAGCATCCTTTAGAGGAAAGCCTCTAGCAGAACACAGGTTGTTTTGTGTGTGTCAATGTGCTCTTCTGTAGTGGACACCACTTTCAATTTGAGGGAGAAGCGATGAAAATCCGAAAAGTAGTCCTGAAAAATTATATTGTGCTAGTTTTGTCCATGATTATTGGTGCTCAAGCGTTAGTAGCATTTGCTGAAGACACCATTGAAGAAATTGTTGTCATGG
>LWDU01040191.1_pt1 | contig 52527 bp, 60 predicted proteins | sample 727161 | NCBI WGS metagenome assembly LWDU01 (sample SAMN04566230, study PRJNA314399) | hydrothermal vent metagenome | isolation source: deep sea hydrothermal plume seawater | place: Mexico: Gulf of California, Guaymas Basin | collected 2004-07-11
GACTGTGGAGCTGAATACCCTGCCCGTTCGTGAAGGCGCAGCGCCGCGTTATCAGGTTTTGATTACCGATGATTTTGGCGCGGACATTACTGAAGGTAGTGCGGTGGTTGATACAGCGCCTTTGGCTGGTGCGGATGCAATGCCCCTGCCGCAGTATCGCGAGCCGCGCATTGATCTGGGTCTGCGCTAAGCTTCCATAGTTTCATAGAATACAAAAAAGGCCGCTTTGATTTCAGCGGCCTTTAATTTTTATATTCTTTAATTAGACTTATGGTCCCGGTGGCCGCGGCTGTCCCGCAGCGCCTTGCTCCAGACGCTCCAGATATTCGCGCTCCACAGGATCAAGATCAGGATCTTGCAGGCGTTCACGGATTTCGTCCTGCAATTCACGCACAACGTTACGGTCCGCTTCTGTTGGCGCCTGTCCCATATTCGGGTTATGGGCGCCGTTATCACGCTGCATTTCACCCAGCGGATCTGACTGGCCTTCCATGATGTCCTGGCTGCCTTGCGGCGAACCTTGACCCGGCATGCCGTTACCTTGTTGCTGGCCTTGCTGTTGCCCTGGTTGCTGACCTTGCTGCATTTGTTGCATCTGCTGCTGCATTTGCTGCTGAGCTTGCTCCAGCGCGCGGATAGCATCATCCATGCTCTGCATAGCGCCTTGGCCTTGGCCTTGTTGCAACTGGCCTTGTGCACCGTCCATATGGTTCTGCGCCTCGCCCATCTGGCTTGAGTCGCCGCCCATATCGTCCATTTGCTGCTGCAGTTCATCCAGTCGCTGCTGCAACTCCTGCTGGCGCTGTCTTAAGGCGTCGTTCTGCTGCTGCATTTCACCATCGAGCTGGCGCTGCAATTCATCAAGCTGCTGCTGTAGCTGCTCGCCCGGTGTTTGCTGTTGCTGCTGCTGACCACCTTGTTGACCTTGCTGGCCCTGCTGTCCTTGTTGACCGGGCTGCTGATCTTGGCCTTGTTGATCCTGACCTGGCTGCTGATCTTGGCGCTGCATTTCCTGCAAATCACGGGTCATATCCTGTAATTCACGCATACGCTCTTGCGCTTCATCGCCCGGCATGGCCTCGCCGTTTTGTTCGCGCTGGCTATCTTCCTGCTGGAATTCGTCGATGCGATCACGATGCTGCTGTAATGTATCGGCATTCTCGGCGCCCTCAGTTGTGCCTTCCTGCTCTTCGATATCCTGCTGGCGTTCCATTTCGTCTTCGAGGTTCTGCATGAACTCTTCGAACATTTCAGGGTCGATCTGCGGCTGCTGTTGCTGCTGATCAAATGTATCTTCGCGCAGCTGGCGCTGGTCTTCGATCAGCTGATCCATATCGCGCTGCATCTGCATCATCTTTTTGATGTTCTCGATGTTCTGCATCATCTGTTCCATCATCTGCATCATCTGCTGCGGCGTCATTTGCTGCTGCTGTTGCTGCATCTGTTGGGACTGGTTCAGCATTTGCTGGGCAGCGTCCTGCGCCAGTTGCTGTTGCAGTTCTTCCATCAGCTCGGCCAAACGCTCGCGCATTTCTTCAAGCTGCTGCTGCTCTTCTGGGCTCAAGCCGTTTTCCTGATCTTGTGCGTTCTGCTCGGCCATTTCCTGCATACGCTCTTCCATGGCCTGACGCAGTTCTTCCATACGCTCGCGCAGCTCTTCATCACTGGCACCATTTTGCAACGCTTCCTCAAGGGCACGCTGTGCTTCACGCAGACGGCGCTCGGCAGGGCTCGGGACTTCGCGCTCGAGCTCGATCATGGTGTACCACATCAAGCTGATGGCGCGGTTGTAATCGCCCACTGTTTCAGCGTGCAGGAAACCATCACGGATATTATGCAGCGCCACGTAAATCGGCACCGTCGGAATTTGGTCTTCGAAGTCCTGAATGATGCGGTCGATTTCGTAAGCCACACGCAGTGACTCTTGTGTATCAAACGCAACAGTCGGGCGCTGCGCAGCCATAATGCGCGCAATAGGGTTTGTAAAATTATAGGCCGGAATAGTTGTTCTAACGCTGCCTGTGCTGGCTGTACGGCCCGCGTCATCTTCTACGCCAATGATGATTTCAACATCACTGCCTGCCAGCGGGTGTTCGTGATAATCAGGAATTTCAAAATGACGCTCAGCGGTAAAGCCCGGTGCGTTTGGTGCATCCTGTGCTGCTGCCTGAAATGCCAGTGACAGACTTAATGCTGCTGCTGCCAGACCTTTTCCTATTTCACGTGCTCTCATAACCATGTTCCTGTTCTGAACGTTTTATATGCCTGCCGGTGTCGGCGCGGGCTTTTTGTTATTAGACTCTGATCCTGATCGTCTGCGACGTCCACCATTTTGGAAGGCACGCAGTCCTTGATCCACACCCAGTGCCAACAAGCCAGCCAGTAACAAATATCCTGTCAGGTTATTACTGCCTTCTGTTTGCAGAGTTTCGCGGGTCACGCCCATCGCTCCTGCTGATGGCAACGGACTAAAGGACAGTTCGGCATCAGACAAATTATACGCAAGGCGTGTTGTTTCATCGCCATAGAAACCCGGCGGTGTGCGCGGACCAATTGCGCCAGCCTCAATCTTCGCAGCATCAATAGGCTCCGCTGCGGCTGATGGTGTGCCCAGACGACCTTGACCGTCAAGGGTTTGCCAAGGCGCCAAGCTTTCAAAGCCCTCTGTAACGCCTGTTACGCCGCTGCTGTAATCCACTACACGACGCAACATGTTCACGAATGTGCCTGTAAGCGGCAAATTCGACCAATGATGTTTTGCGTTTGATGACACATGGAACAGTACAATATGGCCTTCACCACGCTGCTCCGCAGTCACCAATGGAGTACCATCGGATAGTGACGCCCATGTGCGTTCACGCAAGTTTCCGTCAGGACGAGCGACAACCTGTCTTGTAACCTCGATATCATCTGCGATATCCACGCCATAAAACGGTGATTCACGGTCAAATGTCGCAATACTTAAAGGCTCGCTCCATGACATGGAGCCACCCAGCGTGCGGTTACCATACATCAGATCAACCGGCAGCAGTTCATCCCCGCTACTTTCCGCCAGATCAGGGCCCGCAAAACGGACGAGCATACCGCCGTCTTCAACCCATTGGGCAAGACGCGCCATATCGCGCTCGGATAAATCAGTATCATCAGGCACCATGGCTACGGCTAGCGGTCTGCTGAGTAGTTCATCGATATTACCGCTATGTAATCTGGCATAAGGCGCCATCGCTGATTCCAGATAGAATGTATCGCGCAGCACGGGGCTGGTGACCAGTTCATTCGGGTTTGTGGCAATACCAACGGGGCGCTGACGCCAGTTATCATCGACAAGCAATGTCGCACCTGCGTTGCTTTCACCGGCAATATTCACACGGGTAACTTGTGCGCGAATTTCTTCGGGCAGGTCAAAGACTGCCGTTGCCACTGTATCGCCAGCGGCCATCACAATATCAACAGCGCCCAGCACGTAACCTGCATCGTCCATTGCCTGCAGCGTAACTTCTTCGGCGCGATCCGCGTAACTGCGCTCAACCTCGACTGTCATATTCAGCGCCGATTCATTGGGCTGGGACAGTACTTTTGGATTGTAATCATCGAGGCTGTCGATGTAAGTCACATCGCCAATACGATCAAGGGCACTCGCCAATTCAAGCGTGCCGTCACTTGCCAGACCGTTGCCGATCCAGTAGACCGCGGCAGCGTTATCAATGCCGGAATTTTGTAGAAGCGTTAAAGCATCTTCGTGATCTACAGGCCAAGGCTGTGCTGCCATAGAGCCGAAGATGCGCTGCGCATCAGTCGCATCAACCGGCCCGATCATTTCCAGATCCTGACCGTCCTCCGGCAGAGCCGCAGGCAAAATAATAATTTGGCGGCCTTCACGTTCGGCGCGCTCGAGCAATACAGCCACGGCTTCTTGACGTTCTTGCCAGTTCTCAGCAGACGCCCAGCCATTATCAACGACCAGCATCAGCGGTTCGTCACTGCTTCCCGGCAAAGGCTGTTCAGGGTCTAGTAAAGGACCAGCGAGACCAGCGATCACTGCCATAGCGGCAGCAGCACGCAGCACTTTGTGCCATACAGGCATAGTGTCTGGTTTTACTTCTTCGGTCTGGTGTCCCAGCAAAAGGCGCATGGACGGGAATGACTCGATACGTGGTGATGGCGGGTTATTGCGGGATAGCCACCAGATTGCGGGCACGGCGACTGCTGCACCTGCCAAAATCCATGGCGACATCAGCCCGATACCCAGAACAGATGTTGCAGCGTCTTGCGCCATCGCTTGCGTTGCCACAAGCGAAGCGCCTGTTGCTGCGGCTGCTCTTGTAAATATTGTCTTTAATCTATCGCCTATCATTGATTTAACTTCCCTGCGGTATCTTATTTTATGGGCCTTCAGGCTTTGGCGCGCCGTCTGCCGTTTTCTTATTCGCCTGACTGCGGCGTCCTTCAGCGGCATATGCGCCTGCGACAAATCCCATGGCCGCCAGTAGATAAATCCAAGGCGGGATGGATTGTCGTTCAGAGCCGCGCAGGATTGTCTCTTCATTCATGCGAATGCCGATCTCTCCCTCGCCTGCAACCTGATCACCTTCCAAAGCGACAAGACGCGGCGCGGAAGCAGCACCCACCGCATTACGATTAAAGCGCATAACAGAACCACCTGTTTCCTCAGCCAAAGGTGCCAGAGTCTCTTCTGTCGAGAGCATATTGCGGTATTCCAGCGGGTTAATCAGCCCTACGCTTGTTGCTGTTTCAAGCTCTTCGTGAGATGCGGCGTAAAGACCAGGTTCATCAGCAGCGATTTGCCCGCGCCATAGGCCAGGCATAACTTCTTCCAACTGCACTTCACGCTCGTGACCTTCGGGGTCAGTAATCACGGCAGGGGCGATGCTATCGACATCCGCCATTGTCTGACGTTCGACGACCAGCATTCCATCATCATTGCGTAGACGCAAGGCTTCTTCTTCTAGCGCCGGTTCAGCCATTGTCCAATGTGCCACATTACGCAGCAATTCAAGGTAAGGGCCGCCGCCTTCGATGCCGCGCTGCCATAGCCATGCCTGATTAGAGGCCATCAATGCCACGCGACCTTCGCCTGCGTGATCCATAATCAAAAGCGGTCTGTCGTCTGCGGCCTGCATCAGGATGTCACCTGTTACATCGCCAACATCAACAACACGGAACCAGCGTCCCCATTCTTCAGGGTCTTGTGCCTGTGCAACGCCGCGCGTCACAGGATGACGTTCACCGTAATCACTGATTTCAGGTCTGAACGCTGTACCGTTTGCCGCCAAATTTTCTGATCTGCCAGCAGGCATAATATCGGCTAGCGCCGTACCGCCTACACCGTTGAATGTCGAGTATTCCTGATCGGCAACAACCAAAAGTGCGCCGCCATTCATGACGTATTCTCTGATACGGTTAACGTAGTAAGGCGTTAGATACTCACCGACGGCGATACTATCCAGAATGATCAGATCAAAATCTTCGATTTTCTCATCGAATAGTTCTCTGGTCGGGAACGCAATCAATGACATTTCATCAACCGGGATGAAGCGCCCTTGGCCCTGACCGCGTAGAATATTGAAATGCACCAAGTCTATATTCGGATCAGATTTCAGCGCCATACGCCATGAGATACTGCCCGCATATGGCTCGCCAACAGCAAGCAACACGTTCATGTTCTCGCGCACACCTTCAATAGAAAACGCTGTTGCGTTATTGCGGGTTGTCAGCTCGTCCTGTAACTCCGCAGTTTCTATTTCGATGATGTTCTCGCCGCCATGCTCGATATCAAATGTAATGGTAGACAGCTCGTTCGGGATAACTGTCATTTGCTGATACACAGCGCCGTCAATTTTCACTGTTACTTCGACAGGTTGCAGCTGCGCTTCTGGCACACCTTCATCAACCACGCGGAAGCTAATTGTTTGTTCATCATCAACGATACCGAAGAGCGGCACGTCTTCCAAATCAATATAGCGGTCACGCTCTTCTTCGGAACCAGAGATCACACCATAGAACGGTGCCTGTGCCATAATGCCTCTGGCTTCCTCGGGAACGTCGTGGACTACACCATCGCCGATATAAATGACTGCCCCCGCCTGATGCGGTTTCATAGCTGACAGACTTGCCGGCAGGCTTGTAAAGATATTCGTGCCGCCATTTTCGATGTGTTCGTTTTCACCATCCGTCATTACCAGATGGATATTGGCATCATCAATACCCATAGCGCGCAGCTGCGCCAGAATATTCTCTGTTACAGCCCTTGTTTCTTCAGCGCGTGTTTCCAAGCTTTGGCTCGCGCTTTGGTCAACCACAACCGCAACCTCTGTCGGGCGGCGTTCCATTTCCTTGCTGACAAAACCGGGGTTCAATAGTGCGCCCGTAACAGCAACACCTGCGCCCAGCATCAAAAGGCTGCTTCCGGGTTTGCGTCGTGCTACACCTGCCAAACACAGCAATGCGAACAGACCTGCAGCGCCGCCAATAATGTAAGGATCCATTTCAGGACTAACCAACTGATGCGGATTGAGTTCGTAATTTGCAGGGTTCAAACGCTCGGTAATACTGTCATTTGTAACAATATTTGCGTCTGTATCATTGGATTGGGCAAAGACCGCACCGCTTGCGGAAAGCGTCAATGCGACAGCGCCAGCTGCGACTTTGGACATAAAGTGATCGCGGAGTTTCATCCCTGCACCTGCTTGTGTTTTTTATTTATTTTTATAGTTAGATGTTATGGCTAACAGCCTGCCTAGTAGACTGTCAACTCCTTTTGTTAGGGAAAAAAGATTTTTCAGAAAAAAAGCCCTTACTTATTGCCAAAGGATTTTTTTGCGTGCTATGTCATGTTTATACAGGACGAGGTAACTATGAAAATAAGAAGCATAATAAGTGCATTCACGACTGCTGCGCTCTTGGGTAGTGCAGCACCTGCAATCGCTCAGGACGCGCCTTCTCACCGCTTTAGTGACGAAGAGATGGTGCAACTTTCACAAGGGTATCATATCGGATACATCCAAAGCGGATCCAACAGATTAGACAGCTATACCGAAGCCGGCCTTGATGTGCTGGCTTACCGTTTGATGATGGATACGCGCGTGCCGATCTCCAGCCCGACTGTGGTGCCGCTTGATCTGGCGAGCGACGAACTCAACCTGTTCCCGTTTATATATTGGACCGTTACAAACCAGAGCGACAATCTCTCCGAAGACCAGCGCGCCAGATTGCAGCGTTACGTTGATAATGGTGGCATCCTGTTAATTGATACCAGCGACATCAGCACGCGCAATGATTGCCGCGGCCTGATGAATGAAACAATCGGCGAACTTGATACACGTCCGTTTACCGAGATGCCGTTTGATCATACAGCAACAAAGACATTCTTCTTATTGCAAGACTTCACATCTGAAATGTCACGCAACCCGTTCTGCGTTGAGCGCAACGATGAAGACAGTGTTGAGAGCTTATCGAATATTGTGATTACAGATATCGGCATTGTGCGCGAGATTAACCCGCAGCAGTCCCGTGTATCAGAGCGCGAGCGTGAAATGCTAACGCGCCAACTGATGAATTTGGTGCTGTATGCCAACACGGGTGATTACAAAACAGATATCACGCACTTACCTGCCATTCTGGAACGCATGCAAAGCGGCCCGAATTAAGGCTAACTCTAGAATTTATAAGTAAGGCTGAGGGCACCGAAGACGTGCCCTTTTTCTTGGCCGTCAAATTCCTTGGTACGGTGGGTGAGCGTGTAGCTTACGCGCGTATTCTCAAACGTGAATGAAACGCCGACATTTCCGTCCAACACAAACGGCTTCTTATCTACGCTGTGGCTATCGGTAAACGTATTACCATCAAGGAAAATGTTGCGGCCAACAACACGACCATCAACACCCGCGAATAAAGCCCAGCCCCACCCGTCTTCCGGCGTTGAGAAAAATCCGGTCCCCGGCATAGCAGGTCGCACGCGCAGCGGCGTATCTTCCCAGGCAGATTTAGACGGACGCAAGCTGAATGTCATACCTGCATTGGCGTGTGTGTAAACATTACCGAGGCTCGCGCCAATACTGGGGGACGCGGACATCATGTAGCCATGCGTTTCATATTTCGCCCAGTACGGATAACGGCGACGCCAAGACACCATCAGCGCGGGTTCGTTTTCCAGTTGGTTCGACCAGCCCTTAGGCGTGGGACTGTTTGTGATATGCTTATGTACGGCCTTTTGCGTTTGTTCACCCAGCGCATAAGGGCCGACCACACCGATAGTGGCTTCAAGCTCGTCAATACGGTTGTCGTTCAGCGTTGCCATGCCCATAGAGCCGTATAAAAACGCTGCCCATGGCCTGTCATCAGGATCTTGGGTGCGCTGGCTGATTTCCTTGGGCGTGTACATATTTTGCCCCACTGAATAAAAGACGCTGGTTGTCTGGTTAACGCGGAACGTCGGAATGATGTCAGCGATCTTCATCGCCAGCCACGGCAGATCCTGATTGATATCAAAATAAGAAAGACGGACGCCATTGGTAAAGTCACTGTCGGTGCCGGCCCCGATCAAGTCATTTTCATAGCCGAGTGTAAAGAAGTTCTTACGGCCATTTACGGCGACGACAGGCACTTGCTCTTCGAGGGTCTTGTCTTTTTCGATGACCTTTTCGCCTGACGCAGGCGCTATGGCCGCAACGTCATCTTGCGCATAAACAGGCGCTTGGAATGCCAGAACCAAACCAAAAGTCAGTAGTAATCTTTTCATTTTATAATCCGAATTTCTTTTTAATAAAGGCCGCAGCGGCACGGCGTGATTCATCGCTGGTTTTATGTGTTAAATCACTAAAGCTCTCTACCTCGAGCGCCGGCACGTATAATTTCAAGTGAGCGATGATCTCTTGATATGTATGTTGTTTAAACTCCTCGTCAGCTTCGCCGTAAATAAACAAGGTCGGCATAATGCTGTTCAGTGAATCGCCACCAAGGAAGACTGTACTGTGCGCCACCAAACTTGCTACAGGCTTATCGCGCAGCATCGCTGTGTAAGCCGCAACCGCACCACCTTGGGAAAAGCCCATAATCGCGATATCTTCATCACACAGATTATGCTCATCACGCAAACCATCAATGAAGGCATTGAGGCGCTCTGCCAGATTATAGAGCGGATCGCGATAATCCGTAAGATCGTTGCCTGTGATATCAAACCATTGTCGGCCATATTGCAGAACACTGTCTTCGCCAATTAACTGTTCCGGCACACGCAGGACATTATCATCCGCTTCTGGCATCCTGAAACGTTCGGGCGCGTGGGGCATAATGACCAGAACATCTTCGATTTCTTCGGCGAGGATATCAGCCATTTTTTGCATAGCACGCGCATCCAGCCCGTATCCGTGGAACAGGAATACAAGCTTTTTAGGCTGCCCCGAGCTTGGCGCTTTGGCGATATATTCAAATTCTTGCTTCATCATGCTTTTCGTTTATAAGTAACCTAGCACCTAACGGTCACTTATTGAATTGAAAAAACCTTATGCGCGTTATTGAAACCCTTACGAATTTACCTGCAGATGCCACGGATGCTATCGTGGTCATCGGCAATTTCGATGGCGTTCATATAGGCCACCAGGCGCTTCTATCAAGGGCGCGCAGCCTTGCCGAAACGCTTCACAAAAAACTGGCCGTTTTGACATTCGAGCCACATCCGCGCCGATTGTTCCGTCCTGATGACCCACCATTTCGCATTACTCCTGTCTCTACCAAGCACATGCGATTGCAGGCGTGCGGTGTCGATATGGTGTATTCCCTGCCCTTTGACTGGGATTTTGCCAGCCAGAGTGCCGCCGAATTCATTCAGAACGTTCTAACGGACGGTATAGTTCCCGCGCATATCATTGTTGGTGATGATTTCTGTTTCGGGCAGCTGCGTAAAGGCACTGCTGAAACCCTTAAAGACGCAGGCTTTGAGGTCACCGTCGTCACCAAGATCAAAGACACGCACGGCATTGATTTTTCATCCAGCGATATCCGTCAGGCTTTGCGGAAAGGCGAGATCGAAAAGGCCAATGATATGCTGGGCTGGGACTGGGAAATGCGCGGCGAAGTGGTCAAAGGCGACCAGCGCGGGCGCGAGCTGGGTTACCCGACAGCCAATGTCCAGCTGCAGGAAACGCTGCACCCTGCCTATGGTGTGTATGCAACACTCGTTAAGCTAGCCGAAGACGGCGATGATGCGCCGTGGATGGCCGCCGCCACAAATATCGGCATCCGTCCGATTTTCGAGCTTAAAATCGGGCAGGTCGAAGCGCATATTCTGGATTTTGATCGGGACATCTACGGCAAAACCTTGCGTATTAAACCGATCAAGAAACTGCGCGGTGAGGCCAAGTTCGAATCTTTAGAAGATCTGATCGCACAGATTGATAAAGACTGTGACGCTACGCGTGCCTTACTTTCTTAATAAGCTATTTCTAATATTTGATATTTTCGATAACACGTGGTATGGTAGAGTCGTTCAAGTCAATCCTGTTCTCAATAGAGAGTCCGAGTAACTACTTTGGGGGAATTGGAATGACGGAAGGACAAAACAAAACAATGTTAAGACTTGTATCGGACGAAATGGGAATTTTCGGACCGACTTTGAAAACAAGCATCGAAGCGCTGCCCACGAATGACGGGCGCTATCTGGTTTCTTTGGATGAATGGAATGCAACGCTAGGCCCGATCTATGACAGGTCGGTCGAGAAGATTCATTCTTCGCGCAATGATCGATCCTATATGGCCGTGGCCTTTGGCTACCAAGCGATGGATCCGTCCGAAACGCAGTCCTATCACACGTTGGTGCAGGCTTTTAACGCGGCTGATGCCTTGAAGGCTGGACGCGATGTCTTTGATAAATATCTGGATACGTTCCGCACGGGCAATCAAGGCGCGCTTAATAGCTATGGCGAGCAGCTCAAGGAATTTGCAGAAACACTGGTGAATGAAGGACAGGTCCTTATTACCCGTGAGCAGCTTCAAGGCCTCACCGATATTGCCCGCCGCGGCATGGAATATGTTGCCGAACATGATGCGGGTGCCCCAAGCGAGGATTTCTTTGATAAAAATGTCAGATACAACCCGCGGATGGATTATAGCAACGGCCTAATAAACTTGATTTTATAAGGCTTATCGGCAATAGTGCCTTTATGGCATACGCAATAGCGCACATCATTATTCGAATTATGATCCCGGCCTTGTCTTACATAAAAGTGTAATAGACAAAGTCGGGTTACACCTGTAATACATTTTCCAAACATCGTTAGAGAATAAAAGAGAGATTCGTCATGAGTAATGACAGCAATAATAACGCCGATTTTTACAAAGAAACCGTATTCCTGCCAAAGACAGACTTCCCGATGCGCGGGGAGCTGCCGAAGAAAGAACCTGCCATGGTGCAGAAGTGGCAGGACATGAAGCTGCACGATAAAATTCGAGAGCAGAGCCAAGGCAAGCCGAAATGGATTTTGCATGATGGCCCTCCCTATGCGAACGGCAATATCCATATCGGTCACGCGCTGAACAAAATCCTGAAAGACGTTATCAATCGCAGCTGGCAAATGATGGGCTATGACGCGCCATACGTGCCGGGCTGGGATTGTCACGGCCTGCCGATCGAATGGAAAGTTGAAGAGCAGTATCGCGAGAAAGGCATTGATAAGGACACGATTGACCCTGTGCAGTTCCGTTCGGAGTGCCGCGATTTTGCGCGTAAATGGATTGATATTCAGGCTGAAGAGTTCCAGCGTTTGGGTTCTGTCGGTAACTGGGATACGCCTTACCTGACAATGACGAACAAAGCCGAAGGTACAATCGTACGCGAGATCCATAAATTCATCGAAAGCGGCCTGCTATATCGCGGGGCGAAGCCTGTGATGTGGTCTGTGGTTGAGAAAACCGCGCTCGCCGAAGCTGAAGTTGAATATAAAGAACACAAATCGGTAACAATCTGGATCAAGTTCCCTGTTAAGGAAACCAATTGCGAAGCCTTGAGAGATGCGAGCATCGTGATCTGGACAACAACGCCATGGACGATGCCGTCCAACCGTGCGATTGCCTTTGGCGAAAACATGGAATATGGCGTGTTTGAAGTCACAGAACTCGGTCAGGACAGTAAAGCGCAGGTTGGTGATAAGATCGCGCTGGCGCTTGCCTTGGCCGATGATGTTAAAGACAAAGCCAAGATTGCCGCATGGGAGCAAGTTGCGACATTCAAAGGTAGTGATGTTGCCGGCACAATCTGTCAGCACCCGCTGCATGGTAAAGGATACGAGTTCGATGTTCCTGCGCTTGCGGGTGATTTCGTAACGGACGAGGCCGGTACGGGTTTCGTACACGTAGCCCCCGGCCACGGTGAGGACGACTTCTATCTTGGTGTTGCCAATGGCGTGGAAGTCACTGACAACGTATCCGATGACGGTAAATTCCGTGATCATGTGCCGCTATTTGCAGGCATGGAAGTTTACACGCAGGAGGGCGAACTGGGCGGCGGTAACTTTGCTGTCCTGAAAGAGATGGCAGAGGCTGGCGCCTTGCTGGCCAAGGGTTCACTACGTCACGAATATCCGCATAGCTGGCGTTCAAAAGCGCCGCTGATCTTCCGCACGACACCACAATGGTTCATCGCGATGGATGATGAGAACAAGCTGCGCGAGAAAGCCTTGAAAGCGATCAGCGAAACGAAATGGGTACCGCAAAAAGGTGAGGCCCGCATTCGTTCCATGATTGAAAACCGCCCTGACTGGTGTATTTCCCGTCAGCGCGCATGGGGTGTTCCGATTGCGTTATTCGTTGAAAAAGGGACTGGCAAAGTTCTGAACGATACCGAAGTGCTGAACCGCATTGGCGATATCTTTGAAGACGAAGGCAGCGATGCATGGTGGTCACGCCCTGCGTCTGATTTCCTTGGCAACGGTTACAACGCCGATGACTACGAGCAGGTTTTCGATATCGTTGACGTATGGTTTGAATCAGGTTCAACGCATTCTTTCGTGCTGGGCGATACCGATCGCTGGCCTGCGTTTGAAGGCGTGGGTAAGGCTGACCTGTACCTGGAAGGCTCTGACCAACACCGTGGCTGGTTCCATTCTTCCTTGCTGGAGTCATGTGGCACGAAGGGCGAAGCGCCTTACAAGGCTGTGCTGACGCATGGTTTCGTTCTGGATAAAGACGGTTACAAGATGTCAAAATCAGCCGGCAATGTTGTATCGCCGATGGATGTCATGCAGGAACACGGCGCCGATATTCTGCGTCTGTGGGTGATGATGTCAGATTACTCTGAAGATTTGCGCATTAGTGACGAAGCCCTGAAAGCGACAGGCGATCTATACCGCCGTATTCGTAACACGCTGCGCTTTTTGCTCGGTGCGCTGGAAGGCTTTAGCAAAGCAGAGCAAGTTGATCTATCCGGTGATTTACCAGAATTAGAGCAGCTTATGCTACATAAGTTACTCGAAACGGATCGTAAAGTTAAGAAGCATATCGAGAACTACGAGTTTTCCAAGCTTGCCAAGCTGATCCATGATTTCTGTAACGAAGAGCTGTCAGCGTTCTATTTCGACATCCGCAAAGATCGCCTTTACTGTGATCGTACGGATAGCGATGAACGCCGTGCGACCCGCAGCGTCATGGCCGTGATCTATAACAGCCTGACAGCATGGCTTGCGCCTATTCTTTGCTTCACGGCAGAGGAAGCGTGGCAGTACCGCCCCGAAGGCGTATTCGGTGATCAGGAGAGCGTGCATATGCGCGATTTCCCTGATGTCCCAGCCAGCTGGCAGAATGATGCTTTGGAAGAAAAATGGGATCTGATTGCTAAAACACGCAGCGATATTCTGGGTGCGATCGAGCCGATGCGCGCCAGCAAAGAGCTCCGCTCTTCCCTAGAGGCTGCCCCGACTCTGGCTGTTGCGGCTGATGCGGCAGCGATCTTGAAGACAGTCGACCTGGCAGAGATCTGTATCACAGCCCCTGTCACTGTGACGGAAGGCAGCGACGGCATCACGATCAAAAAAGCAGACGGCGATAAATGTGAGCGCTGCTGGAAGATCTTGCCTGAAGTCGGCAGCGAGAAAGACGGTGTCTGTAATCGCTGTGCTGATGCAGTAGATCACTTCCAGAAAACACGTAAGGCTGCTTAATGAGCATGAAGCTGCAGGCCCTGATTATCGGCCTTGTTATTTTAGTTGCCGACCAGCTGAGCAAGCTGGCGGCGCTTAAATATTTTGCGGAATCGCCTGTCGAGGTGTTGCCGTTTTTTAATTTCGTGCTGGTATGGAATCGCGGCGTAAGTTTCGGGATGTTTAGTAACGCGCATGATTACGGCCCTTATATTCTCGCAGCTTTATCAATGGCCGTTGTGGCGGGCCTTGCCTTCTGGATGCGCAGTGTAAGTTATAAACCATTATTTATCGCCCTAGCCTGTGTTATAGCGGGGGCATTCGGCAATGTCATTGACCGCCTTGTTCACGGTGCGGTTGTAGACTTTCTGGACTTTCACATTGGTGCCTGGCATTATCCTGCCTTCAACATCGCGGATTCGGCCATCGTTTTGGGCATTGCCTTCGTTATAGTCGATAGTATATTCTTGGAGCCGAAACGAAATAAAGCAGAGACTAAAGATGCGTAAATTTCCTGTTCTTCTGGTGGCCGTATTGGCGCTATCTGCCTGTGACGGGGCAAAAAAACAACTCGGGCTTGAGCGTCAGGCTCCTGATGAGTTCGCTGTTGTAAAGCGCGCGCCGCTAGAAATGCCGCCGGATTATACATTGCGTCCACCTGCACCAGGTGCGCAGAGACCACAAGAAATGACCACAGACAAAGAAGCGCAAGCAGTTGTCTTTGGCGCTGACGCACAGCAATCAGCAACAGCGGCACCGCGCGATGGTGAAGCGGCTTTGCTTATGAGCGCGGGCGCAACCAACGCGGATGACAGTATTCGCCGCGTGGTCGATCAAGAAACTGCAGCAATGGACCCCCGTGAAAAACCCGTAGCAGAAAAGCTTCTGGGTATTGCGGTTGGTGATCGCGGCAAACCTGCGGCCACTGTCGTAGATGCGGAAGCTGAAGCACAGCGCCTGCAAAAGAACATCGAAGAAGGCAAGCCTGTCACTGAAGGAGAGACGCCGACTATCGAAGAGTAAACCTTAGAAAAGGGATTTCTGGATTATGCGGATATTACTTGCACTGCTTTTTGTTGTCTTGAGTTTACCTGCTGCTGCGCAGGATACCGCAGCCCCCGCCCGAGAGAAGGTTTTCAACGCCGAATACTTTACCCTAGATAACGGTATGCAGGTTGTGCTGGTACCGAACCACCGTGCTCCTGTTATAACGCATATGGTATGGTACGGTGTTGGTGCTGCCGATGAGAAACGCGGTCAATCGGGCCTCGCCCATTTTGTTGAACACTTGATGTTCAAAGGCACCGAGAAAATACCGCCAGGCGAATTTTCTACACGTATCAAAGCCATGGGCGGCAATGACAACGCTTTTACAGCACAAGATATTACTGCCTATTTCCAGTCAATCTCCAGCGACCGTCTGGAAACTGTGATGGAAATGGAAGCTGACCGCATGACTAATCTGATCTTCCCACCCGAAGACGTTGAATCAGAAAAGCTTGTTGTTCTGGAAGAGCGCCGTCAGCGCACCGAGAATGACCCGCGCGGTTATTTCTTTGAGCAAATGAATGCCATTGTTTTTCCAAACCATCCCTACGCTAACCCTGTGATTGGCTGGCTGCACGAAACCGAGGCTCTGACTCGCGAAAATGTTATGGCGTTTTACAAAGAATGGTATGCGCCTAATAACGCTATATTGGTTGTATCTGGCGATGTGACGATGGATACACTACGCCCGTTGGCTGAACGTATTTACGGTAGCATTCCTGCCCGCGAAGTACCTGATCATAACTGGACAGCAGTGCCACCACTGAAAGCCACACAAAAGTTGATCTTTGCCGATCCTTCCATCCAGCAGCCAATGCTATCCCGCGTGTTCCGCGTCCCCAGCGAAAACCAGAACAAGGAAGAGTCTCTAGCACTTGAGGTTTTAGCGAGTGTGATGGGCGACGGTCAAAGCGCGCGCATGTATAAATCTCTAGTCGCAGAGCAGAAGCTCGCCTCTGGCATTTCTTTCCATTACAGCGGCAGCGCCCGTTCTGATGGCACGCTGCGCATAACTGCGAACCCTGCCGAGGGTACAGATATGGATATGCTGGAAACAGCCATTGATAGTCAGCTGCGTAAACTGGTGAGCGAAGGCGTTACAGAAACAGAACTTAGCGAAGCCAAAACACGCCTGATTGATGCGGCCGTTTTTGCCCGTGATAGCTTGCAAGGCCCTGCCATGGTGTTCGGCTACGGACTAACAGTTGGTAGCAGCATTGATGACATTGAATACTGGCCCCACAACATTTCACAAGTAACAGCTGAGCAAGTCCAGACTGTTGCCGCAAAATATCTGGATCCCGATAATGTCGGTGATCGCCCGTATACGACAGGCTACTTACTGCCGAAAGCACAGCCTGCCCCTGCGCCAGAACAAATTGAGGAGTCCGCAGAATGAAACAGATAGCCTCCCTTCTTCTCGGTTTTATGATTCTTATCGCGCTACCATCTTGTGGTGAAGCGCAAGACAGTTCGCCTGCCACTGCAGAAGAAACTACCGCCGATAAATTTCTGGATATTCAGGAACTGAAAACGGATAGTGGTATTACAGTATGGCTGGTCGAAGACCACACACTACCAATCATTGCCATGAGCTACGCTTTTAAAGGCGCAGGATCTGCACAGGACGCCCCCGAAGATCAAGGGCTTACGATTATGGCGTCCTCTACAATGGATGAAGGCGCGGGTGAGTACGACGCACAGTCATTCCAAAAAACGTTATCAGACAATAATATCAGCGTCTCTTTCAGGTCAGATCGCGATAATTTCACAGGCTATTTAAAGACGCTGACAAAACATAAAGATCTCGCCTTTGATCTTTTGCACATTGCCTTAACAGAGCCCCGTTTTGAAGAAGAAGCACTGGACCGTATGCGCGCATCGCACACGGCACGCATTCGCTCTTCCCTGTCCGACCCTGAATGGAAAGCAGCGCGCATTCTCAACGATGTTGCCTTTCAAGGTCATCCTTACGCGCAGAATAGCGGTGGCACAATTTCAGGTTTGGCAGGTGTGACGGCAGAGAAGCTGCGTTCAAAAGTATTGCCGCGCCTAGCTAAAGACAATCTGATGATTGCTGTTACAGGGGATATTACCGCCGAAGAATTAAAAGCAGAGATTGACGAGGCTTTTGCAGGTTTACCGGAAACAGCGCAGCTGACAGAGGTTGCTGATTTAACAATCCAGAATGCCGGCACAATCACTGTTTATGAGCAGGACATTCCGCAGACGGTGATCCGCGCGACACAGGATGCAATCGGCCGTGATGATCCGCGTTACTACCCTGCCAAAATCATGAACTACATTTTAGGCGGCGGCGGCTTCGGATCTCGCTTAATGGATGTTATTCGAGAGCAGCGCGGCCTGACTTACGGCGTTTATACAGGGATGTCCGAAATGGATCACCTGGCATCGCTCACACTTTCAACATCGACAAAGAATGAAAGTGTTGCCGAGTTACTGTCGCTAGCCGAGCAGGAATTTGCCCGTATGCGCACAGAACCTGTCAGCGAAGACGAACTAACACGTGCGCAATCATACCTAACGGGCTCGCTGCCGCTGAGCCTTTCGTCCACTGATCGTATTGCCGGTTTGATGCTGTCACTGCAGCTGGAAGACCTGCCTGCGAACTATCTGGATAGCTATGATGAAAAAATAAATGCCGTTACTGCCGAAGATATCTTGTCGGTTGCCAAAGATTTGCTTAAAGAAGATGCGCTAGCCATTATTCTGGTTGGCAAACCTGAATCAATTACCGCAGATAAAACAGTAACGGAATTACCGAATGTCGAATAACGTACCATCACTAAAATCACTCTCCGCATGGCAAAATCTTTCTGATCTGCATAGCACGATCAAAGATATGAATATGCGCGATGTTTTCGCCGCAGACCCTAAGCGCGCGGAAAGCTACAGCGTTGAACTGGACGGCATGGTGATGGATTTTTCCAAGAACCTTGTGACAGGCGATATCATGAACGCCCTGCTCGCCCTTGCCAAGGCACGCGATGTTGAAGGCTGGCGCGATCAAATGTTCAGCGGCGCAAAGATCAATAACACTGAAAACCGTGCGGTGCTGCATACCGCATTGCGCCGCCCTGCAGAGGATGTGGTCGAAGTTGATGGCGAGAACGTCATGCCGTTTATTCAATCCGTCCGCGCCAAGATGAAAGATTTTTGCGATCAGGTTCACAGCGGTAGCTGGACAGGCCACACTGGCAAGGCCGTAGAAACCGTTGTTAATATCGGCATCGGCGGCTCCGATCTTGGCCCCCGTATGGTTGTTGAAGCCTTAAAACCATACCAAAAAGAAAATATTACGGTACGATTTGTTTCTAATATTGATGCGGCCGATATCGAAGAAGTTTTAAAAGACTGCGATCCTGAAACGACGCTGTTCTTGATTGCGTCCAAAACATTCACGACGCAGGAAACAATGACCAATGCGCGCACGGCCAAAACATGGCTACTGGATGCTTTAGGTGATGAAGCTGCTGTTGCAAAACATTTTGTGGCGCTGTCGACCAATGAAGAGGCCGTTACAGGCTTCGGTATTGATGCGGCGAATATGTTCCCGTTCAAAGACTGGGTTGGCGGACGTTATTCCCTATGGTCAGCCATTGGTTTATCGATCGCGCTGGCTGTTGGTTACGATAATTTTGATAAGCTCTTAAACGGCGCGCATGCCATGGATAAACATTTCTGTGATGCGCCCGCCGAAGAGAATATGCCGATCCTATTGGGTCTGATTGGTCTTTGGTATCGCAATTTCTGTGATGCGGAGAGCTACGCCGTTCTGCCTTACTTGCAAAATCTGAAGCACTTCGCCGACTGGCTACAGCAGCTGGATATGGAATCCAACGGCAAGGGTGTTGATCGTCACGGCAACCCGATGGATGTAGTGACAGGCCCCGTGGTCTTCGGTCAGCCAGGCACAAACGGGCAGCACGCGTTTTACCAGCTGATCCACCAAGGCACAGCGCTTATCCCTTGTGATTTTATCGGCGCAATCAAAAGTGATTACAACACAGACCCGCATCATAAAATGCTGATGGCCAATATGCTGGCGCAATCACGTGCGTTGATTACAGGCCGTACCGTTGATGAAGCGGGCGGCAACACGCATCGCGTCTTTAGCGGTAATCGCCCCAGCACGACACTCCTGATGCCGCAGCTTGATCCATACTACCTTGGTATGTTACTGGCGCTGTATGAACACAAAGTATTCGTTCAGGGCATTCTTTGGGGCATCAATAGCTTTGATCAATGGGGCGTTGAGCTTGGGAAAGAGCTAGCGAATGACTTGCTGGACAACCCGAATGCCATGCGCGATCCGTCAACTGACGCATTGCAGAAAAAGATAGGGATTCTCTAGAGCTAAATTGCTGTGCTATACTGTCGGCTGTAATTTTACTCTAACCGCCAAGGCATGACCGTGCCCCCTAAAGATTCAAATTCTGGTTTAGAAAGACTCTCGCAGCAAGCGCTGGACGAAGTCATGAAGAAGCACGTTACCTTTTTGAAAGGTATACGAGGCGGTGCGCGTGCGGTTTTAAAATTCAAAGACCTTAGTAACCTTGATTTTAAAGGTAGTGATTTATCGCAGGCCGACTTTACAGGCTCTGTCTTACAGAACGCTATTTTGAGAAAAGGAACCTTCAAGGGCGTATCATTCTTTGCGTGTGATCTGCGCAATGCCAATCTGGAAGATGCTGATTTTACGCGCGCTGATTTCCGTGGCGCCTATGTTGCAGGCGCCAACCTTAAAGGTGCGGATATGGCATCTGCCGATTTGCGCGAAGGCAAGGTGATGGAAAAAGGTCACCGCGGCATTCTGGAAGATAAAAAAATGTCCGATGACCGCGTCGGCAGCGCCGCCCAGCGCACGATCTTCTCAGGTGCCAAGCTACGTGAAACAAACCTCTCAGGCTCTCGCGCCTCTGCCGCTGATTTTTCGGATGCTGACTTATCAGGCGTGGTGGTGAAAGATGCTGATTTTCGTGGCGCCAATATGGAAGGTGCCAATCTATCGGATGCCGATTTTACAGGCTCGAATTTGTCTAAAGCTAACCTCGCTTCATCCATTATGACCGGCACCATACTTGAGGCGGCGGAAACAGGCGGCTCTAACATCAAGGAAGCCTTGACCGATGAAGCGATGGGAGAAAAGGTTGAAGATATTGCCGCCACGCTGCCGGAGATGCTGGATAAACACGCCACATGGGTTAAATCTGCTGGCGGACAAGGCGAACGCCTGGACTTGAGCGGTTATGACCTTCGTAAAATCGAGAATTTGTCCGCACGCCCTTTGACAGCCCTCAAGGCTGTCGGTGCCAACTTCCTGCGTCAGGATCTGGAAGGCGCACAAATACAGAGTGCCCTGCTCGATCGTTCCGATTTTCGTGATGCCAATATGAAAGATATTGATCTACGCGGCACATCATTAAAGAACGCTATGCTATCCCGTGCCGATTTGTCAGGTGCCAATTTAACGCCTTTGCATTTTAAAAATCCTGACGGTAGCGAATGGTTGCAGCGCGTTAATCTATCTGGGGCCAATCTGCGGTATGCGGTATTAAATGGCGCGCAGCTGAATGATGCGATCCTGAATGGTGCTGATTTATCCTATGCGATCATGATTGATTGTGACTTACGACGCGCTGATTTATCCGGGGCCCTTCTGGATGGCGCAGATATGAGCGGTTCTAACACAGCAGACGCCGATATTGATGAGCGCTACCGCAAAGATGACTAAGCAAACCCTTCGCCTTTTCATAGTATTAGGCTGGGGAATACCATAGATCGCACCTTCCCTTTTATCCTTGTTCTCCGCTAGTATCAGCCTATGCGTATAAGACATTTGCCAGACACCTTGGTCAATCAGATCGCCGCCGGTGAAGTGATTGAAAGACCTGCCGCCGCCGTTAAAGAGCTGGTGGAGAACGCTATTGATGCGGGCTCCACGCGCGTTGATATCGACCTTCAGGCAGGCGGTAAAAGCCTGATCCGTGTGGCTGATAACGGGTTTGGTATGAGTACACAAGAACTGAAAGCCGCGCTTGATCGTCACGCAACCTCTAAACTGCCTGATGATGATCTGCTGCATATTGACCATCTGGGCTTCCGCGGCGAGGCTTTGCCGTCCATTGCTTCTGTTGCCCGCGTCAACATTAAGACCTGTGATGCCGAAAGTGGTGATGCATGGGAGATTACAGTTGAAGGCGGCAAAAAATCTGCCGTCAAGCCCAGCGCCCATCCAAAAGGCACAACGCTGGAAGTCCGTGACCTATTTTACGCCACCCCCGCCCGTTTGAAGTTTTTGAAAACCGAACGTGCCGAGTTCATGGCTGTGAAAGATACCATTACGCGTCTTGCAATGGCCTTCCCCCAAGTTGCGTTTACCCTGACCCATGATGGCAAGACGGCCCTTAAGCTTGCTGCCAGTGAGCCGCTGGATCGTCTATCGGCCATTCTGGGCAAGGATTTTGCAGAGAACGCAATCAAGATCGATGCCGAGCGTGAAGGCATCCGCCTGCATGGTTTTGCGGGCTTGCCAACATTGAACCGTGGCACCATGCAATACCAGTATCTGTTTGTGAACGGACGCCCTGTTCGCGATAAGCTGATGACAGGCGCTGTGCGCGGCGCCTATATGGATTTGCTTGCGCGTGATCGTCACCCGATGCTGGCGCTTTACTTGGAAGTCTCACAATCCGATGTTGATGTGAACGTCCACCCCGCTAAAGCCGAGGTACGTTTTAAAGATGCTGGATTAGTGCGCGGGTTGATTGTTAGTGCTCTGAAGCACTCTCTGCATGAACACGGGCAGCAAACATCCACCACAGTCTCACATCAGGCCTTCGGTGCGCTGCGTCCGCAAATGCATAGTCCCGCGCTGCCAATGGGCCGTCCGTCGCAATCATCATTTGGTGGCGGCAGCTTCTACAGCCCGTCTGCCAATCAGGCTATGGCGGAAAAAGTCGAGCAGCACTATCAGCCTTTTGAAGGTTTGCAGCCTCATGCCCGCGCCGAGATACAGGAAGAACAGACACCGTCCGTAGCCGAAACATATCCGCTTGGCGCTGCGCGCGCACAGGTGCATGAAAATTATATTATCGCGCAAACAAGTGAGGGCATGGTCATCGTTGACCAGCACGCCGCGCATGAACGCCTTGTCTATGAGCGTTTCAAAGCCCAAATGGCCGAGCGCGGTATTGAAAAGCAAGGTTTGCTGTCACCGGAGATTGTTGATCTGGAGGAGAGTGAAGCTCAGCGTCTTATTGATCAGGCTGATGTCTTATCCAAGCTTGGCCTTGAGGTTGAGCCCTTCGGCGCAGGCGCGATAGCTGTGCGCAGCCTGCCTGCGATTTTAGGCAGCCGCGTGAATATCGAGAAACTGATCAAGGATATCGCTGATGAGCTGACCGAGAGCGGCGAGACCACATTGCTGGAAGAAAAGCTGAACCACATTTTATCGACCATGGCCTGTCATGGTTCCGTGCGGTCGGGTCGCCGCCTGAACACAGACGAGATGAATGCCTTGCTACGCCAGATGGAAGACACGCCGCATTCAGGGCAGTGTAATCACGGGCGGCCGACATGGGTATCGCTGAGCCTTGCCGATATTGAAAAATTATTCGGGCGACGCTAAATCATTTATGGGAGATCTGAAGCTATGAAGAACGAAGAAAAGATCATCAAGAATGTATATGCGGCATTTGTTGTGTCGCTCTTTATGACGTTTCTACCCAATCTTCCTGCAGCTGTGATCGCCTTTGTTTTATTCTTCGGTGTTATGATATCCGCCTATATCCTACGCGCTAAATCAGGCGAAGAAACATTGATGAATGATCATATGACATTCATCATCCGCACGATCTGGATTGCAGGTCTGTTCGGTATCCTCACAATGACAGTGGCTTTGTCTTATCTTTTCGGCAATTTAGACCTGACGGTCTTTCATAACTGCGTCAACGAAAATGGCGGCCTTACCGCTACAGATATGCAAACGCTCAATAACATTGCACAGCTTTGTATGGATGACTACATCCTTGCCAATAAAGGCCCCCTACTTACGGCCACAGTGATCGGCGGCGCGCCGCTGATTGCCTATATGTTATATCGTATTTCAAAGGGTATTTTGCGCGCAGCCAAAGGTCACCGCATGGGTGATAACAAAAGCTGGTTCTAAGCTTTTATAAAAGAAAGGCCGCTTACGCAGCGGCCTCCCCTGATAGTTCTTTATCGGCTTCGGCGTAGTCTTCGCCCACCAAGTCCAGTGCCTGCATTTCAAACAGACGACGGTAGACAGAGCCTTCGCGTGTCACCAATTCATCGTGACGACCTTGTTCGACAATCCGACCCTGATCAAAGACCAGAATACGATCGACCGATTTAATCGTCGCCAGACGGTGGGCGATGGTGATGGTCGTGCGCCCTTCCATCAACGTATCCAGCGCCTTCTGGATGTAGTGTTCGGACACTGAATCCAGCGCCGATGTTGCTTCGTCCAGAATCAGGACAGGCGCATCGGCCAGAATGGCGCGGGCGATTGCCACACGTTGCCGTTCACCACCGGAGAGCTTGATACCACGCTCGCCCACCAAGGTTTTGTAACCTTCAGACAATGCCTCGATAAATTCGTGGGCGTATGCCTGTTTGGCGGCGGCGATGATCTCGTCCATGGATGCCTCCGGCTTGCCATAAGCAATGTTTTCAGCCAGAGAACGATGGAACAAGATCGGCTCTTGCGGTACCAGTGCCATGCCTTTACGCAGCGATGACTGCGTGACGGCGGCGACACATTGACCATCAACCCTGATCTGTCCGTCCTGAATGTCGTATAGACGTTGCAGGACTTTGACGAAGGTAGACTTACCGGAACCAGAGTGACCGACCAGCGCGACTTTTTCACCCGGCGCAATGCGGATATCAAAGTCTTTGTAGATCGGCTCTTCTTGGCCTTTATACGCAAAGGTTACCTTATCAAAGACAATCTCGCCTTCACCAGGCACGAAGTCTTTTGCGTCTTTGGCATCCTTTACGGCAATGTCTGTCTTCCAGTACCAGATGACATCTTCCATCTCAGTAATGGCGCGTTGCAGGTTAGCAACTTGCTCCCCGATATGTCGCAAATATGCAGACAATACAATGAAGCTTGTGAACACGAACACCACGTCGCCCGTATCGGCACGGCCTTGTTTCCACAGCAAGATGGCACTACCGACCATGACCCCCATCATCAGGATGGAGATGTAACGGCGGATCAAATCCGTACCGTTGGCCACCTGCCATGCATTGACGGCAGCCCCGCTCCAGTTATTGACGACACCGCCAAAGCGCAGCTCCTCGGACTTTTCGCGACCAAAGCTTTTGACCGTCGGGCAGCCCGTGATCGCGTCTGCCAATGCCGCACCGACTTTGGTGTCTTCAGCAGCAGAGCGGCGGAAGCGCGGGGCGTTGATTTTCACAACAGTGAAGATCGAACTTGCCACATAGACCACAACAACGCCTGCGGTGACCAGACCCATAATCGGCCATTTAATGGCCATGATGATAATGGTCGATAACATCACAACAGCGGTCGGGTACAGATACATGAAGATAATGTCTTCATAGGTATCGAATGACCACATACCACGTGTAATCTTGCGTACCGTACCGCCCGCGAAGCTGTTGGCGTGCCAGTCAGTTGAAAAACGCTGCACCTTGCCAAATGCTTCGGTCACGATACCGCGCAGGTTTTTCAGCGCAAAACGGTTCCATACCCAGATAGAGCCGTTACGTGTCGTGTGATAGAAGAACTCCAGCGCCAAAAAGCCCGCAAAAGTCCATAGCAGCACATCGGCACTCGCGTTGTTATCAATCGCGCTGACCAGTACGCCCGTCATCACGGGGAACAGCGTATCCAAGACCGCGGCCAGCCCCATCAGACCAAGCAGCGCAGGCCACATCTTTTTCTGCCGCCCCCAATAGGCGAATGAAAATCGGATTACATCTTTATAATTTACTTTTTCCAACATGGTTTTTCTCGTTTTCTTATCGTTGGTTTATTGCTTTGTAATAAAATTACAGCACGAAATGCCCCAATAGCAGAGGGTCTTCGAATGCGTAAAAATCTGTCGTGATACGGAAGAGTTTTAAAAACGCGTAAGAGGACCCAGCTCTTCGGCTTAACGGGTCCTTGGGGAAGACGTCAGTTGTGACGTTTTGCCATGAACCCGGAAATACCGAAAGAAGGCACAAGATATCTCGCAAATGTGTTCTTCATGGGTCTATTCCGTGTTGTTTTTATAAACTTGTGCGCACAGGCACTTTTCCAAGCTCTCATGAAACCCATGACAAGATCAAGAAAAATTTTTGTGCGATGCGAAGTTTATGATTTCAGAAAGTCGAGAAATTCACGTGCGGCCCTGAGATCACGGCGCATGGCATTTTGCTTCTGCTCCTGATGCGGCGCGGTGCCATAGAAGTCTTCGTTGTAGATTTCGGCGCGATAATTTTCTTCTACATTGGCGGCTTCATATAGGTCTTCAGGCCTAGCCTGCCCTTTGACAAAGGCCAGCGGCAATATGGCCGAGCCTGTTAACGGCACCAACATTTGATAGATGGTAAAATCGGCTTCATCCATCGCCTTTACGTCTGCGGCAAGCTTCTCATGGATTATCTGGTCTTGCTTTAGCGCGGCCAGACCTGTTGTGGTTTGCAATGTTGCGCCTGTATGCGCGTTCATCCATTCCACCCATTTATCCCAGACCGCCGCCTGCGCTTTTGCCATTGCTTGCGGTTCATCGGTTCGATAGCAGATCAAATCCGTATCCAGAAAACGCAGAACCTCGGCCGTCATATCTTCGCGCTGCTCTGATACAACATCAATCTGCGTTGTCAGGATTTGTGTCAGCGGCATAGTTTCAGGATCAATATGTTCGCCCTGATCCGCCCATTCGCGCACGATCGATAATGCCAGTGGTTCTGTCACACAGACCAGCGCTCGCTTGGCCGGCGACTTAACAGGCTTACCATCCAAATGAACTTCGTAACCACCTGCTGCGGGGGCATGACTAACGAGCTTATAAAAACGCTTCATTATTCGTTCACACCTTCATTTGCAGAGCTTGCAGGTGCTGGCTCTTCAGTTTTCTTAGCAGGCGCTTCGTCTGCTTTTTCCGCAGCTGGCGCTGCTTGCCCATCTTCATTGAAGAATTTGGCGCATGGGTGATTATTTGTCAGCCCCAGATCGGTCATACTGAATGCCAGGAAGGCAGGGTTAATAGCCCCCAGCGCCAGGCCACCGATTTTTTCCAGCAACGAGAATGTTGAGGGGCCGATATCAGGGCTCGCCAGAGGGCCTTTAACGTTGACCGCTGTCGCGATATCCAAGAAGGCCGCGCCTTTGGCTTCAGGTTCGAGAGTCAAATCAATCGTCTGGCGTGCCAAATTCACTTTGCCGTCACCAACAACTTTCAAACGCGCTGTATCCAGAAATAACGGATCAGCTTTCGCCACACCGTTCTCAACGGTGAAGTCAGCAACCATACAATTTAACGTTGTTAAATCGTTATCACCGATTCTAGGCATAATCGCATTCACCAAACCTGCGCCCCAAACGTTCAGCGCTTTGGATTCAAACTGGCCTTCACCCGCGATCATCGTGATTTTACCATTCAAGGCATTCATCATTGCGTCGAAATTATTGCCGTTCGCCGTCAGCTCCACAAAGACATCGGCATCACCTGCGAGGTTTTTGCGGCTTAGATACACTTCCTGAATTTGGCCGTAATCCCAGTCTTTCATATTGCCCTTCAACATCATAGAGGTGGGAGAAACAGACGTATCCAGTACCATTTCCAAATCGACTTTGCCGCCGCTGAATGTGCCCTTCACGCTATTAATCGTCATTTTATTGCCGTTAATGCGTACAGGTATTTCAAGCTTGCCCAGATTAACGTTCTTACCCATCAATTCATCCAGCTCGAAATCGACTTCGACGCGGCCTTCAGGAAGGCTGATATCTTTTGAACGCTCCTGAGTGTCGTCACTAAGCAAATCACTAAAGGCCGTAATCATATCGACCGTTGAATCTATATCTTCCATATGGAATTGCGGGCTATAAATATCGCCTTTGACCAGTTCAGGGGAGATCGCCACATCGCCTTGAAGCTTGTTACGATCAATCGCCAGATCAAACCCGACCTTATGTTCGCCCCAGCTCTTGTTGTAGGTAATCTCGCCCGTCGCAGTCATTTTCGAGTCGGTCAGTTTTGTAACGTCAATTTTCGTGCCGCCAATCGCGCTCGCGCCAACAGAGCCTTCAATTACCACGGCGCCAATTTTGGCGTTGAATGCTCCATTTTTAACTAGCTGAAATGATTTAATGTTCTCTCCAGCCATCTCGACTTCGCCAGCCATTGCCACAGCGAATGCATCTTTGCCCCATGTGCCGCTCGCTGACAGTCCCGGCTGCCCTTTGCCTAGGGCATTGGCATCAAGACCTGCCTGCGTGATGTTCAGGTTACGGCGCCCTGTCAGAGCTTTGCTGACAAACGCTTCTTTGATGGACAGCACACTCATGCGGTTGCGCGAGAACATCAAATCGAAAAAGCCTGACTCATATTGGAATTCGGTCGCGCTTGCTGTTACGGCTTGCGTGTCGGGATCAGTTAACTGTACATCTTCCAGATGGATGCCCACATTCGGGAATAGTTTTAGATAATGAAACTCACCGATAGCGACTTTCTGTAGATATTCGCTGTTTCCCGCAATGCGGCTAAGTAAGGTCAAGCCAATGAAAAGTAATACACCAAGGATCAATGTGACCTTTACAAGGCGTCTACACCATTTCCCCAGCGGTGTGCGCTTGGCAAGCTTCTCGGCTTTTTCCTGCGCCTTGATACGCTCTTCATCTTCTTTGAACATGACCATATTGTGTTTTCCTTATCCTTCGCGCCCTTAGAACAGTTCTTCAAAAGGGTCGATTTTCTCAGATGGATTAAATCCTAGCGTTTTCCAGCTTTTCACCAAATCTTTAGGCAGGTCAGCCCAAACATCGAGCGGGGAATCTGTAATCGGGTGGTTAAAGACCAGACGCCTTGCGTGCAAATGAAGCCTATTCGCCAAAGTCAGCTGCTCCATCTCGCCCCATTTTTCACCTTTGCCGTGATAACGGGAGTCGCCCACAATCGGGCACTCCAGAATTTCACTCGCGTGAACGCGGATCTGGTGTGTTCTACCTGTGCGCGGCATGAATGCTACGAAGGCTGATTGCCCCTGCACTTTATCAACCACAACGAAATCGGTAATCGCGTGCTTACCGTCTTCATCATCGATAATCATCTTATCTTTGATCGGACCTTTGGTTTTGCCGATCGGCGCACGAATCTCACCCTCGCGCTGTGCGGGCACGCCCAGTGTAACAGCCCAGTACAGCTTGCGGATATCGCGGCCTTGGAACATTTTCCCGAGCCTGCGTACCGCTTCGGGACTACGTGCCAGGACCAGAACGCCCGATGTTTCCTTATCAAGACGGTGCACCAGACGCGGGGCTATGCCTTCCTTATTTGTAAGCACGGAGACCATACCATCAATATGGCGCTTTTCATCGCCGCCGCCCTGTGTTGCCAAACCTGCAGGCTTATTCAGGATCACAAGATCGCCGTCATCAAAAATGACACAGGATTTAATCAACTTTTCATCGTCAGGGCTCACGCGGTAAGACGGCGCCTTCGGTTTATCTTCCATAGGAGGCAGACGCACGATTTCTCCGGTCGCAAGACGCGTGTCAGTCTTGGCTTTTTTACCGTTCACCTTAATCGCGCCTTTACGGATAAGCTTTTGCGCCAGAGCATAAGGAAGCTCAGGTACATTTTTCTTCAGCCAGCGATCCAGTCGCTGCCCGTCATCTGCTCCGTTTACTACAACTTCACGCACATCACTCATGCCAAAAATATCCTTGTAATAGCCATACCCAAAAACAAACCGCCGATTGCCAGCACCACTGAGCCGCCGATATAAAGACCTGCGGTTATCAACTGTCCACGCTCAATCATCAGTGCCGCGTCCAGCGAGAATGTTGAAAATGTTGTAAACGCACCCAAAAGCCCTACCGTTAAAAACGATGCTTTCATGGTTTGCGTTCCCTCGCCCGCCAGCGCAAAATAAACAATCAGAACGCCCATCAAAAAAGAGCCCAAAATATTCGCAGCAAAGATACCATAAGGGAAACCTGTTCCCAGCAGCGCGGCAGCAAAACTATTGAGATAGTGCCTCAGCACTGCCCCTACTGCGCCGCCTGCGGCTATGGCCAAAATCATCTGCATACAACACCTGTGTTTGATGTTAAGTTACATAGCATTATTATCGTTTTTATCCAATTGCTTAAATAGGATTCCTCAATGATCACCGAAATAGCGCCCGTTGCTGACCTCTCTATTGCTGAAATGCTGACTTCCCCCGCGGTATGGGCCAGCTTTCTGACGCTGACATTGCTGGAAATCATTCTAGGCATTGATAACGTTATTTTCTTGTCGATCGTCTCGGGCTATCTGCCCAAAGACCAGCAGGCCAAGGCACGGCGCATCGGACTGATCATGGCGCTGGTCATGCGGATAGGCTTGCTTGCCTCCATCGCATGGATCATGAGCTTAACCAAACCGATCTTTGCGGTGTGGGATCACGAGGTTTCATGGCGAGACATCATTCTATTGATCGGTGGCTTGTTCCTGCTGTTCAAAGGAACGGATGAAATTCACCACGAAATTGAAGGCGATGATCACGAAGATGGCGGCAAGAAGAAGGTACATACATTCTTTGGTGTCATTGCGCAAATAGCCGTTCTGGACATGGTATTTTCGCTAGACTCCGTCATTACAGCCGTTGGTATGTCCGATCATCTGCCTGTTATGATTGCCGCAGTTTGTGTCGCCATTGGCGTTATGATGGTTGCCGCAGAACCGACCGCCGCCTTTATCGAAAAGCACCCGACGATCAAGATGCTCGCGCTTAGTTTCTTGCTACTGGTTGGTGTCGCCCTGATTGCCGATGCGTTGCACTTCCATATTCCGCGCGGCTATCTATACTTTGCGATTGCGTTTTCGATCGGCGTTGAAGTTCTAAATATGCTTGTTCGCAACAGACGCCGCATTCGAAAGCCCAAGCCGATAGAGTAATCAATACAAGTCGTGTCGTATGTTTATGATTTTTGGTCGCGCAGCTTTTGCCAATAACTTAAACGCTTATTGATATCGCGCTCGAAGCCGCGGTCGGGCGGACTATAAAATTGCGGGCGCTTCATTTCATCAGGGAAGTAATTCTGACCGGAAAAGCCTTCGGGCGTATCATGATCATATTGATACCCGTCACTGTAGCCCTGATCTTTCATCATCTTGGTCGGGGCATTCAGAATATGCTTCGGCGGCATCAACGACCCAGTCTCATTGGCTGCCCGCAGAGCTGTTTTATAAGCCGTATAAACCGCATTAGACTTCGGTGCGGTTGCGACATAGACCAGAGCTTGTGCCAGAGCCAACTCACCTTCAGGACTGCCCAAGCGTTCATATGTATCCCATGCCACAAGGCAATGCTGAACAGCTTGCGGATCAGCGAGACCGATATCTTCATTGGCCATACGCGTAATGCGGCGCGCCAGAAAACGCGGGTCTTCACCGCCTGCCAGCATCCGCGCAAACCAATATAGCGCCGCATCAGGGTCACTGCCGCGCACGGATTTATGCAAGGCACTTATCAGATTATAATGACCATCATCGCTTTTATCATAGAGCGGCGCTCGCTTATTCACGAGCGCTGTTAGACCTTCTACATCCAACTCCTCATTTTGTGCAAAGACTTGCTCTGCCATCGTTAGCGCATAGCGACCGTCACCATCAGCCATAGCCTTCAGCGCTTCTCGCGCGGCGTCATCAACAGGTAATTTTGTGCCCGCTTCCTCTTCGGCGCGAGCCAGTAATTTTTCCAGTGCCTCATCATCCAGACGCTTTAGCACCATGACCTGACAGCGTGACATCAGGGCGGCGTTTAATTCAAAGGACGGGTTTTCAGTTGTGGCTCCCACCAATGTAATCGTGCCGTCTTCTACAACAGGCAGAAACGCGTCCTGCTGTGATTTATTAAAACGGTGAATCTCGTCCACAAACAGCAATGTCCCCTTGCCGTTCTGTTTACGAATGCGTGCGGATTCAAAAACTTTTTTCAAATCAGCCACGCCAGAAAAAATCGCAGATATCTGTTCAAAATGCAGGTCAGTATGCTGCGCCAGAATACGGGCCAGCGTTGTCTTGCCACATCCGGGAGGCCCCCAGAAGACCAGCGAGACCATACGTCCGCTTTTAATCAGTTTAGACAGTGTGCCATTCGCGCCAACAAGATGATCTTGTCCTACCACTTCATCGAGTGTTTTCGGACGCAGGCGATCGGCGAGCGGCCGCGTGGAATCGCCCTCTGACTGGTTTGCTGCCACCGCAGTATCTTTTTGAAATAGATCGACCATATCTATGATTTAGAGCAATCACGGGGGTAATGCAATCACAGGCATAAACAGTTTCTGGACACGGGAGCAAATATTGTTAATTATGGCTACTCATTTCCACTTACAGAAAGAGCATTACACATGGCAACTTTGAAAGACTACCAGAACGACAACTTCCAGCCGCACAAACTGGTATGCCTGACTGCCTATACAACTCCGATGGCGAAGAGCCTTGCGCCGCACGTTGATCTTTTGCTTGTTGGCGATAGTGTCGGCACGGTTCTGTATGGGATGGAGAATACCACAGGTGTAACGCTCGAGATGATGGCTGCGCACGGTAAAGCCGTTATGCGCGCTGAGCCTGAGTGCCCCGTCATTATAGATATGCCTTATGGCAGTTACGAAGATAGTGTTGAAGAGGCAGTTAAAAACGCGCAGTTCCTGATGGCGCAAACAGGCGCAGATGGTGTGAAGCTAGAAGGCGGCGTTGATATGCGCGCCCAGATCAAAGCAATTGTCGAAGCCGGCATTCCTGTAATGGGGCATATCGGTCTGCAGCCGCAATCCGTTGTTAAAGAAGGCGGATACAAGATCAAAGGCAAGGATGATATGCAAGTCACAAAGCTGATTGCCGATGCCCTTGCTGTTGAAGCTGCCGGTGCTTTTATGATGGTGATTGAGGGCACTGTTCATGAGGCCGCTGCTGTTGTAACTGATGCGATTGATATTCCGACCATCGGTATTGGCGCGTCTGCGCATTGTAATGGTCAGATTTTGGTGACAGATGATTTGCTGGGTATGCTGCATGATGTCCCTCCAAAGTTCGTAACAGAATACGCTACACTGCGTCAGGACATTGATGGCGCTATTTCCAAATGGGCTGCCGATGTTCGTGAAGGTGTATTCCCGCGCATCGAGAACCTTTACACAGTAAAGCCAGAAACCGAGATTAAAGAAGCCGCATGATCATCGCCCGCAGTCTGGAGGAGCTTCAATCCGCGGTCGATGCTATAAAGGCAGGCGGCAAAACGGTTGGCTTTGTCCCGACAATGGGCGCTTTGCATGACGGACACCTAGGTCTTATGAAACTCGCAGCCTCAAAAGCCGATGTGGTCAGCGTTAGCATCTATGTGAATCCGACCCAGTTTGCTCCGAACGAAGATTTTGACAGCTATCCGCGTGATGTGGATGGCGATCTGGCCAAGCTGCAAACGGTCGGTGTAGGCCTTGTCTATTTACCACGTACCGAAGATATGTACCCGAATGGGACAGAGATTACTGTGAAGGCAGGAAGGGCGGCGCAAGGGCTGGAGAGTGATTTCCGTCCGCATTTCTTTGACGGCGTTGCCACCGTAGTGCATCGCCTCTTTATGCAGATGCGTCCCGATGTCGCCGTATTCGGAGAAAAGGATTATCAGCAGTTACAAGTCATCAAGGAGATGACTGAGGCTGAAAACCTGACCATAGAGATTATCGGCGGCGAGACTGCACGTGACGCGGAAGGGCTTGCGCTTTCATCCCGTAACGCCTATCTATTTGGCACAGAGATCGCAAGCGCCCGCATCTTGAACCGTGTTCTACGCGATGTTGCGACAGTCAATGAAAACGAACGTGCGGCGACGATCGAGAACGGTATTCGCAAGTTAAAAGATGCTGGCTTTGATAAGATTGATTACCTCACCATCAAGCCTGAATGGGACAGAGTGTTGGTTGCAGCATGGCTTGGTAAGACGCGCCTTATTGATAATATGGCTCTCAGCGCATAATATTTCCATATTTCTTGACATCTGAGCAATTTACGCAGTAAAACCCTATTAAAGTTTAATATTTAGATATAGGGATTATGCCATGACATCAGTTGCCGAAACAGCTAGAAGACAATTAACGCTGCCAGCGCTGTTCGCGACAGCCGCCACTGCTATTGGCCTTGTCGACGGATCTTCTACAGCACAAATCGTTGCGCAGTCCCTTCTCACAGGTATGTTTACATCTGCGGCACTAAACACTAATGGCTACGTGAACGATGCTATGAGCAGCCGTTTTGGCTCCAAAGCGCCCAATACATTAAACGCTTTGATGCTTGGCCTTGCACTCTCAGTGACAGCGGCGCCTGTTGGTGGTTACCTTGCAGGTCAGCAGATTGCAGCCCCGATAAGCGCGCCCGCAGTTCAGTAATTTATCTGAGTAATATACGGCTTTCCAGCCCGCCGCTGCTGACGACAACTTCCCAGCCGCGGGAAGAGCTTGTTTTTAAAACCTCCTCAAGATCATTGACCGTTTGAATGGCTTTGCCGTTTACAGATTTGATTATATCGCCCTCACCTAAAAAGCGCATAGCCAGATTTCGGCGCACAAAACCCACAGCCACAACGCCCTTTTCTTCATCCACGTCCAGTGCATACTCCAAGGCCACAGCGGGATTTAAATTGGCGACTGTGACACCGTCAAACGGGTGACGTCCTGATAATACAGTCTCATCACGGTCTGGCTTATCAGGCGGTGCGATCTTTACTGAGCACCGAGAAGACCGCGTGCTCACCCAAAGGCACTGTTGCCATACGGAATTTCATTTCCGACGGGTCACGCACATCGTTACCATTGACGGCCAGCACCACGTCACCAACATTCAGCCCTGCCTTACGTGCGGGGCTATGGCTATGTAGCGCCGCGATCAGCACACCGATCGGGCGTTTTAAATCCAGTGACTTGGCGATATCGGAAGTAACCTTTTGCGCGCTGACACCCAGCCAAGGGCGAATAACACCATGATCACCTGCCTGCCCTGCGGCCTCAGCCGCAATGACCGTGGCGACCATTTCAGACGGGATAGCAAAACCAATGCCCATACTGCCGCCGCTGCGTGAGTAGATGGCGCTATTGATACCGACGACCTTACCGTCCATTGCAATAAGCGGGCCTAATCGCGGCATCTGTTTGAATAAAGAAATTAAAATCATTGATATTCAGGCTAGAACGGGAGAGTGCAGAGACTATGCCGCTGGTCACGGTCTGCCCTACCCCGAACGGGTTACCGATCGCCAGCACCAGATCACCAACCTCGAGTGATTCACTAGGAGCCATTTCAACGAACGGAACATCTTCACCTTCGGTATCAAAGCGCAGTAGCGCGAGATCAGAGCGCTCATCAGACAGCACCTTTACGGCGTCGAATTCCCGCTCATCAGGCAGGATCACCTTGATCTCATCTGCATCCTCAACCACATGGGCGTTCGTTACCACAAGACCGTCTGCAGCGACGATGACGCCTGAACCCAGAGCGTTCTCCACGCGCTGGCGCGGCACACTACCGAAGCCGAAAGAACCACCAAAGAACTGTTCGAAGAACGGATCACTCATAAACGGGCTAACGCGCTGCGTGACCACGCGCTCTGCGTAAATGTTTACAACGGCAGGAGAGACCTGCTTAACCAGCGGGGCGAAAGACAATTTGATTTGCGTATCTTCCTGCGGCACAGCACGATCCTGCGCGCTGGCAGGCCCTATAAATAAAAAGGGCAGGATCATGGCCATTAAAAAGATAATTACACGTGTCATAGTTCTAAAATTTAGTGCGGCTTTTTTTAAAACTCAAGACTATGGATCACAAAAAAACGGCCCGCACATTCATGCAGGCCGCTTTAAAACTTTATCTTCAGGGCTGATTAGCCTTGAGCAACTTTCATGTCACCGAAATCAGGAGTTTCGAATTCCTGTACCGGACCGCTGTCTTTGCCTTTGGCTTCAGGGTCACGGTCAACCAGTTCGATCACAGCCATAGGGGCTGCGTCACCATAACGGTAACCGGCTTTCAGTACGCGGCAGTAACCACCTTGGCGGTCTTTGTAGCGCTCAGCCAGAACGTCGAATACTGACATTGCCTGACGGCGTTTTGCCAGCGCACAATCAGGGTTTGCCTGACCTTGCTTGCCCATTGTGATGATTTTCTCAACGAAAGGACGGAGTTCTTTCGCTTTAGGCAAAGTTGTTACGATTTGCTCGTGCTTTACCAGAGACGCAGCCATATTGGCCAGCATTGCCTTACGGTGTTGAGAGTCACGATTCAGCTTGCGCTGTTTAATACGGTGTTTCATAGCGTCATTCCTTTCACTTTCGCTGCGGCCTCACATAGTAATATCGTGTGAGAGCCATCACACCCCCCGCCAACATGTCTCCATAGAAGACGGGGTTCGGGCACCATGCCCTAGGGGTGAAGAGCCTAGTAAGGCTCTTCGAGTTTGCGTGCCAGTTCTTCAATGTTCTCTGGCGGCCAACCTTCGACCTGCATACCGAGGTGCAGACCCATTGTACCCAGAACTTCTTTGATCTCGTTCAGAGACTTACGACCGAAGTTTGGTGTACGAAGCATATCGCTTTCGCTCTTCTGTACCAGATCGCCGATGTAAACGATGTTGTCGTTTTTCAGACAGTTTGCTGAACGTACTGACAGTTCCAGTTCGTCAACTTTGCGCAGAAGATTACGGTTGAATGGCAGTTCTTCCTCTTCCTTCTCTTGAGACTGCTCTTGAGGCTCATCGAAGTTGATGAAGACTTGCAGTTGATCCTGCAGAATACGTGATGCGTAAGCAACAGCGTCTTCAGGCGTGATCACACCGTTTGTTTCAATGTTCATTGTCAGTTTGTCGTAGTCAGTGATCTGGCCAACACGAGTATCTTCAACTTCGTAAGATACTTTGCGTACTGGTGAGAATACTGAGTCTACAGGGATCAGACCAACAGGTGCTTCTTCCGGGCGGTTCTGAGCCGCAGGGCAGTAGCCTTTACCTGTGTTAACAGTCATTTCCATTGACAGTTTAGCACCTTTATCAAGTGTGCAGATGATCAGGTCAGGGTTCATGATTTCAATATCAGCACCTGCTTCGATCATGCCGGCAGTCACTTCACATGGACCTTCTGCGTTCAAACGCATTTTCTTAGGACCTTCAACGTGCATACGCACTGCGATCGCTTTGATGTTCAGAATAATGTCTGTTACGTCTTCGCGCACGCCTTCGATTGAAGAGAACTCGTGCAGCACGCCTTCGATTTGTACAGCTGTTACAGCCGCACCTTGTAGAGAAGACAGGAGAATACGACGCAGGGCGTTACCTAACGTAAGACCAAAGCCACGCTCCAGAGGATCTGCAACGATCTTGCCTGAAATCTGTGGGTTGTTACCGTGGTTAATATCAACCTTTGACGGTTTAATCAGCTCTTGCCAGTTTTTCTGTATCATTTGCATTCCGCCCCATGATTAAGGCGGAATACCAAACACTTATTAAACGCGGCGGCGTTTACGTGGACGACAACCGTTGTGTGGGATCGGTGTGATGTCCTGAATTGACTTGATTGTGAAGCCGATTGACTGCAGGGAACGCAGAGCGCTTTCGCGACCTGAACCTGGACCTTTTACGCGGACTTCCAATTCTTTCATGCCGTGCTCTTGAGCTTTACGGCCTGCGTCTTCAGCAGCAACACCCGCCGCAAACGGCGTAGATTTACGTGAGCCACGGAAACCCATTGTACCAGCTGATGACCATGACACAGCGTTACCTTGTGCGTCTGTGATCAGAACCAGTGTGTTGTTGAATGTAGAATTCACGTGCACGATACCGGCGGTGATATTCTTTTTGACTTTTTTCTTCGTCGCTTTTTGTGGTTTAGCCATTATCTAATCCTCCGCCTTACTTCTTCTTGCCAGCAATTGGTTTTGCCGGACCTTTACGTGTACGCGCGTTAGTCTTTGTCTTCTGACCACGCACAGGAAGATGTGCACGGTGACGTAGACCACGGTATGATTTCATGTCCATCAAACGTTTGATGTTCATTGAAACTGCGCGGCGAAGTTCACCTTCAATGGTGTAACCTTCAGATTCAATTTCTTTACGGATTTGGTTCAGTTCATCCTCTGACAGATCGTTCATACGACGTGAACGTTCGATGCTCAGCTTATCGAGGATTTGACGGGCGCTCGTGCGACCGATGCCATGAATATAAGTCAACGCAATTACTGCGCGCTTATTATCAGGTACGTTTACACCTGCAATACGTGCCATTACTTTTCTCCAGTTTCTAGCCAAACCGTATACAGGGCCGTCCGTTAAACTTTTCCTGCGCCGGTTCGTATACTGTTAAACACTATCTTTATTTGCTGTAACGCCTTAAAAACCAAGGCTTATAGCGAATAGAGACTTCTCTCCACTATTAGAGATGGGCGCATTATATGTATTATGTGTTTAAGGTCAAGAAAAATAATGATTTCAGCGCGGTTTAGGCGTCATTTTTGACTCTGGCTGTGCGTTTGACAGCCCTAACGCTATTTCAATACGACCGACACATTCATCAATCGTGCCAATGCCATTTATAGGCGTTAGGACGCCCTCTTCTTTCAGAGACTTTATGACCGGCACCGTATGGGCATTATAGTCAAAGAAACGTTTGGCGATCTGCGCGCGGCTCTTGTCGATCTCATTCCGGCCACGACCCAGAATACGTTCGGTACAAATCTTCTCCGAGACATCGATGGCAAAGGCCTGTATCAGATTCCAGCCATAGCGCGTTTGCATCTGCTTAAACGCGTTCAGATTATCCATTTTGCGCGGATAGCCATCCAGTATGACTTTGGCATCATCAGATAAGCCGACCAGATAATCTTCCAGCACAGCACTCACAATCTCGTCGGGTAGCAAGATGTTCTGCGCCATCAGCTCATTGACTTCACGGCCCAAAGCATCATCGGTCTTGCCGCGATTACGCAGTAAGTCGCCCATTGATACGTGCTCGTACCCATGACGCTGCGATAGCTTTTCCGAATATGTGCCCTTACCTGAACCAGGCGGGCCGAGAATGATGACAATATCCATAACCAAATAACCCTAAAGCAGTTTGGGTTGCCGAAGCAACCCAAAACTTAAACTCATTTATATTGCTGCATGCTTAGCCTGCGGCGCGTGCCTCGGCTTCAGGCTGCAAAATAGCCTCGATCTGGGCTGTTACTTCATTGATGGCTTTCTTACCGTCAATTTTATGAACCTCACCTTTAGCCGCATAGTATGGCAGCACCTTAGCTGAATAATCATTATACTGCTCCAGACGAACCTTAAGCGCATCGATGTTATCATCGCTACGGCCTTCTTCGGCAGCACGCTTTTCAATACGGGCAACCAGCATATCCTGATCAACTTCCAGCTCCATCACGATATCGATTTTCTTACCGCGTTCGGCCAGCATTTTCTCAAGCGCGTCAGCCTGTGGCACAGTGCGTGGGAAACCATCAAAGATGGCGCCTTTGGCACAAGCCGGTGAATCGATACGTTTGGCAATCATGCCGATCACGATTTCATCAGATACCAGTTCGCCGCGATCCATAATCTTCTTGGCGGCCAGTCCTAATTCACTGCCTACGGAGATTTCCGCACGAAGCATATCGCCTGTAGAAAGTTGCTTCAGGCCATATTTTTCTTCAATGATACGAGCCTGTGTACCTTTACCGGCAGCAGGTGGTCCAAAGAAAATGATATTCATCGACGCTTTCCTCTTAGCTTAGATTTCTTGATCAACCCTTCATATTGGTGGGCAATCAAGTGAGAGTGAATCTGACCGACTGTGTCCAGTGTCACCGTCACAACAATCAGCAAGCTGGTACCACCGAAGTAGAATGGCAAGCTGTAACGGCTGAGCATGAACTCAGGCAGCAGACAGATAAAGACCAGATACAGCGCACCAATCGTAGTGATACGAGTCAGCACGTAATCCAAATGCTCGGCAGTTGGCGTGCCCGGACGGATACCCGGAATGAAGCCGCCGTAGCGTTTTAGCATATCTGCATTCTCCTGCGGATTGAAAACAATCGCTGTGTAGAAGAACGCGAAGAACATGATCAAGGCACCATACATAAACATGTAGGCAGGCTGACCGTGTTGCAGCCAACGTGAAATCGCAGCCGTGAAATCACCACCGTCAGCACCGCTGAAGCCAACAATTGTCAAAGGCAGCAGCAGCAAAGATGATGCGAAGATTGGTGGAATAACACCTGCTGTATTCAGTTTCAGCGGCAGGAAGTTCTGCTCACCCATCATCATCTGGTTACCGACCTGACGTTTCGGGTATTGAACGATCACACGGCGCTGTGCGCGCTCCATGAATACGATGAATGTAATAACACCAACGATCAGTGCTGCAATTACCAGAAGTTCCAAGAAGTTGAATTGACCTTGGCGACCAAGTTCCAACGTACTAACAATCGCACGTGGAAGCTCTGCCACAATACCGGCGAAGATGATCAGAGAGATACCGTTACCAACGCCACGCTGCGTAATCTGCTCACCAAGCCACATCAGGAAGACCGTACCGCCAACAATTGTGATCACTGTTGAAATACGGAAGAAAAGACCGGCATCAATCACCGCGGGGCCTGTTGAGCCAAGCCTGAATAGCCGCCAAAAGCACTGTGAAATAGCGTGTGTATTGGTTGATCTTCATGCGGCCTGTTTCGCCCTCTTTCTTCATAGCCTCAAGTTTGGGCGACATAGAAGTGGCAAGCTGCATGATAATCGAAGCCGAGATATACGGCATAATATTGAGCGCGAAAATGGTCATACGCTGCAAAGCGCCACCTGAGAACATGTTGAACATGTCCAGAATGCCGCCGCCTTTTTGGCTAAAAATCTCGTTCCAGACAACCGGATCAATGCCCGGAACCGGAATATATGTGCCAAGACGATATACAAGCAAAGCACCCAAGACGAACATGATGCGTCTTTTCAGTTCAGTCGCTTTTGACAGCGCACCGAAATTGGCGTTTTTAGCCAGTTGTTCAACAGCGGATACCATTTACTACTCCTGATAATTTTGAGACTCACAATTCATAAAGAAAACGGCAAGGGCTTACAAGCCTTCGTTTTTTGAATCGCCCTTTTTATTTGCATATATATAGAGCACATGCTAAGCCATGCAAAATTTTATGGAATTAAACAAGAATTTATAGAAGGGAAATTACCATGGGCGACGCCAATAAGATATCATCCAAACATCCAATTTTTTCAGGGCTTACTGCGGCTTTTGGCATCGCCAGTCTGGCTAGTTTTGTCAGCAGCGGTACCGTTCCTGCTATTGCTGACTACATTGCAGCCGCTGGACTTACCGCATCCCCAATACTCTGTGCAGCCACAACAGCGATTGGCGTTGCCAGCATTTTCAAGCAACGCTCTGTGCTTTCAAAAGCATTCAACCTCGCGGCTGCAGGATTTGGCGGGACCGCTCTGTATACAGCAGCAGAAAATCTTGATGGCTCTCAAGGCATTATGGGGCTTTTTGCTATTAGTGCGATCACGCTGGTTGGAATGACTGGCGCAGGTGCTCTGAACACAGCAGCTCATTATCTTCGTGACACGGGTTGGGGCGCTCCCAAGAATGACACGCCTGCCCCTTAAAATTCAAGTCGGCTGCCCTAGCGCCTGACGCATTTTAGTCATCTGGCGCAGGGCCTCATCTACCACTTTATAGTTCGGATTACCGCCTTCGAAATCATTCTGGTTTTCAGCATGATTCATCAACGCGCGTAATTCGGAATACCAAACGGCCGTTAACGGCTCACCTGTGCGGGTATCTTCAAAGATCGCCTCGACAGGAATCCCAGGCGATCCACCCATATCAATCATGCGTAAAGACGGCTTATTTTTACCGCGCGCCTTTTCGTAGACCTCGGTGAGCTTTGGCACACCTTTGAATTGCATCGCTGTCATATTTTGTTACTCCCTATGGTTTTGGCGTTCTTATTAAAGGAAGGCCATGATTCAGCATAATCCTATGGATCAGGTCAAATCCGAATGCTGCATCCCCGAAGGCCTTTAATAGCGGGTGCGCATCGTCTGATTTTTTAAGACCTTCGTAGATATGCGCTGCTGCGCCGCCTGTATCTTTTAATGGTAATAGCGTAATCGGAGCGCTATGCAAGCGGATACTATCCGCGTCTTGCACCTCACGCGATCCGCCACCAATAATGAAGGCGCTATGAATGCGGTGCGGTAGCGAGTCTAATACCTCTGACAGCGCCGTGTCTTCTTCCAGAATAACAAGAAGATCCGGCTTTTGCTCAAAATGCGCTTTGAGTATAGCAGTAACAGCAGGGTGATGGCGCACGATCAGCGTGTCATCATTTTGAAACGCATTACCAGCGATGCTATTTATAACATGCTGCATGACCAAACGATCTAGCTCGGGATATGCAGTGCCATTGCTGTCATGGTCCTCAAACCCGCATAAGAGCAAATATGTATTTGGCATTTAAACCTCCCCTGTAATTAGACGCGTTTATTATTTTTCTATTACGTCATAAAAAAAGCGCGGATTAAGCCGCGCTCTTTGAATACTTATATCAATAAGACTTACTTGTCGTCTTTTTTAGCAGCTTTTTTCGCTGGTGCTTTTTTCGCAGCTGGCTTTTTTGCTTCTTTTTTCTCAGAAGCTTCTTTAGCTACTTTTTTAGCTGGCTCAACGATTTCAACTTTACCACCGGCTTTTTCAACAGCTGCGATTGCAGATTTTGTTGCGCCGCCAGATAGCTGCAAAGTTACTTTTGTTTTNACGCCGTCTTTCTTGCGACGGATTACACGGGCTTTCACCAGTGTGTCTTCGTCGATTGTACCTTTGGCATCAATCATTTTCTTATCCAGGGCTTCCTGAATACGTGCCAGGCTTACTGTTACCAGGTCACGTGCGAAAATGTTGTTGAAACCACGCTTTGGCAAGCGTTGGTACAATGGCATTTGACCGCCTTCAAAGCCCTTGATAGACACGCCTGAACGTGCCTTCTGGCCTTTTTGACCACGGCCTGATGTTTTGCCTTTGCCGGAACCGATACCGCGACCAACACGTTTACCTGAGGTCACAGCGCCTTCATTTGGTTTCAGTTCGTTAAGTTTCATAATCTTTATCCTTTATTACAAAGATGTATTTAGCTTAGGCAGCGTCTTCAACGCGTACCAGGTGCTTTACTTTTTCAATCATGCCGCGCACAGAAGGAGTATCTTCCAGAGTGCTTGTGCGGTGCATTTTATTCAGACCCAGACCGATCAGCGTTGCACGCTGGTAAGCCTGACGACCGATCGGGCTACCGATCTGTGTTACTGTGACAGTCTTGCCTGAAGGTGCTGCTTTTTTCTTAGCAGGAGCTTTCTTGGCAGCTGTTTCCTTTTTAGGAGCAGCTTTAGTTTCTGTCTTCTTAGCAGCTGGCTTTTTTGCCGGTGCTTTTTTTGTTTCTTTTTCGTCAGCCATTATTCCTTACTCCTCGTCTTCTTCCTGAGACGCAACAATTTCAGCTTGTGAACGAGCAGCCTCACGGTTTGCTACGATCTCACTCACTTTGATGCCGCGACGGGCAGCCACCTGACGGGGGCTTTGTACTTCTTTCAAGGCCGCAAATGTTGCATTGATCATGCTGTGCGGGTTGTTTGAACCAATCGCTTTACCAACGATGTCCTGAATGCCCAGAGCTTCGAATACTGCACGAAGAGGACCACCAGCAATAATACCAGTACCTTGTGGTGCAGAGCGAAGAATCACACGGCCTGCGCCGTGGTGACCTTTAACATCGTGGTGCAGTGTACGTGCTTCGCGCAGTGGTACACGGATCATGTTGCGTTTCGCGTCGTCTGTTGCTTTGCGGATTGCTTCAGGAACCTCACGGGCCTTACCTGTACCGAAACCAACACGACCGCGACCATCACCAACAACCATCAAAGCGGCAAATGCCATACGACGGCCACCTTTAACTGTTTTGGCTACACGGTTGATGCTTACAAGGCGCTCAACCAGTTCTGGTTCTTCACGATCACGCTGTTGTTCTGCTGCTCTTGCCATTATAACTAAATCCTTCTTCTCTTAGAATTCCAAGCCGCCTTCGCGAGCACCTTCAGCCAGCGCTTTCACGCGGCCATGGTACACGAAGCTTCCACGGTCAAATTGAACTTTTTCAACACCGGCTTTTTTAGCACGTTCTGCTACCAGCTTGCCAACTTTAGACGCTGCGTCTACGTCGCTGCCTTTTTTCAACTTCAGCTCTTTATCCAGAGTAGAAGCCGCTGCAAGCGTTACGCCTTTAACATCATCGATGATTTGAGCGTAGATGTGCTGGCCTGTGCGGTGTACTGAAAGACGCGGACGAGTATCACGAGTCGCGTTTCTCAGAATGTTTACCTGACGCAATTTGTTGCGTGTACGGTAGCTGCGGCGTTGTTGGCCTGTTAGTTTAACTGTCATTGTCTTAACCCTTACTAATTGTAAGCCTAGTTATTTACCTATTACTTCTTCTTACCTTCTTTACGCAGAACGAATTCGCCTGTGTAACGAATACCTTTACCTTTGTAAGGCTCTGGTGGCTTGAATGATTTGATCTTAGCGGCAACCGCGCCAACCAGGTCCTTATCGATACCGCTGACTTTGATTGCTGTTTGCTTTTCAACTTCTACTGTTACGCCTTTAGGTACTTCATATTCCACATCGTGGCTGAAGCCCAGCTGCATTACCAGTTTACTACCCTGCATGTTGGCACGAAGACCAACACCCTGAATCTCAAGGTTTTTAGAGTAACCTTCGCTTACGCCTACTACGCGGTTGCGAATTTGTGCCCACATTGTGCCCCAAAGCGCACGTGCTGTACGGCTATTAGAGCGTGGGTTAACACGAACCTGCTTGGCACCATCATCACCGTCTTCCAGAGCGACACTTACTTCGTCGTGGATGCGGTAGGCCATTTCGCCTTTGCTGCCTTTAACCTTAACGTCTTGACCACTTACTTCGACTGTTACGCCGTTAGGAAGGGCAATCGGGTTTCTTGCTAAACGTGACATCGTTCAAATCCTTTTTTATCGTCGGCTGTTATCTGATTAGAATATCTGGCAGATAACTTCGCCACCTACATTTTGCTCACGGGCTTCGTGATCAGCCAGAACACCGCGTGGTGTTGAGACGATTGTCATGCCCAGACCGCTGTGGAAACGCGGCAAATCGTTTGAAGAGTGATAAACACGACGACCTGGCTTAGATACGCGCTTGATCTCACGGATCACAGGCATGCCTTCATCGTATTTGGCTTCAATTTCGATATCTTTTTTATTGTTGCCCAGGTCAACCATGTTGTAGCCACGGATGTACCCACCACGAACCATTGCGTCCAGCACAGAAACTTTGTGCTTAGATGCCGGTACACGGATTGTTTTCTTACCTGCACGCAAACCGTTACGGATGCGGGTCAACATATCACCAAGGGGATCACTCATTGTCATCTTGCGATATCCTCTTCTTCTTTCCTTACAAAGCCGGCTCTTTTACTAATGTTAGAAACCGGATGTTAAAACCTTAATTACCAGCTGGACTTCGTTACGCCAGGCAGTTCGCCTTTGGAAGCCAGATCACGCAATGCCACACGGCACAGATTAAACTTGCGGTAGTTAGCACGTGGACGGCCTGTCAGGGCACAACGGTTGCGGATGCGTTCTTTCGCAGAGTTCTTAGGAAGCTCAGAAAGCTCCAGAACTGCTTGGAAGCGCTCTTCCATTGATACGTCTTTGCTTTTAATGACTGCTTTTAACTTCGCACGCTTACCGGCATATTTTTTTGCCAGACGACGACGTTTCAGGTCTCTTTCTACTGCGCTAGCTTTGGCCATACTATGTGTTCCTCTTTCTTATGCGCTATTAATTCTTGAACGGCATGTCGAAACCACGCAGAAGCTCTTTTGCTTCTTCATCGGTTTTCGCCGTTGTACAAATGATGATGTCCATACCACGGATCTTATCAACTTTATCGTAGTCGATTTCAGGGAACACGATGTGTTCTGTGATACCCATGGCATAGTTACCACGACCGTCAAAGCTCTTGCCGTTGATACCGCGGAAGTCGCGGATACGTGGCATAGCAATTGTTACCAGACGGTCCAGGAATTCATACATACGCTCGCGACGCAGTGTTACCTTCACACCGACAGCCATACCGTCACGCACTTTAAATGATGCGTTAGACTTACGAGCTTTTGTTACTACTGGCTTCTGACCTGCGATCAATGTCATGTCGTTAACAGCACCGTCGATAAAACCACGGTTAGCTGTCGCTTCACCAACACCCATGTTGATCACGATCTTGTCCAGTTTAGGAACTGCAAATTGGTTTTTGTAACCGAATTTCTCGGTCATTTTACCAACGATTTCCTTTTCGTATCTTTCTTTAAAACGCGGTTGCATATCTCACCTTCACGTTATTCTACTGTTTCACCGGAGCGCTTCGCAACGCGGACTTTTTTGCCATCTTTCAGGACTTTAAACCCAACGCGTGTGGCTTTACCTTCTTTAGGATCTACCAGTGCTACGTTAGACACATCAATCGACTTTTCGATAGTCTCGATGCCGCCTTGTGGGTTCAACTGTGTTGGCTTGCGGTGTTTCTTCACTACGTTTACGCCTTGTACAATCACACGGCGCTCTTCAGGAAGAACCTTCAGCACTTCACCTTTAGAGCCTTTGTCTTTACCTGTCAGGATAACGACTTCATCGCCCTTTTTAATTTTCAACTTCGCTTTGGCCATTATAAAACCTCCGGCGCTAGAGAAATAATCTTCATAAAGTTCTTACGACGCAGTTCACGAGTAACTGGGCCAAAGATACGTGTACCAATCGGCTCTTTCTGTTTGTTCAACAGAACACAAGCGTTGCGGTCAAAACGGATGGCTGTGCCATCATCACGCATCAAAGGTTTTGCTGTGCGGACAACAACTGCCTGCATAACGTCACCTTTTTTAACGCGACCGCGTGGAATAGCTTCCTTAACAGATACAACAACAACGTCACCAATGCGGGCGTAACGACGGTGTGAACCACCGAGTACTTTAATACATTGAACTTGACGAGCGCCGCTGTTATCAGCGACTTCCATTTTTGTTTCTACCTGGATCATTTGTCTTCATCCTTCTTCTTGGATGTTGCTTTCTTAGCAGTTTCTTTTTTAGGAGCTGCTTTCTTAGCTTCTTCCTTTTTTACTTCCGCTTTAGCAGGAGCCTCTTTTTTGGCTTCTTCTTTAGCAGGAGCAGCTTTAGCAGCAGGCTTGCCTGTGCCTTCAGATACCGGAGTAATGACTGTCCATGATTTACGCTTTGAAATCGGACGGCATTCCTGAATCTGAACGCGATCGCCAGTTGCAAATGCATTGTTCTCATCGTGTGCAGCGAACTTATCAGTACGCTTAACGTATTTACCATACATGGGGTGTTTGAAGCGACGCTCAACAAGAACAGTTACTGTCTTGTCCATTTTATCGCTAACAACATTACCTTCCAGAATACGACGTGGCATGTTTTATAACTCCTATATCCTTCTGCTTACCTTAAGCGGCTTTCTTAGTTTTCTTAGCCGCTTTCGGCTTTGCACTCTTAGCTTTGTCAGCAGTTGCTGCACCAGCTTTAACTTGGCTCAAAAATGTTTGCACGCGGGCGATATCGCGACGGTTAGCACGGATAAGTGCTGTGTTCTCTGTCGACCCTTGTGACAACTGAAAACGCATGTTGAACTGCTGCTTCTTAAGATCCAAAAGCATCTTGTTCAGCTCGTCTTCTGTTTTACCTTTAAGTTCTTCTGCCTTCATGGCTCTACTCCTTAAAACTTCTTAGCTGCCAACGCGGGCAATAAATTTTGTTTGGATTGGCAACTTGGCCGCAGCCAGTGACAATGCTTCGCGTGCTACACTTTCGTTCACACCGTCGATTTCGAACAGGATGCGACCAGGTTTTACGCGTGCGGCCCAAAATTCCACAGAGCCTTTACCTTTACCTTGACGAACTTCCAGAGGCTTCTTTGTTACAGGAACATCAGGGAAGATACGAATAAATACTTTACCTTGTCTTTTCATGTGACGTGTCATCGCACGACGTGCCGCTTCGATTTGGCGCGCTGTAATACGCTCTGGCTGCAATGCTTTCAGACCAAACTGGCCAAAGTTAAGCGCTGTACCGCCTTTTGCGTTACCGTGGATGCGGCCTTTATGCTGCTTTCTAAATTTTGTTCTCTTCGGACTTAACATTCCTAATCTCCGTCAGTCTTGTTTATCGCGCCAAAACGCGCACAAAAAAAATTCGTACACATGGACTTAAAGTTCTTTAACTTCAGTCTCCATATGGTTCAAGCTTCTGCCGTCACTACTAAGGCGGCGCACTCTAACCTATTTTGCCAGACATTACCAGCTTTTTATTGCATTGAGCGGAAACCCGCTCAATGCGCCCGTTTCAGGGCCTTAAGAACGGGGCATCCCGCCTTGGTTATCTTGGATTCTCTTATCGCGAGCCATTGGATCGTGCTCCATAATGTCGCCTTTGTAGATCCAAACTTTAACACCAATGATACCGTATGTTGTCAGGGCTTCGGCAAAACCGTAGTCCAGATCAGCACGCAGTGTGTGTAGTGGCACGCGGCCTTCACGGTACCATTCAGTACGCGCGATATCAGCACCACCCAAACGACCGGATACTGCGATACGAATACCTTCAGCACCCATGCGCAGGCAAGATTGAACCGCACGCTTCATGGCACGACGGAAAGATACACGACGCTCAAGCTGTTGACATACGCCTTCAGCAACCAGCTGTGCATCCATCTCTGGCTTACGAATTTCTACGATGTTCAGAGATACGTCGTTGCCTGCTTTTTCTGAAAGCTTACGACGCAGTTTCTCAATATCAGCGCCTTTTTTACCGATGATCACACCAGGACGTGCTGTATATACAGTCACAGTTGTGTTCTGAGCAGCACGCTCGATGATCACTTTGCTTATACCAGCCATTTTCAGGCGATCTTTAACGAATTCGCGCAGTTTTAGATCCTGTACGAGCTTCTCTGCGTAATTCTTGTCGGAGAACCAGCGGGAGTCCCAAGTCCGGTTAATTCCAACGCGCATTCCAATAGGGTTTACCTTCTGTCCCATAGTCTTTCTATGCTCCTTCTTACGCTTCGCGCTCTTTGACTACTACAGTCAAACGGCTGAATTGTTTTACGATACGGCTTGCACGGCCACGAGCGCGGGCGCGGAAGCGTTTCATCTGAATGCTTTTGCCTACGTGTGCTTCTGACACATACAGGCGGTCAACATCCAGACCGTGATTATTTTCGGCGTTGGCAACAGCGGCTTGCAGAACTTTACGAACGTCCTGTGCGATGCGCTTGTTAGAAAACTCCAGATCAACCAAAGCTTTTTCAGCTTTCTGACCACGGATCATTTCCGCTACCAAGTTCAGTTTGTATGGGCTTGTGCGCAGATACTTCGCCATTGCTCTGGCTTCGTTATCTTCAACCCTTTTTTCGTTAGCTGACTGTCCCATAATTAGCCTCTTTTACCTTTCTTATCGGCACCGTGACCAGGATAGGTACGAGTTGGCGCAAATTCACCAAGCTTGTGACCGATCATTTGGTCGGAAACCAATACCGGAATAAATTTCTTACCGTTGTGAACACCAAAAGTCAGGCCAACAAACTGAGGCAGAATAGTACTGCGACGTGACCATGTTTTGATAACTTCATTTTTGCCGCCTGTGCGAACCGCTTCTACCTTCTTCAGAAGGTGGCGATCAACAAACGGGCCTTTCCATACACTACGTGCCATCGGTCATCTACTCCTTAATTACTTCTTACGGCGACGAACAATGTACTTGTCCGTAGCTTTGTTCTTACGTGTCTTATAGCCTTTAGTCGGCTTACCCCAAGGTGTAACCGGGTGACGACCACCTGAAGTCTTACCTTCACCACCACCGTGTGGGTGATCAACCGGGTTCATTACCACGCCACGAACAGTCGGGCGACGACCCAGCCAGCGGTTACGACCAGCTTTACCTTTGTTTGTGTTCATGTTGTCAGGGTTTGAAACCGCGCCAACAGTTGCCATACATTCCTGACGAACCAAACGCAGTTCACCAGAAGGCAGTTTAATCTGTGCGTAGCCTTGGTCACGACCAACAAGCTGAGCATATGTACCGGCCGAGCGGCAGATCTGCGCGCCTTTACCTGGCTTCATCTCGATGTTGTGGATGATTGTACCAACAGGCATGTTTTTCAGAACCATCGCATTACCTGGCTTAACGTCTGTTTTCTCGCCGGAGATCACTTGATCGCCAACTTGCAAACGCTGAGGTGCCAAGATGTATGCCAGTTCACCGTCTTCGTACTTAATCAGAGCGATAAACGCTGTGCGGTTAGGATCGTATTCAATACGTTCTACGGTTGCCGGGGCGTTGAATTTTGTACGCTTCCAGTCAATCATACGGTAACGGCGCTTGTGACCACCACCAATGTGACGTGTTGTAATACGACCTTTGTTGTTACGGCCACCAGTTTTATTCAGACCTTCGGTCAGAGCTTTTACAGGCTTACCTTTGTAAAGCTCGCTACGATCAGTTGTTACCAACTGGCGCGTACCGGGTGTCATTGGGTTATATTTTTTCAATGCCATTTTCTTTTACCTTTCTCCAGTATCGGTGGAGTACCTTAAATTTGTTAATCCTTAGACGCCTGTGCCAACATCAATTGTTTGGCCGTCTTCCAGTGTAACAATCGCCTTTTTAGTATCGTTACGTTTGCCGATAATACCGCGGAAACGCTTCGTTTTACCTTTAGCAACCAGTGTGTTTACGCCCTTAACTTTTACTTCGAAAAGAGTTTCAACGGCCGTTTTGATTTCCGGCTTTGTTGCTGTTTTAGGCACGTTAAACGTAACTTGGACGTGTTGTGAACCAAGTGTCGATTTTTCTGTCACAACAGGATTACGAATAATATCGTACATCCATGCCTGAACTTCTTGTTTCTTTGCCTTAGCCATCGTTCTTAACCTTTCAGTCTGTCTGTCAGATCGTTAACAGCGTCTTTTGTCAGAACCAGCGTGTCACGACGCAGAATGTCATACACATTCGCACCCATGCTTGGCACAACGTCGATCAGCGGAATGTTTGCTGTCGCACGTGCAAAGTTCACGTCGATTTCCTGACCGCCAACAATCAGAGCGGATTTCATTTCGAATTTACCCAAAGCAGAAGCCATAGCTTTTGTTTTGTGGTCTTTCGCTTTAGCTTCGTCGATCACGATCAGCTTACCTTCTTTGGCTTTTGCTGACAGAGCCATTTTCAGAGCCAATGCACGAATTTTCTTCGGCAGGCTTGTTGCGTGGCTGCGTACTACTGGACCATGAACAACGCCACCACCGCGGTCGATGTTACGCTTTAAGTTACCTGCACGCGCGCGGCCTGTACCTTTTTGCTTCCATGGCTTCTTCTGACGACCCGCAACGTCACTACGTGTTTTCACAGCGTGTGTACCGGCACGACGTTTGTCCAGCTGGTAGTTAACCATGCGGTGCAGAATATCCTGTTTCACTTCAACGCCGAATACGGAGTCATCAAGTGTAATATCGCCTGCGGCTTTATTTTCTAATGTTTTGACTGCAAGTTTCATGGCTTACGCGTCCTTCTTTTCATCATTTGCTTCTTCTGCAGGAGCGTCTTCAGCTTTAGCTTCTTCTTTAGGAGCTTCTTCTGTTTTAGCTTCTTCTGCAGGAGCTGCGGCTTCAGTTTTTGCTTCTTCTGCTGGTGCTTCAGCTTGTGCTTCTTCAGCAGGCGCTTCGTCGTTAGCAGCTTCTTCAACTTTAATCTCGCTGCGCAGACCAGCTGGCAGAGGCAGATCGGCTGGCAGAGCTTTTTTGATCGCATCAGAGATCAGTACCCATGCGCTTGTCGCACCAGGGACAGCACCTTTAACCAGAACCAGGTTATCTTCCAGATCAACCGCAACCACTTTCAGGTTTTGCGTCGTAGTCGTCGCATCACCCATGTGACCGGCCATTTTCTTGCCTTTAAACACTTTACCAGGTTCTTGACACTGACCTGTTGAACCGTGTGCACGGTGAGAGATCGACACACCGTGTGATGCGCGCATACCACCGAAGTTGTGACGCTTCATCGCACCGGCAAACCCCTTACCTTTGGATGTAGACTGAACGTCAACAAACTGGCCAATTACAAAGTGGTTTGCACCCAGCTCTGCACCGACTTCCAAAATTTTGTCAGAATCGACACGGAATTCCGCAAGCTTCTTCTTAGGCTCAACTTTCGCTTTAGCGAAGTGGCCGCGCTGTGCTTTAGATGTGCGTTTTGTTTTCGCAGCACCGGCACCCAGCTGAACAGCAACGTATCCGTCTTTTTCTTCAGAGCGCACTGCCACAACTTGACAGTTATCGATCCGCAATACAGTGACTGGAACGTGCTTGCCGTCCTCGTCAAAGATACGGGTCATGCCCTCTTTCTTTGCAATAACACCAGTTCTCATTTTCTTTTACTTCCTTTTCTAGAGGTTGACCGCACCATTACGGCCAACATAGGAATCAGTCCTGTGCTTACGCGGCGGCCTGATCCATAATTTTAATTTCAACATCCACGCCAGCTGGCAGATCCAGTTTCATCAGCGCATCAATTGTCTGTGGTGTTGGTTGTACAACATCCAGAAGACGCTTGTGTGTACGCATCTCGAACTGCTCCATTGATTTTTTATCAATGTGTGGTGAGCGGATGACAGTAAATTTCTTGATGTTTGTCGGCAATGGGATAGGCCCACGAACAGACGCGCCAGTGCGCTTTGCTGTGCCAACAATCTCGGCTGTCGATTGATCCAGAACTCTGTGATCAAATGCTTTCAGACGAATTCTAATGCTTTGTGTATCCATTGCCTTAAACCTTTATTTTCTCGAACTTACTCAATGATCTTCGCAACAACACCGGCACCAACAGTGCGGCCACCTTCACGGATCGCGAAGCGCAGACCTTCGTTCATCGCGATTGGG
>LWDU01000531.1_pt1 | contig 52509 bp, 79 predicted proteins | sample 727161 | NCBI WGS metagenome assembly LWDU01 (sample SAMN04566230, study PRJNA314399) | hydrothermal vent metagenome | isolation source: deep sea hydrothermal plume seawater | place: Mexico: Gulf of California, Guaymas Basin | collected 2004-07-11
AAGGTATTTCTGAGTGGTTTAACTACAAAGGTCTAACCTATGTACTAAAATCAGATAACCCATGGGCGTAACAACCATGAAAGAGCTATGCGAATACTCTAAAACTATGAGAAAACAGCGAGCTGCGGAGCATAGACGTAAGTTTGCCCACGAAGGCAGGTGCAGTGGACTTACTGACAAAGAATACACTCGTATTGTACACAGTCAGAAATCTAGCTTCCCAAAAGTTAGAAAGTTCACTCACCACGCTATGTGGCGTGAAACTGGCAAACAATACTCAGTAGAACAACTAAAACAAATAAAGAAATGTACTATATAACTATACTTGACTTTGCAAGTGGCTCAGTAGACCAATATAATCTTGCTGACCACTTTGATAAAACAACGCTTGCGCATTGGGAAGCTGAAGATTTTGAAGAGTTTATAACAAGCGAAGGTTACAGGCTTAAAAATATTGAGTGGATGTCTCACGCTGATAACACTATAAATAAATTTTAAAATGACAAACAAAGAAATGGCAATTGAAGGTCTTAGAGCTATAGCTGATTGGATGGAAGTCTCTAGGTTTGATTATGATGAATTAGATTTAACACACGTGTTAGACGAAGTCAAAACATTATACATGGAATATTTAAAAGAAAAAACAAATGAATAAATCAGGATTACTAATTTTAAGCGAGCTTGAAAGAAATGTGTTACAAGTTTCACTAGATCACATGGAAGAGCATCTTATAGCTATAAGCGATGAAACAGATACAGCAGATAGATTAAAAGCTTGCAGAAACTTACAAAAAGCAATATTATGAGTAAAATGAAAGAAATAGAGCAAGTGGCAGAATTTATGGCTACAACAGCTCAAGAAACACTAATGCAAAATGCAGAGTGGGCTATTGATGGTACATCACTAGATAAATTAAGCGGTGATGATTACTATGACGCACTAGAGGCAGTGGTTAGTAAAACTATTGAAATACTTTTCCGTAGCCAATTAGTTTCAAAATACAAACAAAATACAAAACAAGCTGGATAATATATTAAAATAACAAATTATGTATTGTAGATGTGGTAGCGATGTACACCCTGTGCGACAGGAATTAGGATATAACACTTGTGTTGATTGTTCAACGGCTAAAACTTATAGCTATGTCCCGATTATCGAGCACAAAACAGGCAATACAATTCAAATCGTCAGTCAAGAAGTGTCAGCAAGTGTGCACAGATCTTGGCGACGTAAATAGTGTGAAGGACGACCACAGCTTGAAATAGTAGTGCACGGTCGAGAAGCACGAGGCGGCGGCATACTGGTCACGTTAGAAGATTATGTAAGCGATTACCGGGGCATTAGCTCGATCGTGGTGCGGTACATAAAATTCAAAACAGAAAAAGCGGATAAATGACAATACTAGTTAACTACCAGTCCGTAACCGCTGCCTTTAAGGGCGTGAAATGGTTAGACTATTGGAAGTTAGCGCATAAATCTGCAAGACAGTAGCCCACTAACTCATATATAGTAACGCAGGTTCGATTCCTGCCACGTCCACTAAATTAAATTAAATTATGACTAAAATACCGACACTTTACGACAAGCTAAAGCCTCGCGTTCGAGCTAAGCTTAAAGAAAACGAAGGTAAATACAGCTCAAGCATTAGGCAAGTTATTGCTACTCTTGAAAGTACTTACTTCGTACAAGACTTAACCGTTGGCGAGCTAAGACGAGTTCATTTGTTTTCTGATACAGATTATGTAAATCAAACAGCTCTATCTATTATTTGGGGTGATGAAATTTTTGACGACTATGAAGGAAACGATTAAACTAAAAGCACACGACAAAGCGATGGCTCAAATCCACGCTAACCAACTCAAAATCAGACAATTAGAGTATGATATTGAGCGTAAAAATACTGGTGTAGTAACTATGCACGAGTTAGAATTATGTCTAGACGCGGCTAAACGCGAGATAGCTACTTGGAATTATATAATGAAATTAATAGAATTAGATTATGGAAAACACGACTACGTTGATGCAATACTTGGGAATCGAGGAGATTACGACATCGCGACAGCAGGTTAATGGAACTAGAGAATTTGCTTTGCCTTACAAAGTAAGAGGTAAACGAGTGACAATAGCCTCTTATCAAACAGGTTATGTAAGAATTGACAGAAACTGTCATTCAAGATATCAAATAAATCCAACTTACGAAGTGCCTTACAAGGTAATTGGTAAAGACGGTAAGCTTAGAACTTGGACAAGCAGAAAACGTATAATGATATACGGTGAAAAATCACGTATTGACTTTATATTCAACTATATACTTAAAAATTATTACAATAAAAAATGGCAAAAATAATAACAGACGAGCTAATAACAGAAAAACTAGAAGCTAAAGGCATTATGGATTATAATGAGCTAAGCCATGAGGTTATGCTTACAACAGTTAAAAATCACTTTGATTTTACAATAGATTATGACTGGAGCTTAAAACATTATGACGCTTATTTCTACACCGAAACAACAGCTGACGGCTACGAAGTATGGGTTGCAACAGATGACGACCAAAGACCTTGTATAAATGATGATATATACTATTACGAAAGTGATTGGTTAGATAAAATGCAAGACTCCTTAACAGATGGCTGCGTAGTATACTATCAAGACTTTGCAGATATTACATATGAATTTCAAGATATAATTCAAAATGTATATGAAGAATACTACAACGATAAAAAACAAAAAATAGAAAACGAACTAATAGAACAAGGATATGAGTACGAAAACACAGATGAAGCCACTACCGAAATGGTTTGATGGAGATGTACAGAAGGTGGTACAGTAGAAAACATATTTACAGGCGAACCAGCAGAATTAAATGCTAATGAGCTTAGTATGTATGACCTTATAATGGGTTTAACTATGGTGCTTGAACGTACTGGATTTAAATCTGAAAGGCTAATGAAAGATCACCGCAGAGGTTTAGACTGGTTCCGCAGAGCTAATCCTTCAGCATATATGACTTTATTAGACTAAAAACTACCTGTCTCATGGTGTAATTGGTAACACGTCTGATTTTGGTTCAGAAGAGTCTAGGTTCGATTCCTAGTGAGACAACTATTACAAATAAAATACGAACACTAACGGATAATAAATAAAAATAAATATGCCTAATATGAGTTATTGCAGGTATGAAAATACCTCACACGATATGCAAGATGTAGTAGATACGCTATTTGACTGCGATGTAGACGTAGATCTTAGCTATTCAGAGCGAAGAGGTTTAGATACTATACTTGAGCTTGCTAAAGATATAGTAGAAATGGAAGATAAAATTACTAATATACTAGATAATGGATAATATAACAGATTATATGGCGGTTGGACTAGCCGAAGGGTTTGAAGAAGGTACTGAAGAGCAAATAATTGAAGCTTGGCAACACCTACACGACACGCGTTTAGCTTATAAACTACAAGGTTGGTTTGGTAGAACTGCACAATCATTAATAGAACAAGGAGTTATAAATGAATAGAGATAAACACATATGGGAAGGCTGGACAGTCGGTGACTTTATTGATGATATAGAAGTTACATTTAATTATCGCTCAAAGTATTCTAACTTTTGGGAATCTAAAGAAGATCTTAAAAAATGGATTATATCAGAACAACCTTATTATAAAAAACACATACCAGAAGTATATAATTACTTTCTTAAAAAATCAGGATTATGAAAACAATTAAACTAACAGAAGGCGACGCTACGTTTGTGCACTATGTGCTTCGTATGTATGCTCAGCAAACACCTGGGCTTGACAGCGATGACAAAGCAGAAATAAAAGAAGTTGCAGCTAAATTTAAATAATATGGGTACAAGATCACTAACACGAATTATACCACGTCAAGAAGGCTTAGCGTATAACAAAGCACATGAAAAACCAGAACTAGCACTTGTGAATATTTATCAGCAATATGATGGTTATCCTGAATATATGGCAGTAGAATATGCTAAATGGCTAAAAGATCTTAGCATTGGAAACGGTATATCAGGAAATCCAGAGTTGAATGAGTTTGCAAATGGCCCAGGTTGTTTTGCGGCGCAGTTTGTAAAACACTTTAAAGATCGACCAGGTGGTTTGTATTTATCACTTATTGATGAGTATTATGGTTGGGCAGATTATATATATACTTTGTTTCCTAAAGAAGGTGAAGAAACTTATATGTCTATATATGATACACGTGACAAAGAGGTTATCTTTGTAGGTAAACCTGCGGCTGCACTTGAAAAATACAGTAAAGAAGAATTAGTATGACAGAAAAAGAACTAGATTATCTAGCAGATAAAATTGCCACGCAGATTATTGAAAAATTATTTGATTCAGGTGACCTTGAAATTACTCAGTTTCCACCCGCAACAGATGAAGAAATAATGGTGGCAGAATTAGCGCGACTTATGACCCTAATGTCAACGTATGAAGACAAAGAGGAGTATGAAAAAGCAGCTATAATTAAAAGAAAAATAGAAAGATTACAAACTAAATACGGAAAATTATGATAAAACCCATGCTAGCGCATAAAATAAATGAGAACAAAATTGATTTCTCAGAGAAGGTTTTTATACAACCTAAGCTCGATGGAGTGCGCTGTATATTTACTAAAGATGGTGCGTACTCACGTACCGGTAAAGAGTTTCACAACTTACAACATATCAAGATAGATCTTGAAAAGTTCTTCGATCAGCAACCTAATGCTGTACTTGATGGTGAGTTGTATAATCACGATCTAAGAGACGATTTCGAACAAATTATATCATTGGTCAGAAAACAAAAACCGACTGACGAGGATCGTCTAAACGCACATAGACTAATACAGTATCATGTATACGATATGATAGCTGAAGGTCCTAGTTACGAAGACAGACTTAACTGGTTATTGTCAAGTAAAAATCTATGGTCAGACTCGGTTATACATGTTTTAACCCTTGGTGTTAGCAAGTATGAAGAAGCTGCTAACGTACACTACGATGGCTTTTTAAAACAAGGTTACGAAGGCTCTATATTAAGACTAAACGGTCCGTATGAGCAAAAACGTAGCTACAATTTACAAAAATTCAAAGACTTCAGTGACACCGAAGCTACCATTATTGGCTATGAAGCTGGTAAAGGCAAGTTCACAGGTCTTATTGGTAAGTTTTTTATGTTAGATGATGATGGTAATGAGTTCGGTTGTCCAATCGGTAAAGGTTACAACTACTCAGATCGTCGTTATATACTAGAAAATATTCACGATTATATCGGTAAAGTCGCTACATTTACGTACTTCGAACGTACTAAAGCTGGTAGCTACAGACATCCGCTGTACAAAACACTTAGAGATTATGAATAAAATAGAACCCACTAAAATTACTTTAGAGTATTACAATAAAAAAATATCCACTGAAGTAGATCACTCGGATGTTACCCTTGAAAAGCTACACGATATGTGGATGGAAATAGTAAGAGCTATGGGGTACCATGAAAACACTATAAAAGAATTTTATGAGTAAACTAATATGGAAACTTTATAATGACAATATGATTAGCGAAGAAGTAGCTATGATGTTATTAGATAAGCACTACGAATGAATATATTTTATCTCGATCACGATCCTTACAGAGCTGCTAGTTATTTTTATGACAAGCACAAAGTAAAGATGATATTGGAATCAGCTCAAATGCTTTGCACCGCACATCATGTGTATGGTGATCCCAATGATGTACCTTACAAACAGGCTCATCTAAACCACCCGTCTACTATATGGGTAAGGGAAAGCAGGCCAAATTATTTTTGGTTGTACGAGCACATGATGGCGTTAGGGCAAGAGTATACTAAACGATATGGTAAAATTCACATGTCAATAGACAAATGCAGGGATGTATTGAGCTCTTGTCCTAGCGGTATTACTTCCGATGTATTTACTCAGCCGCCACAGTGTATGCCAGATGAATACAAAGTTGATAACGATAGCGTTACAGCATATTGGAATTATTATGAAAACGAAAAACACACAGTAAAAAACAAAAATGAGCAGAAAATTATACGACCACATTATATCAGTTAATTATGGAAACATTACGAAAAAAGTTAAATCATTTCAAAAGAAGAAGACGCCACGTAAGGTATCTGGAAAATAACATTTGGCGTTTAAAGTATGAAATACTTAATGACGCATTAGTGTTAAAAGTTAATGAAAATAAAGTTAATTTATTTCATAAATATAACAAAAGACTTAAGCTAATAACATTTTTTAAATAATGGGTAAAACTAAAGAATTATTTATGAGACTAAGAGAAGAAGATGATTTTATAAACGAGCATATTATTATATGTACGTTGAAACCAGAGGGGACTGTGACAACAGCCCCTAATACTAAAGAGTAAGGGCCTAATGTCATACCGAAATACCAAGTTTTTAGATAGTAATCGCATTATATACAGGCGTGAACCTATCAGTGATCACCCAGATGAGGTGCATGATTGGGGAACTGTATACTATAATGGTACACACGAGTGTTACGATTTATTTAGAACCAAAGCAAAGATTACAACGTATCGTTCTTTAAAATGGCATCTGCTAGTTATATGGTATCTAAATCCAGCTATGGATCAAGATGAGTTTGAATATGTAGCTAGAAATATTTGCAATAAGAAAAACGGTTTTGTAACATTTACTGTTTCAGAACAATTATTAAAGAATATTATCTATGATGTAAGCATGTATGATTTAGAAGAACCTCCACGTAATAAATTACGCAAGATTATTTTTAAAGACACATGTCAATTAACACCATCTGAAAAACTACATATTGTAGGTAGTATAATGGGTAGAACTAAAACAGTTACTCAAGATGATATTTATGATGCTATGTTAGCTTTAAATGAAATACAAGATGTTATAACCGTAGATAAACTTGCTAAGTATTTTAATTGCTCAGCAAGAACTATATATCGTAACATGGGTAATGAGCTTAAAAAAGAAAAAGAATTATTAAATCAGCAATTAAAAGAAGATGAAAAAGTATAACGTACAGAACTATATAAGGTACAAAGAAGACTTAAAAGCTTCTATGCCTGAAGGTAAATTTTGGAACGAGTACACACGTAATGAGCTTATAGTTAAGTTTATGCCGCTTGTAGAAAATTTAGCCCGTAAGTTTTCAACTACACAGCAAGCATCGGGAGTACTTAGTATAAACGATCTTATACAAATAGGTGGCGAAGCGCTTACTAAATCAGTTGACAAACTTGAATGGGATAAATTAAACGATTCTGACGACGTAGAAAAGACCTTAAAAAGTTTTTTTAGTAAACGTATCAAAGGTGCTATACGTAGACGTATTGATATGCACAGAGGCGATATACGTATACCTGAGCATAAGATGAATGAGATACGTAAAAATCCTAAAGACCAAAAAATGGTTGCAATGTTTTTCAACTCTATATTTTTATCTATAGACGCGCAACCAGCTAATGACGAAGGTGAAATGATGATACATCAGATCGCTGATAAATCAGAGCCATACAACATAGCTCTACTAAATATTTATCTTAAAGGCTTACTTAAAAAACATCTCAATGAAAAAGAATATGAGGTGCTAAGGTTAAGCTATGGACTCGACTGTGATAAGCATCAAGCTAAAGATATCGCAGCTAAACTAAACATAGAAGGTACAAGCAATTATGTGCGTGTAAGTGAGATAAAAAAGCAAGCAGTACAGAAATTAATTGACAACGTTGATCACTCGCAAGTTATTGACTATCTGTAAGTTATAATTGTAAAACTGTATTTTTATGTGTAATTATATTAATAAGTAAATACCAATATACCTATGACACTAAATGAAAAGCTGGCTACTATCCAGACAAAATTTAAATCGAAGAAAAGTAGGTTTAATTCATTCGGCAAATATTACTTCCGATCAGCCGAAGACATTCTTGAAGCAACAAAACCCTTTCTACTAGAGTTAGGAGTATCAGTCACGATAAACGAAGAGGTTCTAACGTTATTTGATAGCGTACCTATGATTGAGTCGACTGCAACTATCTCTGATGGTGAAGCATCAATATCTGCTAAAGCAGTTGTAGGTGTTGACCTAGCTCAAAAAGGTATGCAAGTACCTCAGCAGTTTGGTTCTGCTTCAAGTTATGGGAAGAAATATGCATTAGGAAATTTATTCCTGATAGATGATACGCAAGACTCAGATGCGTCAAACGACCACGGTAAAGCCGCGGATAAATCTAAACCAACGTTGGATATAAATACCGATGCTTTTAAAAAAGCAATTGAGTACATCAAAGCTGGTGGCACAATGAATGCTATTAACACGAAGTACAAAGTATCTATACCGGCCAAAGCGCAACTTAAAAAGTATGAGCAAAAATGAGATTATTGAAAAGCTTAAAATTGATGAACATTACTACGGTGATTTTGGTAAACAATACCTTAGTAACTCTGATATATCTACGCTTTTAAAAGATCCTTTAGCTTTAGGTAAACCTTCAAAGCAAACACCCGCTTTTTTAATTGGTGGGTATTTTCACACAGCGATACTAGAACCTGAGAAACTTAAAAATTTTAAAATTGTAGAATCGTCTAACAGGAATACTAAAGCATATAAAGAGATATCAGGTGGTGAATTATGCTTGCTTCAGTCTGAAGTCGATATGATCGAGCTGATGACAGATAAGATTTTATCAAACGATGTTTGTGAAGGTCTTATCAGAGGCAACTGCGACTACGAAGTACCTGGTATTGGTGAGCTAGAAAATGAGTTGTGGAAAGGTAAAGCTGATATATTAAATCACGATGAAAAACTTATCATTGATTTGAAGACAACAGCAGACCTTAATAAGTTTAGATGGTCAGCATCTAAATATAACTACGACAGTCAAGCTTACATATACCAACAGTTGTTTGGTTACGAGATGTTGTTTATTGCAATAGATAAGACAACGCATCAAATAGGTATATTCGATTGCTCGCCTGAGTTTTTACAGCGAGGAGCTGATAAAGTAAAGAAAGCAGTTGAACAATATCAATTATTTTATAGACAAGAAGGTTTTGATCCTTCACAATTTTTTATTAACGAAACCCTTTAAAACCAATTATTATGGCACGAGCTAGAAAAAATCAAACTAAAGTTTGTACAGTAACAGGAATGGAAACAAGTGTAAATAATTTTTATGCTAACCAAAACCATGTTAAAGCAGTAGATAATCTACGACGCAATAGCAACGCTACTAAAGATCAGTTGCAGCGCATGTTTAACCAAATCAATAATTACGCGTAATGGCAAGTATAATTAAAGCGAGTATCAATCTTTCTGAAATACCAAAAGATAAAATTATCGTAGGTAAGAAAGGTAAATACTTACCAGTAACAATAACAATAAATGACGAACCAGATCAATTTGGTAATCAAGGTCCTATCGTTGTCGCGCAAACAAAAGAAGAGCGTGATGCGAAACAGGGTAAGACTTACCTTGGTAATGTACAGGTAGTGTGGACTAACGGTGATAACGTAGCAGCAGCGCCACGTGATGATCAACCACAGCAGGCAGCACCAGTAGCGGCAGCTGCGGTCGAAGAAGATCTACCATTTTAATGATAGATGAAAACGACTACATTAGCATTAACACGGATAGTGATGGTAATGTTACACTAATAGAAGATTAATTAAATGCAGACAACAGAGATCAATGGATTTTTGATTGAAGATTTCAATCAATACGGTCTTAAAGAAGGTAAATCACAGGGTATATGCCCATTGTGTTCTCACACTAGACAACCCAAGAATCAGAAAGCCGAATGCGCTAGCTATGATTGGGAACGTGGTCTCGGTACTTGTCATAATTGTAATACAACTTTTCAGTTACATACTTATCAACGTAAAGGCGCTAGTGAAAAGGTCTACGTTAGACCTGAAGTAACTAAGTATTTACCTGTTGAAAACAAAGTAACTGAATGGTTTGAATCACGAGGTATATCACAAAGGACTCTTGACGATTTAAAAGTCGGGCAAGGTCCTGAGTGGATGCCACAGACCGGTAAAACCGAGAATACAATTCAGTTTAATTATATAATGGGTGATCAACTCATTAATATAAAATACAGAGATGGTCGTAAAAACTTTAAGCTCTACAAAGGAGCTGAAAAAGTATTTTATAATATCAACAGTATTGTTGGTTACGATAATTGTATAATAACTGAAGGTGAAATGGACGTGCTAGCTTTACACGAAGCTGGTATTAAAAATGCTATATCAGTTCCAAACGGAGCAACACTTAATACAAACAACCTAGATTACCTAGATAATTGTATTGATTACTTTGAAGACAAAGAAAAAGTAATATTAGCTGTTGACTCTGATGATGCTGGTCAAGCATTACAACAAGAGCTAGTTAGAAGACTAGGTGCTGAGGTTTGTTTTTTAGCAAACTTCGAAGACTGTAAAGACGCTAATGAATATTTAATTAAATATGGAAAAGAAGAACTGGCAAAGCGTATTTCAGGAGCAAGACCAGTACCGCTTGAGAATGTTACGACATTCAGGGATATTGAAAATGAAGTTACCGACTTTGTTACGAATGGCTTTAAACCAGGATATCAAGTTGGCTTACCAAATTTTGATGACATATTTTCAACTTACACTGGTCAATTTATTACTGTTACTGGCATCCCTAGTTCCGGCAAGAGTGACTTTGTCGATCAGATGGTGGTTGGGTACAACGCTAATTATGGTTGGAAAACAGCATTCGCTAGTCCAGAAAATGCGCCGACATATTTACACGCTCATAAGCTAATGCGTAAAGTCTGGGGCGACATGCCTTCAAGACACGATATAGGTACAGACAAGTGGCGTCAAGTAGCAGAACATGTTAATGATAACTTTTTCTTTATTGATATGGAACGTTACACGCTTGAGTCAGTGCTACGTAAAGGTGCTGAGCTTGTAAAACGTAAGGGTATTAAATGCTTAGTCATCGATCCATTTAATAAGGTTAGAGACGTTGACTGTAAAACAGAAGACGTTAACCGTTACACAATGGAATACCTTACTAAGATAGAAATGTTTGCTAAGAAGTATGATGTACTAGTTTTTATTGTAGCGCACCCAACTAAAATGTATAAAGACAAAGACGGTAAGATTGAAGAGCCGACTATGTATAACATTAAAGGTGGTGGCGAATGGTACGATGCTAGTTACCATGGTATATTAGTTCATAGGAACTACGAAGAGAAAACCGTGAAAGCAAAGATACTTAAAGTAAAGTTTCAAAACTTAGGTGAGAACGGAGCTGAAGCTCATTTTAAATGGCAACCAAAGTCAGGTAGGTTTGCGCCACACGTACAGCACGCTATTGCTGATGGTGAGAAAATGCCATGGGAATAAATGGCAGCTGCATGGCATAAGAAAAACAAAGAGTGGGATATGGGTAGCTATAGCCCAACAGACGAAGAGTACGAGGCTAGACTATGGTGCATACGAAACAAGATATACATATCACCCTTTGCTAAAGGTCCAGCTGAATGGTATATAGATATAACGTTAAACGGTAAAATAAACAGATCCCCTAGTATATACATAAAAGATATGATATGGGAGAACATTTATAAGTTTTATAAATATTATTATGATAAGTACAAAAAGTAATTTTAAAACAGCAAGCGAAGCTTTTGATTATTTTTACATCAAGATTAAAGATAAAGGTGTAGACTTTGATAACACTAAAGCTTTGTTTAATGTTGGGTTTTATATTCACAACCCTTCTGATAAGAAGATAAAAGCCTTCAGCCGAGTGGGCTTGGTATTTATCTGGTAACAGAAATATAAGTAAGCTAGGTGAGCTGTATGGTAAAGTACCTGAAATATGGAAACGTATGGCGGATGCTAACGGCAATGTTAACTCTAATTATGGTTGGCAATGGAACAGAGAAAACCAGTTAGGTAAAGTAATAGACATACTTAAAAATAATAAAAGCACTAGGCAAGCTACTATAAGTATATACGACGGTAAAGAGATATATGATTACAAACACGACACACCGTGTACGTATGCGGTTCAGTTTAGTATCATTGATAATAAGCTTTGTATGTCTGTCTATATGCGATCTAATGATCTCTGGTACGGCTTCTGTAATGACCAGTATCAGTTTGCATCATTGCAAGAAACGGTTGCAGGTAGACTGTCTATTCCAACTGGCTGGTATTACCACCACGCACACAACTTACATTTGTATAACGATAAATTAAATTAGATGTATTATTTATATCACATACCGGGTAAAAAGATAGGCGTCACACGTGATCTTAATACTCGCGTAACCCTTATACAAGGATATAAGGAGAATGAGTATGAAGTTCTTGAGCAGTCAGAAGATATAGATTATATATCAGACCGCGAAATAGAACTTCAAAAGTCTTATGGCTATAAGGTTGATAGACAGAAGTATAAAAATTTATATTTTAAAAAATCAAATAAAATGGAAATAAACCCAACAGAACAAACCTCAACTTTCCCAGTACCAGTTAATAAATTAAAAGGTAGACTGATGGATAACTTAGGTTTGACTTGGCGAACGTATCACGGCCAGTTCGAAATTACCGAACAAACGATACCATGGATAATGGCTAATGTTAAAACCTCTATGTATAATGAGGAGCGTAGTTACATATACAACAAAGCTTATTACGAAGCATTTATAGCTGAACCAGCTCTTGAAATTACAAAAGGTAATGTGTTTGACGATATACGTAGTTGGGCTACTGATAAAGGTATATACGATAAAGGCGATGCTAGAACTCAGTATCTAAAGCTTATGGAAGAAGCAGGTGAGCTTGCTGAAGCTTTACTTAAAAACGATAAGCCAGAAATACAAGATGCTATTGGTGATATGATTGTTGTTCTAACAAGCATAGCTAAGTTTGAAGGTATGTTTATTGAAGACTGTATTAAGTCTGCATACGATGTTATTGCTAAGCGCACAGGTAAAATGGTTAACGGTACATTTGTTAAAGATGCAGATTAAAACTAAAGACGAAGTTGTACGTAGGGTACTAGCTAAGATGGACGAGCGTAGTCTTGTTGGTCAAGAAAAGTACGGTGCTACAATGATGGGTGAGATTAAAAACGAAGTCAAGGACTTAGATAGGTTTTTAGTCGATGTGCAGGAAGAACTAATGGATGCGTTGCTTTATATTGAAGCAGCACGATACTGTTTAGGTGATGAGATCGAAGAGGCTATGCTGAAGCGTATGAACATCATTGGTCAGAACGGTAATGACGGACTACACTATGATAAGGAAGAAGTTTAAAAAACGTAGCAAGAAGAAAGGACCAGTACAAGCAAAGAAGATATCATATGATGGTATTAACTTTGCGTCTGGCCTTGAGCGGTATATGTATATGGCTTTGAAAAAAGCTAAGATACAAGCTGTGTACGAAGGACAGACGTACGAGATATTCTCTGGGTTTGATTTTCCAAATGAGTCTTATGAACGATGCGGTAATGGTAAAGGTGATTACAAAAATAGAGGTAGTAAAAAGATACTTAACATAAAGTATACACCTGATTTTATTGGCCAAGGTTTTATTATTGAAACCAAAGGTAGGGCCAATGAATCATTTCCAATACGCTGGAAGATGTTTAAAAGATATGTAGTAGATCATCTACCTGGAGTTACATTATATAAACCACAAAATCAAAAGGAATGCGACGAGACAATACGCCTAATCCTAGACTCGCGAAACAAGTAGCTAGGCAAAAGTACGCTGAGCGTCAGATCGATAAATTTGTTAAGTGGTCTTGGGATCAAAAAGGATATGTCAAATATAAAGACATTGTACATGAACACGATAAGTATAATATAAAAGTATATGGCTAGAGTAAATTTATCAACACACTTAGAGTCTCCTAAAATAAGTAGACCAGGTGTACACGCTAAAACTAGAAACAGTAACAATAAAAAATCTAAAAATTATGTCAAAAAATACAGAGGACAAGGACGTTAAAAACAAATGGTCACTATCGTTTGGGTTTTACCCAGGGATATTATTTGGAATGAGAACTTATGAAGAACCAACACAAACTGCTTACGTTTTTTATCTGCCTTTTATTGACTTTGCTTTTGAAACTTATAAGTAATGGGATTTAATAAAAAAAAATCAATTAAAATAGTATCAGGTTTTTCTTTTTTTAAAAGAATTTTTGTGTTAATTACAAACCCTTTTACATATATCTTTAAAGGATATATAAAATATTAAATATAAAATTTATGGGATTATTTGATGAGCGCATAGCGTACAAACCGTTTGAGTACCCTGAGTACTATACTGAAGGTTGGCTTAAGCAAGCACAGGCATTTTGGTTACATACTGAGATACCAATGCAAGGCGATGTTAAAGACTGGAAAGAAAAACTAACAGACAAAGAGAAAAACCTAGTGGGAAATATACTACTGGGCTTTGCTCAAACCGAATGTGCTGTGTCAGATTATTGGACGCAGAAAGTAGTTGGTTGGTTTCCAAAACACGAGATACAACAAATGGCAATGATGTTTGGTTCGCAAGAAACAATACACGCTGTCGCATATAGTTATTTAAATGAAACGCTTGGGCTTGAAAACTTCGAAGCGTTCTTGCATGAGGAAGCAACGGCGAATAGATTCGATAACTTAGTTGGTTACGAAGGTGATGACCCGCGTGGCATTGCTCGTAGCCTTGCTGTATTTTCCGCCTTCGCTGAAGGGGTTAGTTTGTATTCTGCTTTCGCTGTTCTATATTCTTTTCAGCTACGTAACATGCTTAAAGGAATAGGGCAGCAAATGAAATGGAGTGTTCGCGATGAATCACTTCACAGTAAAATGGGTTGTAAACTATACCGTGATATGTGTTCAGAAAATAATCAACTAAAAGATCTTTGTAAAAAAGATATTATTAAAGCTGCAGAGACCATGGTTGATCTTGAGACTAAGTATATAGATAAGATGTTTGAAATGGGTGACATTGAAGGCATCAAGTCAAATGATTTAAAACACTTTATAAAGAAAAGAACAAATGAAAAACTGGTTGAGCTTGGTTACACTGACCTTGATTCGTACTTCACGTATGACAAAGATGCAGCAGATAATCTTGATTGGTTCTATCATCTTACCGGCGGGGTCACTCATACTGATTTTTTCGCAGTACGGCCGACAGATTATTCGAAAGCTAACGAAGGAGAGGACTTCGAGGACATTTGGTAAGATAATAACAGAAGAAGATATTTTTAATGACTTATATAGTTAATTGCGATAAGTGCAACGAAGGAATAATGAAAACTATAGGGTCTAACCAGAATGGTAAGATATACATATGTGATAAATGTAATAATATAAAATTTAATTTTCATGAAAGGACAGAAACAGAGTAGAACAGATGCGCTAGAAAAACGTATGGCTGCTGTAACTAATGTGTTACAACAACTTATAAATGAAACAAACAATTTAAAAACAATGGTCTTTGGCCAACAAGAAATATTAAAACAATTAGAAGGTTACGACAATGCAATCGAAAAGCTTAAAGAGAAAGTGGCTGAAGAGCCTAGTGAAAGAGAGGCGCTTATCTCCGACCGAGAGACTAGCAAATAGACTTGGATATATGGGGACTGGTTTTTTTGTAACCGCTCCCCATTTACTTCCTGACACACCAGGAATAGTTATATACTTTTTAGCTGGATTGTTTTGTACACCACAAGTTTGGGTTGCAAAGCAATGGAATTTAGTAATAGTAAATTTAAACGTGATGATAGCATACGCATTGCTATTTTTTAAATGATGTGGAATAATGAATGGAAAAAAGGAGTTGACTACCCAGAGTGGGGAGACACAGATGTATACAAGAAGACTATATCCGGGGGATATTTACTCTACGACGAAACCCCTAGAGATGCATACGAGCGAGTATGCAAGACAGTTGCGCGTAGACTTGACAGACCAGAACTAAGTGAAACGTTTTTTAGTTACATTTGGAAAGGTTGGCTTAACCTCGCTAGCCCTGTACTTAGCAACACAGGTACTGATCGTGGCTTACCTATTAGTTGCTTTGGTATAGATGTAGCAGATAGCATACACGATATTGGAGCTAAGAATTTAGAGATGATGTTGCTCGCTAAGCATGGCGGTGGAGTTGGCATTGGTATAAATCAAATCAGACCCGCCGGCGCTAAAATTACAGGTAATGGAACATCAGACGGAGTCGTACCTTTCTGCAAAATATACGACTCAACAATACTTGCAACTAATCAAGGATCTGTTAGACGAGGCGCAGCCTCAGTTAATATCAACATTGAGCACGATGATTTCGAAGAGTGGCTTGAAATCAGAGAACCTAAAGGAGATGTTAACAGACAGTCACTTAACTTACACCAGTGCGCAGTTGTTGGTGATAAGTTTATGCGACGCCTTGAACAAGGAGATGCAGATGCTAGAACTAGATGGAGTAAACTACTTAGAAAACGAAAAGCAACTGGAGAACCGTATGTTTTGTTTAAAGGAAACACTAATAAAGCAAATCCAAAAGCATACAAAGATAACGCGTTAAAAGTACATATGACAAATATCTGCAGTGAAATAGTATTACACACAGATGAAAGTCATAGCTTTGTTTGTTGCTTATCAAGTTTAAATATATCTAAATATGAAGAGTGGAAAAACACAAATCTTATATACGATGCTATTTGGTTTTTGGATGGAGTGCTTGAAGAGTTTATACAAAAAGCGAAAGGCAAAGTTGGCTTTGCAAACTCAGTTAGATCAGCAGAAAAAGGTAGAGCGCTTGGCCTTGGAGTATTGGGCTGGCATACGTACCTACAAAAAAACGGAATACCCTTCGAGGGATTAACAGCACAATATGAAACTAGAAGAATATTTAGCCAGATTAAAATCGAATCTGAGCGAGCGAGTAGAGATCTCGCTGAACTTTATGGTGAGCCTCTGTGGTGCGTTGGCACTGGGCTTCGTAACACTCATCTTAGGGCTATTGCTCCTACTGTGTCTAATAGTAAGCTTGCCGGTAACGTTAGTCCTGGTATTGAGCCTTGGGCCGCTAATGTTTTCACTGAACAAAGTGCGAAGGGTACGTTCATTAGGAAAAACAAAGAGCTCGAAAAAGTCTTAAGAAAAGCTGGGTTAAACACTAAAGAAACTTGGGATAAGATAATGGCTGACGGTGGCAGCATACAAGACCTACCGTTAGATGACTACGGTTATGTTAATAAAAAGCTAGTGGTATTATCTGAGCAAGACAATTTAGAAACTACAGGCTTTGACAAAGTTAAAAACGTGTTTAAAACTTTCAAAGAGATTAATCAACTAGAGCTGGTTAATCAAGCTGGTATACGCCAACAGTATATAGACCAGTCAGTTAGTTTAAACCTAGCATTTCCTAGCGCAGCGACGCCTAAGTGGATTAATCAAGTTCATATGGATGCTTGGAAGAAAGGTATCAAAACCTTGTACTATATGCGTACAGAATCAGTATTACGTGGTGACATTGCTCAACAAGCTATGGATCCTGACTGTGCTGCTTGTGACGGATAACTGTAAAAAAGAAGGGGACCTCGCGATGAGATCCCCTTCGGTTACAGGAACTTTTGGGTATGGTACGCCCAGTTTATTTTTGTTCCTTATCTATATTTCTTAAACATAAGCTTGTATAATAAACTATTCCAAGCTGCTTGTAACTTATCTATTATTTTCCGCATGGTTCTCCTGTTGCAACGTTAATCCAATTTTCTTTTTCAAACCAATCACGTAATGTAGCTCCTTTTTTACGAGCACCTTTTACGTTTGATTTACTAGAGCGTTTATACTTACCTTTAGCAGCTGCAGATCTTTTAGCTGCAATTACTTTTTTCTTTTCGGCTTCACTCATTGATCTTACTTTAGCAGCAGGTAGACAAACCTTAGTTGTTCCACCACCTTTTACTTTAGATTTTTTATTTAACGGTGATCTTAGTTTAGCTGCATCAGCTAGAGCTTTATCGTTACCAGTACCAATACCATAAGCTGAAACTCTCTGTCTCATCTTATTAGTCTCTGGGTTGTGCAATACACTAGCATAACAATGCTTCAAAGGGCTTTCATTTAATTTTCTCATTTGTCTAGTTTTTTCATTGCTTTATTCCTAGCACACTTCATTTTCTTAGCATACGTAGGATTTTTCTTACGGTTAAAAACTATTTGTTGATTTAAACTACCAACAATAGCTTTCTTATTTCCTTTACGACTTTTAATTAGCCAATCAGCCAACGCATCACAGCTTAACTCTTTAAACTTACCTTTTGCGTCTGCGTACTTAGAGTCTTTCCACTCAGGTCTTTTTTCTGCCATGTCCACAATTTTGCATGTTAATAAACCAGTTAGCTAACTGTACGTCTCTCTTAGTAGCTTCACTTCTAGACTTAAGTTTCTTAACTTTACTACAAGTAACATCACCTCCGTATAGTTTATTTATACGAGCTTTTAAAACTCCTCTATACGCTTTAGCCATTACTTATTTTTCTTCTTACCCATTTTACCAGGTCCACCAGCTTTAGTACAACGCACGCCCCAACCAGAAGCATATGCTGATGGCCATACTTTAAATTTCTTTTTTGCGGCGGCTTTACAAGGTCCGCTAATCTTTCCGTATAGTGGTGATCCCATAATTATCTTTTTGTAGTTTTACGTTTTTTAGTTTTCCTAGATTTAAGTTTTGTTTTTCTAGGTTGAGGTTTCAATACCAATTTCCCAGTCTTGCCAACCACCTAGTAAAGCTAAGCGTTCCCAAGTTTCTAAGTCTTGTGATGTAGCTTGTACTACGTTGTTTGTTTTCTTTACAGCTCTATCAAGTGGTATATTAGTAAGTGCTGATATAACATTAGCACCTGCTAAGTAAGCCGGATTATCTAAGCTCCAGCCTTTTTCCATCATATCTTTTTTATCCCATTGATAAGATCTCGCTGCTTGATTTATACGCGATAGCTTAGCAGATATAGGTGGAGATAATTTAGTAAGTTCATAACCTACTTTCTCAAGCTTGGGTTGTTTCTTTTCCATCTCATCTATAATACGTTTGATAGAGTTTTTACCAACTGAAATAGCAGCACCACCAATTCCCATACCTCTTAGAAGTGAGTCCATCATACCGTTAGCTATGCTAACATATTTTTTCTGTTGCTCGTCTGTATCTTCTTCATCATCATCAAAAGCAAATGCAAACAAAGCTTGCTGAAGCGCATTAAACAATAAGTTCTGCGCTACACCGTAGTATATAATCTTACTTATGTTAGTCTTAGCATCGCCCCTGCCATTCTTAAGATCGCTAGCGGCTTTCTTTATAAGTCTAGCATACTGAGCTGGCGTGTTAGCAAAAGCTAATACAAGACGTCCTAGTGGACCAGCTTGTTGCATTGATATTCTATCAGGTCTTGACGATTGCTGTGACTCTTCTGCTGTCTCTCTAAAGTCTACAAACGCTTGAGCTTCAGCTTCGGTATCTGTCATACCTTGTTTTTTCAAAGTCTTGATCCTGTTACGATAAAACGTAGCACCGCCAGATGCAATAGCAAAGCTATCTGCTATTTGTGTAGGCGTGAAACCAAACTCAAGTAGTTTATTTATAACACCTCTAGCACCACCTTTTTTAGCCATGTCTGCAATATCAGCTTCACTTACGTTGATACGTAAACCACCACGACGTTCTTTCAAAAAGTCAGAGTTCATAAGCGTCATAAAGTCAGACCAAAATTGTTTTTGATTTGCGAAAGCTTTACCAGCAGCCAGTACGTTATTGTCAGTGAAATTAATAAAGTTAATACTAGATATTGTTTGTAGTAGCGCTGATCTTGTATTAAAGAACATTATTGTACCAATACTACCTGTAACCCAGTCTGTAAATCTACCTGTGAGCGTATCACCTTGGAAGTTTCTATTACGACCAGACTTCATACGCTGCAACATATTCTCCATAGCTTTACGATATGGTTTACCATACGCAGCTTCTAGTTTGTTTAGGTTTGCTTCGCTAAATATTTCATCTGCATTAGCCTGCCATTGTTCTAAAGCTTTAGCGCGCTTAGTAGTGTTTAAGCCTTCAAGCATATCAGTAGTTATTGTACCCGCTGGCCAACCTTCTTTAGGTCCAGCGTACTGATCACCTTTCTGTATATACATTAGTTGGTCTGCAAATGTTTTTAAATCTTCTTTACCTTCTACAAAATCAGACAAGTCTTGCATATCTGATTCGCTAATACCTGGAACAGACATACCTTGCTTTTGCCATATATAAACTCTTACAGCTTGCTCTTGAGTAAACGGTTCGCCTGGAACTTTCTTACGTAAATCTTTTGGCACAAGCTTAAGCTCTTTTTTCAAAGCTTTATAATCGTTCATCATAGCTATACGAGCTGATGATAATTCATTCATTGCTTTACCATACGGATCTAGTAAATTCTTTTTGTACCACGCCATTTGAGCATCACCAAGCTTACCTTTAGCAAGTGTTGAGTATAACAAACCTGTAAAGTCTTCAGCTGATGGTGGTATAAAGAACTGGAACCTACCTTTGTTAGCACCAACCACCTCCGCCTTAACACGTTTGTATCTTTTCTCAGATGCAATACCTGTTTTAACTTCTAGTATATCGTTAAACTCTTTGTTAAGATCAAGACTATCGTAAAACTGTTTATTAGCTTGTTTAGCATCAGTGTCTAAATTAGACATATTGTTTAAAACATTTGGCATAGATTTACTAGCCATAACCCTAAAGTTTTTAGGAACTTTATTGTTATTCACTTGTGCAGCTCTTTGTTGTTCAGTGTTAAAATTATTACTTACTAAACCACCAGAATTATTAACACCATAAGTTTCAAAAACAGTTTTACCTGTAGATAAAACTATATTATTAGGGTCTATACCAAAATTATTTGTAGCTACATTTATATTAAAATATCTAGCCCATATGTTGTCGTTGAGTGTCCAACCTTCTGGAGTCATTGATGTGTAGTTGAAAGGTTTGCCATCTGGTTTTTTACCTTTTAACTTTTTATCATCGTTTTTGCTTAATGCTCCTTGAAAATAGTTATTTTCTATAGGTTTAAAACCTTGATCAATAGTACCGTTAACAGCTTGACCAAACAAATATTTAGCAACTAAACTAGCTGGCATAGTGTGCTCTTCAACTATACCACCTTCTATGTTTTTAGAATAAAACTTTACAGGTGCAGATGTCCTAACGAAATGTCCCATGCCTTGGCTAGTACTTGTTAATAAGGCTATTACAAATTTAGTATTGTTAGAATCTTCTTGCATTAATTCTTGGAAAACTGTAAACACTTCTTTTAAACCGTCTAGTTTTTCTTGTTGTTCTTTTTTAAATTCAGGACTATTAAATTCTTTTACAAACTTTTTACTAACAACACCTTCTGCACCACCTGTAACATACGTTTTTCTGTTTACAGCTTGTTGTATGTTTTTAGATTCAGTGCCAAACTTTACATCTTTAAGTAAATCATTTAATTCTTGGGCTGATGTAAAATAAAAGTTTCTTTTAGCAGCGCTAGCACCAGCGTTTGCAAAAGTTCCAGTTGTAAAAAAAGATTTATCTATTCTAGGAGCTAACACGTTTTTAATCCACTGTTGAAACTCTACAACATCACTAGCGTTTTTAGAACTAATAGGTATTATTTCTAATTGCTTAGCAATAAATTTCCAAACTTTATTTTCAGCAGCAAGTTCATCTCCAGTTTTTACAAATTCTTGTTTTTCTATAAACTGATTTATTTCGTTTACAGCAGCTTGTTTAGCTGCTTTACTAAGCATAATACGTGGTTTGCCTTTAGCAACTTCAGCTTTTGCTCTAGCTTTTTCAGCTGGCGCAATATCCTCACGACCTTCTATAATATCTCTCGCAGCTACATTACCCAAGTTTCTAGTATACATATCTAGTATACCTTTAATAGTCTGAGCTTCAGAAGCGCGCGGTGTAAAGTTAGGATCAACCTTACCGTCTTTAATACCTACAGCTTCTAAGAAAATTGTGCGATCATAAGGTTTGAGTTTCCATTGAAAGTTATTACCAACACGATCACCTTTAGTGTAAAACTTATTAAGTAAGTTTCTAGGTATAGCAGTTGGTTCGCCACCTTGACGTATAACTCTATTACCTTCAGTTACTTCAATTACATCTCTGTTAGCTTCAGTAAATAAATTCTTTAATGTAGGTTCGTTTTTTAATATCCAACGTTGTATATTTGCTACGTCATCTGACTTACGCAAATTATCTTTAGGATTTTTTATTCGGCTTACAGGTATATTAAAAAAGTCTGCCACTGTTTGGTATGGTGCAACGTCTTTAAGTTCTTTATATGTAACCGTAGTAACGTCTACGTTTTTGTCTGCAATGCTTTTCTGTACTTCAGCTATAGCAGTTTCTTTTACATCAGGCATAATCCTAAACGGATCAATAGCTTTTGCTTCAGGCTTTATTGCGGTTTCAGTTACAACTTCTTCAGCAGCTATACCTCTTGCTTCAGTAACATCTTCAGTAAACTCTTCGCCAAGAACTCTTTTCGATGCTTCAATAGCTCGAGCTGGTAAGAACTTGTTTATATAAGCTGCTAGTGGCACTCCTGATTCTGGGTCATATTCTTTAATAAGATCTATAATGCCACGCTGACCAGTTTCTATTTCATCTGTAAGTAGTTGACGATCAAACCCAGGTGCTTCACTTCTACGCTCTACTATTCTGCTTGTAATAGGTTTGAACTGTTCTATAATATCAAAAACCCCAGCTTCACCTTGCTCGTCGTATATTTCTTGAACACGATTAGAAGCTTCTTCAGATCTTGATTCTTTAATTATTTGCTCATCAGCTTGCCGTTCAGCTGGTGTAACTAGTTCACCTTCAACACCTGTTTCTGCAGCTTTAATTTGAGCTTTGCTAATAGCCCCTGATTTTAAACTTTTATTATAATCTTTTATAAAATTATATACGTCACGTCCTTTATTGAATTTAACCTTAACACCAAAGCGCTGCATTATTCTACGAATACTATCACCAATTCGTGTAAAAATATTTTCATTAAACTGTATATCACCATTACCAATAGCATCTGAAAAAAGAGTAAGAGCTTCTTCCATTTGTACTTCTTGCGTTTGGTCAGCATATTGCTCCATGCGTTTTTTAAAGTTACTATCTTTAACCTGTGTTGGATCTATTTTATTTAATTCTTCTAAAAGTGATTCGCCTAAATTAACAGAAGTTTCAGGGCTATTTTTTACTGTTTTATACAGTATGCTATGTAACAGCTCGTGATCGCTTACGGTTACGGCTTTTTCTGCGCTAGCAACTTCTTTGTTTATAACTATAGTTTGCTCACCTGTTTCAGGATTTTGTATAATAAAACCTTGCTGCTCTGAAGCTTTCACATCTGCTTCTGGATCTTGTTCTTTAATAAACGCTTCTACTTCTGCTGTAGTGTTAAAGTCTTTAATCTCTAAACCTGTTATATCTTCAGCTGTTTTTTTAGCTAATTCAATACCTCTTTGTATTCTTCTATCTGCAGACTCTCTAAACAACACATCGTTTTGATCTCTTATATCTTTGAACTTTTGCTCAGCTATTTTTTTAACAGACTCTGTTTGTTTTGGATCTTGTATCTGCTGTCTTAATTTACTTAAATCATTTTGATTACTAGCATAAACTTTAAGTTCAGCTGGCGTCATATTGTATAAAGACTCGTTTGTTTCTTTACGTATATTTTGTATTTTAGCTTCTTCAGACGCTATAGCTTCGTTTATAATTATAATACCCTCAGCGTTTGTTTTTAACTTATCACTAAATAATTGTGATATTTTATTAGCTGATTTAATTATTTCTTGTTTATTTTCATAAGGCATTAATATTGTTTGAGCTCTTTCTACTATAGCCTGATCTGTATTTGCTATTGAACCTGCTAACGTAGTACCGCTACCCATAATACCACCAACGATACCTTCATCTACAATATTGTAAACCTCTTTACCCCAATCTACATCTCTATCTAAAGTTAAATTATCAAAAAGTAGTGTTGTAACTTTTGTAGCAGCTTCAGATCCACCTTCTTTAAGAGTGTTTAAACCAAGTGTAGTCGCTAGTTTTTCAGAACCTCCACGTATTAAATCTCTAGCAGCTTTGTCTGCTCCTGAATCTTTTAAAAGTCTAGCTTTTTTTAGTATACCTCTAGTAACTAATTCAAATGAAGCTTCAATAATACCAGAACCTACAGAATTAGACAACAGAACACCAGTAGATTTATCAGGATCTTTTTTAAATTCTTCATCAAACTTTTGACCACTAACGCTACCAGCTAAAGCTATAAGTCCACCAGGTCCAGTAAACGCAGCAACTAGTGAAGGTATAGATTCTAACGCAGCGCCTACAGCTCGCTCACCTGCTTTTAAATAATTACCTTCTTTTATTTCTTCTGTAATAGTAATATCTTCATACTGTCTTATAGCTGGTTCTAATTTTTCTATAAATTTTCCAGCAGCTGAAGAAGGTGGTAACAAAGGCGCGCCACCTATAGTAGGCATTCCTTGTTTAATAACACCTATTATAGCTTGTTTTTCTTCAGCAGTGCCTTTGTAATCAGGTTCGAAAACATCTAAAGCTGTTTCAAGTAAAGAATATTGTATAGATTCTTGAAATTGACTTAAGCCTTTAGCAAAATTAGCAAAGCCTCTACCTACTTGAGCAGCATAACTTTTTAAAATACTAGGTTGTTCAAACTCAATATTATCTATTTCTTTAATAGTATTATTTCTTTTTTCTATAAGATTATTATATAAATCTACACTAGCTTGTGTTGCTAAGTTTTCAGGATTTACTTTTCCATATTTAGTGTTTATAATAGAATCTAATCTCCTATCATACTCGTTTAGATTGCTAGTAAGCTGCTTAAGTTTATTTTTATTATCTAATTCAACTTGTTCTTTAGCTTCTTTTTCTTTTCTTTTTTCTTGCCTATAGTAACCTTGCTCACCTGGTTGTAATTCCCCAGAAGTATCTACCGAGTCTAATTCCGTACTCTCGGATGCTGTGTCCGGTTCCGATGTCACAGCCGCATCCACTACCGCAACATCGCTTGTCTTTCCCTCTGTAGGGTCAGTTTGTATTTCGTCTGTAACTTCTACAGTTTCAAGTCCATGCTTGTTTACATACTCGTCCACTGTTAATCCTAAGTTATCAGCAGCTTCGGTTACTTGTTCTAAACTATAATCAAACCCTTGATATTTAAACATAATTTAATTTTTTATTGTTTTGGCATTCCAGGTAGTATAGGAGCTTGTACTTGCTGACCTGTTTCTATAAATTTCATTAAGTCTTTTATTTCTTTTTCACTCATTGTATCAGCACCTTCTACATTTTTAGTTAGTTTAAAACCTCCAGTTCCACCTACATCTAAAGCTTCTTTAACATTAAAACCATAAGGCGCTACAGCTTTTTCAAGAGCTTGCATATCTAGCAATTGTTTACCTTCTTCAGCCGGGCCAACACGTTGAATTGTTGGTAACTCTATTTTGTCAATAACTTCTAAAGCTGTTTTTTCTCGTTGAGTTACTTCTGGTTTATCATCAGTTATACCAAGACGACGTTTAAATTCAGAGTCAGTAAGTTTAGTTGTTGATATAACTTGATTTGTTTTATTTAAACCAAACATGTTTTCTGTATAAGCTGTTAAAGCTTGTTTATATATTCCTTGTGATTTATCACTATAAAAACTTTTGCCGTTTATACCATCTCCAGTTTCTAATTCTTTTGGCCATTCACTACCGTCTTCTTGTGTAATACCTCTACTTTCTAAAAATGGTCTTACGTTTTGTGTGTAAGAATTTTGAGCAGCTACAGACATTAATCTATTTGTAGCTAATGCTTTAGAAATTGTAGCAGAAGAAGCTGCTATTTGTGAAGTATTTAAAGGTGAAAAAGTAACTAAACTCTGATTGTTACGATCTATATCTGATCTAACAATATCTTCACCGTTTTGTTTTTCTCTAAGAGTTGGGCTAATAGTTAAATCTTCTGTTAGTATATTACTTTTTTGAAGTCTACTAGTAAGATCAGCTTTATCGTCTGGAACTGTTTCAGGCATGTAATTAAAGAAATCTTCAGCTACAACTGTAAAACCTTCTTTACCAGCAACACCACCTTTATATTCAACCATCATAGTACCAGCTTCATCTTTATAAAATCTTTCTGTACCACCATCACCCATACCACTTCTTATCATGTTTCCATAAATATACTGGCGATCTTTATCACTGTAAGCAGATAAACCACCTGGACTGCCAACACCAAGAACTGTAGATTCACTACCTAAACCAGCTTTCCACATAGCATCAGATTCTTTCATTGAAGTAAGAACACCTTTCATGCTAAGCATGCTTTGGTACTGCGCGTCGTATTGTTTAGCAAACTCATTAGCTTCTCTTGGATCAGTAGCCTTATAAGACTCCATGTCTATTTTTGTAAGCGTATCTATTTGTTCTGTAGCATAATCAATAAGCGCTGGGTTATTAAGACCATTTACACCTAGAAATTTATAAACTTCTTTAGCATTTTCTTTACGTTGTTTAATACCGTAAGCAATTTTATCTTGCGTTTCTTTTACTACCGCAGCTTCAGCTTTTCTTTTACTTGCTAATCTAGCTTGTGTTTGTTTGCCTATATTGTCTATAACATTAGCCCATATCTGAGCTGTTTTTGTATCAACAACTGTAGCTGGGTTTTCGTAAGCGCCTGAACGCCCGTAGTTTCTTGAAAATCTTGGTAATTGTGCCATGTCTAACTTGGTTGTTTTTTGAATACGCTAAAATCTGTACTACCAATAGTCTCACCAAGTCCTTGAAGAGCTCCTATAGTAGAACCTGTTACAGCGGCTACTCCTTGTGTAGCAGCTGTTTGAGCTTGTTGTTGGCCTGTTATTTGCGCTTGTAACCTATTTAGTTGCTCCATATCCCTTCTTTCTTCTTCACCATACACAAACTCTCTACCTAATACATCCGCTTGTTGCATGCGTTGAGCTTCAGCTATTCTAGCTTGTATAACTTTAGCTTCACCCTGTGCTCTAAGTTTTTCGTTATTAGCTTCTTGCTGTTCTAAACTTGCAGATATACCACGCTTACTTTGTAATGCTGCTTGGGCAAGAGCAGTAGCTCCACCAGCTGACGCGCCTGTAGCTCTTAGCGTATCTAAAGTATTAGCTAGTGATATATCAGCTTCTTCAGCTTGGAATTCAGCTGCTTGTGTGGCTACAGATAAAGTTGCCATAGGATTAGAAATCATACCAGTCAAGTCTTCTACACCTTCATAAGGGTTTATAACATCTTGCCTTGTGTTTTCTATCTCTTCCATTTCTGCCATCAAACCTTGTTCACGTCTTCTAGCGTCTCTATATTGCTGCTTTTGAAAACTTAATCCAGCATACCCAAGGCCAACTTGCGCCATTCCAACCGCTAGTTCTGCACCTGCTTGTACTGATTTTCCTACATCTCCCATAGTTAATTAATTATTTTAACAAAATGATCTTCACAAGTTAACGTTTTAATCCATTTGTTTTTTTCTAAAAATTTTTTATACCCATCTTTCCCAGCTGTAGTCCAAAATATATGTATATTATATTCTTCTAACTGATTTAATTTTTTTATGTACTCTTCTAAATATTCGTAAAGTTTATATAGATTTTTAACACTAGGCTTTGCTTCTATGTTAGATAATGGAAAAGCTGTTATAGCCACATGGCTAGCTATCCACAAACCTACACAATATTTATCTACTCCTTCGTCATCGCTTAAAACAAATATATCCCAAGGCATTAAAGCTCTATCAGGCAAAGCAAACATATGCGCGTCTGCCCATTTTAACATTGTTGGGTAAAAGTTTTCTATATTTTCTTGACGTATTTTCATTTGATTTAATAAGCTGATTCTACATATTCAGATGATACAGCAAACAATTCTCTAGCTTTACCACCTAGTCCAGACACTCGTGTACTATCATCTGTTCTTATAGTTACAGTTGCATAGTAACCTTTTACACCTGTCATACTGTTACCAAATATAACCTCGCCTTGTGTTGCTTGACTTGAATTAACTAGATTAGCTAAATACTTTCCTTCTTTATTGTAGAAACCAGCATAATACTGTATGCCATTTTGTGTATAAGATCCTTCGTCATAGCTATAAACTAAATTAGAAGTGTCGTTTAATTCAAAACTTCTAGCACCATTAAACGATGGTACTTCCCAACCAGTCGATCCTTCATAGTTAACAGTCTTAAATACTTTAGACATGCTAGGTTTAGGATTAAATATAAACGTAACGCTAGAGTCAGAGTATGTATCGTAGAAAGTAGACCTATCATCATTATTTCCAGTTTGATAATTATGTTCCCACAACTTACCATTTTTAACACTGTAAAACTTACTTTGAACACTCAATATTCTTTCAGGATTATAAGTAAAAAAGCTTGTCCAACCTCTAACAGATTCATCAAACGAAAGTGTTTGATAAGTTGGTATATTTTCACCTTGAACACTTAACACGTATTGCTTTGTATATATATCCCAACCACCTATAGCTTTACCTTTTTCACCAGCAGAATCTAATGCTCCAAAAGTATCTCTAAAGTAATCAATCATACCGTAGTTAGATATTTCACTTATACCATCTTGAGAAAGTCTTAATACAGAGTTTCTGTTTTTGTCTGTAAAGTATTTTCTATATCCATATACAGCAAAGCTTTCTGGGTTTTTACTAATACCAAAGTTACCAGCGTAAGGTACTATTTGACCTATAACTAGGTTAAGTGTGCTAACAGCAGATCCTTGTCCTTCGGCAGAGTATATAGCGTCTTTATCTATTAAAGCTCTACTAACTTTATTTTCTTGGAATATAATAAGGTTTGTATCTTCAGCATATAGTTTTTGTATACTACCATTTGCAGGATCTACAGATCTAGTTATATCTTCACCTACGCTAAATACATTAGTATCATTAATACCTGTTCGAGAATTAAATACACCAGAGTATATCATGCTGTTAATTCTGTCAGATGCGTTTGGTTCATCTTCTACTAAATAAGCTTTAGCACCGTAAGATACATTAGTGTTGTTAAAACCACCTCTTATTCTAGCTTCTTCAATACCCCAGCTATTAGCTTGATCTGTACCACTAACAGCTGTTACAGGGTAACTACCATTAGAACCAGATGGAACGCCTGTACTACCCATCCATATAGGATCTGTAGTGTTAGTCGCTCCAGTAGGCATCGTCTTTTTCAATAAAAAAGAATTAAAATATTTTACTTCTACTACTGTTGCCATATTTTAAGTATATAAGCTAATTATAGGTGTTGAATCAATATTTAAACCTGTTGAATTTAATCTAGTTTGATAAACACCACCTTTGTTAGTTTCATAATTAGATGCAAATTGTACCGGTAAAGGTTGACTATTTGGATCTATATATTGTAATCTACAAAAATAATAATAATAATTATTAGTGGCTGTAAATTTAGTGGTAAGATTTACATCTGTATAAAATTGAGTTGCGTATTTAGCAAAAGGCTCAGCAGCATATACATCTGTAAATCCAGTTGGTGGATTTATAGTCGTGCTATCAATATTTGGGTTTGTTAAAACTGTAGCGCTACCAGTTGATGATATTCTATATTTATAAACACTTCCATAAGTTGAAAACTCAGGTGCTATTGCTATTATACCAGAAGCGCTAGTTGGAGAATTAAAATCACCAAAAACAACTTGTTGAAACATAAGTCCATTACCAGAATTACCAAGAGCAACATTGCAATTAGCAGTTCCATTTAAAAGAAATGGACTTGCTACTAATGTTGGTGGGTTATTGTAAGGAAACGGGTGTTCAATACCTCCACCACCAGCTAAATTACCAAATAAAAATCTATAATCACCAACATTATTAAACGCGAAAACTCTACCAGCTGGTGCAAACCTAAATATATCATTAACAGATGTAGATATTACCGTTTGATTAACACCTATACCATTTGTACCAAAACTTGTTGAAGTGTTAGTTGTGTTTGTCATACCTATTAAACTAGCAGAGCTGTTTTCATAAGTACCTCCATTATATTGTATAGAATCTCCGTTTAAATCATTAGCAGCTTGCCAAGAGTTATTTGAATTAGCTCTGTACTGTATTGCAAATCTTTGATTTATTTCAGAAGTAAAAGATGAAACACCACCTGGAGTTCCCGCTGCTATAGGATATAAATTATTAAGTTTTAAAATAACATAAAAAGTGCCTTGTGTTAAACCTGGCGATGAAGATATATTTGTATATTGCCCAGTATAATTACTACCAGAAGTACATATGTTGTTTGTCAACGCAACGTCTAAAGCACTCAAAGAACTAAATCCTTGCATATAGTTATTAGTAGTTCCAGAGTTAACAACTGTAGTTGCACTTGTAGAAATACCAGTAGCATTACTAGCAAAATATAACGAAGCACCTTCACCATCCTTCATTGTTAAATCCATGCTATTATCACTAAAATTACTAGGAACTGTAGGAGCTGTAAAATTTACAGTAAATGTTGTTGATCCAATAGCGCCACCAGCATCTGTTACTTGTAGTGTAAACGTACCAGTACCTTCAGCTGTAGAATCATTATTTGTTACATTACCACTTGATATTACAAAATTACCACTACCACTTTGCGAAGTAATAGAGTATGTTAAACCTACAGTAGATTGACCTCCTGAAGGATTAGAACCATTAACACCCGTTATTGGTGCTAGTATATTAACTTGCCCTTTTGTAGCAGCGATAGTCGTTGGAGTATTAGTTATAGAAGGAGCTATATTACCAATAGATATTGTTCTTGTAAAGTTTGGACTTCCACCATCTACATTAAATTCTAAAGCATATGTAGTTCCATTTGAACCATAGTAAAAATATTCTCCAGCTTGTACTGTTATATCATAAGTACCATCACCATTATTAACAAGGTTAAACTTTGTTACATCAGTACCCGTAGCGTTGTTATACTGTCTAACTAAAGTAACCGTTGTTGGGTTAGGACTAAGTGGATTACCAACTAAATCTGTAAAGAAAAAATTATCTACAATCACATCACCAGGTGAAGTAGCTTCTGTTAGTGTAGGTGTGAAATTTCCAACACCAGCACTTCCACCACTGCCCGCATCTATAGCTGTGTTTAATACCGATATTAAACCTGTTGTACTAGATTCCCAAAATATATCTAATCTTGAAACTGTAGGTTTAGTTTCTAAAACATTTAAGTTTTCAAACCGCTCATATACTGTATTAGTATTAGCGTAACCAGCGTTTACAATACCAAATTGATCCGCTGGTGTTTGTGAAGTAACAAACTCTGCTATAAAAGGATTTGATTCAGATCTAAAAAAAGAATAATAAGGACTGTTGGTAGAAGTAACAGGTATAACGTCGTTAGCTCCAGCTTTAAATTGCAAAACATCAAAAGCATCAAATAAATCTTCAATTTGATTTACAGTAAAAGATTTTCTACCTGGAAAATATTGTTCGTTACCAACATTGCTAAATTCTATATTAGTGTTAACAACTCTACCAAAAAGCCTGACAGAACTTCTAAACTGCTTGTCTTGAGCTCCAACTTCTGTTAAATCTCTAGGTACTTTATTTATATTGTCATTCAACAATGTTATAAACGTAGCGTTTTGATCTAATGGGTTTGTTGGTGTTGAAACTGGTGGGTTTCCATTTGTCCAATATGGCTGACCTTTCATAGCACCAGCCGTGTATACATTATAATAATCTTGCTCAAGCTGTTTAACTACAATTTTATAACTATACCAACCAAGTGGATTATAGTCATCACTTGTAGAATCTCCATTGTACATTTTTATCAAAATCGTTACCTGTAAATAATGTGTTAAATTGAACTTTTAAAGAATCTCCAGGAAAAGTTATAGAGTTATTAGAATCTTCATAAGGAAGATAAACAGTATCAGCTCTAAACGTTTCGCTAGAAGCGTCAGTATTGTTTGAAAGTAAAGTTGTTGATTGTCTACCGTATCTATCAGCTAATACAATACCTACTTGATAGTTTCTATTTTGTTTTACACTGTGGTTTGGATATTCAACTTGAGATAAAGAAGTATAAGTTTCAGCGTTACCATATTTAGGAGTTGCAGAAACTTGATAATCAATAGCTGGAGGAGGAGTATGCTTATCTTGAAAATTACTATAAACAACTCTGTTGCTAATAACTTCTTGACCAAAAGCTTTTACTGGAATTTTATCGTATACTCTAATAAGCTCTGCTTCTGGAAGAGTTCTGTAAGGTTTTGTAGATAAGTACGAATATTCAAACGTGGTATCTGTTCCAGTAAATAAAGGATTACCAACAACTTGTATAGTTTCTACCACTTGAGTTGCTAAAGAATCTGATTCTTTATATAAAATATCTATTTCAGTTATTTGAAAATTAGAATTTAAAGTAGATTTACCAGTTGGTAATGGTATTTGTAAATCTATTTGATTTACTTTATTTTCCATAAACTCTACAACTGTACTTGTAAAAGTTTGGCGTTCGTCACCAGATAAAAAATAACCATCTTGTTTAGGTATAAAACACTCCTGTGTAAATGGAGCAAATATAGAATATTCACCATCTACAAATTTAAATCTATAACTAAATCTTACAAATTTATCTTCTAAGTACTGAGGATCTCCAGCGAAGTTAGGGTTTCCACCAGCATCTTCACCTGCCCAATACGGGTTGGTTACGTGTTTAAAGGAATATACTCACTAAACCTATCTTTCATTGTAGTTTCATAAACTCCAGATCCAGAAGACGTTTCTTTTATAACTTCAATAGATTGGTAAGGATTATATTTAGCTACAGATATTTTATCTTCTGTGTTATAATAACCTATACCTTCGTCTTTAGCTAATTGAATATTTATTTTTCTAGGTTGATTTCTATCATCTGTAAAGAATAATAAATCTTCTAATAGGTTTACACCTATGATAGGTTTATTAGTGGAAAAATTTAAAAAAGAACCTTGTACTAATTTAGTAATAACATTGTTTCTAGTGTTAAAACTAAATATAAAATTTTTAGCATTTTTATTGTAAGTAGATACATTATCAGTATATGGATCTGTATAGTCTGTAAAAAATAAATACACAGTGCTGTTAAACTCATCTACAAAAAAACCTATACAACTACCTACAGAAACACCACCATTAGCAGTATTAAAATCAGCTATAGATTTATTACCTAATACATTTTCTAACGCGCCGACATCATCACCTTCTGACTTACTAACCTGTATGTTTACAGCGTTGCGATATTCACCTTGTGGTATAAGTCTAGCATCAAGGTCTTTGTTCATCTTTGATTTGATGAACGCATTTTTAACTTCAGCCATTTAATTTTAGTGTTTAATCCATTTAGATTTACCTCGCATAACTTGAACTATTTCGTTTAGTTTAATATTAGACAAACGTATTTTAGCATTGCGAAGTTTAGCACTTCTTTCTTTTTTAAGTCTTTGTACTACGTACTCAGGTTGGTTTATTCTAGTAGAAACTATAGCATGTAGTATATAAGCATAGATAGCTTCTTCTGCCATCTTCGGTATTTTACTATCAACATCTAAAGCTAAACCATCAGATATATATTGAAAGTTTATAATTTTATCTACCAAATCATTAGAAAAAGATATCGTATTAGTTCTTTCGTTTATATTAAAGAAACCATTTAGATTAGCGTATTGAGGATCTATGCCATATTGTTGGCCATATGCTAAAGAATAATCGTTATAAAATTCAGCAGCTCCTAAATCATTAGCAAGTTCTGTTCTGTTTTTTAAACCGTTAGTGTTCCACCTGTCATCTATAATAGAACTTCCAGATTGTATATTGTTGTCGAACGAGTCTTGTATAGGTACGCCTTCTGTGTCTTGAACCGGTAACTCAGTTGGGCTTTGATGAAGTGTGTTTGAAGGCATTATAATGTGCTGAGCTCCTGAGCTATCAACCCAATATATATTAGTATAGTTTACATAATCTTGTGGTAGTGGAATACTTAAACTATGCGGTATTGTTAGTTCTTGTGATTTAATACTTTTTAAAGTATCGTAACTAAACTCTTGTAAACCTCTTTTAGCGTGAAATATAACATCAGTTCTTTTTACACTTGGTATTAGTTTACCAGCGCCGACATAAGCTATTTGAAAATTGTTTATAATATCATTTAAAGACACATAAGAATAAGAACCCCAATTATCTTCTACAACGTCACCAAAAGCTTTTTCAGCAACTGTATTACCGTAGTTACCTCCATCTAATTTTTTAAGCTGTACAACTACATATGTGTTAGCCGCTAGCTCAGCTGTTATTGTTATTGTATTACCTGAAACAGTATATGCGCTAGTATACTCAGTGTATGTACCGGCTAAACCTGTTGAACTTGTGTATAATTTAAAATTGTTTTGACTGTAGCTAGGTGTTGAAGAAGATACAGCATAAAATATTAAGTTAGTATCAAAGGTTGTAGTAAAAGTTTCACCACCACCAACAGTGCCAATTGCTTGAAAGCTTTGCGCGCCTTCGTAATATTGTCTATTGTTTTCTGTAAGTAATGCCATTTATTAACTTTTTTGATTTATTTCGTCTTGTTGTATTTCGCTGGCCGCAGCTTGTATTATTTGAGGATCTCTAATTATAATACCTGAATATTGTAGTATTCTTAAAATAACTTCTACTTGTTCATTGTTATTTATCTCAAAGTTTTGAGAGTTATTAGGGTCGTAAACATATTGACCTAAATTTCCAGTAGAAAAAGCCCACGTTACATTAAGCGGTTTTCTAATAAAAGAAGCTTCTATACCAGAAGTAATTTCAGTAGGTCTTACAAATAGTTTGTTATTTTCGTATAAGTATGTAGGAAATGATTTTGTTGATTTTGTAAGTGGAGATGCTTGTATGTTGTAAAATTCATTACGCTGTAATCTTTGTAATTCTACTTGATCACCTACTACAGGCGTGTATGTAACTGTTCCAAGTCTATAAAAAGCTACTTCATCATTTCCAGGATTGTCATTATAAACAACAGTAGCTCCACTTGTTATATCTGTAGTTGGTAAATTAAAATGATTAGTGCTAAAACCGCAAGCTCCAACAGCTTTAAAAATAGATATGTTTTCATCTATATTCGTTTGCCTATCAGCGTAATCATAATCTGCTTGTGGCACTCGTAATTGCTGGTTTAAATCATCAAAGTATTGTTCGAATATATCTAACTGAACCTGCGTGGCTGTTTTATTAAACTCGTCAGGTGTGATATAACCACGCTGTTCTTTATTGAGTATAAGTAAAACGGTTTGATATACAGTATTTACGTTTATTGCCATTTATATTTTTATTTATATACAGGGCGCATTACACGCCCTGATATATTATTACATGTTATAGAAGTTTTTTCTCTATTGATTTGTAAACTTCAACACCCTCATCAGTTTTGAACCATGCGGCCATTGCTGAATATGGGTTTTCTTCGAACGGTACGTTCATTAATTTTCTTCCATTGCTACCCCAAGTAAATGTTCTTTGATCCTGCGATAGTTTAACTATGCCAGATTCTGCAGCAACGATTGCTATATTTCTGAGTTGTACGTTTTCATCATTTGCTAATTCTAAAAACAAACTAGGATTTTTCTTAGCGAATAATAACAAGTCTCGTTTAAGTTCTTTAGAACTCATCTTAGATACTTTAGAACCTAACTCAACACGCATTATAGCTTCTGATTGATCTACGTCCATTTCTCTAGCAGCGTTTAGTGCATCTACTTGAAGTTCAATAACATCTAATTCATCTTCAGCTTCTGCTACTGCGCTAAACTCTTCATACATTCTACCTCTTAATGGGTGATATAATGAAAGTAGTTTTTGTAGGTTTTGTTTTTCTTTAGGAACTTGCAAAGATCCATTTTTAAACATTATATGTCCTAATGTTGATTCTCCTTTTTGTTCTGAAACAAAAGGTGAGTCTTGATTAGTTGCATATCTTAATTCTTTTTGCACGCCTGTTTCAGCATCAAAATAAATTAAAGCATGCTTTCGTGTATGCCTACTGGGAATAGTTAATGTTAAAGGTGATTTATTTCCTTTTAAATAATAAACTCTATCTTTAATTTCCCATTCAGGTTTACTTGGTTTTTTCTCTACAGTTTTAGCCTTAACTGTTTTTTGAGGTGCAACCTCAGTTGTTTCTACTGCTTTAGCTTCTTTAGCCATGATATAATAAAATTAAATAGTTAATAAGGGTAAGTATTACCCCTGAAATTACATCAGGGGTAAGTCTTACCTATGTAATTACACTCCTTTGAAAATAACAAAGTTGTTAGCACCTTGAGTAATCAAACATCTTTCAGATAGGAAGTTTACTTCCATTGCATCAAGAGTTGAAGTATAAGCACCACCAACTGAACCAGTCAACCAAGTCTTCATACGACGATCATCACTTTGTGATGCTCTATATCGCACGTGTAAGAATGGACGACGGATGTTAGTACCAAGAATTTGGTCATATACAGTTGAAGTACCAGCAGGAACTAATACACCTTCGACAGAACTAATTCCATCAATAGCGCCACGAGTTGAAGCGTCATTTAGATATTTCCAGTCAGTTTTATAGAAGTCATAAGAACCTCTACGGAAACCGCTAAAGCCAAGGTTTAATGCCATGTCTTCAGAGTTTTCAAACAAACCGTAAGCAGCACCAGCACCAGTGTTTCCACCGTTTAAGCCAGCTAGCATATCATCAAAATCTAGAGATGTTTGGCGATTTAAGAAAAGCATGTTTTCTTCAATAGCACCTTGAGTATCTAGGTTTTTAAGGATAGCATCAAAATCAGCTAAACCGTCGTTACCAGCAGCAGTGAAGCCTACAAGCTTATTACCACGCTCTTCGATAGCAGCAAATAAACCTTGCGTGCCAGGAAGTTTGCTAGCTTGGTATGCTCCAGCACCAGCGTTAGTGTTTAATTCACCTTCAACTAAAGCCATTTCTAAGTAATCTTCGAAACGTAGACGAGTTTCAGACTCAGCTTTTAGATACCATAGATATCCAGAAGTTCCGTCTTCAGTTGCTACTTCCACCCAACCAATTTGAGCAGCGTCAGATCCTGATACTACATATTGATTACGAATAATTACTGGAGAGTTGCTATATTGAGTTAGCTGTGGAGTTACGCTTACACGTGTAGCTGAGTTACCAGCGCCAGTACCAATTGAAGTACCTTTAGTATAGTCAGATCCATACACAAAGATTTTCAAATCAGTTGCTGAAGCAAACACAGTTTGTACGTCTGAACCTCCATAAAGCTGTACAGCGATATGACCGGCATCAGCAAGAGTACCACCGTTAATTGTAGGTACGTCAGTTACAATACCTTTAGCTTCACCACCGTCTGAAACGTCCATAATAACGATAGTATCGTTAATAGAAATTACGTTTACTACAGTAGTTCCGTTTACAGTTGTAAGGTCTAAGTGTGTTGCGTTAGCTAGGTTTGCAGCTACAGCTGTATAAGAAATGTGTAGACGGTTTTGCTCAGACCAAATAACTTGGTCAGATGTCATAGGCATTTCAGCGCCTACCATGCGTAAGAATCCAGATAGTGTACGGTTACCGTAACGCTCTACTTCTTGCTCATATATTTCAGGTAGATATTGCTGTGCAAAGTCATTACCTGAACCGTCGTTAAACTTTAGATAGTTATCAGCTAAAGCTTGTTGTTTTTGAGATGGTACTAAAGTACCAAATGTTGGAGTTAAACTCATAATGATAAGTTTTTGTTAGTTAAATTTTTTAGTTTTGATTTTTAATTTTGAAGAATCAAGACCGCTAATTGCTTTAACTTTTAATCCGTTAACAAATACATTACCAGAAGCTGTTTGCCTAGGTTCTGTACTTATATTTTTAGATTTAGCCATAACATCTTTCACTGCATCGGCTTTGCCTTGCTCGTAAAAATGTTGTGCTATAGTGTCAGCATTACGCGCTGCGTATAAAGCTTTGTGGTAACCTTTAGCATCTGATATTTCTCCTTTTTCATTTAAGAACGTCTTAACAAAATTGCTAATATCTGATTGTTGCTCTGCTACCTGTTTAGGATTTTTTATACCGTATCTAAATTTTTTTTCACTAACATTAAAATCGAAACCTTCGAAATCATCAGTAAAAAGATTAGATGTTTTGTTTAAAAAAATATCCTGTTTTTGCTTTATAGAGTTTTGCTCTTCGTTGTATCGGTTGAAAAAGTCTAATGCTTTTTGTTGCTCTTGAGTTACGCCCGGTCTCAACTTGATCTCGTCGTAGTATTTATCTTTTAAGCTTTCAAGAAAGTCTTTAGCTTTTGCAGCCTCCTCTTTAAACGCAATTTTCTTTTTGCGTATATCTTTTGGTTCATCTATATCCTCGTCATAATCAAAGTCTTCTAATAAAAGACTTACATCTTCAGAATCTAAGTGTGGTTTAGTTTGTTTATAATATTCTCTAATTAAAGTTTTATTATCAACATTGGTATAATCTGCATTAAGCCTAACATAGTCTTGCAATGTTCCGCCGGTTTCATTCATAAAGTCTACAACTTTTTGAATATTTTCTGGCAACTCAATACCAGCATCCGCCTCAACTATAGCTTGTTCAACTTGCTCAGTAAGTTCTTCAACTTGTTCTTCTTCAGTATCTTCAATTACAGTTAAAGGAGATTCTACTTCTTTGTCGGAGGTCCGTACTTCTTCAACCACTTTTTTGCTGTCGCCACTGTCTTCGGGCTTTTCGATAATAGCATTGCTATCATTTGTCTCTTGTGTTTGAATGGCATCGTCTTCTTCTTTTATTATTACTTTAGTAACTTCTGGTTCTGTTTCTATTAAAGGTTCTTTAATATTAACCTTAGTAACTTCATTACTTGATTTACCTAAATTCTTAGGCTTTGAAGGGGTTTTTATTTTAAACTCTCCTTCTTGTTTTACTTCTTCTGACATAATATAATAGTATAAAATTAAAGGATTTTATTTTCAACGAGGCTCAAACTGTTCTAGTCCAAATCCTCCTAGTGAGTCAAATCCAGATGACTCAAAGTTTTTAGGTAGTTCATCGTTTTGACGTTGTGAAATCATTTCTGATTGCTGTGTACCTATAATTCTAGCACGCTCGTCTTTTTTTTCAACATCAGCCCTAGCTTGTGCTAGCTGTAAGTTGTATTGAAACTCTTGTTCCATTAATTGTCTTTTTATCTCAGCTTCAGTTTGCATTCTTTGTATTTCAAACTGAGATTTACCCTGCTCTAATTGTAGTTTACCTTCATTTAAAGCTTGTTGTTTTTGAACTTCAGCCATAGCTGCTTTTTCAGCTGACTCTGCGTTTGCTTGAGCTTGTGCTTGTATATTTTGTAACTGAGCTTGTTTAACTTGCTCAGCTTTTACTTTTTGTCTATATTTTAAAAACTGATTAGCTAATTTTAAATTGCTAATTTGTCTTATATCTATAGCATCAGACAAATCTATAAGACCACCTTGCAGAGCAACTTGAATATTTTGCTCTAATCTTTGTTGCTCTTCTTCGTCTGGTTCTAACTCTAAGAAAATACCAAACTCATGAGTGTTTAATTTTTCTATATCTTCTAATGTAGAAACATTAAATTGATTTATAGAACTAAGTAATGCTTCCTTGGTTAAAGGGAAATTAAGCATGTCTGATATTCTTAAACTTATATTTTCTGCATTACGAACCGTTAAATACATTAACGATTGTAATATGTGTTTAGTAGCTGTATTAGAAGCTGCAGCCGCTAATTTTTGTAAACCTACTAACGAATCTTTTGCTGGTTGACTACCATCTCTAGCTTCGTTAAGTCCCGTTACATCACGTATCATTTGTAAATAATATTGATACGTTTGTACTAACGCTTGTATTTTAGCCATACCAGAAGATGTTTGTAATTCTTGTATAGGTACTTTACCTCTATTAGGATCACCATCTTGTGTTAAACTTCTACCGACAATACTACCAGTTTGAAAATACATATTCAAAGCTTCTTGAGGATTATAAGTAGTCCCATTACCAAGATCAACTTCTGCTAAGCCATCTACATCAACATAAACACCATCAGGTACCATACGTGATAACACTTGCTGTATTTTTAAATGTGTTAACTGTATCATATCTGCAAACCCAATACATTTACTAACTAAACTTTCAATACGACCTTTGTACATTCTAGGTGCAGATATATTGTAGTTCATTTTAACTTTAGTCTGGTTGCTAAAAGGTCTTGTCATATTTTCAGACAATTCCCATTTAAGCATTTTTTCGTGACCAAGTATTTTAGCGCCGCTGTATAAAACCTCTATAGCTCTATGAACTCTATTGAAGTTATCACTTTCAGGTGGATCAAACGTGTCTGGTTTTTCTAAAGCTTTTTCAAGACCTTGATCTGTTTGTTTTATTTTAAATACTTGATTTTGATAAGTTTTATACTCAAAATACAATACTTGAATTTGACTTTGTTGATCGTCTTGAGCATAATAATCACGAGTGTAATTTACATTACCTGGGTATTTTTGTATTTCTTCTAAATCAGAATCTGTTAAGTAAGGAAATTGCTTTTTAATCTCTTCAAGAGTAACGCTTTTAACTTCACCTACATAATATATATCTTCAAAATTAGGATCTTCAGTATATGAATAAACTAAATTAGCTGGATCTACATATTCAACTGTAAGGCCATTAGCTAAATTAAAATCAGTTTTAGTTGCAGCTATACCTATAATGGTTAAATCAGAAGCCAAACGTTTTTTTACTTCTTCATATTTATTATAATTAAAAACATTAGATATAGCCTCTTCTTCTGCTATTTCAATAGCTTGCTTATAATTTAACTGAAGGTACATGTCTAATTCCTGTTTATTTTCAGGAAGCTGTTCTGGATCTGGTGTCTTAAAAAAGTTTTTACCAGTTATTTCATTAAACTCTTCTATTAAATCTTTATTAGTTATATCACGTAAAGCGTTAAAAGCGTAATCAGTTCTTTCTTTTAAAGCATATGGATCTGAAGCAAAAGATTTTATTTTATAACCTTTGTCAGTCATACCATTTACAACAATATCTACAAACTTAGATAATACAGCTACTGGTTTCCAGTCTAAATTTAAATAAGATAAATCACCGTTAATAGATAATTCATCTTTATACTTTGCTACAGATTGTTCACCTCTAGCGTATAGTCTTAATCTATGAAAATCTTGCCAACTATTACCAAAACGGCCTCCAGCTCCTAAACCTCTGTCGCCTCTAAACCATTCGTTTTCTATAGCTCTTCCTACAGCTAAGCCATAATCATATGTCTTTTTCTCTGCGTCTGGTACTACCTGACTTGGGAAAGAACTATTAACATTAGTGTAAATCATCTATTTTATTATTTTTGAAATATTGCCTTTATTATCATATTTTTTAAATGATAAATTAACAGCCTGTTTTTTTGATTTATAAACTGGTGTATATTTGTTTTTGTTACAAGCCATTATAGCCAAACCAGAACTAATAGAAGCATCGTGTTTTGTTCTATTGTTTATATTAAACTTAGCCCAGTCTTCTAACGTTTCTTGAAAATACATATTACCATACATAGTTTCTTTAAGCCCAACGTGATCTTCTATATAAGATTCTATAGCAGCGGCATGAGCTTGCTTAATATCTTCTGATGAGTTAGGTATTCCACCTATCTCTCTTTCTGCTACAGACAGTTTTAATTTATCTGGTCTGTTCATTGAGAAAGCTCTGTAACCTCTACGTTTTAAATAATACAAAAGTCTAGGTTTATTATTTTCTGCTAATAATGGCATACCGTAAAAATGTAAAGCCATAAGTACATCTTCAAAGAATATCTCAGCCGTTGGAGGTCTTGATATATATTCTAAGAAAAACATATTAGCCGGTACGTTTTCCATAGAGAATTTTGTAAGTCCGTGAAGAGCTCCGTTAGATCCTCTATTATCTACTGTACCTGATATATCGTATGAGTCACATCCAAAAGCACCACAGTGCTCGTTACCAGGATATTTAACTCCATTCTTTATTATTACACGATTTTGTAATTGTATAGGTGGAACCCAAGAAACTAAGAACCTACCATTTTTATTTGGCATAAAATTAACAATAGTATCTTTTATACCACCTTGCCAAGAAAAGTTACCTCTTGTTACTAACTTAGAGTTATCAGACTCATCGTTATAATCTATCTGTTCGTATATCTTAGTTAGATTAAATAAAGATTGTTTTGTTTCATCTCTAAAAGCATGTTGCTCTGTACGAGGAAACTGCCTATAATATTCATTTAAACTATCTTGATCACCTTTTAAACCTTCAACTTCGTTTTCCCAATGGTTTATAACACCTACTTCAACTTGAAGCCCGTCGGCACCTTCAACTGATTCTTTTGGCGTATCAAAGACAGGGTGTCCATAAGCATCAATGAATCCTTCGTAATTCCACTCCATAGGTATGAACAAAGAATATAGTCCTGAGCTAGTCTGTCCATTGCGGTTTCTTTTTGTAACGTCTGAGGCATAGTATAATTTTTTAAAGTTTTCACCACCTTTATCTAAAGCGTTTGATGTTGATCCCATCATACACTTACCGACAATTCTACTACCTAATCTAAGGGTTGTTTTTGTAACCCTCCAGTTATTCAATATGTTATCAGGTCTCTCCCATTTACCTGATTCATCGTGTACAAGCAGTTTTAGTTTTTCACCATCATAACTGTTGTCACCTGTATTTTTCCAGTCAATAGTTGTATCAAGACCCACTACTTCGTCAGGCGTTTCACCTTGATCTAGTTTTCTACGAGTTAACTTTGACGCTGGTACTCTGTACGCTAGTTCTGTTTTTGGACGGTCCATACCGTCTTGTATTGGTTTAAAAAAGAACGGGTAGTTAATTGATATAGGTACTACCTTATCTGTAAACATTTTTTTAGCATCAGCCCCTGATTTTGATAAGATACCGAATCTTGAATCTGAACTGATTGTTGCCAGGTTAACAGTTTCGCCTGATGCCATGAATGAGAAACCTGATCGTCTGTTTTTGAGGTAGCACATACCGTAGCATCTTTGATCTGCTTTGCAAGCTTCCCAGAATATAAAGAATAATCTGTTTGACTCCCTAAAATCTGCTGCCCCAACATCAATTTTACTCCACTGCAAGTACATGTAGTGAGTACCAGTGAGGTAAGTAGCAATACCTTTGTTATTAAACCAGTGACCTTCGTCACGGCGTTTAAACTCTTCGTCGATATACTCATACCATTTTTCTTTAAAGTGATCCGGGTATTTATTCCACTCAAATACACTTTTAATTTTATTTAATTCTTTAGGATATTCCTCTTTAGACCATTTGTCTTTATCCTTATTTAGTTTACCTTTAAAAGGTGGTAATGCTATTTTAAGGTTTTGTATTTCGTATATCTCACCTATTTGACCGGTCTTACTTATAACAACTATATCGTGTTCTTTATTATAACCGTACTCCCACTTTTTGCTTTTGTTATTTCTTTTAAGCACGTGAGGTTTTATGTAATCTGTAAGTACAGTAAATAAAGTTTGCTTGTACATTACTTAGATCTACCTTCTGCAAAACCCTTAAAGGATTTTTGTTTACTATCGCTTGGTTTATCTTCAAGCATATTCTTTTCCTCTTCAATGCGATTAAGTATTTCAAACGCATCGAATATAGCTAACTTTTTTGTTGCAGCTGCGTTTTTCAAACGATCAGCTGAGATGTCATCATCTGAATCTACAATAGGTTCTTTAGCTACCTTAATTAATTCCTCAACTGCTCTTTGCCCAGCTTGGATTATATTCAACTTGGTTTTCTTGGTGCTCATACTTAATTACAATATCATTTGATTTCATACAATAAAGCCGTTGGTCATTTACGATAAACTCAAACTCACTGTTAGGTGTAAACCCCACAGTGTCTCCCTCGTTTATTCCCTTAGCTTCTAAGGACTTATTACCGTATTTTAGTATACCAATAAGCTTTTGCTCTTTATCGAGCTCTAGATCATTATTATTTTCAAGTGGCATAGCAAAGCATCTATCAGCAAATGCATACCATTTGTATATTTTTTTATATAAATATATTTGATCTACTTGACAAAAGTAAAGATCTTCTTTAAAGTACTTGCTACTATTAACTTCTTTACCTTTCATGTTATAATACCTTCTAAAGATATTATGGTGAACTATAATTTCATCACCTTCTTCTATAGGTGTATCAAAAGCAAGTGGTGTAGAAATTACAATAGCTTTGTTATTTACAAACTTATGTTTTTCAATACTAGTGTTTAGTAAAAGCTCTTTGCCGTCTACATCTATAGAATTATCATAAACCTTACCAATAGGTTTTATAATAAAATCGTATACGCTTTTCATTAATATTCTAAATCATACTCAACAGATATAGCCATGTTAGAATTAAACTTCTTCCATGGCAATACCTCGTTGTTTTTCTTTATATGAATATTATAAGAATTATCTTTATTGTCAAATAAAATATAAGCTATACTATGACCTCCGTAAACCTCTTGACCTACAGAATAGTGCATAGCATCATTTTTATAGTCAGAGCCAATACTGATTTTTCTTATAACAGAATCCATTTTAGTCCTCTGATTTAACTACAGTTAGATCCTCTTCTTCTTCGGTTTCTATAATAGTATATTCACCGGTTTTAAGATCGATACTTATATTACCGTATTCTTTTTCAAGATCTTGTTTAGTCTTTTCTATACCTTCATTTACAGTTGCTATTTTATGAAGCAGTGAATGTTTGTTAGCTTCCAAAGCACCTATTTGATTTAATAAACCACCAAGTTCTTCTTGTTGTTTAACAACTGATTCCAGTTGCTCATCTGTAATTTTTGCCATTTGATTTAATTTGATTTAATTTATATTTAATTACTTGTCTTTATTATTACTTATTTTTTTACCTTTTTCCCACGTTCGCCCTACAAAATACGCGCCATACACAGTTATAAGTAATGACTGGAATATTGGTATATATTGCTCTGCTATTTTAAATTCACCTATATTACCATCAAAAAAAGATAATATAGTAAATATAACAGTAAGATATATAAGAACTATTGGTCTTATATTTTTAGACAAGAAGGAATCAGAGTTCATATCCGATTCCCATCTTGCTGTTACTTGATCTTGAGCATCTTTGTCAGCTTGCTCTAGCAACTCTTCAATTTTTAGTTTAGCCGCAAGCCTTTCTTCATCTGTAGTTGTTAAGTTATCTATAACTTTACCAACATCTTTAATGAGACCTCCAGTTATAAGTTGAAGAATTTTTTTCATTTATTTTTTATCAATTGAAGTTGTAATGTATGTTCTATCCTTTAATTCTTCAGAAGGAATAAGACCTTTGTAATTTGGATGAGAGGTTGTAGGATCTTGCATGTCTCTAAGATCTCTTCCAGCTTGTTTGATAATTTTACCTTCAACATCTCTAACTTGTGGATTACCAATACCATAACCGTGATCTCCAAACTTAATAGGTTTATCAGTTACTTTTCTTACTGTTCCTGTTACTCCAGCAGCATCAGCTTTAAATCCTTTTGGTATTGGATTACCAAATTCATCTAAATTTGTTTTTTTAGCTACAGAATCTATATAACCCGGCGAACCTTCTGCCATATATCCTACGGCTTTACTTTTGTGCTTCTTAAAAGAAGCGGGACTTTTTTTGTAAGGCATTTTGTTTTGTTTTATTTTGTTTTATCGTAAGCTTCTTTTTCCCAAGGCAAATTCTTTGCCCCTTCATTCATACTAGATCTTGGTATTTTTTTACCTTTCCAGTATACATATTTATCGTCATAATCAAGATCGCCTCTACGCATCTGATCTATATGAACCATTTCGTGGTTTATAACTTCTTGTATTTTACCACACGGTACATCTTTGTTTATAATGATAGTACCGTTATTATTTGCTTTACCAAGTACACCGTCTTCCATTGTTACATGGTATATAGGTGTATTATCTAAGCTATACGGAGGTTTAATTTTAAAAGACATATTATTTGTTATAAGGTACTTTATCATTAAACCACGCTTGTCTAGCAGAGCAACCACAAGGAATATTTAATCCCTCTGAAAGTTTATCAACTACAGTTTTAATACCAGTAGCTTTAGTAAACTTCGCTATGTCATCTCCTAAACCTTTTGATTTCATTATTTACCGTATATCTCTTCGTACTTTTCTGGATTTTCTTTTTCTAGTTGTTTTTTTATTTCAACTATTCTTCTTGAAGATCTAGGATCGTCCATTGTTTTAACTTCAAAAGAAACATCTTCACCAATAGCTTCACCTGCCATTTTAAGTTTTTGCTCTTTTGTTAATTCATCTTTTGGATCTTCTTGCTTCATTGGTGATCCATATCTTAAAGCAGAAGTACAGTGTTTAGTAAGTGGGCTATGACCCATTTTTATAGGTGATTTTACTTCTGGTGCATAACCTTTGTTTACGTTTTTCATAGGACTATGACCCATATGCATTACCGATCCTTTCATTTGACCAGCAGCTTTGTATTTTTTATCTTCTTTGTGTATTGCTTTCTTTGCATCGTAGATCAACTCTCTCTCGTGCATCATATCTTTAACATACTTATTCATAATTACCATTTTACTTTGTCAGCCCAATAGGCAGCAGACATTTTACCTTTTTTAATATTCTTAGCGTGACGAGCTTTAAAACTAGCTCTACGTGCTTTTTGTTTTGCTGACTCACCTTTTTTAGGTTTACCAGCTGTAGTTACACCTTGCTGACCAAAGCGTATAATTTTTTCTCTGCCTGCTTCACAAGCTTTTACAATATGTGATTTAGTTTTATGATCTGGCGTACGCCGAGGTTTATTACACTTAAGTGTTTTTTTATATGTCCAAACTACATCAGGTGATTTACTATCATCAATATCTATATGAATAAAAGTATTACCAATACCTATACGGTCTATACCGTGTTCCATTAATTCTTGTAGAAGTTTAAATCTATATCTACTATCTTTGCAAGCTATGTCAGCCGCAAGACCCTTTAAATGAGATGAGTTAGGTTTTCCACCTACTTTTTCGTTATGTGCTGGAGTGCGATAACCTGAATTTATAATAACAGGTTCACCTAATTGTGCTCTAACGCTTTCAAGTATAAGTATAAGATCTTTACTCATCATCTGCCCGCTACCCTGCACGTCAGGCGAATCGAACTCTTCATAAGTGAAGTATCTTAGCATAAGCCGCAATTAAAACAAAATATACAATTCATTATTTTTTATTTTTAAGCTCTATCCATTTGTGCACTGTATAACCTATAGTTACCACTAATAACAATAATTTCAAACCCATCTCTATCTTAGCGAATGTCGTGACTCCTAACGTTGTTGTATTTATAGCGTAAAGTTTAAAATCATTAATACTCATCTTACAATCCTTTAGCGCGTTGTGTTATAGGTCCAGCTTGATATTTGCAAGGGTATTTTTTTACTTGCATACCTTTAATACCAGAGCTACTACCTTGACCCATTGGAAAACCACTAGTATCTAATGGCCCGTCCCAAACGTGTGATTCTCCTACTTGACCTTCCAGCGTGGGTTTGCCTAGTAATTTACTTATATTGTGATCCATAATTATTTATTTATTCTTTATAACCTTCTATTCTAGCTTTTATAACGTCAGCTTGTGTAATTTTACCATCACCTGTTTGATCTTTCATAAACACCGGTGCTTGCTGACCCATGGACATTTGCCGTTGCTCAGGTGTGCCATAAATTGTTTGCGCCATACCTTGAACTTGCGGATTAAATACAGGCTTAGCAATACCCATTTGATTAGCTGGTACTGGTGGCTGCATTGTCATCTCCATACCAGTTAATGGGTCTATCATTTTTAAAGGATTTTTGTGGTCCATATTATCTTTCTTTATCTTTGTTTACGTTATACACAGAGGTGATTAATACTTTATCGGTATACGTCTGTCCGCGCATTATCTTATTTCGTCTTTCACTTATTGGAATATCTTCCTCACCAACCATAATCTTATACATAGTATTGATCAGCCTTTTACATTTAAACGAAACTTTATATATGTTATACTTCTGTGTCGTTCTGTTTCTTTCACGCCACACTACTATCCAGCCTTGTTTAAGAAGTCTGTTCCATCTTCTATTGTCCCAGCTAAATGAGTAACAACCCATTTCAAAATCTTTTTTAGTGAAATGGTTCATGCAGTCTAAGTATATTAAAAGCTCTAATTCTGCATCGTTTAAACCGTTATTTCTACAAGCCCATTTGCGAATTATCCGATAGTGTTTTAAAATATTTAAATCTTTAATATCACTAGCTTCTAGTCTTCGCCTCATAGTATTACAACAACGTCTTGTAGTTTTATAACGTGAAACTTTTCTTTATCTATTTCTATACCATGACCAGCGTGACGATCAAAATATATTTTATCACCATCTTTTATACCTACGATTTCATCACCTGTGTTTAACACTTCAGCTTTTCTGTAACGTATATCTTCTCTATGGCTTTCAGCAAGAAGCAGTCCACCTTTTGTTTTGGTGGACACTTCTTTTTCTATTTTTATAATTAAGTTCTTACCTACCGCCTTCATCTATTCTTAAATTATTTATTACACAATCTGTTGAAAGAATAGTGGTAGCTACTGACGCTGCGTTTCTAAGTGCAGACTTGGTAACTAGCAAAGGATCGATAATACCTGACTTAATCATATTTACCATATTTCCTGTAACCACATCTAATCCTTTGCCTTTTACCTTAGGCATTTCATACGTTTCAATGCCGGCGTTTTTTAATATAGTTTTAAACGGAGCTTGTATGGCTTTCAAAAGTACTTCCTCGCTTTTACTTTTAGGTTTAATTTTAAGCGAAGCGTTGAGTAAAGCTATACCACCACCAGGCACTATACCTTCTTTAATAGCAGCTTTGGTAGCGCAAACAGCGTCTTCAACTCTGTCTGTTTTTTCCTTTAACTCAATTTCTGAATTAGCACCTACTTTAACAATAGCTACTTTAGCAGAAAGTCTTGATAGTCTTTTTTCTAACTTAATTATAGCACCAGCATTTTTTGTATTTGCTATGCGATCTTTAATTTCTTTTATAAGGTTTTCAACCTCTTCGTTATCTTTAGTTACTTGCAGTATAGTATCATTTTGACTAGTTACACTTTTGATACAAGTACCTAACATATCAGGTGTAATCAAATCTACGTCATCACCAAGATCTTCATTTATAACAGTAGCTCCAGTTAGTAGAGCTAAATCATTTAATGTATCTTTTTTATTAACACCATACGTAGGCGCGTTGATAACATTTACTTTTATATTACCCTTTGTTTTGTTCATAGCTAAAGCTGATATAACAGCTTGTTCACAGTCAGCTATAATGAGTAAAGATTTATTAGATTTAATAACGTACTCAAGTACGCTTTGTATTTTTCTAATACTTTCAACTGGTGACTCTACAAGGAGTATCAGTGGGTTTTCAAGCTCAGCAGTTTTAGATGATTTACTTGTAACAAACGCCATGTTAGTAAGACCTTTGTCATATTCAACACCATCAACTATTTCTACTCTTGTATCGCTTTCAGCTGTTTGCTCCATTGTAACAATACCAGTTTCATCTACACCTCGGAAAGCATCGGCTATAATCCCACCTAGCTCTGAGTCGTTATTTGTAGATATAGTAGCTACTTGATCTATCATATTCCCAGAAACTTCAACAGAGTTTTCTTCTAAGTATCTTATAACTCTATTAACAGCGTTGTTAATACCAAGCTTCATTTCTCTAGAACCTTCATCGTCTAGTACTTTATAAGCTTCTGTTAAGATTGAGTGCGCTAGTACCGTAGCCGTTGTTGTTCCATCGCCAGCTTCTTTGACGGTTTTTCTAGCAGCTTCCTTTAAAAGCGTAGCACCCATATTTTCTACTGGGTCTCTAAGTATAATAGAGTTTGCAACTGTTACACCGTCTTTTGTTATTACTGGCTGACCGGTGTTATCTTCCAGTATAACACATTTGCCGCTAGCTCCGAGTGTGGAGCTAACAGCTTGTGTCAATTTATCAATACCATTAAATACATTGGAGCGAGCTTCGCTACCAAAGTTAAGGTTTTTAACTATAGCGTCTGACATTTATTTGATTTGATTAGATTATATTGTTTTATTTATTCAAACGTCTTAACGACTTGTGGTCCGCGTAAGTAACCAAGCNNNTTGACTACTCCACGATTGAGTCTGGTAAAATAGTGTCATTGGTTTTGGTTTTAAATTACTATTTGGTTTGCCATTTCCCTGGCCGGGTATATTCTATATACTCACTTGGTTTTAGTGATTTTTACTTAATCTGCTATTGTCATAGTTACAGAAGTTGGATTTATTTCTAAATCAATAGCTTGCTGTATACCAGTTTCTATAGAAGTTACTAACTCTTCACCCATAGCATCTTTAGTCCAGCCAACTACTATTTCATTTGTTAGATCTTCAAAAGGGATAAATTCACTTTCAGGATCTAAAGGTACAGTCTGCGTACCGATACTAGTTGATTGATATGGGTTTCCTTTCTGAAACTCCCGTTACTATCCAGTGTACATTATACACTACATCTGTTTCACTACCCTCTGTTGGATGTACATCTACTGTTTTACAGTTCCAATTATATATTGTTGCCATTTTTGTTTAGTTTATATTTATTAATTACTTATTTTATTGGTTTTCTAAAGTTTGTATTTTATCTTTAAGTTGTTGTATAGCTTTTACCAATACGGGAACTAATTTTGTATAATCAGCCATTAACATTGCATCTTCGTCTATTGTAACCCCATCATCTAAAGTAGGTACATCTACAGCTTGTGGTAATACTTCGTTGAGTTCTTGCGCATAAAAACCAAAATCTCTTTCACCTGATGTTTTCCATTTAAAGTCATAAGGTTGAATTTGTGAAATTAAATTTAAAGCATCAAAGTCTTTTGGGTCTTCTTTTAATCTTTGATCTGAAGATGTAGCGTATGTTGTACTAGTAGATGTAGAGCTTATTTTACCCTTTATATTACCACTACTATCTCTAAAGGTAATCATTAATCCAAAATTACCATCATCTACGCCGGCGTGTTCTAACCTTAAACATTCGCTTCCAGTAGATGAATTTGAATCATCTGCCTGAGTGTTTCTTTGAACAGTTCCTCCTGTTGTATTAGCTACTTCAAATCCCGGTACTATAGAACCGGCTTGAAAATTTACAACACCAGCCACATTAAGTCTATACACACCAGGATTAGTAGTTCCAATCCCGACGTTACCCGTAGAACTATCAATAACCATACGAGTTGAGTTTGCAGGTGCTTGAAATGTTAAGTCTTCGTTGTAACTAGCAATAACACCGCTGTCTACTACAATTTTTTTATCAAAATAATATTGACTTCTGTCTGTATAAAAATGGCAGTAGTGAATATTATTAGGGCCTATGCTTACATAACCGCTTGGGGTTTGTACTTTCCACTGGCCGGTAGTTCCTGAGCCTGGTTCAATATAAAAAGACGCGTTGTCAGTATCTACATACCTATCAGCTGCAATATATCCATCAACATCTAGTTTATGGCTAGGACTAGTAGTGCCAATCCCGACGTTGCCGTTAGCTCTAATATTCATCGCTTCTGTTGTGCCACCTCCAACAGTTCTAGTGCGAAAACTTAGTTGCCCTCCTACACTCCCAGCGGAATCTTTATTAGCTACAATATATGCTCTATGGTGTAGACCGTCAGAGTCGTTTTGTTGAAATCCTAATTGTATTGCACCCCCTGAAGTATTATTTTGAAATAATACACTTTCACCACCCGCTGATGTATCGTATCTAAACTTTACATTTCCGCTAACTGATAATCTATGAGAAGGCGAAGTGTCAGAAATCCCAACGAGGCCCGAACTTGTAATACGCATTCTTTCGCCCGCGCCAAGCGTACTAGACCCAGTATGAAAAGAAATACCTTTACTAGTACCGCCTTGCATAAAAGCATTTCCGCTACTTAAATAACCAAAATAAGTTCTATCATTAGCAAATCTTGCGTAAGTATTTGTATTAGAATCATCGCCAACGCTTAAAGCATCTGCAGTACCGCGGACTTCTAATAAATGCCCTGGACTAGTTGTCCCGATCCCTACGTTGCCGCCGTTAAAATGAGTTACTCCACTTGACCTTAAGGCAATGGTTGTTGAGCAAGCAGCAGTACTTGCAAATAAACCAGCATCAATACCATTAGGAGCATATGCGTTAAGATTACCAG